>ERZ889078.2801-NODE-2801-length-12122-cov-7.995194_pt1 | contig 12122 bp, 12 predicted proteins | sample MGYA00521266_ERZ889078 | MGnify/ENA primary metagenome ERZ889078 (study PRJEB32303, sample SAMEA104408618) | aquatic metagenome | biome: Brackish water; feature: Pelagic; material: water | place: Baltic Sea | collected 2014-06-16T06:34:00 | depth 76,534 m ... | reverse complement strand
CTTGATAATGAAATCCTCGCAAAGTACCAATTTTAATGTTTGAACTAAAATTAGTTTGTACCCAATTGTTATTCAGGTTTCTTGAGATAAAAGATTCCTCACAGTATTTACGGTAAAAATCACCTCTGGAATCAGAGTATCCTGGAAGATGAATTACGAAACATCCTGTAATACCTGTTTCCTCAAGGAATACTTCGTGACTAGGATCAATTCTTTTAATTTTAGTAGTCCTCTCCCGTGACTATATCCAACCCAAGTTCTTTTGGCTCAAAGTAAGTAGCTATTCAATTTTGGTAATCCAGCCGTCTTGAAATTCTGAAAAAAGAGACCTACGTGAAAATTTCTCGAGCCTTTTCCAATTACGATTCTTATCTAAAAATTCAATTGTGGCTGTCAATGGATTATCGCCTTTTCCCCAAGGTCTGTCTTCCCTCTCGGGGAGATGTTCAATTATTCCATCTGCGACAAGGACAACAGATCCAATAGGTAAGCACTTATCAAGTAGTTCTAGCTCTCTCATTACATGAGCATGAGAATGATTGCTGTCTAAAATTGTAAAGACTCGATTATGTCCGTTAACGAAGCTTTTTAGTTCTTGCTCCGCTGTCCCTGATGTTGAGTCAGTTTCAACTAACTTCAAGTAACCTTTGTCTAGAAATTCCCTCATAGCTAAATGAGTATGTTCAAAAATTTTGATATCCAGTCCCAGAATATTTGGCTCTACCTCATTCAACTTTTGCAAGCTAACTGCCAAGGCGACACTTCCTCCTCGAGCAACTCCTATTTCAATTACAGCTGTAGGTTTGTAATCAAAGTAAAACTCCTGAATAACAATGATGTCTTCAGGAAGTTTGACAATTGGTATGCCCATCCAATTCTTACTTGAAACATACCTATAAGGCATCAAAGAAACAAACAAGTCCATAAATGTTTTGTAGAGATCTTCATCGTTATTGAGTAAAGATTGCAACTCACTTCGAACTGCTTCGAATTCATTTCCGCTTTCAATATCATCCAAATATGTCATGCCAGGAGAATACTACTTATTCTCTAAATTTTCCGTGATTGGAAGAGTTTGCCCCTCAAATCTCTTACTTATTCAATCTGTATTTGGTTATGAAATAGATAGATTTAAGAAGTGGTCACAAATTTCCACTCTAAGTAATCTCTTCACCATTTGTTTATCTTGAATTTCGAGATGTCTTGAGACATCAACTCCCGTGCATCAGTGCCGTTTCTCAATTTTGTATACCACTGTGCAGTTTGAATAACTGACTCAACTTGTGTGAATGAAGTTTTCCACCCTAAATATCCATGCGCTAGAGCTGAATCGAGGGCTAGCCATTCAGTTTCAGGAATGCTTGAATGCACCGTATCGTACTTTAGTTTTTTCCCGAATGCTACTTCGAAGAGACTAACTAATTCTATAACTGATAGTGATTCTTTAGGTCCGAAGTTAAATGACTCCGGAACATCAATCTTTTTTTCAATGTGCGACTGCGCAACTAACAAGTAACCAAAGAGACAGTCGAGAACATGTTGCCAAGGTCTTGTTGCATTTGGATTTCTAATTAATAGCGGCCTATCATTATGTAGGGCATTAACTAAATCGGGTACAAGACGCTCTTCACCCCAATCGCCACCACCAATAACATTTCCTGCACGAACTGTAGTCACTGGAATATTGTGGGGATTATTTGAAGATCTTATTGAGGAAACAACAAGTTCTGCTGCGGCTTTAGACGCACTGTATGGATCCAAGCCACCTAATTTATCTAACTCATTAAATGGGGTTTTTCCTCCAAAGTTTTCGTAAACCTTGTCGGTAGTTACCACAGTTACGCCGAGGACTGTCGATGACGCAAGTGCGGATAGAACGACATTAGCAGTCCCAAGTATATTTGTTGTGAAGCTTTCGACAGGATTTTTTACGGATCTTCGGACATATGCTTGCGCTGCCAGGTGAAAGACATACTCAATTCTTGAGGCGCCTATCGCCCTTTCAACCGAAGCCCCGTCTCGGATATCTTGCAGAAATTCACTACTCACCTCACTACCAATTCTTGCGTCAGTATAAAGTGATTGCGGCGAAATCGGAGCTAAAGAAAGTCCAACAACTTCGGCACCTAAATCTCTAAGAAGAAGCGTTAGCCAAGATCCTTTAAATCCTGTATGGCCTGTCAACAAAACGCGTTTCCCGTGCCATAAGTTTGGGTTCAAATCCACGGAAGCAGGCCTCTGCTTATCGCCTCTTCAAGGCGTTGTAAATCGCGAATTGTGTCAACTGGTTGCCAAAATCCTGAGTGTTTGTAAACACCTAATTTCCCTAACTTGGCTAACTTTGGCAGACCATCAATTTCAAAAGATGAGCTGTCGCCATCAAGGAAATCAAAAATTTCGGGCTTGAGAACTAAGAAACCGCCATTGACCCAAGATCCTTCACCGTCAGGTTTTTCTTGGAAACTTACAACTTGCTCAGCAACTAGATTTAATGCACCAAATCTAGCAGGGGGCCTAACTGCAGTGAGTGTTGCAAAATTGTCAGATGCCCTGTGAGCTGAGATTAAATCATGAATATTTACATCTGAAACTCCATCACCGTAGGTCAAGAGAAAATCTTCCCTCAATAAATCTTTAAGCCTCAATATTCGACCTCCGGTATTAGTATCAATACCTGTATCCAATACAGACACTTTCCATGGAAGGCTTCGGATTTTGTGAATCTCGAGTTCAGGTGTTGCGAGATCAAATGTAACATCAGCTTGATGAAGCCAATAATTTGCAAAGTATTCACGGATTTGCTGGCCTTTGTAGCCGGCTAGGACAATAAATTCAGTAATTCCATAGATTGCGTAATTTTGCATAATGTGCCAAATCAATGGCTGACCAGATGCCTCTACTAAAGGCTTAGGTTTAAGAAGGGTTTCTTCAGAGAGTCGCGTTCCACGCCCTCCCGCTAAAATCACTGCTTTCATGCCTTAAAACTATTCTACTTTTCCTTAAAGGCCCAGCACCCGACTAATTGTTGTGTTGCCTTTTTGGAAGGGATCCCGCAGGGCTACGCCTAATCTTAGATTTTTCGGCCCCTGGTGCTCTTAACATTATTGACTCGCACCAGAAATTCACCTAGTTAGGCCACAACCAAGTGGTGCGAGTGCTCACAAAGTAAGTGTCGAGTTTATTCAACCCCTATCTATTCGGAATCAGAATTGCTGAGATCCAGATTGGCCTAACTGTTAGAGTGTGACAATGCCAATAGTAATTGCTGGGTCCACTGGTCTAGTTGGGACTGCCCTAACTTCAGCGTTTGAATCTGATGGTCATGAAGTTATTGAAATCAACCGCTCCGTGGTCAACCTCTTAGATTTAAAGGCTACCAAAGCATTCATTAAGAAAGTAAGGCCAAACTTAGTTGTTGATGCCGCTGCCAAAGTTGGTGGGATCGGGGCTAATAACTCGACGCCAGTGGAGTTTCTATCTGACAATATTCGAATTCAAGGTAACTTAATGGAAGCAGCCCATGAGGCTGAGGTCCAAAAATTTGTCTTCCTGGGGTCAAGCTGTATTTATCCGCGTGACTGCGTTCAGCCGATTAAAGAAGAGTTCTTAATGACTGGGCCATTAGAGTCAACGAATTCGGCTTATGCAATTGCCAAGATTGCCGGAATTGAATTAGTGAATTCCTATCGCAAAGAGTTCGGTGCTCGGTGGATCTCACTAATGCCGACTAATCTCTACGGTAAACGCGATAACTTTAACTTAGATACTGCTCATGTACTTCCAGCATTGATTAGGCGCTTTATTGAGGCGGTAGAAACGGGAACGAGGGAAGTCACTTTGTGGGGTTCAGGATTACCAAGGAGAGAGTTCTTACATGTAGAAGACTTGGCAAAAGCTATCCTTTTGACATCAAGTAAATATGATTCAACAATGCATTTAAATATTGGGACTGGAAAAGATATAACTATCAAAGAACTAGCCTTAATGATCGCTAAATTGGCTGGTTTTGAGGGTCAAATTATGTGGGACAAATCGAGACCTGATGGCACTCCTCAGAAAGTTCTAGACGTATCAAGGATAAAGGCTTTGGGTTGGGAGCCAACAATTACACTTGAATCTGGAATCGCATCAACAATTGCTTGGTATAAAGAGGCAAGTGCTCGGGGAGGGGTCCGCAAGTGAGCCGTAAGGTAGCTTTTGTAACTGGCATAACAGGACAAGACGGTTCTTACTTGGCTGAATTCTTACTTAGCAAAGGCTATGAAGTTCATGGACTCATTCGTCGCTCCTCAACTTTTAATACTTCGCGTATAGATCATATTTATCAAGACCCTCACGATCCCAATCCAAAACTCTTCTTGCATTATGGTGATTTAATTGATGGAGTTGGCTTAACAAATTTAGTTCGTGAAATTCAACCAACTGAGGTTTATAATCTGGGCGCACAATCGCACGTACAGGTCTCCTTCACAATGCCTCAATACACGGGTCAAGTAGATGCCGTTGGTGCTGTTGGCTTACTTGAATCCATTCGCTCAGCAGGAATCAATACTCGTTTTTATCAAGCAAGCACCTCAGAGTTGTTTGGATCAACGCCACCTCCCCAAAATGAGGAAAGTGTTTTCAGGCCCAGAAGCCCATATGCAGCGGCAAAATTGATGGCTTACTGGTGCACAGTAAACTACCGCGAAGGTTATGGAATGCACGCAACGAATGGAATTCTATTTAACCATGAATCACCGCGCCGTGGTGAAACGTTTGTCACCAGAAAAATCACAAGAGCCGTGGCTGAAATTGCAACAGGCTCAAAGAAGAAGCTATTTCTAGGAAATCTTGATGCCGTGCGTGACTGGGGCTATGCAAAGGAATACGTAGAATCCATGTGGCTTATGCTTCAGCAAGATAAGCCTTCAGATTACATAGTAGCCACAGGGGTTGGTGCAACTGTTAAGAATTTTACAGAAGTCGCGTTCGCCCACGCAGGCCTTAATTGGCAAGACCATGTGGAAGTAGATGAGAAATACATTCGTCCTACTGAGGTAGATGCTTTGATTGGCGATCCATCAAAAGCTGCAAAAGAATTGAATTGGAAGGCAAAAACACATTGGAAAGAACTTGCAGAACTTATGGTCCAAGCTGATATCAATAGTCTTAGAGATTCTTGATTATTCCAGTTAAAACTTCAGCTACTTTCTCAACCTGATGAATTTCTAGATTTGGGTAAATGGGCAAAGAGATTTCCGATTCGTAAAATTCCTCAGAAATTGGAAAATCTCCAGGGCGATAACCCATTTTTCTAAAAACTGGATGGAGATGTGCCGGAAGATAATTTACTTGAACACCAATTCCATTTCTGCGGAGTTCATCATAAATTCTCATTCTTAATTTAGGTGCTACTCGAATAGGGTAAAGATGCCAGTTAACCTCCACGTGCTCCTGCTGGATTGGTAACTTTATTGCATCACAACTTTGAAGTAGAGACGTATAGGTCTCAAAAATGACACTTCTTTTTTTCTTTAGGGATTCCGCTTTGGTGAGCTGCGCCAAGCCGAGTGCACACAGAATGTCAGGCAGTCTATAATTCAAGCCAAACTCATGCACTTCTTGATGCCAAGCCCCTTGCCCAGGGACTTGAAATAATTCAGGATCCCTAATTAACCCTTGACGACTAAATCGCCGGACCTTTTCCAATAACTGTGGGTTTTGAGAAGCAATCGCCCCACCTTCACCTGTCGTTATATTCTTCGTAGGGAAAAAGGAAAATGCAGTTAAATCTGCTATGGATCCTACATATTGCCCCCGATATTTTGAGCCAAAACTGTGTGCGGCGTCTTCAATCAAGTAGATTCCATTTGTATCAGCAATTCTTCGTAGTTCATCTAAATCGGCAGGGTGTCCTGCGTAATCGACAGCAACTATTGCCTTGGTTCGGGGCGTAATGGCTTTTAAGACAAGTTCTGGAGCAATATTACCTGTAGACATTTGGATATCTGCAAAGACGATTCGTGCGCCAAATATTGCGGCAGTCGCTTGTGTTGCGATAAAAGTCAATGGTGGGGTGATTACCTCATCGTTTTCTTTTAGTTCAATAGCCGCAAAGGCACAATGCAATGCTGCGGTTCCCGAAGAAACAACAACTGTTGGAGCACCTATAAAATCTTGCATTGCTTTTTCAAACTGATGGACAAGTGGCCCAGTTGTCAGCCAATCACTCCGAAGAGCCTGAACTACCGCCAGGATATCTGCTTCATCAATAGATTGTCTCCCGTAGGGAATCATTTGATTAAACGATTCCTGCTACAAACACCTTGAGATCTTGCTCGCTCATCCACATATCGTTTGTATCGGACCGATATGCAATCCCTTCAGGCATAAAATCTCCTTGTGGTTGAACATAACCCCATTCCGCAGCCACTGGCGTGACGACAAAACGCCCTGGAAGAATGACAGTCCTCCGACTATCATCAGCAGAAATCATTTCTTCGTGAAGTTTTTCCCCGGGGCGTATTCCAATTTCCAAAATCTCTGAGTTTGGCGAGATTGCATGCACTAAATCGATTAGGCGCATGCTTGGTATCCGAGGAACATATAACTCTCCTCCACTCATAATTTCAAAAGATTCGGCAATGAATTGAACTGCGGATTCGATACTAATCCAGAATCTCGTCATTCGGGAATCTGTAATTGGCAATGCTCTACCTTCTGACGCTAGCTTCTTAAAAATTGGAATCACAGAACCTCTACTCCCCATGACATTTCCATACCGTACTACTGCAAATGAAGTTCCATATGCCTTGCTGTAGTTGTTTGCTGCAACAAATAACTTATCGGCTGTGAGTTTTGTTGCGCCGTAAAGGTTTATGGGTGAAGACGCTTTATCCGTTGAAAGTGCCACAATCTTTTTAACGCCCGCTTCAATCGCCGCATCAATTAAGTTTTGACTTCCGAGAACATTTGTCTTTATAAATTCCATCGGGTTATATTCACCGCTATCTACCTGCTTCAAGGCTGCTGCGTGAATCACGAAATCAACATTGTGTAGGGCCCTCTTTAAACGATCTAGGTCTCGGACATCACCTAGGAACCACCGTAGCCTTGGATTATTCTCAAAGTGATTTCTCATTTCGTGTTGCTTTAACTCATCTCGGGAATATATCGCTACTCTGCGAGCCTTGGTCTCACTTAATAAGAATGAAACCATCGCCTTACCGAGTGAGCCTGTTCCTCCGGTAATTAACACAGATGAATTGTCAAACAAATTCATAGCAAAATGCTCCTCAACTTTGGTGCTAAATGTATCAAATGTACGACTCAATGCATAACGTCGTGCCACTATTAAGCTATTGAGTTAAAGGTCTTCCCCGCCATATCCGTATTAGAGGCAGTCCCTATAATTCCATCTCCGCCGATGCTCTAGAGGTCTACATGACTAAAAGAAAAATTTTGATTTCTACGCTAAATTCCTTATCTGAGCTACCCAGACCATGCTTGCAAGCGAGTCACTCAGCTAAGGTAAACTAATGATAAGCAATTGAATTTCTATTTCGAAAGGCACGAATGACAAATCGCAAAGTCCATCAATTTCTCATCTGCCCTAGATGCAAAGAAGTTTTGATAATTAGTGAAGATGCTTAACAAATGATATTCAGTCTAGGTTCTGCTGGTTGGAGATCAATCTACGGGGTGCTGCCCACCGAAATGCTCTCTCTCAGAGAAATTGAATCGCTCACATTAAAAGCTCTCACCTTAGGATTTAAATGGATTGATACCGCACCCGGATATGGAGATGCGGAAAAATATCTTGGTGCTATTTCACCACCACAATCGGTCGCAACCAAAATAATTGTGGATGAAAGTGACCTTTCATCAATCAATAAATCTATTAAGAATTCCTTGGTTAATCTAAAATTAGACTCCCTAGAACTAGTTTTTATTCATAACTGGGATAAGTTGAGAACAGAAAATAGAGAAGTTGCAAGTCAGTTTTTGGACAACTTAGTCCAAACGGGAATTATAAAACATTGGGGATTCAGCACATACGATATCGGCGAGATTATTAGGTTTTCGCAATTGGACTTCAAGAATATTCACATCCAGATAAACTCGAACGTCCTTGACCAGCGGTTGCTAGAGAATGGATTGGACGTAATCACCAAAAGATTCGCGAGCCAAGGCCATAAATTATGGTTGAGGAGCATATTCCTACAGGGAATACTTCTGGATATAGATGAAAGAAACCCTTTCATTAAGCACAATTCAATTGTAAATTTTCACGCATATTGCCTCAAAAAAGGTTACACACCTATGGAGGTCTGTTTAGGATATGTACAATCCCTTCCAATTGTTGATTACGTAATTCTGGGAGTAAATAACTCTCAACAACTCGAAGAAATAGCCTCTGCTCTGACTTCGACTCCCTCCGGATTTGATTACAGTGAGTTGAAATCAAATGATTTGTGCTTAATTGATCCTAGAAACTGGAGAAAGTAGCCCAAATTGGGCTTACGCTGAGATGAAAAGAAAAGTAATCACCGGCCTTGCTGTGCAAAGTGAAAAGTATGGCATTGGCCATGCTGTACGCCTAAGTTCTTTACTTGATGTAACTAAAAAACACGGTTGGTCTCCATCTCAATTTGACCTTACATGGCTTGTGGGCAATCAAACCCAAGTATCAGCTCTTATTACAGAGGTCCAAGCTTCAGACTGTCTCGTTCTCGATGTGGATCCAAGGTTTGTCGAAGAGAATCTCGATTTATTGGATCAAATTCTCGGAAGTGTCAATCAAGCAAAATGTGCTTTAGTACTTTTTGACTCGAGGACAAATTTTCCAGTTCGACAAGATATTTCTCGAATTCAATTTGACCTCACGATTTGTCCATATGGTCCTCCAGGTGTAGAAATTACAAAAGATGAAATCATTGGATTTGGTGCAACAATCTTTGATGCTTCCTTAGAGGAATTACGAATCGAAGAAAGGGATTGTCAGCGTGAGCCTTTGAATTTCTTAATCGCCTGCGGTGGGAGCGATCCATTCAACGTAAGTACTTTGTACCTACGTTCACTCAATCAACTACTCACACAAAAGTTTGATGTAGAGATTGTAATAGGTCCGCACTTTCTTAAATCTAATCTTGTTGAACTTATGAGCGAAGTAGAGAAGTCAAAGCACGAAATACAATTAATTGATTCACCTTCAAATCTAACATCTAGCTATTTAGAAGTTGATATTGCGCTCATTACTGGAGGTTTAACTAGAAATGAAGTTCTTTTCTTGGGAATTCCAAGCGTAGTCACCGATTTAAACGTTGACCAAGAGGTATCCTCCCAGTTCTTCGAATCTGGTGAGTGTCTAATTCGGGCTGGTACGTGTTCTCAAGGTGATGAGTGGTTAATAGAAAGCATGGGGACCAAGATTCTCAAATTGATGACTAGCCCAACTTTGAGAGAAAAAATGTCCAGTAATGCTAGGCTCTTAATGCCGGGTGGCGGTAGTGAATTAATCCTCAGAGAAATCGAGCAAATATGTATCAGGAAGAGTCAACTCTAGTCATTGAATCTAAGCTAGTTTCGAAAGATAGTGCTTTTGTAATTGCGGAGATTGGGTCAAACCATGGTCAAAGCTTGGAACAGGCTCTTGAATATACCTCTGAGGCAATTAAATGTGGTGCTGATGCTATTAAATTCCAGTTCTTTGACGCAAGTGACATTGTTCCACTCGATCACCCTGCCCGTATTGAGGTCGAGGGATATGTAACTCCTACCGAATGGATACCGTATCTGCAAAAAAGGTGTTTAGACTTAGGTGCGATATTTTTTGCTTCCACATTTAACAACAGGTTATTTGAGATAGTCGACGCTGCTGGTGTGCCTCTGCATAAAATAGCCTCGTCTGAGGTTCTAAATCCGTCACTCCTGCTAGCCGCTGGTAGATCTAATAAGCCGGTACTTATCTCGTTTGGAATGAGTGAATGGTACGAAGTTGAAATAGCCATGAAGATTTTGAATGAAACTGGCAACAAGTGTGTTATACCGATGCACTGCATCGCAAAATATCCACTTGAAACTGAAAATGCAAACTTGATGATAATTCCAAAACTCTTGCAAAGATTCGGTGGGCACGTTGGCTTTTCTGATCACACTGAAAGCGTGGAGATTGGTGGCTGGGCCGCAATGCTTGGTGCCCGTGTTTTTGAAAAACACTTCACCTTAGATAAGGGCAAACCAGGGGCTGATCATGGCTATGCCCTAGAACCAAGGGAATTCGAAACTTATGTTGCGAACATTAGAAATGCCGTTAATGCTTTCGGGAATGGCGTGAAAACCTACTTACCTGAAGAATTAAATGGGCGCAGGCGCTTTGGGCTATATGCCGCGGAAAAGACTAAAAGTGGGGTCAATATCACTGATGTAAAATTCCAATCAGTTCGTCCTCGTACAGATGTGCCAGAGAATCTCTTGGCCCATCTTAAATCGTTGAGGCTTCGCAAGCCTCTTGATCCAGGAACAGCATTGGCTTGGTCCGACCTAGAGTGATGGTATTTCTCTAGTACTTAACAACGCTTCTGCAAGGATTAAGTCTGAGGGATGGTCAATATCTAGTCCTTTATTTGGGTCTAACACAAATGCATGAAATTCTCCTTCTGGTACCCCTTCAAGGTGTTTTTGAAATACTTGATTTCGAAATGCAGCGATACAACCTGCATCATGGTAGTACTTGACTAAATCTTGAGATCGGTTGAGAAAAGATTTGAAATCTATCGATGTAAGCTTTCCATCTTGCTTTAAACTCATAGCCCACTGAATTGGAACTTGATATTCCGAAACACCAAGAAGTGACTCAATGATTAAGTCTTGGTCTAAAAATTCTGACATTTTTAACAAATCAGTCACTTCGAGTAAACAAGCAGTTGCTGACAATAACCATACTTCATCAAATTCTTGACTATTTTCTCGTAGGCGTTCAACTTCATAACGGAGTACAGAGTAAACCGTAGAAAAATCATCGGAAAGTGCCTTGGGGCGCCTATTTGTGGACACGCCTGACATTGCAGATACATGATCGAGAATTGCCGAGTCATCGGACGACACCAGTACGGAATCGAATAAATGCGAATCGATTGCAGTCCTAATTGGGTAATCAATAATCGGTACTCCAGAAATTTTAGCTAAATTCTTCCCTGGAATACGCTTAGAGCCACCGCGGGCGGGGATTATGGCTATGCGCTTTGGGGCCCGTTTGTTGCTTTTAGAAACACTGTTTTCTGTCAATCTAATCACTTTTCACTAGGTGAGCGGTTGCTTCCGTGCCAATGTTACACATAGCATCAATAATGCTTAGGTGTGAGATAAAATCGACTGATAATTGTGGATATACGGGATGCTGGTAGCTCTGATATTCAACTTGAATACCAGATTCTGCAAATCCACTAAACTCATCCAAGTAGGCCCTCGAGCCCACAGGTGAAATATAAGTTGTAGCGCCTAGCAGTTTACACATATCTAGCAATAAACTTGCTTTTTCTCCTTTTGCTTCCAAATCACTTGCGAGAATAAACTCTTTCTTTATACCGAGTTCATTACAAATATTTATTATCAATTCTTTATTCATTGTTGAAAGTAATTGGGACGAGCTTTCAAGAATCGGACTCACAATATTAATTGCCGCTCCTCCCCATTTTGATTTTGAATATGCGTGAACTAATGTTTGCTTAAATTTCAGCGGTGAGAAATGTTCTTGATTTATCACGACATCTTTGATTTTTGTCTCTCTTCCCGAGGGCAACGTTACGGGTACGGTAAGCCAATGAGTCATGCAATTGACTAATATTCTATTTCTCTGTTGCCATGATCGTGCCTCAAATTGCACATTATCTAGGAAAACAAATCTGTCTACGCTATTTATTAAAGAAAAGTAACCAAGCCAGGGCAAAAAAGTTGGTTGCATAATTGCAACTCTCAATTTCGATTCCTTGCAAGAAATATTCCAGCCTTTCCGTATTCGTCACCGTTATACAGCATCCACAAATTACCGGAATCACGTATAACTGCAGAGTACTCGGTCATGGATTTCTCCCCACCTTGCCCGCTTGGAATGAGACCGTAAAGCTCATCCTTCCTTACCC
>ERZ889078.2797-NODE-2797-length-12129-cov-7.813732_pt1 | contig 12129 bp, 9 predicted proteins | sample MGYA00521266_ERZ889078 | MGnify/ENA primary metagenome ERZ889078 (study PRJEB32303, sample SAMEA104408618) | aquatic metagenome | biome: Brackish water; feature: Pelagic; material: water | place: Baltic Sea | collected 2014-06-16T06:34:00 | depth 76,534 m ... | reverse complement strand
GCAGAGGTGGGCGGTGCCGAGGGCCGAGGAGATCGCCGACGCATGCAACGAACACGTTCTGGCAGAGGCAGCCAAGTCACTTCAGGAACCTGAATCTGATGACAGCGCAACGGTTTACAGGACGAACGCCGACAGGGTGCGGGCCGACATGGCGAAAGCCAGAGCGAGGGCCAACCGGCGCATCTCCCACATCGAACCGCCCGAAGGCAAAAGGGACTACATGGTGAGTGTCGAAGGGTCAAACCCTTTGAACCTCAAGGACTATCGGGCTACCGTTATCGCTGTGACCGACAGGGCGAAAATCGACAACGCCCGAAGCAACACCCTCGTCCAAAATTTCCACCTCGCTTCCGGTGGTGACTGATGGCGACAATTGAAGTTCCCGACACCGGCTACTACGAATACTTGCCGCTAGTCCTGAAACAGTATCTGGACTCCCGGCTCCCCTCCGATGTTGTTGTGGCGACACAAGTTCCGAAGGAAATCCCGCCGAGGCTGGTAACCCTTCTGAGTGTCCCCTCTGGCGGCACCGGGCCAAGTCTCGCTCTGTCCCAGCGGCGCTGCATCATTCAATGCAGGGACAGAAGTGAGATCCTCACTGGCCGACTCGCCGAAAAGGTACGCGGCTATCTGGTGGACGCAATCCGTCTGCCTGGCAACGGAATTCGTGACGTGACAGTCATCGGAGAACCAGCCATATTTCTCGACCCCGACGATCCGTCGAACGCACCTCGCGCACAGCTTACGGTGGATATTTTGTTACGGGCGACGTTCGCCCAGTAGGTGGAAAATAACTTGCCACCTCGCATCTCGACCCCGAAATATGGCCGGTTCCAACGCCTTTGGAGGGCAGAGTAATGACCAGTGATGTTAAGCAGATCTATGCAGCAGAACCGTTGGCGACCGGAGCGATTCGTGTCGCGCCCCTCGGAACCGCCGCCCCGACAAGCGCAGTGTCCTCACTGGACGCGGCGTTCGTTGACCTCGGCTATGTCGGAGTCGACGGGTTCACCGAGAAGAATGACCGCAAGACCGACAACAAGCGCAGCTTCGGCGGCAAGGTTGTGAAGGTGTTGCAGTCGGAATTCAATGCGTCCATTGAGGTTACGCTGCTGGAGTCGACCTCGGCAGAGGTGCTGAAGACCGTGTTCGGTTCCTCGAACGTGACCGTCACCCCGGCCAACGAGTCGCATGGCGTGCAGGTCACCGTGAAGAAGAACTCGAAGCGTCTTCCTCACCTGGCGTGGGTCATCGACACCACCGACAGTGAACTGAATGCGTTCTACCGCAACTACATTGCCGACGGCAAGGTGACCACGGTGTCCGACATCAAGATCGCGCACACCGACACCATCGAATACAAGTTGATGATCGAAGCCTTCGAGAACACCGACGGCGACAACATCGTCACCTTCACCGACGACGGCCAAACCGTCGGCGGCAGCTAACATTTCGACCTTGGGTTGAGGGTGTGCGTGATAACCACCTGGAACCGGCCTCGCACACCTTCAGCCCAAGGCCGGTTCCCACACAACAGCATTGAAAGGCTGGTTCCCAAACATGTTCAGCTACAACCTGATTCAAGACGGCGAAGAGTACGACATCGTGCTGCGTCCGTTCGGCGAAATGCCTGGGCGTATCTCCCGGCTGCACCGTGGTGACATCGAAGCGCAGATGTGGGAGGCGTTCGAGTGGGGACTGAAAGACCCGAAACAGCTTGCCCTGATTGACGAGATGCCGATGTCGGAGATCATGGAAATGTTGACGGCGTGGCAGGAGGACAGCGGCACTGATATGGGAAAATCGCAGCCCTCCTCGACTACATCGGCGAAGCCGAGATCCGCGACCCGCTCGAAGCGGACTTAATCAAAGCTGGTCTGCGGCTTCGGGATTGCCCGTCGCCGGAATTCACCTGGCGTGACCTACAGGTGTTCATTGAGTACCTGCCGAATGATTCGGCGTTGGTGTCCTCGGTGTACCCCGAGAGGGCCGGTTGGACAGCAGACCGGATGCTGCTGGCCGAGGTGGTGGACAACACCCGAATCCTGGTGTGGCAGAACACAAAAGACGCTCAGGACGGCAAGAACTTCCCCGAGCGGGTCGAACGCCCGGGTGTGGTGAAACCGAAACCGCGCCAAGGTTCGAAGGTGAAAGCCCAGCCTCTGAGTAAGATCAAAGCCATCTACGGCGACCAGGCACCGGATGATGTTGAGCGGCAACGCAAGTTGGCCGCACTGTTTCGTAGCTGAGAGGACGAAAGCCTGTGGCAGCCAAAGGTTCTGGCGGTGGCGGTGGGGCGCAACTCGCCTCCGGTTACATCAGTCTCAACGTCAAATATGCCAGTGCTATGGGGCAGATCGCCGACGACTTCGGGGCCATCGAAAAGAAGTCGAAGGCATCAGGCGAGTCGATCACCAAGAACCTTGTCGAGGTCACAAAGAAGCTGGCCGACAACGCAACTGAGGCGAAGAAGAAAGTCTCCGAAGTCGGTGACGCATACAAAGAGCAGAAGACCAAAGTCGACACCCTGAAGCAGTCCCTCCAGGGTGTCGAGGCACTTGAAGCGAAAGCGCATGCCGCGAGGATGGCCTACGCCAACTCGTTCAAGGGTCAGCACACCGAGCTAAATGCGTTGATAGTCAAGGAGATTGAGCTTCAGAAGAAACTCGTCAACGAGTCCGACCCCGCGAAAATCAAAGCCCTCAACGAGGGCATCACGGCTGCTATCGCAGAGCAGAACGCCATCAGGGAGAAAGGCAATCAGCTTGAGCAGGAAGCTGTTTCGACGGGCAAGGAATACGCTGCCGTTGTAGGGAAGAACGCCGCCGTCCAAGAGGAACTGTCCGAGGCGGTGGCGAAGGGCCGCGAGCTTTTCGAGCAGTACGGCAAGGCCGTCGAGGACGCAAAACGTAAGCAGGACTTGGCTTCTCAGTCGGCAGAGGAACTGAAGAAGAAAGTCGGTAACACTGGTGGCTTCAGCGCCTGGGGTAAGAAACTGGCGCAGGCTTTAGGTAGGCCGTTCACCGGCGTTCTCACCGATTCTGGTGACCGTGCTGGCCGAGGGTTCCGCAATGCCTTTGCGCGGCAGATGGATCACGCCGGTAGGGAGTCAAGCCAGAAGGTCAAGAGGATGGCTTCCGGCATCTGGATGGGCATGACACCCGGGGTGATGGGTGCCGCCGGTGTGGGCTTGGCTATCGGTAAGGCATTCCAGGCCGGATTCGACCGCGAGGAAACCATCAACACGGTGAAGCTGCGCCTTCAGGCTTTGGGGCAGAGCGCCACCGCGATCCAACAGTTGATGTCGCAGGCTCAGGGAAGTGTTGAGGGAACACAGTTTTCGTTGGCCGATGCGTTCGGCGCGGCTTCGACGGCCATGCAGTCGAACATCAAAGCTGGGCCGGAAATGGTGCAGTATCTGAACAACATTGCGAACGCCGCCGGGTTGACGGGTATCGCTTATGGTGATGTCGCCGAATCCATTGGGCGTGTTCAACGCCAGGGATATGTGTCGATGGAGAACATCGACCCTCTGGTCAAAAAAGATTTGAATGTCCTTGGGTGGCTTAAGGATTACTACGCCAAGGATTTCCCCACCACCACGCAAACCGACATCACCGAGATGATCTCGAAGAAGATGATCCCCGCCGAGGTTCTGAACAAGGTGTTGACGGCGAACCTGAATGACAGCATGAAGGGTTTGACGAAGAAAACTGTAAAGGGTGCTACCGCAGACCTTTTCACGCAGATCGGCAAGGTCACACAGTCAATTTTGCAGCCGTTCATGGGGGATCTGCCGACGTTCCTCAACGGCCTCGGTGTGAAGCTGAAGAACTTCGCCGAGTACATCAAGCCGGGGATGGCTGTTGCTGCCGCATGGATTAAGCGGACGTGGAATGACTTGTGGCCCAAGGTGAAACAGGTGTTCGGGGCGACGGTCGATTGGCTGACAGACAAGTGGGAGCAGTGGTGGCCGACGATCAAGAAGACCCTCGAATACATTAAGTCGAGGTGGGACAACATCTTCCCGAGCTTGAAGGAGAAGTTCGAATCGTTCGTGAAAGCCTTTGGCAGGGCATGGACTGCTATGGGGCCGTATGTGAAAGCTGCTGCGGCAGTTATCGGTTGGGCTGTCTTGTGGATCATTGACCGTCTGCCGCTCGTCACCGGCTGGGTCAACAACATTCTGAATTGGTTTGCGACACTGCTGGATTGGCTGCGGGAAGAATTTTTCCCCTTTATGAAGAAGTCTTGGGACAAGTTTTACAAGGACATCAAGGGTGCTTGGGAGTCGGCAATCACGTTCAAGGACAAGGTGGTTGACGCTTTCACCAAGCTGAAGGAAACCCTCACCGGATGGTTCGATTGGATGGACAAGAAGTGGGAGTGGTTGAAGGGCTTGGAGATTCCAGGTTGGGTGAAGTGGCTGTCGAAGACTGCGTTCAACATTGATCTCACGTCTTCGTCCACACCCCTGGTTTCTGGTGCCGGTGCGAATGTGCCGAAGCCTGCACGTCTGACAGACAGCGGGCATGTCCCTTCCGGCCCTCAGTCGAAATACGTTGCGGGGCTTCTGCTTGAGCAGTTCCCGGGTATCAAGGGCAACATCGGCGGCAGCTATCTGCCGATGTCTGAGGGTGGGCCTTCGGTTCCCGGGACGCATGATGCCGGTCTGTCTATCGACATCCCTATCGGCACGTCTGCCGAGCAGCGCGGGATGGGCGACCAGATCGAAAAGATGTTGCAGGAGAACGCGAAGCAGCTTGGCATCGTGTACACGATCTGGAAAGACGTGGGTAAGCAGACCGGCCTGGGTGGCCGCAACAAAGCTGAATTCCCCGCTAAGCCTGGATCGCATCAGGATCACATCGATGTGATGTTCGATGGCAAGACATTCGGTGAGGCTGTCAGGCAGAGCGTCGGCTCGAACGGCGCGACGTACACCATTGCTGACGCTTCGGCATCGTCGCCGATGAATTTGACCGACATGTTCCGGCAGGCCGGTATCGACCCGGCCATGTTCCCCCTCCTCCAGGGATTCGCAAAAGCGGAGGGCAGCAACCCTTCTGGCGTGCCAACATTGGGTTTCACTGACGGGCAGGCTGGCAGCAGTCTGGCGGGACATGTTGCGGCCCTTGCTAAGCAGTTGAAGAACCGCGAGTCTGTGGCTGGCCCGTTCCCCGGCGGCTCACCTGAGCAGCAGGCCGCGTGGATGGCGAAAGTTGTTGGGCAGACAGGTAATCCGAGTGACTGGCAGGGGAATGCCCAGCCGCCGCTGGCCGACTACATTGGCCGCATCGTCGCGAACATGCCTAGGCGGCAGGTTTCTGTTGACGAGTTTGGTGGGGTGGCGAACCTGTCGACCGAGAAACCCATTGAGCCAAGCATCATTTCCGGCATGTGGGGCGAAAATGGAAGTGCCACACCGAAACCGGAAGAACCTTGGTGGGGCGGCGGCGGCGGGTTCGACGCGCCGAGCGGCGGCGGCGGTGGAGGTTCATGGGGTGACGAAGAGCCTGGGTGGTGGGAGAAGGTTGGCAGTTTCCTGCTGAATGCGCCGACACCAAACGAGTGGCTGAGAGGCATCAATCCTGGTGCGAGAGGCCGTGTTTCGGGTGAGCGTTCCGACGGCGGTCTGCAAGGGGACGGCGGCGGCGGCAGTTCATGGTCTGCCGATAGTGACAGCATCCTCGACGTGGTGAAGGAAACACTGAAGGAACAGTTCGGCATCAACTCCGCGAAAGACCTTTGGGGTAGATGGCAGAAGGCATCCGAGGGGGGGATTGTCGGGCCGCTCGCCGGATGGAATGAAGACAAGGGCGGGATAGGTTCGTCTGCCGGTCTCCCGATAAGGCGCAGCAAGGACGGCCCGAAGGGCACGAAAGACGATCCGATCATCACCAGTGACCCCGAGGTGGCCGACAACACCGACCCGGCGAACCAGCCGGATGCCGGTGCGGCAGCAGAAGATTCGACAGTCACCGCCACCGATACGCCGCACGCCGGTTCCGGTGCGGCACCTGGCCCCGTCACCCCGGGATCGGCAGCCATGACCGATGCAGCCGAAGGCTTGGGTGGTGTCGCGCAGTCGATGTTCTCGAATCAGTTTGAGGGGACACCGTTTTCGAATCCGATGGATTGGCCTGCCACGAAATCCGTTGGGGCACTGTTCACATTCTTCGGAAACATCCTCGGAGGTAACACGGGTGGCGGCGCAGGCGGTTTAGCCGGTCTGCTGTTCCCGGGGAGCGCCGCCGGTGGGATGGACTACAAAGACCAAAGGCAGATCAGGGACAGTGGTCAGGCCCGCGATAGGAAAGCCGACGCAGCCAAGGCAGCCCAGGCGAAGGTGGACGAGATCGCAGCCAAACCGTTCAAGTTTGACGAAGACGAAAAGAAAAGCGCGGCAGACGATCTCGTCATAGCGCAGCAGGAAGCGAACGATGCGCTGCAAGATCACACCATGCTGTTGCAGGACATGAACCAGACCGCCGGTGGCGGTGCCGTCGGCGGGCTACCCGGCATCATCCAAAACCTGGCGCAAGGCAAACCGGCGTTCGGCGACACAGCGGCACCTGGTGCCTCGGCTATGGGGCCAGCAGCGTTGTTGCCCGGTGGCACAACAGGTTTCAGCCTTGCACCGTTCGGCGACATGGTCACCGGCACACCCGGTGTCGCACCAGGAGATCCCGGGCTGGCACCGTTCGCCCCGGGCAGTGCTTCGGGTGCCTCGTTGCCTAGCCCTTCGGGCATGATCTCCAGCGCCTCGAATGCTCAACCGCCGCAACAACATGGGCAGGGCGGGGCACCGGGGCCGAGTCTCACCATCAACCAGACGATGACCGACGCGACGTTCGCCCACGGCACCGACAAGGCGAACAGCGCATACAACACTGCGTTCCGTTCAGACTTTATGACAATGGGGAAGATCACATGAGTTATTCCAGCGTCAAAGGCCCGCCGTCAACCGACTTCGATGCTCTCCCAAAGAGTCTCAGCGGCATGGAAACGAAAATCATTTATGTCGGCGTGCCAGACCCGAAGATCAACGGCGAGCGCCGCATCTGGAACCTGAACGGCAATCATGCTGGGAAGGAAGGGCTTTGCCTCGCACCCCGCATCCAAGGTTTGATGCACACCCCATTCCAAACCCTGGTGTCCGAAGGCCCATACATGGTTGGGGCGCACTACGAACGCACCGACTGGCGTAAACGGGAAATCAACCTCGCGGTGATGGTGGGCGTAAACTTCGAGCCTGCAACATCTTTCAGATACCGGATGCTCGAAGAACGATGGTGGTCATCCTGGTCAGCCACCGAAGACGGCTACCTCGGCGTGTACACCAGAACCCACGGCTGGCGTTGGCTCCGAGTGCGTTTGGCCGAAGAACCCAAGGATGCGTTCGAACTCGACCCCGTCGCGTTCGGAAACAATTTCATGCAGTGGTCGATGACTGTCCTTGCCACACAACCGTTTTGGATGAAACGCAAGGAATTCAAAACGTGGGTCAACAACGCGGAGACAGCCACCACATGGGATGTTGTGCAGGATCTCCTCGGCGACATCATCGGAGAATTTGAGGACATCATTGCGGGCACTCCCGGGGCGCATAACCTGGTGCCGGGGAAGAGCATCGGATCGGGTGTCATCACCCTGGCGAACCGAGGCTCTGAGATCGCGTGGCCGAAGTTCGTTGTCTCGTCACCGGGTAGGGCTTGGATTCAGGACGGCGACGGCAGGATGGTTGGGCTGCCTCTGCTCACTGAGGACGACGGCTACATGCTGGTGGACACCGACCCGACGGCCCGCATGCTGACCTGTGCCACCGACCCTGTTGATCCTCTGTTCGTCCAATTGGCAAGGCGCTCACAGATATTGGACTTCCTGCTGCACGACGTTTTGGCGACCAAGCTGCCGGTGTGGCGGCGATCCCACGAACGATTCATGGTGCCCTACGGGCCACGGCAGATCCACCACATCAAGGTGTTTCATTCAGATCCGAATGGTTCGATCACCGCCATCATGCCCCAACGATTCGATAGGCCATACGGGTGACAATCAATCTTCCCAACCTTCCCGTCATCGGATCTCAGGGTGTCCCCAACCCTGAAGCGAATGCCCTTGAGGCATACAGGTATTTGGAAGCCCGACGGCAGACTGTCACCGACTCGCTGCGGCAGCGCCCTCTACTTCGCCTGTGGGACAAGGACATGCAGTACATCGGGCAGATCGCCCAGGAGAAGTCCGTTCAGGTCGAGGAGGTTGCCTCGGACTCCGGTGGCGCGACTGTTGTTGTGCGGCGCGACAATTGGCTGTCCGACACCATCCTTTATGACCGTCGGGCCGTCGAAGATCTGCATTTCACCCTTGATCCAAATCCGACCCAAACCTCATGGCGTACACGATTTGGGGGGAAGATCACTGGCGTTAACGCGAAGCGCGGCCCCGACGGCCTGCACACCATCGAACTCGAAGCAGTTTCCAACAGGGAGCATCTGAAGCACATCCTTTGCGCCGCAACACCTTTCAGCCCACCGGAGTTTCAGCCGATCAAAATGTGGTTGCTGCCGTTCAATGTTCGCACCGGCCTGACGATCAGCCTGTTCGTGAACCTGATGCGCCAGTACCACCCGTTCGCCGCGATCCCCACCAACATTTTGAACCCAATCCATTGGCTCACAACGGAATTGGGGAACATCAACCCAATGAATTGGCCTGTGCAGCCGCAATGGATCAACATGCTGGCCGACACCTCCAGGCTGGAGATCTTCACGTCGAGGTGGTCTGACTTCCACACGTCGAGCCAGTCTGTCCTTCAGGATGCCGGATGCCAGTGGAGGGCATACACCTGGCTCACCGAGGACGAAGAGTCACCGCACCCCGAGCTAGGCGACATCGGCAACGCACTACCGTTCGGCGTGATTAACAAACTGGCGCAACGGTTTACGCGGCCCACCCGCAACTGCGTAGTCATGGCGGTGGAGGACAAGTCTGGGGTCACCGGCCCGACAGGCACCCTGCTGGATGGGCCGATCAATCTTATTGCGGCAACGGCAGATTCACTTCTCACCGAGACTCTGATCCCCGAGTATGACAAGGACGGCGACGGGCAGACCGACCCTCTGATCCGCAAGTGGTTGGGTGTCGCACCGAAGCCGCCGTGGGTGACGTTCCGCGACGGCGACTATTCGTCAATTGTGGAGTCGCAGAGAACAATTCGCGGTTCCACCGCGAGGACGATCACCATCGGCTCGAAATCTCCCGGCTGGCTGAACCAACTCCAGACCTTCGGGATCAAGTACGGCCTCTCCCAGATCAGCCAGATCTATTACGGGCCGGGTGGGCCTGCGTCGGTGTCCGGTTATCAGCAGCCCGCGTCGAGCGGCCTAGAGGAGCTATACCAAGGGCAGTTAGACGATATTTTATTCGCGTATCAAAGATTCACAGATCCACTTCGTGCTTTGCAGGCTGGTGACTTCGCGTTCCTCGAACACTTCGAACAAGGATCATCAGGTTCCGCATACACCATCAGCGGAGAACTAGACCTCAGGACTGGGCAGTGGAAAACCCGGCCCCACACCGCCTTTCGCGTATCCATCCGCAACGGCTTCCCTTGGATCGCGAACCTCGACTTCACCCTCGGCGACCGATGCGCCTTCGAAATGGCGAACGTCCTCCACGTCGACCAGGTGACAGCTATCAGATATAAGTGGGACAAAGATTCACCCGTCCGCGTCGAACTCAACGTCGGCGACGACAACGCAGACCAAGACCCAGTAGGGCAGGCAGTCAAAGCCATAGCAGGATTCTGGAACCTATTCGGCACGTTCGCCGGAAGCCAGGGTCTATTCTGATTTCATGCCGCCTAGCATCAGTGAACGCCGAAAAGCGTTGCAGGAAGCCAAAACTGAAGCACAAGAAAAGAACAAGGCATTCGCGCAATGCGTCCTCGACCTCACCTACCCTGAGGCGAAAGACGGTTCCCGCGTTGACCTTTCAGCCCTCGCGGCCATCGTCGCCTATCATTTAGTTCGATGCGGTTGGCGACCAGACCCCGCCAAGCGAATGATCAAGTCACGCAAAGTGAATGCCCGTGGTGTCTATGTCGACGCAAACGAATGGGTTCCGGTGAACACACCAGACGATCCCCTCGCGAACCTCGCCAACATGACCATGTCGGAGATCGAAGCGTTGCCGCCGGGTCTGAAAGCTGAAGCCATGCAACGCATCACGGGCGAAGTACTTCCAGAGCTTCCCGACAATCCCGGCTGGAAAGTCGAGACAAGCATCAAAATTGCAGACCACCCCGAGGAACCGGACGACGGCTTCGAGTGGACGTAACGATGAGGTGGCAACTGACTTGCCACCTCGAATGTGAAAGGTCAAGTGCCGCATGACAAGTCCCGGCGACCAGGTATATCTCGGCTCCATGCTGAGCCAACTTCACTTCTGGGGTGTGGTGTCAGATCTCGACACCCCAGCCATGATGTCCGCGTCGATGGAATGCAGCGGCACCGAAGGCGCGATCACACTAGACGCACTGGTAGGGCCGCAGGGTGTCCCCGGTGAACCTTCGCCCATCGTGGACATGCAGTGGCAAGACGCAGCCATCGATGAAGTTGGCGACCTCCCAACGAACCTGCTAGACAACGAGATTGACCGAGGCAAAGCCTGGTGGATCGGCAACGAAGTCTACATCTGGGCCGGTGAAGACTGGATGGTCAGACAGATGGGAACACCCGGCCCACCCGGGCCGATCCCCAACATCACGCCGTCGGTAGAGCTAGTCGAAGGAACCGACCCCACCCGAATCGTCACCAGCGGAACAGCTTTGAACCCTGGCTGGCTCCTCCAGATCAACAAGGAATCCATCCGAGGGCCGGAAGGCGACGGCACCGCGATCCGCAACAGCGCCGACTACGACAACTCTGTTGCACCGTCCACCGGGCAGGCCATCACCTGGAACGGATCTGCCTACGCCCCAGGCGATTTCAACCTACTCACACCCCGCATGTACTCCGTACCGGAGTCATCGTTCACCAGTTTCTCGGCGGTCACCACCCGGCAGCAGATCTGCGCCTTCCAGATACCGCCGCAGCCATTCGACTGGAAGCCAATGATTTTCGGTCACCTCCGCGTTATCGGTGTCGAACTAGACGCAGACCCACTGATCATCGGCTGCGAAGTGAGGATCGGAAACCCAAGCGCCGGAACACTTGTCGGGCGCGGCTTCGGAAACATTTCCACATGGACGACGATCATCCCCCACTTCTCCACAGCACAATCGGCCTACGATGCGGTGACACCGGAGAACGGGACAGCCTTTGTGCCTGCCTACCATTCAGGCTCCGAAGGCACTGTGTATGCCTCGGTGTTCAATGACGGTGCCGGTGGCGCATACAATTTCAACTCTGCCAACGCTCAACTGTCCATCCTGGTTGTGCCGGTCAGCGACTTCCAGATTGAGCAGGGGAGTTAAACCCTAGTGCCCAGAGCGTTTGACCCCAGACCGCCTGCCGCCCTTCACGATCCGAATCGCAACGAACTTTTGTTCGACATCGGATCGGGACTAGACATTCTCGAATTGATGCTCGACGCATTCGAGAAGATGATCTCCGACATCATCGACTGGATCGGCGACAAGCTGGGCATCGACATCAGCGGATGGATCGATGGTGTCACCAACCTGCTCATCAACTGGACTTCAGTCTTCGGTAACCTCAACGTCTTTGACGGCTCCTTCAACCCAGTCCAGTTCATCGGCAGCATCTTCACCCTCATCATCGACCGCGCCGGGGAACTACTAGGCATCGACCTGTCCGACTGGACTGACGCGATCAACAACGTATCCACTTGGTGGACAGGCTTTTTCGGAGATCTCAACATTTTTCAGAGCGGGTTCAACCCGCTGAGCATCATCGGTGCCTTATTCAATGTCGACCTGATCAACGGACTCTTCGACTTCGAGACATGGACTGGCTGGCTGTCAGACATCGTCACCTTCTTCAGCGCCGACGGCATGCTGGGCGACACCCTCCAGAAGATCGTCGCGTTCTTCGGCGGGCTGCTGGACATCGACACCTGGACTGGATATCTGTCTGACATCGTCGGATTCTTCGGCGGCACAAC
>ERZ889078.2793-NODE-2793-length-12144-cov-7.461990_pt1 | contig 12144 bp, 11 predicted proteins | sample MGYA00521266_ERZ889078 | MGnify/ENA primary metagenome ERZ889078 (study PRJEB32303, sample SAMEA104408618) | aquatic metagenome | biome: Brackish water; feature: Pelagic; material: water | place: Baltic Sea | collected 2014-06-16T06:34:00 | depth 76,534 m ... | reverse complement strand
TATTTTTATCTGCGTCTGCTTGATCCATCTGCAAGGTAGCACCAATATTCTTACCCACATCAACATCGGCAATGTCAATGGAGAGAATCTCAAATGCAGTGCCTGCATCAAGACCTTTGGCAAGCACATTTTTTGAGATGATATCGGGATTTTCCAGAACTTCTTTGTGGGATATTGCTGAACCAATGGAACTAACAATGCCCTCTCCAACCCGAGCCAGGACTGTTTCCTCTCCAGCCCCACCAATTAAGCGACCAATGTTTGCTCTCACGGTAACTTTTGCGACTGAAAAAAGCTGAATTCCATCTTTTGCAATGGCTGAAACTCTGGGGGTTTCAATAACCCGAGGATTCACGCTCATTTTCACGGCATCTAATACATCACGCCCTGCCAGATCAATGGCGGCGGCCCGTTTGAAGTCTAAATCGATATTGGCCTTATCCGCAGCAATTAAGGCTAAGACAACTTTACCGATATCACCACCAGCCAGATAATGTGCTTCAAGGACATCAGTGTCAAGGTCCAACCCAGCCTTGCGCGCACTCACTAAATTATTGATGATGAGCGGCGGCGGTATACGTCTCAAGCGCATGCCAACCAGTGTGAGTAGACCGACATAGACCTGCGCAGCAGCAGCGCTGATCCACAAGCCGATAGGGATAAAGTAGGTGAAAAGTACCAGGAAGGCGACGAGGGCCACCAGGATGGTTAACAATGGTAATGTTTCCACAGTTCCTCCAGATTTATTTGTTAAACTTTTTTAATTACAACCACCCGATTTCCGTCTATTCGGATGATACTTATCTCTGTATCTTTTTCAATAAAGTCACCGGGAGTGACCACATCAATTCTTGACCCTTCTATGAGAGCCGTCCCTGCTGGTCTTAGCTTGGTCAGTGCTATCCCGCTCTTCCCAAGCATACTTTCCATTCCCAGACTACAGCTAAAACCCTTGGCCTGAGTTTCACTGGTCTCCAAACTGATCTTCTGCCAAGCTTTGGTTTTTAGCATCCGTTTGATCATAAGACCAAGGGTCAATATCCCTCCAACCACGGCAATAGTAAGACCAATGAGAGCAGAATTAATATCAGTCGGTGTTGGTGTACTTGGAAGCAGCATTGTAAACATCGCATAGACCATAAAGATGATCCCAACAATACCGACTACGCCAAATCCCGGGATAACAAAAGCCTCAATCCCCAGCAGGATCATCCCTCCCAGTAAAAATAATATCTCTACCATAATCGCTAAATCAGCAATAAATGATGTGGAGAAAAATAAGAAAAGCGCAAGTAAACCCACAGTTCCAGGGATGCCCCAACCAGGACTCTGGATCTCAAATATCAGTCCTAGAAAACCAAGAGTCATGAGCAGGGAGCTTACAATCGGATCAGTTAGAAATCTAACAATCGCTTCGGACCAGCTAGGTTCGATATATACGATATCCTTTTTATTGAACCCAAAGTGTTCGACGACCTCTTCAAGCGTATTGATCTCATAATCCGCCATGCCATACTTCAACGCTGTTGAGGTACGGAGGGTCAGTAGTTTTCCCGCACTGGCACCTTCAATATCCGCCAGAAAAAGTGTATCGCCTGCGGCCGTAATCAGCGTATCGATATCCAGACTTTCATCAACCATCGCCATGGCGATATCAGGATTTCGGCCTTTGGATTCAGCAGTGGAAGCCATTTCCTCACGCATGTAGGATTGGGCCTTTTCGCTGGCCTTCTGACTCTGCCCATCAACAACTGTGGTTGCACCCATCGTCGCGCCAGAGCGCATCACGATGGTGTCACAAGCCAGCGAAATAAGCGAACCTGCAGATATGGCTTTGGAGTTGATAAAGGCTATCGTTTGAATCTCAGAGGTCAAGAGTGCATTTTTCATCATTGTAGCAGCATCAACTCGGCCACCGAAGGTATCAATATTGAGAATAATGGCATCCCCACCTGCCAGGTTCAACTCTGGAATCTGGCGTTCAAAAAAGTAAGCCAAGCCCATATCAATTGTGCCCTTAACCTCCAACACATATACTTGCGGATATAGCAAGATAGGCAGGAGCATAAGCAGAAGTCTATGTCTCATAACTGATCCCGGTATTGTGATTTTATTAAATACATTTTTTTATGGTTTCAAGATAACCGTTGCCGCTGCAAATAGGTATGGAAATCGATAGCTCAGCTGTCATCCAACCGCATAATGACATTGCCATATTTGGTGTCAATCTCAATCCGCAAAGGGGAATGGGGATACGATATAGAATACAGCATGGTTAGTTTAATATTGTTTTCTCTCGATTTACGACTACTGCTCAAAGGTGTTAAGCGCCACCCCGATTCACTGAAAGGCTTTAAGATGGTGGGCTTCCCGATCCGCTCAACCAGTAGACTAAGCTCACTGTGACTACGGCCATCCCATAGTTGATAATTCAGGGTATCTCCATTACTGAAGTTGGTCAACGATAAATCGTAGAGCAGGCTGGGTAAATCCATAATATCCTGATTTTCTAGAACCTTATCCTTCCCATTTACCTGGATGGTGTCAGTATCATTGAAATTCACATCATAATTTCGATGATAGGAGCCTTCATGAATGGCTTTGGTATGCTTTAACAGCATACGAGATTCCAGTCGATAAATGCTGATGATTGAGTCTGATAAAGTCCATAGATTTGACAGCCACGGCGAGGATTCGATGCTGAGATAACTTCTCAATATGCCATTTTCAACCGTGTGAACCAATTCGGCCGAGCCTGCAGGAACCATCCCATATTTCACTTTGTAGGCATAGCTTTGGGGGAAAGCTTGTGACCCTGCCAGTAAGAGCAGGAATAGAACGATTTTTTTATTTACTTTTTTCATCGATTTAGAAGCTAGACGGAGAGTTTGTTGTACTCAAGCTTTTTGTGTATTCATTCGAATCAAGAAAACTAAATTGTTACATGCAGTTAAAGCTTCCAAAACGGTTTTTTACCTTCACTCTGGTGGGTATTTCGGGTATCGTCGTCAACAACGCGATTCTATATTACGCAAAAGAATATCTCTTTGTTCCAATTCCCATAGCCTCTCTTATCGCCATCCAAGTCGCCATTTTTAATAATTTTTTCTGGAATCATCGCTTCACTTGGACCGATAGAGAAATGAATGGGTTTGCAGCAATTCGTGCTGGTCTGGTCAAATTCACAATGGTAAGTTGGATTGCAGGCGCTTTGAATTGGATTGTCCTGTTGCTGTTGAACCATTATGCGGGTTTGTATTATATTCTGGCAAACTTAATCGCCATCCTGATTGCTTCCATTCTAAACTATTTTATGAATGATCTGTGGACGTTTCGCCACCGGGATACAGCACTGTAATATTTAAGCCTGGCTATTTCCCTGTTTCTGGGTCGCGTACTGCAATCTGTATAGCTTCTCGTAGAGACCCCCTGATTTGCTCAAGCTCGCGTGATTCCCCTGCTCCACAATCTTACCTCCATTTAACACCAGAATTTTATCTGCACTTAGAATGGTCGAAAGACGATGTGCAATAACGATGACTGTTCGCCCCTTCATCAAGGTTTCAATGGCCGATTGAACGGCTTGTTCAGATTCAGTATCCAGAGCCGATGTTGCTTCATCTAATATGAGGATGGAAGGATCTTTAAGCAGGGCTCTGGCAATAGCAATCCGCTGTTTTTGTCCACCAGATAATCGAGCGCCATGTTCCCCTAGAATGGTTTCATACCCAGATTCCAATTGTAAGATAAAATCGTGGGCATTCGCCTTTTTTGCCGCCGCTTCAACTTCACTGAGATCGCTCTCAATCCCATAGGCGATATTATGGAAAACAGTATCATTAAACAGAATTGTCTCCTGGGAAACAATTCCTATCTGCTTGCGAAGACTGGCTCGTGTGAGTTGCCTGATGTCCTTCCCGTCAATTGTAATACTGCCACTATTTACGTCATGGAAACGCGGAATTAAATCAACCACGGTTGTTTTTCCCGCGCCACTGGGACCGACCAGAGCGACGACCTCTCCCTTTTTGATGGATATATTTAAATTTGAAATGGCCTGCATTTCAGAATTGGTATACACAAAGGTCACATCGTCAAAACGAATTTCTTTTTCAAAGCTACTGATATCCTGACTGCCACTTTCATCGCGAATGGCTGGTTCAATATCAAGTACCTTAAATACCCTACCCCCGGCTGCAATACCAGATTGAATACTGATATTCACATTGGCCAGGTTCCGAATAGGTTGATATAGCGCGAAGAGAATGACAATAAATCGCAAAAAATCACTGCTGCTGATCGTGCCATATTCAATCACCTGGACACCTCCAACCCAAAGCAGCACCACAGCCATACTAACGCCTAGCATCTCCGTAACGGGAAGCGAAAGACTCTGTAACATGATTTGCCTGAACATGAGTCGATACAATTTTTGAGCTTCGCTTCCAAATCGTTTTTTCTCATTGTCCTCATTGCCAAACGCTTTGACAATCCGAATACCACCAATCAACTCAGTAAAGCGAGTGGTTATTTCTCCCAGTTGGGTTTGGACACGGACGACCTTCCGACGAATACTCTTGCTGATCACCAAAATAAAAAGCGAGGTCACTGGAATAACGAGGATAGATATGAGTGTGAGCTGCCAATCAATGATAAATAAGATACTAAGATAAGTGAGTATATAAAGTGGCTCAATCACCAGAGGGTGAAATGTTGTCGCCAGGGCTTGATTAACTTTCAAAACATCATTCATTGCCAGAGAGATCAAATCTCCGCTCCGTCTGGCCTGGAAAAAGCTCAGGGGCTGGGTCAGGAAATGCCCATATAATCGTAAGCGGAGATCCTGCACGACTTTGGCTTGAACGTAACCCGTAAATATTTTATTCCCATAATAGGCTAAAGATTTGATTAGATAGCAAATCAGAATAACCAACGCCAGGGTCGCAAGCGCTTCCACCTGAGATCCCGAAAAGAAAGTGTCACTGGTTAATTGCTTCAGACGCTCATTGAGATCAATCCCCTCACTGAGGCTGGCTGAAGGGCTGACAGCCAGGCCCTCTGGATTGGAAAATATGGTGGTGATGAAGGATGCTGACAACCATAGCGTCACCGAGTGGAACAACACATTAATGATGGAGAATCCCACACCAACCGTAATCTGAGCCCAATAGGGTTTGATTAAATTTATGATACGAGCATACATAGCGGTCTAGTTTAGATAATCCTCTAACATTACGCGAGGGATTCCGCCTTCCCGCAGAATTTTGAATGGCAGTGTAGTCAAATCGATAACCGTGCTGCCTTTTGAATTTTCCATAGGACCCAAATCCAGCATGAGGTTGATCTGATCTGGATAATAGGCCAGGACTTCAGCACGAGATCGGGCAGCTGGAGCTCCGCCTGGATTTACACTTGTGGTGGTAATGGGCTTCCCGAATAGTTCAGGGATCTGGCGCGAAATAGTATCCCCCGGCACCCGGAAACCAATATTTCCAGCGGCTGAAACTAGATTTTTTGCAAAGGGATACTTACTTTTACAGATAACCGTGAGGGCGCCTGGTAAAAATGTCCTGATCAGGTGTTGGGCTTGAGCCCCAAGTTCATGACCCATTTCGAAAACCTGATCAACTGAGGCTAACAGCACTGAAACCGGAGCATTTTTGCGTGCCTTCAAGTCATACAGTTTGGCCACTGCCGTGTCCGAGCAGGCGTCTACGCCAAGGCCGTATAGAGTATCTGTGGGATACACAATCACATCACCACGAGCAAGCGCTTGGTCAATTTGAGCTCCCTGAGTTTTTGTCAAACTCACACGCTTATCCTTTAAACTCAAAATAATCATTTTATGGATGCCGCTTTCGCTTCCTGTCGATCCAGGTCTCTCCAACGGCGGTGGAACCAGAAATATTGCTCCGGGTATTTTCTGACCTCAGCTTCCAATTTGCCTGTGAGTAATTGAGTGATTTCACGAATCCAGGTATCATTCATCCGGGGAGGTAATTCATAAGGAATTTCTTCAATGTGAATCCGATAACGCCCACGATGCTGGGTACAGGCCAGGAAGACCAGACGTGGTTTGGTAATAAATGTCAAGATAGCAGCCCCCCGGGGGGTGGATGAAGGGATACCGAAAAAGTCGATCTCAATTCCTTTGCTGCCCTTGAACTGATCTCCAACTACTGCCAAACCGCCATATCGCACCAGGGCATCCTCGAAAGCTGGCATGCCTGACCACGAGTTGATCAATTTAAGCTGATGATATTCACGTATCCAGGTAAGGAACCAATCCACGAATGGGTTTTTCTGTATTCGATAAATGGAGGCAGCTCCGGGACCGATCCCGCCTACATAACGCCCTGCCATTTCCCAGGATCCGAAATGACCTGTAAAATAGAGCACCGGTTCTTTGGCTGCCTGGGCATTGGACACATACTCATCAATACCGGGAGCATCTACAAGTGAACGGGCTTTTCGCTGGCTGATCATCCACAATTTCAGGGTGGAGATAAAGCCTTCGCCCCAATGGAGATAACAGGCTTTTATCAACGCTTCAATTTCCCCCTCTGGAAGATCGGGAAAAGCGCGTTTGATATTGCGTGAGACAGTGGATTTTCGCTTCGTAAGGGCATGGTAAGCTATCCAACCAAAACCGCGCCCCAGACGCCAGGACAGCGCCCATGGGAGGATAAACAAAATGGTATTGAATACCATCAAGAACAGGAATTCAAACGAATAGCGGATATACATCACCGGAATAAAGGATTTGCGCCTGGCTGTAGCCATGAGTTCACCTATCTGATTAGAGCCGCGAAATATCCTGGATGGTGATAAATAGAACCAGACCAAGCAGAAAAAACATGCCAACCTGCTGAATAATAATTTTTACATTCACTGGAAGTGGTCGACGAATAATACCCTCAATACTGATGATGAGGAAATGTCCCCCATCCAGCCCGGGAATGGGCAAAATATTGATGAATGCCAGATTAACACTAATGATCGCCATGAAATAAAAAACATCCAGCCAACCGCGTCGGGCCATATCACCAGCCATCTTGGCAATCATGATCGGCCCACCAACCTGATCCATTGAAGTGGCACCCGTAATCATGGACCAGAAACCTCTGGCCATAAGGGTCCCGAATAGATATGTACTTTTAGCCCCATAACTCACGGAGGCAAACAGACCGAGATCCCTGTGCTCTAATACACGGCCAATTCCAATCATGCCTATATCAATTGTACCTTCTGCAGTCGGTACAGATTCTTTCACAACAGTGATTGAGTCGCTAAATCGAGCACCGTTACGCAACCAGTCTACCATGATGGTTTCGCCTGGCATGGTCTGAACCAGACTGGTTAAACCTTCCCAGTCAGAAACACTTTGACCGTTAATGGCGACAATTTGATCATTCTCTTGAATCCCGGCAGCCTCGGCTGGGAAGACTTTTCGTTCTTCAGTACTGACAAGGGAACCCACAACAGTTCCTACAACGGGTTCATCCATTCCAGTGCTATAAACAAGGGCACTAAAAATAACAAATGCCAGAATGGTATTCATGATGACACCACCTGAGATCGTCAATAATTGCTGCCAGCGTTTCTTACTGCCAAATTCCCAGGGCTTCCCCTGGGTTTCGCCGTCAAGGGATTCATCAATCATACCAGACATCTTTACATAGCCGCCAAAAGGTGTCCAACTCAAGGCATATTCCGTGTCACCCGCTCTTGGATTTTTACGGGGAATTCGAAATTCAACTGTTGTGGCATTTACCAGACGTTGAAAAAACCATGGTATGAATAGTTTTATCCATATTCCATCAAATTTGTTCTGAAAGCTCAAAAATCGTGGAGGCATCCCAATGGAAAATCTCTCCACCCGAATACCAACCATACGTGCTACCATAAAATGACCCAATTCATGGATCAAAATTAGAATGCCCAGCGTAAATATTGCTGCAGCGATTGTCACTATTGTATCAATTGAGAAGAAACCCATTTAGTTTCCTTAACTCCTTTTTATAAAAGCTTTGGTCCACTTTTCCAAATCCAAGATATCATCAAGGTTTGGATGTTCAAGATAATCGTGGTCATTCATTGCTTTTGTTATTAATTCAGGTATTGCCGTAAAAGGTATATCACCATTCAGGAAGCGATAAACGGCTTCCTCATTGGCAACATTCAATACTACGGGCATGCTACCGCCTTGTTTAAGTGCATCAAAAGCCAGCTGGATGCATTTGAATTTCTTAAGATCCGGCGCTTCAAAAGTGAGTGTAGCCACTTTTGCCAGATCCAATTGCTCCCAATCCTGAGGCAAATGGCGGGGGTAACTCAAGGCGTATTGGATAGGGATTTTCATATCGGGAATCCCCATTTGTGCTTTCACCGACCCATCCACGAACTCGACCATGGAATGGATGATACTCTGAGGATGAACGATTATATCAATTTTCTCAACCGGGAGGTCAAAAAGCCAATATGCTTCAATAACCTCTAGTCCTTTATTCATCATGGTGGCAGAATCGATTGTAATCTTGCGACCCATTGCCCAGTTGGGATGTTTTAATGCCTGAGCGACTGTAATATCATTAAACGCTGAAGCTGGCGTTGTCCTGAAGGGGCCGCCTGAACCAGTGATTAGCAGACGTTTTATATCGTCTGGATTTTCACCAACAAGACATTGCCAGATAGCACTGTGCTCACTATCCACGGGATACAGTTTGACGTTTTTCTTTTTCAAAAGTGTGTTGATAAAATCGCCTGCCATCACCAGACTTTCCTTGTTCGATAAGGCAATATCCACACCAGCCTCGATACTGCGAATGGTCGGTTCCATCCCAGCGCTTCCAACCAGGGCATTCAGCATGGTATCAACATCATCTCGGGCAGCCAATTCTAACAGTCCCGTCCGACCCTTAAGAACCTCAACACCTGGCAATGCTGCTTTCACGGTTTCGTATTGATCAGGGTCGCCTATTGCAACGGCTGATGGTGAGAATTCCTTGGCCTGCTGTATGAGCAAATCGCCTTGTGAATGAGCTGACATATACTTTATCTTGTAGTTTTCGGGGTAGCTGCGAACGACGTTTAGAGCGTTCACTCCAATACTGCCAGTTGATCCCAGTATGGATAACCTTTTCTGCATATTACCCATACTAGCGATCCCCTACCAGGAATTCAAGTCCCAGGGCTAATCCCGGTCCTGTGCTATTGTAGGGCATACTTAGTGAGAATCGTAATTGCTGCCAAAACATCCAACTGATATAAGGTATAGCCAGATAGATGGTTTCATCATAATCCGAATAGCCGATTTCATCAGCCACCAGGATGTGGTGGAGATCAATGAGGGCTATGATTCCCAAATTCAATTGGCCATTGGAATACCCGTAGAGTCCATGAACACTAATATCCCGTTGACGATAATCTGATGTGTAAACTTCATTCCAGGCGAGACCGATTGCTTCTCTTCGATCCTGATTCTCAGGGGACATTTCTATCTGGATACCAGTTCCAACACTAAAAGCGGGCGTTTCACCTGGCCAATTCCCGAATTGAGCCCAGAGGTTATAACCGGGATTAGGATAAATGCTTAGTCTAATCCCTGGGACAACTTGTTGCCTTCCTGAATTTGAATAAATATGAGAACTGGAAAGCTGAACACCAAGATACTGACCCGTCTCTGTAAGATTAGGGACGGTATTGACCAGGCTGGCTCGTTTCAAATCTTGACGGAAATCGGTTTCATTATTCAGAACGGGGAAATTGTCATCAGCTAACAATTGTGAAAATAGTGAAATTGACATAACGATGGTTAGGATGAGCTTGGTGAGCGAGCGTCGCATGAGTCGATCATAATAGAAAATGAAGGGCAGCCCTCATTTCAACTATCCTCGAATAATCCCTCGTGTACTCTCTTCAATAAATTCAAGAATATCACGAACCTCTGGAGTAATTTCCATATTCTGCTGGATATCTCTTACGGCATGGGAAACATTCAGATGGCTGCGATAAATTTTGGTATAAGCCGCTTTGATTTGACCAATCGTTTCACTGTGAAATCCGCGTCGGTGCAGGCCAACAGAATTGAGACCGTTGTAGGTCAATGGAATGCTGGATGCGCGAATGTAAGGTGGGACATCTTTGGTGATTCTAAAGCCTCCGGCGATGAAAGCATGTTTGCCGATTTTTACAAATTGGTGGATTGGGACAGCACCACCAATAATAACAAATTCGCCGACTTCGACATGACCACCCATATTGCATGAGTTGGCGATGATAACGTTATCACCGATCTCGCAATCATGGCCGATATGTGAATATGCCATGATAAGCACATTATTGCCAATGGTCGTCATCCATCTATCAGTGGTCCCGCGATGAATCGTGCAATACTCCCGGATAATAACATTATCGCCAAGAATGGTCTCAGTCTCTTCATCGGCATATTTGAGATCCTGAGGAATTTCTCCCACAACGGCACCGTTGAACAGGCGACAGTTTTTTCCTACGGTAGTTCTCGCACCAATGAGGACATGAGCTTTGATAATGCTGCCAGCACCAATGGTGACGTTTTCCTCGATGATCGCATAGGGCCCAATGCTAACATTTTCTCCAATGGTAACATTATCAGAACTTACTATAGCTGTGGGATGGATGCGAGGATTCATATATTACCTGTCGACTATAGAGGCCATGAGATCAGCTTCGACGACAAGTTTGCCATCAACAAAGCCCATTCCCCTCAGTTTTGCAGAACGAAGTCTAAATTTTACGAGTTCAATTTCAAAAATAATCTGGTCACCTGGTTCAATCAGTTTACGAAACTTAACATTATCGATAGCTGAGAAAAACACCAGTTTATTCTCGGGATCTTCACCTGCATTCAACAATAATGCGCCACCGGCCTGTGCCATGGCCTCCAATGTTAAGACGCCGGGCATAACCGGTTTTCCCGGAAAGTGTCCCTGAAAAAAAGGTTCATTCATGGTCACATTTTTTAAAGCCGTAATTTTTTCACCAGGGGTAAAATCGATAATTCGATCAATCAGCAAAAATGGGTAACGATGAGGAAGGATTCGCATGATTGCTTCTGTATCAAATACAATCTGTCTTTCTCTGGGTTTCCGCTGGAAACGCTTGGCCAGAATTTGCTTCTCGTACTCTTTCTTGAGCAATTTGACCAACTCGACATTGCTGGCGTGACCACTTCTGGCGGCCGTAATATGTCCCTGAATTGGCATTCCCAACAGAGCAAGATCACCAATCAAATCGAGGATCTTATGACGTACAGGTTCCGTTTTGGACCGTAATTCCTTACCATTAAGAATACCATTGTCACTCTGGATCAGTTTTTCTTCAATATTGAATAATTTCTGTAGACGATCGAGCTCAGATTCCTCGATTTTGCGATCTATCATGACCAATGCTGTATCGGCACTACCACCTTTGATCAACCCTTGTGCTTTTAACTCCTCAACTTCATGCAGAAAACAGAAGGTTCTTGCCGGGGCGATTTGTTCTACAAAATCCTGCTCCAATGAGTAGAACGACATGTACTGTGTCCCAAGTGATTGAAGCTTATAGTCTATGAGAAAAGTGACCCTGAATTGATTCGAAGGCAGGGCATGTATGTCAACACCTTTTTCTGGATCGGAGTAGGTAATGGTCTTATCCAAAACCAAATATTCGCGGGCAGCATCCTGTTCTTCGAAACCTGCATCCAGCAGAATCTCAACAAAAGGCATGGCACTGCCATCCATCACTGGGGGTTCTTTATTGTCCAGTTCAATTAGAATATTGTCAATTTCTAAACCGCTGACCGCTGCAAGTACATGTTCAGTGGTATGGATACGTGAACCATTGTGCTCCAGAGTTGTCCCTCTTGATATATCAACGACATGGTCAATGTCAGCAGGAATAGGCTTTGCATTGGGTACGTCGGTTCTCAAAAATCGGATACCCGTGTTCTGGGCCGCTGGCTTGAAAGTCATCCGTGTTTGAACCCCAGTATGGAGTCCAATGCCCGCTATGGATACCGCTTTTTTGATACTTCTCTGATTTTCTCGTCTAACCTGCATCTATATAAATTCCTTCATTCCACTTACAGCGTCCACTTAGGTCTTATTTACTTGTTTTTCAAGT
>ERZ889078.2792-NODE-2792-length-12147-cov-6.074843_pt1 | contig 12147 bp, 10 predicted proteins | sample MGYA00521266_ERZ889078 | MGnify/ENA primary metagenome ERZ889078 (study PRJEB32303, sample SAMEA104408618) | aquatic metagenome | biome: Brackish water; feature: Pelagic; material: water | place: Baltic Sea | collected 2014-06-16T06:34:00 | depth 76,534 m ... | reverse complement strand
CCATAAATAATTGATTTATCAACACTTCCTTGGAAATAATTCCAGATATTACTCGTTAATCCCAACTCCCAAAACAAGCCAATGAACATATTAATATCACCAGTAGCAAGACCCTTGTAAGAATTTGCATATCCGTTTAGTAACGGCAAATTAGAACGTTTTTCCAATGAAATTCGAAAGTCTGGATTTTCTAACTGGTCTTTTTGATTACACCAAACTAATTCAAATAACATCAATGAATTTGACTTAACTTCAGCATTGGGTAGGGTAGAAACATCTATTCCAAAAAATTCATCTTCATTATTAGGTAGCGCTTTTGTGATAATAGTTAAGTTGACATTAACAATCTCTCCAGTAATTGTTTCAAATGCTCTCGATCCTAGTTGTGCGATCAAGTTCCAAGAATAATTAGTAAGATAATCATGCCGATAGTGACGGTACGGTCCAATATGCAACCAATTCTGAGGGGTGACTAATGCGACCGTTCCTCCAGCATCACAAAACTCAATACATCGACTAGCAAATGTTGTTGCGAGATCAGCCTTAGCTAATGGAAAATTTAAATCAGAGAAAATTTTTAGCGTTTCATTTTGTCTTCCCCTTCCGAGATAGGGCACATTTGTGACAACTAAATGGTATTTTTTAGTTAGAATCTCACTTGCTTTTCGTATCCCCTGTGCAGATACTCCAAGTTCTGACTCTTCGACATTATCGGAATCTAATATTTGATTTAGAAGTGGAGAAATGACATCCCAATCTTCATTAAAAAGATCGGTTTTTAAAATTCTCTGTGGATTAATAAGGCTGCCAAGAGTAGGTGAGTCCTTATAAAGTTCGTATAGTCTCTCAAGTGCATTTGATAGGTCAATGTCATTATTTGAAAGAGCCTGCCATTCTGTTTTCTTGCCGTTTATGCTTTGTCCACTACATGCAAGATTAAAATCCGGCAATGATCTATAGCCACCGGCACCAGGAAATGTCCAAGCTGATAACGCTAACGAAAATACCGCAATTTCAATACAACGTTGATCTAACTCTAAGCCATGTAGGTTATCCTTAATTACAGAATCTATAGCTGTGAGAGAATCCATACTTTCCAATTCCATACGCATGGGAACTAACATGTGGAATGCGGCAACTAAAAAATGACCAGATCCACAGCTAGGGTCTAATAACCTGAAATTCTCCAAAGTATCTGGCCACGACTGGAATTTTCCTGCTGCTGGATTCTTATCGTCATTCAATCGAAGATAATCAAATGTCAAATAATCTAAAACTTTCTTATTCTTAGACTTCCACCAAGCACCAAGGCTATTTTCAAGAAGAAAACTGACCATATAAGGCTCAGTAAACAGCTGGGTAACGGCGGGCAGTTCATCCGCACCGATCTTGACTTCGGATTTATTGATCTGTTCTTTGCGTTTGGCTTGCCAGAATTGATACACCCAACCGAGGGAATCGGATGCCTGAAAGGTTTCCTGTGCCAGATTTGAGAGCAACTGCTCTAACTGTTTCTGGTGATTAGGGGCCAGATTGATGGCAAACACTGGGGAATCGATGCGGAAGATTTGCGGCAGCATTCTGGCCGCATAGTTCGCGGCATAGTTCCAGCCGTTAGAGCTGTCGCCGGTTTCTTCTTCTGCCAGGTCAAAACAGTCCTGTATGGCGAGGGCGGTTACGCCGTCTTTGTACATCAGCAGGTTATTTTCGGCCAGGAAACGGGCGAACAACATGCGGTGCCAGTGTTCGTAGGCGACTTCGGTGACCAGGTGCTCGATGCCCTGCTCTCCCGCGTTTTTTGCTCCTTCCGTTTTTCGATAATCACCCAACTGCCGGCCGTGGGCGCGCAGGCTTCTGCGCAGGTTGCGTTGTTCTTCGCTCAGATAATCAGGCGATTTTTTATCGCCCACTGCAAGTCGCTGTAGCTCTTCACGCGCCGCCAGTTCAGCGATGTCGCGCGCCTTGATGACTGTTTTTTCGAGCTGGCTACGGAGTTCTCTGGCAAGTGCTGTTATCATTCTAATTCCAAATTAGTTGTTTTTATCACTTTCAAATACGCCACTTTACAGCCCGTATCAAAGGGTTTTACTTGCAATACGCCGCTATTCCCACCGTTCCCGTAATGTACTTATTCTGGCATCACTGCGTAGGGATTTTCCATCCGGACCACACAGAGACACAGAGCCTTCGGGTAACCCGAAAGTAGTTTCTATTTTATTTTTAATGACACCTATCGTGGTATCTGATCTTGCGGCTCTATAACGTAAAGGTGTTGAATTTCTTTTTCCATCATTCTCTTCAACGGCTTCTTCACTTTCAATGTCACTTTCATCATTGTGTTCGTCATTTGTTTCCCAGGTCATCGCATCAGACGGTCTCCAAACTTTTCCGCCTTCGATATGAAACTGCATCATTCCCATTGATTCAGTTATGTAATCGCTGTATCTCGCCTGTATACCCGATACCTTCTGGAAGGATTTCAATATTAACTCGAGCAACTCATCTTTTTTATTACCCACAATGCCAATAAATGCAGAATATGTCTGGGTATGGAAATTTACACTATTGCCCTGGTATATGTATAAAGTCGCTTTGCATTTGGGGGAACTTTCGACAAATGACTTAATCCCCTGTGTAATCAGATCAGGGTAGCCGTAGAATTGTTCTGGAATACTATCGATATCCACTTCAACTGTTGGCATAGGATTGTCCGAGTGTACAAAATTTAATTCTTCTACTGATTTTTCGATCATGCTGTATCTCCTTATTATTTATTGTTTTTTATTGGGCGTTATACAATCACCGGCCCCTGGCTTAGCTTTTGTTTTAACTCTTGTTCGGCATCGGTTAGCCATTGCTGGATATCTGCTTCGGTTTCGAGGGTGCGTCTGGGCAAATTTGCACGAACTGCTTTGGGCATTAGCAGTTGGGCGGCTTCTCCACGGGCGGCTTCGAATTTACTCGGTAGCGCCTGACTACGATCACTCCACTGTTCCAGTGAACACTCCTCTAACGACTCGATCACTTCATCGGTGCTATTTAATGCAGGTTGTTCGGGTATTTTAATACCGCGTTTAGTCAACAGAGCGAGTTGTTGTGCAGGTTCGAACTTGATCCAGTTGCTGTCGCTTTCGATATTCTGTAGGGCCTGAGCATACACATTTTTGTAGTCTTCAAAATGATGCTTTATGGCTGCACGCAGGTTATCGGTGGTATCTTTGATCAGGTTATCGCAGGGGTCGGGGTTATCGAGTAGGCGTCGGCCATGTTCGATGGCTTCTACTTCCTGCTGCAGGCCATTATGAAAGCTCAAGCCACGACTCAGCCCTGAAAGGGTTTTCAGGTCATTCCAGTGTGGCAGACGTTGGTTTATTTCTGCTTCCTGAGTCTGCCATTGTCTAACGGACTGCAACAGCTCATCTTTATAATCATACAGTTTGACCAGCCGGCTATTGCCTGCCTCGCCCGCGATTTCATCGATGAGTGAGGTATCTGGTTTAAAGGGTTGAGGGGCTGCCCCACCGGCTCGGCCAGCCAACTCACGGGCAAATTGCAGGAACTCAGCGGTTTTACTTTCTTCATCACCAGGATTACAGCCGACCGTTTCAGTCAGCAGTTTGCGTATCGCAATTTTTTGTGTGGTACTGATGGTGACATTTTCGACCTCGAAACCCGCCTGGGTAATGTGTTTTCGCTCCAGGCTTCTGGCATCGACCGCCTGATGCGCTGCATTTTTAGCTTTTAATGCACCACTGGCTAGCAGCACATAAATTGCACCTTCGATGGCGTCCTGTGGCCAGCCGTAGGGAGCGTCCTGAAACTGCTCGCGGATTTCATGGCCCTTTTTACCGGAACCGATGTAGCGCAAGATCTGCGCACAAACAGGATGCTTCGCGGGTTCTTCGTTAAACTTGATGGCGTTTAATGCGGTTTCCCCACCGGCTTTACGGGCGTTTTCGACCACCTTGCCCCAGTTTGCATGGTCGGCAATATCAAACTGTTTATACAGGCGTTCGAGCGCATCTTTAGCCCCGGCTTCCAACTTGTCTTTGAGTTTATTACCTTCGATCTCGCTACCACCGGAGATAAAGACCCTGACGCCTTCATACACTTCTTCTAACAGGCGGTCGCGCTGCTTAACGGCTTCGTTCAAACGGGTTTCCATCGCCATTCTGGCATCTTTACCCTCGGGTGAGCCTGGAATGCCCCGAATATCCAGTGTTGCGGCGGCGGCTTTCTGCGTAGTAATGGCCTGATTTAGATCACTGCGATTGCGTGCCGGGATAAAGACATACAGCGTGCCGTTTTTTGGATCGGCCGAACGTGCATCCGCGATCACCGATTTCTCATCGGCCTGCCAGCCATGCTGCACCCAGGCATACAATTGTTTATTGGCATCGCGTGGTAATTCAGGATCGAAACAGAGCGTAAGTTTGCGCGGTTCTTTACTCAGGCCCTGCGCCAGGCGTAATTCGGTGGCCGCCTGACGAGTGCGTTTGGTGAGCAGGTCATCGCGCTCGGTTTCTATACGCTGGGGGTTTCCGGCTATATCGGCTTCCTGCTGGCGATAGGTGTCATACCACTGACTGCTTTCCTGTGTTTGCAGGCGGTACTCGGTTTCGCCACCGGTATTCAGCGCCATTACAGAACCGGCTTTTTTCAGCGCTTCTAACTGCTTTGGCACTCTTTTACGCAGCTCTGTAGAACCCTGGCTTAAATCTTCCACCAGTAAATCGGCTAAACTATTTTCGGTGGCTTTGATGCCGCTGTTATCGAGCGTTTCGGCGGGTAATTTGCCAATCAGAAATACCAGCGCCAGTATCTGTGATTGCAGCTGTTCATCTACATTGCCTGCGCCTAAGCGAGCAATGGTTTCGTAGACATCTTTTGAGATAACACCGGTTTGCAATAAGTTAGGTGCAATCTGACCATAGATGAAATCACCTGTGACGACGTGGCCGAGGGTTTTATCGGCAGTGACCTTAGTGGCTTCGTGTACCACTTTTAGCTGGTTGCGCAATTGTGACACGGTGCCTGTGGTATCGACGATGCGCAGTACCTTTTCCCAGAAGCGCCGGCGCACCGGCAGGATGGGGTAATCAGCCGTCATCTTGGCTTCATCGGTTTGGGTGTACTCAACTTTTGTACCGCGCAAGTGGCGTGAGATTTCACCCAGGTTATCTTTCAGTATGGTTTCAAGCTGCCCGACAGCCGACGATTTTTTCTGTAGAATAATCTTGCGGATGACCGACTCGACATCGGTATCAGACAGTTGAACCGGCACCTGGAACCGGCCCATCAACTTACTAAGACTTGGAGTACCTGAAAGAGCATTTTGACCGGTAGCCACAAACAATAATTCTCCCTTGAAATGTTTACAGCAGGTTTCTACTGCCTCCTGTACCTAGTAAACTCTATCGGTATTAACCCCAATGTATTGCTGCACTTCATCCAGTACAATGAGTGTCAGCGGGAACTTTCCGTCCACCGATAAAGCCTCTTTAATCGCTGTGACCATCTGATCATTCGAAACATCATCGACCCGTTTGTATTCTGCACGTAACACTTCACGCAGTTCCTTTTCATCACTCGCAAGCTCGGGCTTTGCCTGTAGCAGTGCTTTTGCGATGACGGGCGACATAAACAATGCATTTAATTCGATCAGCCAGTCTTTACCTGCGGCTTCTACCTGTTGTTTTACCTGCTGCTCTATACCCTGTTGCTTTAACCAGATGACAAATCGAGCCAGGTGGTAAAGCTCGGGTAAACCTGCTGATTTAAAAACAATACTGAGTAACGCCGTGCGTACCCAGTCACTGGCGCCCTGGCCCAGTGTACCGGATGCCGCGTGCAATCCACCATGGCGCAAACTTTCAATACTGAGTTCTTTGAAATGATCGCTAATCTCCCTGGGCAGGCTGGTGATGCCACGTGCTGTAGTGCCATTATTAAAATCAAAATCGACCCAGAGTGAACGCAGCATTTTAGCCAGATGGGATTTACCTGAGCCGTAAAATCCGCTAATCCACACACCGGGCTGTTCACTGCCATTAGATACATTGGTTAAAAAGGTACTGAGTACCTTATCCAGACCTTTCTCGTATTCTCCATCGCAAACAAAGGTTTCCAGTTCGTAACGCAGGGTATTGAGCGCCTGCTCCGAGGTGTCATCCTTTACTTCTGCTACACCGTTATTGGCTAATTTATTAGCGAGAGGATCTTTTGCATAGATTTCCTGGTTTAACACTTTTTTCTCCGTTAGTTTACTTCTTGCTAGTTTTAAAGACCCTTATTGGCGGTGATGGGTACCGCCTGATAATTCCAGCCTGGACGGGCATCCAGCAGGCGATAGTTGTTGCTTTCATATTCACCCGGAAAAAACACCAGCATGCGCCCTTTTACGTTATTAGCGACCTGTGCAACGATATCTGATACATGGCTAAAACCATATACCGTAGCCACACCCTGCAGAGCAACCACGGTATTTTCGTTTGCATCATTAAACTGTGTGTTGATCTGCTCTACTACATGCTGGGTGAATTCGCTGAGTCGATCCTGCAGGTCTTCCGGGTATTCAAAATAACCCTCCCGATATTCCTGTTGAGCCATCCACTGGGGAAAAGCATCGGTGATATCGATCAATTTCCAGTCATGACCGGCAGCTTTGGTGGCGATTTCAAATTCATCAATCTGTGCGCGCATGCGTAGCTCTTCCGTTTTGTCATACACCGCAAAAATCACTTTTTGCACCCCGGCCAGGCCTTTTTCCCAGGGTAAATCAATAAAGCTCTGATAACTCTCAACCAGACGTGCTACTCGACTACTCATGACGCCACTGCTCCTCCTGTGCGGTTAAAAAGCCTGGAAAGCGCACTTCGGTAACACCGCCAGATTGTTTGAAATCAATTATGCCCCGGTGGCTGGCCGCGATAGCCAGCTCATTCAGCTCATGTTCGCTTAAGCCCAGGATTAAACACCACCGATTATGCAGCAAACGTTCACCGGTAGCGCCTTCCAGATAGCCCAGGAAGAGCGCAAACGCGACATTTACCGGTGTAACTTTGGGTTGTGCACGATGTTTGACAGCTCTTCCCTGTAAAAAGCCTGCCTGAGTCCAGCTGCCATTGATGTTCTGCGCGATAGATTTTAGCGATGCAGGACTATAACGCTCGGGCTCTGGCGCTTTCAGAATTTGCTCAATATCGCCACGTGAGACGATAGAACCTATATCGGTTTCGATGATAGTTGATAGTGATAAACGTAAAACAGAGTCACGCACCAGAGCAAACTGAAGCGCCAATAAGGGCTGGGCCTCTGGATCAACAGTCCACAGTTTTCTGAATATTCGAAATAGAGGTATCTCATTGCTCAGGCCATACAGATCCGCCATGTGCCTGAAAGTAAGATCTCTGGATTTTGCAGTCTGTTTATCGAGCAAGTTATGTTCGACGATGTCCGTCTGATACTGCTCTTTAGTCGTTTCTACCTGTGTCGCTGAAAATAATGCCCGTAACTCAGTCAGCATCATACTACGTGCTGAATGAGCTCCGTTTCGACAGAATTTGTACCCGAATTTTTCTAAATTATTATTGTTATCAACCATCTATCTTTAACTAACTTATAGAGTCTTTAAATGCTAAGTGTTCTGGTTTTAATTGCTCTGCCAGATCACTGAAAGGAAGACTCTTAGTCTCTCCTGATTTTTTCCTAGCTTATTGTGCCTTATTCACGAGAAATGCATAAGGAAAATAAGTACTTATCTGGCAGATCCTCAAAATTCACGTATTATTGTGGATACTGAGAAAAAAGGGAAATTAAGGAACAGAACATGAATATAGAAAATACGCCCTGGTTGTTTGCCCCTGCCCTGGTCTATGCATTTGCAATCGTAGCGCTCACATTGTTAGAAATCATCAATAAATCACTGATCCCACAAAAGTGGAAGTATCTAGCTATTTTTCTGGGTATGGTGCCATTGATCATAATTTTGCTTATAGCCATACTCAGCATGGCTGTTGAAATGCTGTATCTGTTCCCGGATTACGCGACCTTGCAACAAGGATTTAAGCTGTTATTGGATGTTGCTTATGGCTTTAACAGTAATTTACTTCTTATGATCCCAATGGGGCTTATCTATTTTATTGTGCTTAGCGTCAGTCAGAGCAAAAACGAACAAATCCGACATAATAGTAGCCCGGCCAACAGTAAAGCTGGATCAAGCTCTACCGATGATCAGACACAGGCCAAATTAAAGCGCGAATGGGAAGAAGCTGAGCAAAACAGTAGCAGACTGGCTTCAGACGAAGCAGAAGGAATTTTTACTTAATTGGAGATACAGATGAAAGCTTCGTTAAAAACTATTATTTTTTCCGTAATGATGATCAATTTTGGTAATGTCCTGGCCGAAGATTCATTTTGGTTGGCCCATAAGATGGTCAAAAAAGACGCAGATATCCCGGAATTATTCAAGGGCATCCCGCAAGGGGCAATTGTTACTGTGCTCCCAAAATGGATTCCGAAAGTCTGTGACTTTAAGTTTCAAATCGCACAGTTTGAAAGTAGTGTTTATAGCGTAGCTTCCTGTGTTTATATTGGCAGGATAAGGGATAAGTCTTAATTGTTATTTTTGAAACTTTGAGCCAGGCGGGCGATAGCGATCTTATTAATAAATATTAAAGATACGACCACGAAATCCTTTTTAGGATTTCCAAACGTAAGACTCTTGATAAGAAATTAAAGGCATCAGGTAACAGTTTAAAAGCTAGAACTTACACCTGTATGTGTTCTATATATTATTGGATAAGTAAAAAAGGAGAATGTAAGTGCCATCACAAGCATTAGAAGGTTTAACCACGGAATCAGGATGGAAAATCACACAAAGACTTGATAAACCGCTAGGCACCGGTGGCAACTTTTGTGTCAGATATTTTGTTGAAAATGAAAATGGTGAAACAGGGTTTTTAAAAGCAATGAATTTTACCGATTCAATGGATGACCTTGTGCAACTGCAAAAAAATGTTAATGAATATCTTTTTGAATGTAATATTTTGGAGCACTGCAAAACAAAAAAACTATCACGAATAGTTACTCCTTTAGATGCTGGAGAGATTATAGTTCCAAATTTCCCACCCAAACTTAATAAAGTTTACTATCTGATTTTTGAGAAAGCCGAAGGATCCCTTAGAGATCAACATATAGAAGTTCAAAATAAGAAATGGTTACCTGCATTAAAAGCATTGCATCATGTGGCTGTAGGAATTGAGCAGCTACATAATATTGATATAGCCCATCAGGATATTAAGCCATCTAATGTTTTGGCTTTTATTAATGATGATTTTAAAGTTGCGGATTTAGGTAGAGTTGTTGATAAAAATGGAACTTCTCCATTTTGTAAATTACCGTTTCCAGGGGATCATACATATAAGTCAATAGAAATGTTTTTTGGAATTCAAGATCTTCAATTTATTACACGTAGATCATGCGATATGTATATGGTAGGAAGTCTCGCATATCAAATAGTCGAGGATATACCTATAAACGCATCTGTACTGAATGAAGTCAGACTGATTGATTCCACAGTTCAACGCAGACCCTTTCAAGAAGCATTGCCATTCTTATTAACATCCTTTAATACAGTTTTGAATAGATACGAAGATAAGTGCTGTACTTTGTTCGGAGAAAAGACAGCTAATAGTCTAACAAATATTATTCGTGAAATGTGTCACCCAGATCCGGCCCAAAGAGGAGTAGTGAGATTTTCAGATGAAGTAAATAGACTTTCTATGAGGCGCTACGTGACAAGATTGGCAAACCTCATTAGAAGTGCAAGCATAGCTGGAGTTAAATAAGGTCATGGCTGAATTGATTAATACAGCGAATCGACAATTAATTCCGCGTTGGCATACTTCAAGAAAACTTGAGTTATTTCAACATTTGAACATTGACCTGATAACTCCTGATCAGAATAGTGGAAAGCTATTTAATATTGATGATAAAAAAAATTATTGGCTAAGTAATCCTACAGTTGGTACAGCCACCGATTTATTTATCAGTATGTATTTGGCTAATATGTGGAATAGTCGACTATATAACGAATTAAAGAAATTCCTTCTTTCAAGAATTGATGACGTCAGTCAATCGATTATAAATATTATCAATCCAAGTTTAAGAAAAATAGATTCTTCCATTATTTATGCAACTAATAAGAGCGATATTTACAAAATTATAAATACATTAAAAGCAATGGTAAGGGTATACCCTAGAGATTCTCTTTCATGGAATGACCTTGCATTTTACTATGCAATTTTAGGTGAAAAAATCAAAGCTGAACATTGTATGGTTATTTCTTGTGGTATTAATCCGAATCATCCATATTTAGTTCGATCGTTAGCACGATTATTAGTGCATCATAATGAACCTGAAAAAGCAGTTTTTGTTCTTAGAAAAGCAAATAAAGTTACAATACATCCAGAAATTTTAAGTGCTGATATAGCTATTAGAAGCTTTTTTGATATTGGTAGACCAGATGTAAACGCAGCAAGGCGTTTAATAAAACAAAATTTTTTGAATCCTTTTATGATATCTGAGTTATCAGCTTCAATTGGAACATTAGAGATTCAAAATGGAGCTATTAAAAAAGGTAAGAAGCATTTGGCTGAATCAGCCATATCACCCACTGAAAATACGGTTGCCCAATTAAGGTGGTTATCACAGCAGCATAAAATATATACACCCATGGAAACTAATGCTACCCAATCATTAGAAGCTAGAGCGATAGATTATTATAATGACAAAGATTATATACGTTGTAGAGATAAACTTGTTGAGCTACATGAATTCCAGCCCTTTAGCAGTCAAGCATTAGTTGATGCCGGATATATTAGCTTGATGGCCTTAGAGGATTCAAAATTTGTATGCGATTTATACCAAAAATTCAGTAGTGTAAAATCTGCAAATGTTACGGTAAGCAACAACTATATTCTCGCCAAACTTTTAATAGGTGATATTAAGGGTGCAGAAATAATGCTATCTGAACTTATTGATATAGAAATGAAGGATAGCGATAAAGCGGTATTATCAGCCACGATAGGTTATTATTTTTATCAAATAGGTCAGGAGGAAGAAGCGAGAAGATGTTATGAAAACACTTTTATGTATTTTAAAAGTGTTAAAAATTCGTTTAATTTATCTGTAGCACTGTTGTACCAAGGAATTGCTGAAAAAAAAATATCTACAGGAAAAGGTAATTCAATTCTGGAAAAAGCAAAACTTGAAGCCAAAAAAATAAGCTGGAAGCCAGCTGAATTGATTGAGCGGATTGATAAGGAAATTAATAAAAATTGACATATCTAATACAGGACTATTTTAAGTACTTCAATAATGAGTTTTATCATTTCACCCCAGACTTCATAGATTTTACCCCGCTACTCGCACCCGATGATCTACCAGCTCGACCCAGGCTGCCGAAGGCGTTGGCTGCACCTGATACTTTTACCCCTGCCATATTCATAATCCACAAGAGTAAAAACGGTGCCACCACGTAAAATAGTGTGAGTACGATATCCAGTATTAGCCGGTTGGCTCCCATATTGTAGGTGCTACCCAGCATGGTGGCATCCGGATGCATCGATACAAATAATTGGGCGTCCAGATAATCGGCAAAATTCCAGATGGTGGTGAAAAACTGAATGGCCAGCATAATGAAAATCATCTGGATGGTGGAATCGATATCATAGTTCGACATGATCATGTAAATCAGTAACAGCATGTAGATCATCATTAACAGGACAGCCTGAACCATCGGTGCCGCCTGCTTTGCAATAAACATATTGGTGTAGAAATCTATCAGCTGATCACCAAAGGAACTGGATGCTGCCGCCCCTTTTGCGGCATTAAATACTTTGGAGGCTACTCCTGTTTTTAGCAGTAAAGCCCCTCCTCCTATGGCAGCCAGTGCAGCTGCTCCTTTTTCTCCAGCCTGCCCTGCAGAGTCCGTCCTGATGTCGGCAAAATCGTTGGCCCCAAAGAGCCCCCCCCTTTATCGGCTGAGAAGGATGGAGGGTCTTGTGCGACATAGTTGTTGATGACCATGTCTTCAAGTTGTTCATCGGTAAAGGTATATCTGGCCGCTGCATTGCCTATAGCAGT
>ERZ889078.2790-NODE-2790-length-12153-cov-7.748058_pt1 | contig 12153 bp, 7 predicted proteins | sample MGYA00521266_ERZ889078 | MGnify/ENA primary metagenome ERZ889078 (study PRJEB32303, sample SAMEA104408618) | aquatic metagenome | biome: Brackish water; feature: Pelagic; material: water | place: Baltic Sea | collected 2014-06-16T06:34:00 | depth 76,534 m ... | reverse complement strand
GTGTTCGCGAGACTGCCTGGTCTACCGTCATGGACGAAACGATGATCGAGGCCCTGAGGGGGCCCTGCCGCGGCGGCATCGCGCCGGTACCCGGAGGCCCGCAGTGAGCCGGTTAGGTCGCCCAGCCCTCCGTCGCGCCCGCTGCGAGCAGCTGGCGCAAGGCGGCGCCTGCGTCGGCGTGGACAAAAAGCAGCAGGAGATCCCCAGGTCGAAGCTCGGCGAGCGCCGCGCCAACGGCGGCGGCCTCCTCCGGGTGCGCGGTGATGTGCGCAGCCGGGACGCACGCCGCCTGCAGCGCGCCGCGCAGCACCGCGACCACCTCTCCGGCGGGCCTGCCGCGGGCGTATGTTGGCATCGACTTCAGCAGCCAGCGATCGGGGTTGCAGACGAGCAGGCCATCGATCAACCCACGGATCTCGGCGTCCGTCCTGTCCCCGGCCTGGCCCGTGACGACCAAGCGCCGGTCGGCCCGCAGCCGCGCCGCCATCTCCGCGACCTGCCGTACGCCATCGGGGTTGTGACCAAAATCCAGGATGATACGCGCGCCACGCAGCGTAAAGAGGTTGCTGCGCCCGGGCGAGTCCGCCGCGTTGGGTTGAAAGCTGCGCAGCCCGGCGCGGATGGCGTCGTCTGGCAGCCCCAATCCACGGGCCAGAAGCGCGGCGCAGAGCGCGTTGGCGACGTTGTGGCGAGCGGCGCCGCCAATCGTGATCGGCACGTCGGCCGCGGCCAGCCGCAGCGCTGGTTGGTCACCGGCCCGACCGCCGTCGTCGATCACCAACGTCGCATCGCCGCCCGACAGCTCCAGCCACGCGGCGAGTCGGCCTGGTCCGGCAGACGCCGACGCGGCGGGCCCCGCGACGTACCGCAGCACCGCGACGCCCGGCTGGGTGAGGCGACCCGCGGCGCCGCCGGTGGAGGTCGGGCCTGCGGCGTTCGGGTTTGAGGACCCGGCGTGCGTCTCCGCAGCCAGGCGCGATGCGCTGGCGATCAGCGCGCCGCCGTCATCGTACAGCACCAGACGGCCGCCACTGCGCACGGCGCGGCCGACGAGCAGCTTGACCTCGGCCATCGCCGTGACCGTGTCGATGCCCCATTCACCCAGATGGTCGTCGCTGACGTTGGTGACGGCGGCGGCGTCGACCTCGGTCGCACCCAGACCGCGTCGCAACATGCCTCCGCGAGCCGCCTCCAAGACGGCAAGATCAACGTCCGCGTGCCGCAGCACGGCCCGCGCGCCACCTGGGCCGGTCCAGTCACCCGCCTCCACGACTCGCTCGTCGATGACGAGACCGTCCGTGCCCGTGGCGCCAACCAGGTGTCCAGCGCGCTGAGCGATCCGACTCACGAGCCGCGCGGTGGTCGTCTTGCCGTTGGTCCCGGTGATCAACGCGACGGGGATGGCGCCGAGGCTGGTCGGGTCCAGGCCGCTGAGGTCGGCCGGCACGTCGGCCCGCGACCACACAACCGAGCGTGCGCCCCAGCCGATCGAGACGGCGTCGTCGCACCACAGAAAGGGGAGGTCGTGCTCCGCTGCGAAGGCCTGCGCGGCGAGCAATCGCGCGTCACCGGCGGCGTCGTCTTCTTCGAGCGCGATGGCCTGTCGGGCCGTCGCCTGCGCGGCGCGGGCGGCCTCTGGGCTGGCATGGTCGTCGCCCGCAGCGTCGTCGCAGGCAGCGTCGTCGCAGGCAGCGGCGTCGCAGGCAGCGGCGTCGCAGGCCGCCTCACAGAGCGCGATCGCCGCGTACAGGCGATCGATCGGTGCGCTGGCGGTCCAGACCTCTTGGTTACCCGCGTCGCCAGCGACGGTGAAGGTGCAGACGGGCGGGGGCCAGCCGAGCGCCACCATGTCGGCGTGCACCTCCGCGCGCCATCGTGCGCGACGCGTTTCGCGCTGCGCGGCCGGCAGCTCGGGGTCAAACGCGATGATCACCGCCGCGGCCGGCCCCTCCGCCCAGCGGCTCAGGCCGGTCAGGCGGCGCGCATCGACAACGGTTACGTTCACTGCTGGTCCGCCTGCAACTGCCACATTCGGCGCCTCCGGCCCCTTCGACTCCGACCCTGCCAACTCTCCGGCGCCGCCAGGGTCATCGCCAACGTCGCCCTCATCGTCAACGTCGCCCTCATCGTCAACGTCGCCCTCATCGTCAACGTCGCCCTCATCGCCACTCAGGGCGCCGAGCGTCGGTCAGTCGTTGTCTTCCTGCCGCGCCAATCGCACACCACCTTCGGCGTCGCGCAGCACGGCGACGCCTTGCCACATCGTCACCAGCGGCACGTCCGCGCCCGCGTCGTCGACCAGCGTCTCGGTCACCATGGGCTTACTCGTCGTCGAAGGGCCCCGGCCACCGTAGTAGATGATCTGCTTCCAACACCGCGTGACGTCGTCGCCGAAGACCAGCATCAGGTCCCCGGTCTCCGCGAACGCCAGCGCCGTCGCGACCGCCTCGCGCTCGTCAGGGATCACGTAGATGGCCGAATCCGGCACGCCCTGCGCGCGCAGCGTGTTGGCGAGCATGTCGGGTACTTCGGTGGCGCCGCGGCCCCGCAGGCGGTCGTCGCGCTTGCAGAAGAAGACGTCGAAGCTCTTGGCAGCGCGCGTGGCGATCGCCTCGACGTCCACATCGCGCCGATCTCCGGGCGCCGCCAGCACAGCGATGCGTCGACCGAAGTGGCCGCCCTCCGCGATCGCGTCGACCAAATCACACATGGCGGTGACGGCGGCGGGGTTGTGGCCGTAGTCCAAAATGACCTTGAACCCAAGCTCATCGAAGATGTTGAGCCGCCCGGGGGCCTGGAAGAAGCTGCTGTCGAACGTGCGCAGACCAAGCCGAATATCCTCGAGCCGCACGCCCATGCTGTACGCCATTCCGGCCGCAAACATGGCGTTTTGGACGTTGTGAGCCGCCTTGCCCTCCACCGTGGCCGGGATGAGGTGCGTCCACAGGAGCGGCATGTGCGCGCCGCCGTCGTAGATCACGATCATCTCGCCGTTGACGCCGCTCTCCAGGCTGACAGCTTGGCCGCCGGCGCGGATGTGCTCGCGAACCAGCTCATGACGCGGGTCGATCGTGACGTACATCACCTTCTTCGCCGTCGCGTGCGCCGACATCGCCAACACCAAGGGATCGTCGGCGTTCAGCACCACCGCGTCGCGCGCGGCCTCGATTGGGATGCGCTTGACCTCGGCGAGCTGCGCCAACGTGTCGACGCCGCGCAGGCCGAGATGGTCGGCGTCGACGTTGATGCAGCACGCCACGTCCGGACCGCTGTAGCCCATGCCAGCGCGCAACAAGCCACCGCGGGCCGTCTCCAACACCGCGACGGACACGCGTGGATCGCGCAGCACCATCTGCGCGGCCATCGGTCCGGTCATGTCGCCGATGACGGTGCGCGATCCGTCGACGTAGACCCCATCGGTCGTGCTCATGCCCACCGTCTCGCCTGCGAGCTTGTGAATGTGGGCGAGCATGCGCGTGGTGGTCGTCTTGCCGTTGGTGCCAGTGATGGCCGCGATGGGGATGCGACTGGCGGCGTCGGGCGGAAACAGCATGTCGATGACCGGGCCAGCGGCGTCCCGCGGGATGCCGTGTGACGGGGAGACGTGCATGCGGAATCCAGGCGCAGCGTTGACCTCGCAGATGCCGCCGCCCGACTCCATCCACGACTTGCTGATGTCGTCGGTCAGAAAATCCACGCCAGCCACATCGAGGCCGATCGCGACCGCTGCGCGCACCGCCATCTCGCGATTGTCGGGGTGCACGACGTCCGTCACGTCGATCGCCGTGCCGCCGGTGGAGAGGTTCGCGGTCGAGCGCAGGTAGAAGAGCTCACCGTCGGGCAACACGTCCGCTGTGGTCTTACCGGCGCGCTGCAGCAGACGCTCGGCTTGGTGGTCCAACTCCAGCCGCGTCAGCACCTTCTCGTGGCCGATGCCGCGGCGCGGGTCGCTGTTTACGATGTCGATCAGCTCGACGATGGTGTGGACTCCGTCGCCGATCACGTGGCCCGGCACACGTTTGCTGGCGGCGATGAGCGCGCCGTTGATGACCAGCATGCGGTGATCAAAACCGGTCAGGAAGCTCTCGACCAAGACGCCGCGACTATGCTGGCGCGCCTGCTTAAACGCCGCGGCGACGGCCTCATCGCTGTCCATGCCAATGCTGACGCCGCGACCGTGGTTGGCGTCGAGCGGCTTGACGACGACCGGATATCCGATGCGGCGCGCGGCCCGCACGGCCTTCCCCTCGGAGTACACCAGCTCCTGTTCGGGGACCGGCAGCCCGAGATCATGCAGCATCTGTCGCGTCTCTTCCTTGTCCGAGGCGATCGCCACGCCGATCTGGCGCGTCTCGCTGGTGATGGTCGCCTGAATCCGGCGCTGATGTTTGCCGTGGCCGAACTGCACCAAGCTGTAGTCGTTGAGCCGCAACCACGGGATGCCGCGCGCCTCCGCCGCCTTCACCAGGCTCGCCGTCGATGGACCAAACGCGCGCCGCTGAGCACGCAGGATCAGGTGCTCCAGCTCATTGCCGAAGTTGAAGGTGTCCTCGGTTTTTTGGCCAATCCAGAGCCCATCGTCGACGAGGCTACGCAGCAAATGCAGCGCTAACTCCCCAGCTTCCCGGCCGACTTGCGCCTCCTGGTACTCATAGACGACGTGGTACACGCCCGGCTCTCCGGCGCCACGCGTGCGGCCAAAACTCACCGCGACGCCAGCGAGGTTCTGCAGCTCAAGCGCGAGATGTTCGAACACGTGCCCCAGCCAGGTGCCGCCATCTTCGCGCAGTCGCCGCACGAAACCGCCCGGCTCACCGTAGGAGCAGCCGTGCTCGGCGAGGCTCGGCATGGCGGCCAGCAGACCGTCGGCAAAACCAGGCAGGCTGGCCGAGGGATGCTGCTCGAGCGGGCCGAGGTCCACCGTCATCCGAATCACGCGGAAGTTCGCGTACAGGTTGGGGCCTTGATAAACGCGGGTGTCACGGACCTTCATGAAGCTGCCCCTGGAATGGTTGCGTTGGTTCACGCGTGCGGACGGACGACGGACGCGGCCCGAGGGTTATTCTGCAGGCCGCGGCTCCTTGGGCGGAGCCGTGGCCTTGCGAGAGTCGAGGTCGAAGGTAGCGCCATCGGTGAGCACATGCAGCCGCACGCCGATAAGATCCACCGGTGCGCCTTCACGCGCGTCGGCCATGCCGGAGTAGTCCAGCTCGCTGACATCGACGACGGTGATCGCCCCGGCGCCGACGATCTCGACGACACGGTCACCGCGGATGAACGCGGCCGTGTCTTCATCGAGCCCAAAGCCCAGCACAAAGGGGTTGTAGGCGAGCGCGGTGAGCAGCCGACCGAGGCGATCGCGTTGGCGGAAGTGCTGGTCGACGATGATGCGATTGGTCAGCCCGAGGCCAGCGGCGACGCTGACGGCGCCGGCTCGCGGGGTGGCGCCGGTGCGGCCGTGGGCGATCATGTGCTCGCTGACAAAGGCGGCGCCGGCGGAGGTGCCAGCGACGGTCATGCCCGCGGCGTTGCGTCGGCGCAGCGCGCGGGCGACGAGCGTGCCGCCTAAAATGGTGGACAAGCGCAGCTGGTTGCCCCCCGTCATGAACGCGCCGGTGGCGTCGTCGAGCAACGCCAACAACTCGGGATTGTCGGTGTCTGCGCGCTCGCGGTAGTCGAGGACGTGCACCTCAGCGACGCCAAGGCTGCGGAAGATCTTCTCGTACTTCGGCCCGGTGCTGTTGAGCTCACTGGCGGTGGGGATCACGACGATGCGGGCGTCTGTTCCGCCGGAGACGTCGACAAATCGCTGCAAGATGCGGCGATCGTTGATTTTGTCTTCAGCCCCGCCGATGGGGATGATGGTACCACGCGAACCTGGCGTCATCTGTGGACTTGGCACGGTTGCTCCTAGCGATCAGGTGGGGGTTTAAAGCCCGATGCACCGGGACCTAGCACAGGGATTGACGCTACTCAAACCGGCCACGTACGACGGCCACGCCGCCCTGCACCATCCAGCGGCCACGAGCCATGAGATCGCGCACCCGCAGCTCCCCATCGAGCACCAGCAAATCCGCCGCAGATCCGGGCGCGATGACACCTTTGCCTGTCAGACGCAGCTGCTGCGCCACGTTGCGTGTCAGCACCGGCAGCACCTCGGCGAGCGCCCTGCCCTGCGCGGCCAGCTCCCGCACCATCGCCAACAGCGTCGCGCTGGAGCCGACATCCATCCGCTGCATGACGCCGTGCTGGTCGAAGACCGGGATGCAGCCGCCTCCGTCTGACGACACCGTCAGGCCGCCTGCCGGCAACCCGGCGTCCAGCCACTGCCCCACCGCCTGCGCCGCGGTCAGGCCGGTCTCGTCGTCATCGGGCGGGAACGCGGTGACATCGATCGGCACACCACGCGCGCCCAGCGCCATCGCTTCGGTCCACAAGGCCCGATTACGGTTGCAGTGTGTCGGCTGCAAGACGCGCGCAGGCAGCTCGGTCTCTTCGAGCGCGCGCGCGACAAACGCGAGGCCGCGGTCACCGTCCCCCAGATGCAAGTGCAGCACCCCCGCCTTGCCGGCCAGCAGCCCGCCGACGTGGCACTCGGCGGCGAGGCGCACGATCTCCTCGTAGGTCGGCTGCGAGCTGCGATGGTCACTGATCGCGACCTCGCCGGCGCCGATGACCTGCTCAATCAGCGTCACGTCACCCCGCACAGAGCCCGTAATCGTGGGGGTTGGGACGGGGTAGGCGCCTGTCCACATGAACGCGCTCAGGCCAAGGCGGTGCATCGCGCGGGTCGCCGCCAGCAGCTCGCGAGGGGTGCGCGTCTCGCTGTCGGTGCCGAGCAGGCCGACCACCGTCGTCACACCGGCGAGCGTCAGCTGCGTCAGCTGCAGGGGCGGCACCTTCGTCTCTGGGCCGGACTCGCCGCCGCCGCCGCTGAGGTGCACATGCGCGTCGATGAGGCCGGGCACGACGGTGGCACCGGCGAGATCGATGACCTCGCACGGCCAGTCTGTGGGCGGACTGTGGAGGCGCGGATTGACTTGGCGCGGGCCGGTATGCGGCGCGACCGCGACGATCTGCTCGCCGGCGATGAGGAGATCGACGTGGCCAAGGGCGTCGGGGGCGAAGAGGTTGGCGTTGCGTAGCAGGGTGATCATGGCCGGAGCGTAGCCGGGACGTCTCGCTACGTTAAGCCGCCGGCCGCAACGCGATCCGCGAGGGACCACGATCGACATGCTGGTGCTCGTTGAATCCGGGAACGCCCTGGAGTTGGCGGGCGAGCGCGATCAGCACATTCGGGTCAAAAAGCAGCTCGGCGAGCACCGGATGCAGCAGCTCGCGATGGGCTAGACACCAGTCCAACGTGACCCACTGGTGGCGATCGTGTTCGCCGTTCAGACCCGGTTTGTAGCGCTCTCGGGCGCATTTTCCGGCGACACAGACAAAAACATCGTACTGCTTCTGACGACGGTCACGGTCACGCCGACGCAGCAGCTGGCAACGACCGACGACGTCGGCGGTCGGTACGCGCGTCATCTCCTCGGCCGCTTCACGCCAGGCGGCCTCGGCGGCGGTCTCTGCGGCGTCGAGACGACCACCCGGGAGCCCCCAAAGTCCGGCGTTATTGCTCGACTCCGACCGACGCAGCAGCAACAGGCGGCGACCGCTCAGAAAGAGCAGACCGGCGGAGCGTTTGATGGGGAGTGGCTGAGTCATCGCCTCCCCACGGTGCCGCAGGCGAGCTGAGCGGCAAGAAAAAGCGCGTTGCGAGGGGCTTGGCGTGATTATCCGTCAACCAGCCAAGATAATGAGTTAACTGGCGCCATGTCAGGCGTCGCGACCGAGGGTCGGAGCCGGCCTGCTCATGCGCAGCGTGGCGGGAACAAGTTGGGTTGTCGCGACATCGTAGGAGTAGGGGCGGTGCGCCGCCAGGACAGGGGTGCGCCAGAACAGGGGTGCGCCACAACAGCGAAACGACCAGAGATGGAGGGTGCCGATGACACGGGCCACGCCAGCCAGCAGCGACCCAAAAGTGACGCAAACCGAGCGCCTGACTTTCCAGACGCCACGCTTGCGCGGCTTGGCGACAGGAGCGGGCTGGGTGCTGCTCGTGGCGCTGTTCTTCGTGGCGCTGTTGCCCCTCGCGACCGTCGCGTCCGCCGACGCTGCCACGCCGTGCCGCGCGCTGACGAAGCACCAGAAAGTTCGGGTTGATATGGACGCCGCTCCGATCGCCGACGTGGCGCGCGCTGTCAGCTGTTGGTTGGGGTTGAACCTCGTGGTCGCACCCGGCGCGGAGGCCATGAAGGTGCAGCTGGTGGCGCCGAGGCCAGTCTCCCGCCGCGCGCTGCTGCCGATGCTGCGCGCCACGTTGCAGACCGTGGGGCTGCGGTTGGATCTCAGTCGGGGCTATGGGGTGATCCGCAGCGCGAAGTCGCCGCGACTGGGGCTGACCACGGAGCAGGTGCAGCTGCGACACCTGGACGCAGACGCGGCGGCGCAAGCGATCGCGCGGCTGACGGGCCTGACGCCGCTGGTCGCGACCGGCACCAACACGCTCGTGCTCGTCGGCACGCCGGCGCAGCGACGCCTGCAAAAGCAGTGGATCGGGTGGCTAGACACGTCGGGCGAGCCGCAGAAGATCTACTTGGTGCCCATCCGCCATCGCGACGCCGACGACCTCGTGCCGCTGTTGCAGGAGACCCTGGAGCAGCACCGCCGCGACCTGCGCATCGTCGCCGACACTCGCGCTGATCGGCTCATCGTGGTGGCGCGCCCCAAGCTGTGGCCGCTCGTGCGCGCCGCGATCGCGCGCCTCGACATCGAGCCCGACTGACGCCGGCATCACGCGGCGATCTCAGCGATCTCAGCTCGAAAGAATAGACATCTCGGGCTGCCAGCCTTGTTTGCTAGCGGATGCGCGGTGTGATCGGGCGTCCGCTCTCAAGGAGGTCGTCATGTCCAACCCCATCGCCCGTTTTGGCCTGCTGAGCTGGCTCGTAATCAGCCTCGCCGCGTGCGGCAGCGAGCCCTCGCCAAGCGTCGTCGACGCCGACGGTGGCACGCCCAACCCCAACGCGCAGGTCGTCGCGCTGGTGGAGACGCAACAGCAGAAGGCGTTCAGCCAATCGTTCGCGGACGTTCTGCTTGAAGCGAAGACGCTGGAGTTACCGGCGTTCACGGCCAAATACACGGCGGTGGACGCGCCCACGGCGGTGACGACGCTCGGCTACGATCCCCTCAAGGCGACCCACATGGACCTCGTCGAGGCGAAGCTCAAACCCAACGCGGCCGAGAAGGCGCTGCTGGCGAAGAACGGCTTCGTGGTGAGTGAGCGCTGGCGCTACCCCACCATGTCGGAGGCGCTGCTCGAGGTCTTCCACTACGATCTTCCGATCTTGGTGACGACGGACATGATCCTGCAGGCCCTGCACGCGAGCTACGACGACATCCTCAAGTTACTGGAGCGCGAGGTGCTGGTGCCGGGGATTGGCGGCGCGCTGCAGACCGTGCAAAGCGCGCTGAAAGGCCATGATTTCGGCGCCGCAGCGGGCACGGACGCCTTCGCCGATCAGGTGCGGGAGGATGTGGACGTGTACCTCACCGTGGCCCGCAGCCTGCTGAGCGGCAAGACCGAGGCGACGGTGACGGGCGCTGGCGCGACGACGCAGGTGACCGCGCTGTTGGCGAACGTGAAGGCGGAGAAGATGGCGGGCGTGACGCTGTTTGGTGCGCCGCGCACGATGGATTTCAGCCAGTTCAAACCACGTGGCCACTATGAGGGTGACGAGACCCTGTCGCGCTACTTCCGCGCGATGATCTGGATGGGCCGCGCCGATCTGCGCTTTCTGGAGGTGGACGCGTTCGCCACCGATCCGGCGAAGAAGTGGATCTGGCGGCCGCGCCAGGTCGCCGCGGCGTTGGTGCTGTGGCAGCTGACCCAGAGCTCTGGCGCGATGCCGCACTGGCAGCAGGCCAACGACCTGATCACGTTGATGGTTGGGCCGGTCGACTACATCGATTTCTCAGGCATCCAGAAGCTCGCGGCGGACAGCACGTGGGCGGTGGCGACGGACATCCCGGCCACGCCGGCGACCGATCTGGCGACGCTGCAGGGCAAGATGATCAGCGGCGTCTATGGCACCCAGCGCATCGCCAGCCACTGGTTGACGACCAACCCGCACAGCGCCGAGGTGACACCGCTGCCGCCGAGTTTCGCCTTTCTCGGTCAGCGTTTTGTGGTCGATAGCCACATCATGGCCAACGTCGTGTACGACCGCGTCGTGTTCAAGGGTGAGAAGGTCAAGCGGGTGCTGCCCAGCCCACTCGACGTCGCGTTTGCGCTCGGCAACAACCACGCCATCACCCACCTCACAGCCGAGATGGCGACGTTCCCCTACCAAGGCGCGCTGCACGCGATGCGCTGGCTGGTGGACAGCTATGAGCCCGATTTCTGGACCGGCAACGTCTACAACCTGTGGCTCAGCGCGCTGCGTACGCTCAACGCGCCGACGACGGCCAAGACGTTTCCGAGCGCGATGCACACCCGCGCGTGGCACGACAAGTCCCTGCGCACCCAGCTGGCGTCGTGGGCCCAGCTGCGGCACGACACCATCCTCTACGCCAAGCAGAGCTACACGGGCGGCGCGGTGTGTGAGTATCCCGACGGCTTCGTGGAGCCCTACCCGGCGTTTTTCGGCGAGCTGGCGGAGCTGGCGGACACGGCGGGCCAAGCGCTGCTGAACGCGCCGTTTGAGAATCCATCCGTGAAGACGAACCTGCAGAGCTTCTTCGTGAACTGGAAGGCCCACATGGTCGCGCTGCAGGCGATCGCTACCAAAGAGCTGGCGGGCGCGGCGCTCTCGACGACGGACATCGCGTTTCTCAAGAAGACGGTGGTGCTCGAGAGCATGTGTGGCGGTCCGATCTTCACAGGTTGGTACACGAGCCTGTATTTCCAGGCGGATAGCTTCGACAAGTTTCGTCCGACCATCGCCGACGTGCACACCAACCCCAACGCAGGGCCGCTCCCGGGCCCGGATGTGCTGCATGTCGGCACGAGCGCTGTGGACCTGATGGTGTTCACGTCGAACAGCTGCGGCGCCGCGCGCGCGTACGTTGGGCCGGTGTTTCGGTACCACGAGGTGGACGTGAAGGAGATTCGGCGGCTCAGTGATTCGGACTGGGAGGCGATGCTGAAGGCGGGCACGGCGCCGGGGCAGCCGGGTTGGACGGCGAGTTTTGTGGTGTCGGAGTAGCGTTATGCGGTCGAGGTCGCGATCGCCTCGCTGGGCCTAACCGATGCTGCTCACGGGCGGGCGCTGTGCTCACGGGCGCGGGCATCCAGCGTCTCATTGACCGCGCCAACTTGCGCGGAGCGCCGACGCTGTAACAATACGCTCCGCTGCAAACCGGAGCCCGCATGACTAGCTACCCCAAAATTCAACGAAAAAGCGCGGAGATGACGGCGCTCGCCCTGCTCTTCTTGCTCGCGGCCGGCTGCGGCACGTCGTCCGGTGGGAGCGGTTTTGCGCCCTTTCCGACTGGCGACACGGGCCTAGTTGGTGACGCCTCGACCACCGCGCTCGACGCCGCCGCGCAAGACGCAGGCGCCGGCACAGACACACTGACCGCGACGACGGACGCCGGCGCTGACGTAGGTGGCCCGGACGCGACCACGACTGACGCCACAGCGACCGACACGAGCGCCCAGGCTGGGACGGGCGCCGTCATCATCACCGAGATCCACTACAACCCCCGCGGCGCCGACGGAAAGCTGCAGGACAACAAGGCTGAGTGGTTCGAGGTCTACAACCCAGGCGACGTGCCGGTCGATCTGGGCGGGGCGGTGATTCGCGACGACGGCGACGACAAGTACAACATCGCGGCCGGCGAAGCGGTGGTGCAGCCCAAGGGCTTCTTCGTGTTCGGCGCCTCGACTGAAAAGAGCCTCAACGGCGGCGTGGCGGTGCAGCTGGCCTGGGGCACCTCGATTCAGCTGAAGAACCTCGGCGCGGACGCCATCGTGATCGAAAAAGCCGGCGTGGTGATCGACGCGGTGCGCTGGGATGCCGCCAAGGGCTGGCCCTTTGTGAACGGGCGCGCGCTCAACTTGCAGGCCGACAAGTTCAGCGCGGCAGCCAACGACGACCC
>ERZ889078.2788-NODE-2788-length-12163-cov-7.572514_pt1 | contig 12163 bp, 10 predicted proteins | sample MGYA00521266_ERZ889078 | MGnify/ENA primary metagenome ERZ889078 (study PRJEB32303, sample SAMEA104408618) | aquatic metagenome | biome: Brackish water; feature: Pelagic; material: water | place: Baltic Sea | collected 2014-06-16T06:34:00 | depth 76,534 m ... | reverse complement strand
CGGCGCTGCGACCGGCGAACCTGCCGCGCCTGCCGCGAGCGGCGGCGTCGAGGCGGCGACGGGCGTGGCGGCGCTGCGCAAGCTGCCCGCCCTGTCGCTGTGGACCGGAGACCCGCCACCTGCGGGCGTCACGGCGCGCTGCAACGCCTATGGCGATCTCGAGCTGCAAGCCACCCTGGGCCGACTGACGGCGAAGCGGGTCGTCGTCTGCGGTCGCTTCCGGGCCCGTGGCGCCCTCGGAAAGATGCGTGACGCGGTCTGTATTCCGGCCCTGGGCCGCTGCGCCGCCACGTCGCAGGCGACGTCGCGCCGCAAAACCGCCGCCGGCCATTTCCCAATAGCCCAGCTCCCCGCCTATGTCTGCACACCCGTCTCCGGTCGGGCGTACGGGCTACGCCGCTACGGCGGCCAGCTGCTCTACCGCAATGGCGCGGCGCGGCTTGGCGCAAAATCGCACGGAGGCGTGGCGTTTAAGTCGCGCTGTGGCCATCGCGCGCCCTATGCCGCCGCGCTCTGGAAGTTGGAGCGCCCAGGCAAGCGCAGCGGCGAGCTCAGCCGTAAGGGCAAGGGCAAGCTCAGCCGCAAGGTCAAGGTCAAGCGACGTGCGGCGCCACGACGGCGCGCCGCCGTTCGCCGTCGCGCCGGACGTGAGCCATCGGGAACCACACCCCAGCGCGCCCCCGCGGCTCGCCGCGCGCGCACCGCACCGACGCCGCGTGCGGCCGGTCGTGTCGAAGGCGAGCAACCGGCGCCGCCGCAAATGTAGGTCAGTCGGGGCGGCGGAGACCGAATGTAGGCCGGGCCACACCGCAGCCACAATCGGACGCCGGTCGCACCTCGGTGCGCCGGTACGCACCCGCCTCCCACCGCACGAGCGCTGAACGCGCCGGATCTGGCCGTCCCATCAGCTCAGCGACCAAGGCGCGGGCCGCAGCGGCGCCGACATGGCCAACCACAGGGCCGAGCACACCGGCGGTCTCACACGTCGCCAAGCTCTCCGGCGGCGGCGGCGCTTCGAACAGACAGCGATAACAAGCGCCAGCCGGCGTCAGGACCATCCACTGGCCACGGCGCGCGACGGCGGCTGCGATCACGCCGACGCGTGGCCCCGGGCCGCCAGCCCAGGCCGCGACGACCCGGTCGTTCACTTCGAACTTGCACACCGCGTCGTCGCTGCCCTCGAAGACGGCCGCGGCATCCGCCAGCAGCGCAGGCGCTGACGCGGCGGTGAGGCGCGCCCGGCGCACATCCACCTGCAGGCCGGAAAACCGGCGTTGCAGCGCTGCCGCCAAGCAGGCCGCCTTCGGGGCGCCGACGTCGGCCTCGCGATAGCGGACTTGGCGGTGAAGGTTGCTGAGTTCGACGACGTCGTCATCGATGAGCCGCAGCTGCCGTGCGCCAGCGAGCGCCAGCGTCCACGCCGCCGGGACGCCGAGGCCGCCGCAGCCGACGACGGCGATGACACGGTCGCGCCAGTCGGCTGGGGCGGTGGTCATGCGGTTTCGGGTGCGGCGGCGCTCGGATCATCGTCGACGAGCGAATCGACCGCGCCGGACGCCACCTCGCCCAGCGCATCCTCGCCCAGCGCATCCTCGACCCGCGCGTCCTCGCCGAGCGCGGCCGGTTGAACCACGCCTGGCCCCTGCGCCAAATGCAGCCCCCAGGCGACGGGATTTCGGGCGACGAGGGACGGCGCCAGCGGCGTCGCGAGCGCGAGCGCCATCCGCGCTTTCAACGTCGCCTCGTCGCCGAGAAACACCTCGCCCTCCAGGTAGCTCGCGAGCTGCGGCCAGAGCCGATCCAGGCTTGGATCGGGGGCTCGAAGCGCGCCGTGCTCGTCGAGATCCCACATCTCGATGCGCAGCCGGCGCCCAGCATCCCGGGCCGCGAGCAGCAGCGCCGAGTAGCGGCCGGCCATTTGGCTGAAGGCGCGGTGACGGCTGCGCAGCCGACGAATCGCATCGACGGGCTCGAGCGCGACCAGCAGCTCCGCGCCCACCTCAGGCAACACGACCGGCGGCAGCGCAGCGCTGGTGCCACGGAGGTCGATGCGGCCGGCGACCACGCCATGACCGGTCCACGCTAGCAGGTCGAGCATCCAGGTCAGGCGCGCGTTGTCGTCGACGGAGAGGCGCGCTGGTGTCTGGATCGCGAGCTTTCCGGCCCCGGTGCGCTCCACGGCTTTCGGCACGCCAGGGCCGGCGTCATCGCGACCCGCGCGCCGATTCAAGCGCCGCTCGGCCTTGGTGATCGCGGCGGTGTTGGCGCCGCCACGGGTGCCCTGCCCCTCGCGCTTGGGACCACGCCGCTTGGGTCCGCCGCGCCGCGGCGCGCTCTTTTTGTCCGCCGACCAGCGCGGCTTACCGCGCGTCGAGGCGGTCCCAGCGTCGCCGCCGTCCGCGCCGTCTTTGGCGCGGTCGGCGCCAGCTGCGACCCCGTTGTCGTCTCCGGGCTGCCCGTCCTTCGTCATGACCACTCCTGGGTTACTCACGCGGACTCGCAGGCGCCCGCCGCGTATGAAAGACTGCGCCGTGCGTGTCCAAGGCTCGACACGCGAGGCCCCTCGTTGGGGGCCCCCTAGGAGACGGCGTGGCGACGATGCCCAGCGAACGACTCATGCGCAAGCGGCGCCGCGACCGCGCCCCGGTCACGAGCCGCAGCATGGCGCTGTTTCGCCTCGGCGAGATGTGCAACAACAAGTGCCCTATGTGCAGCAACACGGGGCGACCGGAGGCGTTTTTCATCTCGGAGGAGGCCCTGCTCCAGCGGGTGGCGCGCTTGGCGGTGTGGGGTTTTCGCCGCGTCGTGCTGACCGGCGGCGAGCCCACCCTGCATCCCAGCTTCTTCACCATCGCAGAGACGCTGCAGGCCCGTGAGATTACATTCGATCTCAACACCCATGGCCGCACCTTCGTCGACACCGCCTTCGCCGAGCGCTGCGTCGGTCTCGGCCTGGAGCGCGCGATCGTCAGCCTGCATAGCCATGAAACCGAGGCCAGCCGCGCGATGAGCGGTTTCAGCGCTCAGGCCCATGACGACACCCTCGCCGGGGTGCGCAACCTGCGTAGTGCCGGCGTCGGTGTGATGCTCAACCTCGTGCTGTCGACCTGGAATCTCGGCCATTTGGCGGCGTTCGTCCGCTTCTCAGCGACCGAGTTTGGCACCGACACGCTGCTCAAGATCTGCTTTCCGTACACAGGCGGCAAAGGTGGCGACTGGCCGGCGATTCAGCTGCGCTACGACGACATCCGCCAGCCGCTGCGCGAGGCCCAGCAAGTGGCGCAGACCCTGGGCGTTCGCCTGCTGACCGAGAGCATCCCCAACTGCGTGCACGGCGACCCCAGCAGCCGTGACGGCAGCCGCTCCGGTTTTGGCGAGACCCACTACCTCGACGACGTCTCAGGCGAGCAGATCTACCCCATCCGGTTCATCGAATCCGAGCTGAAAGTGTGGCCGGAGCGCTGCCAATCCTGCGCTGCGCTGGCGCACTGTCCTGGCGTGCAAGAGGCCTACGCGCTTCGGTATGGCGTCGACGAGCTGCGACCGTTCGGCGGCTCCGACACGGCCACTACCGTCACCGCTGAGACCTGATTGCACCCCGCTACTCGGGCAACACCGCGACCGCGTGACCGCCGGCGGCCAGACGCACATGCAGCGTGCCGGTCTTGCCGTCATGCCACCAGCAGGCGGTACAGGTCTGCGCCCCCGCCTCATCAGGCACCGATTGCACGACCGCGCCGTCGACGGCCACAGTCTTGGGCTGCCCCGGCTGCCAGATCTCAAGCTCCCAGCCTTTGGTGAACAGCGCGCCCGGGGCGACCGTGATCTCCGTCGCCTTGCCCGCGGGCTTCTGGCCGAGGTGGGTCCCGTCGTAGAGCACACGGCTGCTCGCCGGCCCTGGCGCGACGACGACGTGGAGCCGACCAGCGTCGTTGGCAAACGAGTCGACTTTGGCGTCCGTCGCCGGATAGAGGCTGTCGACGGTCGGTCGCAGCATCGGCACGACCGCGCCGGCCTTGAGCCACACGGGGATCTCTGCTGGTCCCACCGCCCGAGTCACGACATAGCCCGCGCCCGGGGAGGTGCCGGCCGGGGTGGTCACCTGCTTGTGGGTCCACCAATCGAACCAGACGCCGCCGGGGATCAGCACGTCGCGGCCCTGCAGCTCGTCCACAACCGGCGCCACTAACATCGCGTCCCCCAGCAGGTACTGCGTATCGGCCAGCGCCAGGAACCCATCGACCTTGATCAGCTCGGGATAGACCAGCCCGAAGGGCCGCATCGGTCCGGGCTTGTGGGCGTGTGCGTCCGCCAAAAGGCTGTAAATGTAAGGGTTCAGCCGCATGTGCAGGCGGGTGTAGAGCCGCGCCGCGTCGAGCACTTCGGCGTCGAAGGTGCTGGTGCCCCACTCGCCCACGTACGTGTCGAAGTCCCACGGATTGCACTGCTTGGAGCCGCCGAGCTGCATCGCCACGGAGAAGGTGGTCTGCGCCATCCAGCGGAGAAACAAGGCCTTGGTCGGCCGACCACCGCGATAGCCGCCCGTGTCCGCGGCATAGACCGGGTACCCGCTCGCGGCGAGACCGAGCATGGCGCTCACGGACGAGGGCAGCCCGCCGACGTGGGGCTTGTCACCCGAACACGGCGCGCCGCCTTCGCACCAACCATTGGGATGAAAGCTGGCGTCAAGATCGCCCGGCCAGATCATCGACGCGAGGGTTTGGCCGCCATACGTGCCCGCGCGCGCCAAGATAAAACCACCCGAGGCCGGCAAGTTGTCGACGTAGGGCTGATGATAGAACAGCGGATAGCCGTGGTGCATCGTCCGCTCGTCGGAGCCGTCGTGAAAGTTGAAGTGGGTGCGCACTTGAAATAGGCCGGGGTGGATGTCCTCGGCGAAATCCAGCTTCCAACCGCTGATGCCGCGCTTGGCCATCTTGCTGATCTGATCGCGCCAAAACGCCATCACGTCGGGGTTGGTGAGGTCCAGCGGCGGCCCCCAGTTCAGGAACTGCTTGGCGAGGCTGGGTACGTCCACAAACCACTTGGCAGCGGTGACTTTGTCGAACTGCGTGGCGCCTTTCTCGACGTACGGCGTCGACCACATCGCCGTCGCGAAGCCGCCCGCGTGCACCGTCTTCAGCATCGTCTCGGCGTCCAAGAAGCGTTTGGGATCAAACTCGAAGTTGTTGACGTGGGTGTCGAAGGGTCGATCGAACCACATGCCCGTGATGGCCAGATCGTTGCTCCGAATCGCCGCCATGTCGTCGAGCACCTCCGCGTCAGACTTGTTCTCGTTGCGCCAAATCAGCGGTCCCAAGGCCCAGGACGCCGGCATCGCGGGCGCGCCGGTGACCCGGGTGTAGCTGTTGACGAGCGTGAGCGGTTGGGCCGCGGCGAAGAGCCAGAAGTCGAATCCTGCGCTGTAAAATAGGGCTTTGACGCGCTCTTTGTCGGTCTTGGCGACATCGAAGAGCGCCGGCCGGCGGTTCTCGACGAAGAGCGCCCAGCCGCTGGTGCCAATCACGAAGGGCACCGGCACGTGAGCCTCGTTGTAGCCACTGACTGTGTCTAGCGCGACCTCGATCTGCATCGGCCGGATGGTGCCGGTGTGCTCTGGCCGATCGAACCACTCACCCAGCCCGTAGAAGCGCTCTGCGGGGCCGCGGCGGGCGGCGATCCCCGTGTAGATGACCTGCGGTTTACCCAGATCTTGGGCCTGCGCGACGCGCTCGACGGCGTCGGCCAGCTCCAGGCGACAACGGAAGCCACCCTGCCCCACCGAGTCGATGTGCAGCTGCCACCCGGGCGCAGGCTTGCCGAAGGTGTCCGTCACCGCGATGGCGAGCGTGACCCCGTCGCTCCCCAGGGCGAGACCGCCCGGCAGCTTGGCGGCGATCACGGGATGCGCCACAAACGTGGCGTCTGTCACCCCGAGCCAGGTCAGGTCGTCGATCGGGACCTCGGCCAACGTCGTGGGCGCGTAGTTGCGCTCCGAGTCGACCTTCGGCACGCGCCCGATGCGCAGCTCGTCCAAGTCGAGGACCGTGCGTTCAACCCCGTCCCAGGACAGCCGCAGGTCTCGCCGATCCAGGTTCACCTCGAGGCGCGCGGGGCCGCTGTTGAGGAAGGTCACGCGGGTCGTCGGCGCGGGTAACGTCGCGGGGCCAGCGTCGGCGGTGGCGTCGGTTGCCGTGTCGTCGAAGCCACCGTCGCCGAAGACACCGTCGCTGAAGCCACCGTCGCCGGCGGTGGCGCCGTCTGCGCCGTCGGCGACCGCGTCGGGCTTGGCGGCCGCGCTGGTCTTGCTGTCGCTGCAGCCGGGAAGCGAGGCGACCGCCGCGACCAGCAGCGCCAGGAGCGACGCCGACGCCAGGGGCGCACGACGCCCGAACCGGAGCGACCGCGGTGGTGCCCACGACCGCCGCTGCGGTGGCTCGTGCGACGGTGTCCGGCTGGTGCCAAGCCGCTGAGTTGTCGTATCGCGCATCGTCCGTCCCGTCCTACTGCAGCCCGCTGGTCTCTCGCCGCACCCGCGCCAGATCATTGCGCGCCGCTCGGCCGATCCACACGGCGACCGCTACCGTGAAGCCCAAGCCAAGCCATCGCAGCCAGACTGTCTCCGGCCCAAGCTCAGGTTGCTCGCCCAAACGCAGCTCCTGCGCGGTGGACGCGAGCAGCGCGCCCGCCATGGCATACACGCTGGTCCACGGGATGCCGCCGAGCACAGAGGCGAGCGTAAAACGCCCATAGGACAGCCCAGCGACGCCGGCGAGATAGGCGAGCATGGAATAGGGTGTCACCGGCGACATGCGCAGGGCCAACGCGATACGAAAACCGCGGACCCGGATGGTCTCACGCAGGATGCCCAGCATGGGCGCTGCGTTGACGATGGCGGCAATACGTCGGTCCAGCACGCGGCGGGCGAGCCACATGTTCAGGAGCCCACCGAGCGCGGCGCCGATGAGGATCAGCGCGGTGCCTTCGACGGTGCCCCACAGGTAGCCGGGCAGCACCGCCATCAGGCCACTGGGCACAAAGAGCGGCGTGACCACCACCACGAGGGCGACGAGCGCGACGCGACCAACCGCGCCGGACGCGCGCAGCCAACTCACCGCTTCGGTCGTGGTCATGCCACTGCCCCGCAACAGCGCCAGCGCCGCGACGACGAGCAGCACCGCGCCGAGCGCGTAGCCCATCCACCGCAGCAATCCGGGCGCGCAGCCAGCGTCCGAGGCGACGTGCACTGGCGGGCCCTCGCCGCTAAACGGCCGCCAAGGGTGGGACTCGACGTGGCCATCTGCGCCGAATGTGCGACCGCGCTCCGTCGCGATGGTGCCCCGTTTGGCGGGCAACACCTCGACGTCGATCACGTCCACATCGATGACGTCGGCGTCGGCACGGCCGACCTCGCCCGCTCGCGCGGACGGGTCCGCAGCCTGGTTCACCGCCGGGTCCTTCGAATCTGAGCCGTCTCCGCGCACAGCAGCTCCCTAGCGAATCGGCCGCGTAGGCAATCCAACCGCGCTGCGCACCCGCTCAATCACCGGTTCAGCCGTCGCCCGTGCCCGCTTCGCGCCGTCTCGCAGGATGTCTTCGAGCGTGTCGGTGTCGGCCATCAGCGCGTTGAAGCGCTCGCGGCGTGGCGCAAAATGCGCCTCCGCTTGGGCGACGAGCGCCAGCTTGGCGTGGCCATAACCGAAGTTGCCGCCCCGATACTGGTCAGCGAGCGCGGCCTGTTCATCGGCCGGGGCGAACAGACCATGGAGCTGAAACACGAGGCAGGTGTCGGGATCTTTGGGATCTTCGAGCGGTGTCGAGTCCGTCTTGATCGCCATGATCCGCTTGCGCAGCTGCTTGGTGCTGGCGAAGACCGAGATGGCGTTGCCGTAGGACTTGCTCATCTTGCGACCGTCGAGCCCCGGCACCACCGCGGTGTCCGCTTGCACACGCGCCGCCGGCCGCTTCAGGCCCTTGCCGTCCCACACGCCAGCGCTGTCGTAGCCGCTCGATCCGAGAAATTGGGCGTTAAAGTAGCCCACCATGTCGCGCGCCATCTCCACGTGCTGCACCTGATCTTTACCCACCGGCACCACGTCGGAGTCGTACAGCAAGATGTCCGCCGCCATCAGCACGGGATACGTGACGAGGCCGAAATTCGGGTCTTTCTCCTTGGCGCGCGCGTCTTTGAAGGCATGCGCCCGCTCGACTAGCCCCATCCCGGTGACACAGCTCAGCAGCCACGTCAGCTCGCACACCTCGGGCACATCGCTCTGCCGCCACAGCACCGAAGCGGCCGGATCGAGGCCGCTGGCGATCATGGTTGCGGCGATATCGTAGCTGTCGGCGCGCAGGGCGGCGGCGTCGCGCACGGTCGTCAAGGCGTGATAATCCGCGATGAAGTAGTACGCCTCAGCCTCAGCCGCGAGCCCGATCGCCGGTGCGATCATGCCGAAGTAGTTGCCCCAATGCGGTTGGCCGGTGGGCTTGATCCCGGAGAGGGAGCGCTGCTTGTGAGTGGCGGTCATCGAATCGAACTCCAAAGGCAGAGGCGGGGAAGATGGGGTCTGACGCATCGTAGCGCCCGACCGGGAGCTGTCAGCGTGGCGCGACCGGGCTGAACGACGCGATCAGTTGACCACGATCTCGACCCAAGGCACGTACTGCATCCGCTTCTGGCTGTATATCTCGCCGGCGCCTTTGACGGTGATCTTCGCCCCAAACACGGTGCGCGTCTCGCCTTGGTCGATGCGCTTGCGCTTGCGCTGGTCGCCCTGCTGCACCTCTAGGTCCGCGGTGCCCTCCTTGACCATCTTGCCGTCAGCGCCTTCGCTCGAGGTCCACTCGGTCTTGACCATGCGAATCACGATGCGGTGGCCCTTGATGCCGACCATATCCATGGCCTCAAGGCGAAAGGCCTCGCCAACCTCGACGACTTTGCCGCCGAAATCCCTGAACGCGTCGTCGGCTCGCGGCGCCTTCACAGCGGCCACAGGTTTTGGTGCGGGCGCCTCGGTGAGCTGCGGGTTGGCGCAGGCGGCGATGGTCAAAAAGCCCGCAAACACGGCGCCACGGGTGCATCGAGCGAGCTGATGCGTGCAAAGACGAGAAGAGATGAGCGAGCGCATATGAGGCCTCCTGGTGCGATGACACGGCGGTCGCCGCGGCACGGGCAGCGGCGCCTGCGACACCGCGCGCGGAAGGTAGCAGCCGTCGGCGCTGGCGCATAGCGAGCGAATCTCGGGGTGTGTGGAGAGATTATACAGACGATTTCTACATGTTGAGTTATTCAACTGTCAGAAACAAGACCCGCCAAGCGTCCAAAATGCACAGTTTTATCTTGTGTGATCAAGATGTTGACATTGTTTCGGCGGCGGTTGGCACGTTCCCTGCTTTAGTTCCCTGTGTCGACGCCAAGGTGGCTAGACCGCGCCGGAGCCGCGAACCGCTCCACCCAACGTGTCCGGGCAACCGCCCAACTCAACCTGCCCCTCTCCCCATGGGCGGTTGTTCGGAACACAAACGACACCGAGGCTGCGCGCCTCGGTACGCACCTCAGGCTTCTGCCCGCACATAACCTGCCCCTCTCCAAATAGGGTGGCAGCCTAGGTGATGCAAGACTGCCCCGATGACATGTGTCGTCGGGGCAGTCCTGGTTTTTGGCGCTGTCGCGACGGTGTGCTGTGGGGGCGACGGTGTGCTGTGGGGGCGGCGATGTGCCGGGGCGCTGTGGGCGGGCTAGCGGCGACGCGCGACGTGGCGGAGCGCGGCGCGCACCGTGGCGTCCCGCTCAACCTCGGCGTGTTGCTGGAGCAAGCGGGTCACGGGCTCGCCGGTCACGTGGCGCAAACCGCGAACGACGGCCTCGCGCACCTGCCAATCCGGGCTGGCCAACCAGCGCCTGGCTTGGGCGAGCGCCTGCGCGGGTGGGACTGAGCTGCGAAGCCAGCCGTAGACGGCCCACCATCGCAAGCGCGTGGAGAGGTCACCTCGATCCGCCAGCTGGCGCAGCGGGTCAGCGGCGGGCGCGCCGAGCATCGGCAGCACGCTCACGGCGCGGAGACGAATCCAACCCGAGATCCTGGCATCCGTCGCGATGGCGACCAACTCAGCGACGGTATTGTCGGGCGCTGCGCGACGCAGGGCCGCCGCGTTCGGCACCGTGTCGATGCCCTGCAAGGCTGCGAGCAAGGCCGCCCGCGGCGATGGTCTGGCGGCCGGCGTCGACGCCCGCGTTGGCGCTGCTGCGGGGGTCGCGGCCAGCGACGCGGGGGTCAGCACACCCAGGCCGCAGCAGGTGAGCGCCACGCCGACCAGGACGAGGCGCGATCGCGGCTGGCGGGGCACGATCATGGCTGGCCTCCGTGGCGCACCCAGGGGTTGCCGCGCATCACGACGCCCTGCTGCGCGCTCAGGCTCGCGCCCTTGGTCGCGCCGTTGAAGTACATCAGGTTGTTGTTGTCATTGGACGGCGTATCCGACAACGGATCATCGATCGCCGGCTGGAACCCACCAAAGTTATTCTCGCTGTTGTGAAACAGGCCGAGGTAGTGGCCCAGCTCGTGCGCCATGACTAGGCCGATATCGGGGACAATACCCGGCCCAACGTTCGACTCGGTCGTGACGATAACGACGGAGCGCCCCGTGCCCTGCACCGCGACCGGCCCCGGCGCCCCACCTGAGATACCGAGCACCGCGCCGCCATAGGGTGACGCGATCTCCCGCACAAACACGAGGTTCACACCCCATGCGCTCTGCTTGGTGAGGGCCGCCACCTCTTCGAAGTCGCCCTTGTCGAAGCCCACGGCCCCCTCGATGACCTGATACCCAGCGTCGAGGTCGTGGTAGTGGACCTGGCCGATGCTCAGCCCGACCTGCTGGTACGTCGTCTTCAGCGTCGCGATCCAACCGAGAAACGCGGTGTGTTTGGGGGCGGAGGCCGCGGTGAGGCCATTGCTGCCGGTGAAATAGAAGTTGAGATCGAGGGCGCCAACGAGCGGTAGCCCCTGGGTGGCCGCGGCGCTCTTGACGGCATGTTTGATGGCGACGGTGACCCGCACCTTGCCGGGCGGATAGCTGATCGCCAGCGGCTGATAGTTCGTGATCAGCGTCCGTTTCAGCGCCAGCACGCTGAACGTGTACGTGCCCGCGGCGACGCTCAGATCCGGCGCGTTCGGGAGCAGCGCACCAGCAGCGCTCAGCATCGTGGTCACGCGCAGCTTGCAGGACAGACACATCTGGCCGCCGACGTTCTCCGACTTGTTGACCCAGCCCGTCTTCACCAGCTTCTTGCCACCCGGCCCCTGCAGCGCATCGACGCCATAGGTGATGCCATGGGTCCCGTCGAACGAGAGCGTGAACGAGATCGCGTCGGCGGGGATCTTCACCGACAGCGGCCCGATGACCTTGTCGCCCTGCTTGTGGCTGAACTCGCCGAGCACCATGGTGGTGACCCCAGGCGGCACCTTGAAGCTCGTCGCCGCGGGGCCTGCATCCAGCGCGGCCAGCGCGTCGGTTTGGCCCGCATCGCCCGTGCTGTCGGGCTTTGAGACGCTGTCGGCCTGCAAAACAAGGTCAACGTGCGAAACAGTGTCCACCTGTATTGGGGCGTCGAAATCGGCTGTCGTGTCGAGCGAAGTCGCGTCGTCTGCGTGCCCATCGCTCAGATGCGCGCCGCTCGCGTCGGGATCCAGCCACGCGTCGGAGACGGCGTCGACGCTAGCCACCCCCTCGATGAACACCGCTCCAGTCGAACCGCCGCCACAGCTGGCGAGCGCCGCCGTGACGGCGATGGCGACCCAAGCGGTGCGGTGTTGACGCGTCATCCTTCGTATCCAATGCGCCATGGCTGCGCGTTCATCTGTAGGTCGGCCAAGCGGCTCCGCGGTAGGGTAGCAAATCGCGGCAGCATCTCGCTGAGACTATCGCCGCCTAGCTTCTCGAGCAGCGCGTCCGCCAGCACGAGCGCCACCATCGACTCGCAAATCGGCACGGCGCGCGGCGTGGCGCAGATGTCGCTGCGCTCATACTCCGTCTTTGCGGCCTCTCCGGTGGCGAGGTCCACCGTGGCGCGGGCCGTCAGCGTGGTGCTGATCGGCTTCATCGCGACGCGCAACAACAGCGGTTCGCCGGTGGTGATCCCACCCTCCAGCCCGCCGGCGTG
>ERZ889078.2786-NODE-2786-length-12165-cov-11.016846_pt1 | contig 12165 bp, 15 predicted proteins | sample MGYA00521266_ERZ889078 | MGnify/ENA primary metagenome ERZ889078 (study PRJEB32303, sample SAMEA104408618) | aquatic metagenome | biome: Brackish water; feature: Pelagic; material: water | place: Baltic Sea | collected 2014-06-16T06:34:00 | depth 76,534 m ... | reverse complement strand
CCTCCAGAAATAATTTAAAATTTTTTTCAAAAAAATAGCAAAAATTGAAAGAACATAATGGAGAAAAACTAAACATTAGGAAGATTTGAAACATTAAATATAGATTTAAATATTAGAAAAAAAATGATAATAGTTTCTGGTTTCTGGTTTCTGGTTTATTGTGAGTTAATTGAGTTTTAGATTCGATATGTTGTCTACGAGCGCCGAAATGTCGACTTTTGCTTCATTTAAAGTTTTTTGAGTTCTTTCGGCAAGTTTTCGCACTTCGTCGGCCACTACCGCGAAACCGCGACCGTGTTCTCCCGCTCGAGCGGCTTCTATGGCGGCGTTTAGCGCGAGTAAATTGGTTTGGTCCGCGATATCGGCGATGGTGCCTAAAACGGTGAGAATGTCTTGAGATTGATTTTGAAGAATTGATAAGCTTTCATCAAAATCAAAACGCTCTTCGTTGTTGATTTCTTGCGTATTTTTTACCTTTTCCAACTCTATCGCCAGTTCGTCTTTCGCGCTTTGAGCTTCGTTAAGTCTTGATTCAAGCACTTGAATCGCTTCCGCATTGTCCGTTTTGAGCGCTTCTCTCTCGTTATGCAACTCTTCGTTCTTTTTTCTTAGAGAACCATTTTCGTATTTAAGCTCGTCGTCTTGTTTGGAGTTTTCTTCTTCAAGCGATTGCGTTTTGGAGTGGAGCCGCATTATTGTTTGCGAAAGTTCTCTATTTTGATCTTCCAACTGGCCGGTTAGAGGAAAACTTTGCGTGGAAAACTTCGTGTTTATTTTTTTAAACGTAAGATACCCAAGGACTAAGCCAATGATCAAAAACATGAGACTCAACATCGCGTCATGGAGATAGGAATCTTTTTTAATAAACTTGTCTTTAAATACGATTTTATCTTTGTAAACTATTTTGTCTTGATAGACTGTTTTGTCTTGGGAGACTATTTTTTTTGAATTTTCTTTTACTTTCTCAGTTTTAAGTAGCGCCATCGCTTCGCTATTCATGTCCGCGTATAATTTTTTGAGATTTTCTATCTGCTCTTTCGTTAACTTGTCGTTCGCTTGAAGATTTGAGAACGCGAGCGTCGTTTGTTGTTTTATTGAATCGAGCGAATTGAGTTTCGTTTCATCCAAGGAGAGAGCGGTGACTATTTTGTCGTGAGTGGACATGACGAGATAGTAAAGAGAGATTTTTTCTTCGGGGGTCAGGTTGACGGAAATTTTGTCAATCTCGAGGTTTAACTTATTGTAAGCGTCTTCAACGTTCGAACTAAAAAGAGATACGGAAATTAATAATAGGGCTAAAAGTATTTTCATAAATTTATTCTAGCGCTATTTATATTTGTTACGCATAAATCTTTTTGTTAAAATTATCAAACTCTTCAAGCGTTTTTTCGAGCAATTTTTGAGCGTCTTTTAAGATCTTGGCCATCATGTCTTCGACGCTAACTTCTTTGGGATGTTCTACTCTATCCATGGCCTTGTCGAACATTTTCACGATATTGTTTTTAACGCCATTGTTTTCGCGCTCGCTTCTATCTCTGCTAGGTTCAAAAATCCCGGCTATTTCACGAGCCAATCGCGTCACGGGAGATTTTGGAGCGTCTTGACTCAATTCTTTTAAAAAATTGTCTATAAAGGGCTGAGCCGTTTTCATAAAAGCGTCTATCTCTTTTTGATCTTGCGCGTCTATACCGTTGCTCTCGATGGAGAACTCAAACGACTGCATGGAGGAAAAAGTCATACTTGATTTTGAGCCATTGGCGTTTTGTTCCTTTGCCATGGACATCGATTGCTCATTTGCGAAATCCATTTTGATGACGTCGCCGCTAGACGTTTTCATGGCTATGTTCAAATCGTGCGCTCTGTAAGAGTCAACCGCGTAAGAGGTGTTCATTGAGAATCCTTTTCTTTATATCTTTAAGCTAAATCGGTAAAAAAAGTAAATAAGGCAAAAAAAGTTTGATTTATAATTATCAGATATAATTTTGACGATTTATAGAGCTGGACTCTATATCTCAATAAGGAAAAATCGATGACAAAAGAGTATATATTTACTTCTGAGTCTGTAACGGAAGGGCACCCTGATAAGATGGCCGATCAGATCAGTGACGCAATTCTGGATTATATTATTGAAAAAGACCCACAAGCGCGCGTCGCTTGTGAGACATTAGTGTCTAATGGTTTTTGTGTAATAGCAGGCGAATTGAAAACAACGGCTTACGCCCCAATGCAAGAAATTGCGCGACGCGTTATTAAAGAGATTGGCTATACGGACGCCACTTATGGCTTTGACTATAGATCAGCCGCTGTTTTAAATGGAATTGGCGAGCAATCGCCTGATATTAATCAAGGCGTCGATCAAGCTAATGGCGAGATTGGCGCTGGAGATCAAGGTTTGATGTTTGGATACGCTTGTCGCGAGACGGATGTTCTTATGCCGATGCCGATACATTTGGCCCATCGTTTAACGCAGCGTTTGGCGTTTGTGCGAAAAGAGGGAATAGTTCCTTATCTCCGTCCTGATGGAAAAGCTCAGATTAGTATTAAGTACGTGGATGATAAGCCGGTTTACGTTCAAACCGTTGTTATCTCAACGCAGCACGCTCCTGACGTTTCTCAAGAACAGATTCACAAAGACATGATAGAAGAAGTTATTAGAAAAGTGATTCCGGCGGAGATGATGGACGAGAACACCATCTTTCACATCAATCCAACGGGTAAGTTCGTAATTGGCGGACCGCAAGGCGACGCGGGACTAACCGGACGTAAGATCATAGTTGATACTTACGGTGGAAGTTGTCCTCACGGCGGTGGAGCGTTTTCTGGAAAAGACCCAACCAAGGTTGACAGAAGCGCGGCTTACGCCGCTCGCCACGTTGCGAAAAATCTCGTGGCGTCCGGTGTTTGCGATAAAGCGACGATTCAAGTCGCTTACGCGATTGGCGTCGTTCAGCCGGTTTCCATTATGGTGGACACGCATGGAACGGGCAAAGTGGAAGAAGATAAAATCGAAGCTTGCGTAAAAGAACTTTTTGACCTTTCTCCAGCTGGAATAATCAAATCTTTGGATTTGCTAAAGCCAATTTATAGACAAACTGCCGCTTATGGGCACTTTGGACGCGAAGAAGACGGCTTTACTTGGGAATTAACCAACCGAGCCGAGGAAATAAAAAAATACTTAGGTTTATGAAAATATATGAGAATGCGTAACATTCTCCCATATTTTTATCTCATATAAATAGTTTTAGCTATATTTAAAACTACAGAGTGTATAGTACTCTATTAAATTTTAGGAGAAGAAAATGTCAGTAATAATTAATGATACGTGTATTAACTGTGGAGCTTGTATTGACGAGTGTCCAGTAGAGGCGATAGTGGATGAGGATGATAACCCAACGGGTGAAGAGATTTATTACGTATATGGCAACAAGTGCGTAGAATGCGTTGGTCACCACGACGAACCAGCTTGCGCGACCGCTTGTCCTACCGAGGGTTGTATCACTTGGGATGAGATTGGTGAAAGCTCAGAGCATAGAGAAGACATTACTAGCGATCAGCGTTCAAATAAAGAGCCGGTAGTAGAATAGTGTTTTCGTCGAAGCGCTTTTAGCGCTTCGAATCCACTACGCGATAGTCTCCGCTTTATTCAAAATCCTCAAAAATATATTTTTTAAACTAGAAACAATCTTTTTTAGATATAATTCCACTCTAATTTTATATTTTAAGAGGAAATTTAATGGAAAGAACACTATCAATAATTAAACCCGATGCAGTTGCAAAAGGTGTTATAGGTAAAATTTTAGACAGATTTGAAAGCAGCGGGCTTAAGCTTGCGGCTACGAGAAAAATGCAACTTTCACGCGCTGACGCCGAAGCGTTTTACGCGGTTCACGCCGAGCGTCCTTTTTTCAACGACTTAGTTGATTTTATGATCAGTGGACCAGTTGTCGTTACAGTTTTAGAAGGTGAAAACGCAATGCAAATCAATCGTGATTTAATGGGCGCTACAAATCCTAAAGAAGCTGAAGCCGGTACAATCCGTGCTGACTTTGCTGAAAACATAGACGCAAACGCGGTTCATGGAAGCGATTCTGTCGAAAACGCGGCTATTGAAATAGCGTTTTTCTTTTCTCAAAGAGAACTTTCATAGGTTCCGTTTTTGAAAATTGTATTAAGAAAAATAACTAAAACGCCATTGGATTTTGAAGTAGAATCCGATGAAATAAATTTTAAAGGTTATTTAGAGTATCATAGCGGTAAATTAATTTTGCTCAAAGCCAATCTTACGGGAATGGTGGAAAAAGCGTGTGATATTTGCGCGGAAGATTTTAAAATGCCAGTGAATGAGAAAGTTGAATTTTTCATCTCGGACGGTATTTATGAAGATGAGGACAACGTTGATTTGGACGTTGTTGAATCTTTGAACGGCGCAGTTGACGTTGAAGAGCTTTTGAGTTCTGAAATTGAACTCGTCAAAAGTGACTATCATAGTTGCGAAACTTGTAAAAATTCTTAGAGATAAGAAATAAAATTAAATAAAAGGATATAGATTATGGCAGTACCTAAAAGAAGAGTCTCTCATTCACGTTCAGCGAAAAGAAGAACTCACTACAAAATTTCTTTAGCTCGTCCAGTTAAAGACAAAGATGGAACCTATAGATTACCTCACCACGTTAACCCAACTACTGGCGAGTATAAATAGTAAATGTTAAGGATTGTAATTGACGCAATGGGCGGGGACTTTGGTCCCGAGCCAATTGTTAAAGGATGTGTAATCGCTCTAAAGAGAAAACGCTTCGTACCTATTTTAGTAGGAAAAAAATCAGAAATTTTACCTATGTTACCAAAAAGTTATAGAGATAAGATTTCTATAATAGATACTGATGACGTTATCTCAATGAGCGATCACGCAACCGACGCGGTCAAAAGAAAAGAAAGCACAATTTACAGAGCGATTGAACTAGTAAGAAATGGAGAAGCGGACGGAGTCGTGTCCGCCGGTCATAGTGGCGCCACAATGACGCTTGCCACGCTTAGGCTTGGTCGTCTACCGGGTGTCGCTCGTCCAGCATTGGTAACTTTGATGCCAACAAAAACAGGTCGCAAATCCATAATCTTGGACGTTGGCGCGAACGTGGATTCAAAACCTGAGCATTTGGTCCAATTTGCGATTATGGGTGGTTGTTACGCGGAAGACGTGCTTCACATAGAAAACCCAAGCATAGGGCTTCTCGCAAATGGCGAAGAAGAATCTAAGGGAAATGAAGTTACCAAAGCGGCGTTTAAATTACTTCAGGGCTACAAAGGCTTTAAGGGAAACGTCGAAGGTAGCGATATATTTAATGGAAGTTGCGATGTCATCACTTGTGATGGATTTATTGGAAACCTTGTTTTAAAAACTAGTGAAGGCGTTGCGTCTACAATTAGCTCGCTTATTAAAGACTACATAAGAAAATCACCCATATCAATTACGGGCGCTCTTTTAATGAGAAAAGTCTTTAAGCTTCTTAAAAAACAGATTGATTACGCGGAAATAGGCGGCGCGCCGCTTATTGGCATAAAAGGGTGTGTAATTGTTGGGCATGGTAAAAGTAATTCGAGAGCGATTGAAAACGCGATTTATCAAGCTATAGATTACGTTGACACCGGCGTTAACGAACACATTGTTTCTCGTCTTGAAGCTTTAAAACAAAAGGATTCTTAATGGCATACGCCGCTTTTCGTTCCATAGGGGCTTACGTTCCAGAGAAAATTTTAACAAATGAAGAATTGTCAAAAATGGTTGACACGTCTGATGAATGGATTGTTCAGCGAACTGGAATAAAAGAACGACGTATAGCCGCTAAAGACGAAACTACTAGCGACATGGGCGCGGCGGCCGCTAAACTCGCCATAGAGAGAAGCGGGGTAAATCTCGAAGACATCGACATGGTCATTTGCGCGACCATCTCCCCCGATTATTTTAATATGCCATCAACCGCTACGATTATTTCAACAAAACTTGGGCTTGGAAACATAACGGCTTTTGACATATCGGCGGCGTGCACGGGTTTTGTATATATTATCTCAATCGCAAAAGCCTTTATTGAGTCTGGCATGAAAAAGAACGTGCTTATTATTGGTTCTGAAAAATTATCCGCCATAACGGATTATACGGATCGTGGGACTTGCATACTGTTCGGCGATGGCGCAGGCGCGGCTATGATTTGCGCGACTGAGAACAAAGAAGAAGCGATTATTGACGTTCATACGGGTTCCGACGGTAAATACGCTGATTTACTTATGACTCCAAATGGTGGAACTGGTTCTCCGCACGACTCTACCGATCAAGAAGCCAGAGCTTGTTTTATGCAAATGAAAGGCAATGAAACCTTTAAGGTAGCCGTGCGCACTCTTACAAAAGACGTAAAAGAGATCTTAGCCGATAACGATATTAGCAGCGATGAGATTAAGCACTTTGTGCCACACCAAGCAAACTATCGTATTATCAAGGCGGTAGGCGACGCGCTGAAAATGAGAGACGATCAGGTTGTCCTAACGGTAGAAAAATACGGAAACACTTCAGGTGCTTCCATACCTATGGCGATTAATGACATTTATGAAAGCGGCAGACTTCAAAAGGGTGAATTGATGTTGCTGGACGCGTTTGGCGGTGGTCTTACTTGGGGTTCCGCTTTGGTTCCTTTTTCTCCAAAATAACAGTTTATCGATTCACTCAATTATTTAGATTGGAATCAATATTTCCTCATTTTTTAGCTGTAAGGCGTTAAATATATTTTTGTGAAATTCTTCTTCGTTTGGCAATCGTAAATTAGACACTCTCAATTTTTCTCCCCACATCGGATTTGGAAAACAAGAATCGTCTTTAAATCTAGCCATAACGTGGATGTGCACTCTAGGAAGGATATTCGAAAACGACGCCATGTTTATTTTTGCGGGTTCGTAATACGCTTTCATCTCAAATTCAATTAAATCATAAACCTCCCATAGTCTTGTTCTTAGCTCTTGCGGAACGTCGCCAAGCTCTTTGTAGGGCTTCTTGGTGAAAATTTTCAGCCAAGGTATCTCACTCTCTTCTTTTTCAATATATAGTTCATGATCTTCGTAGATAAGCATGCGCATGATAATCCTTTGTGGATATAATAGCGCAAATATGATTTTATTGTAAAAAAATGAATGTTTTTGTGGTTTAAATGAAGAAAGATATTTCCCACGTAAGGAGTGTGGGAAATCTGAAAGTTTAGTCTTTGTTGCCTCTGTAACCGCCGCTGCTTCTGCCGCCGCTTCTATTTCTATCGCCACTGCCGGCGTTTGAGCCTGAAGAGTTTCTGTCTCCGCCTGAGCGATCGCGATCACGACTTCCGCTAGCGCCGCCCGAAGATGGCTTGTTGCCACGGTAGCCACCGCCGCCACCGCCAGCGCTTTTGCCACGGTATCCGCCGCCACGATTGCGATTTCCAGCGTTTCCACCGCGTTGAGCGGCTCTCGCTAGAATTTCATCAAGTTTATCGACAGGTATCCCAATGTTGCTTGGACCTTTTATGTCTTGTTTGTCTAAAATCATAGAAATTAGCTTGAACATGATTGTCTCTTCGTCAATATCTAGCTTCAATCTGTCCAAAACTTTATGCGCTTCGTCGTAAATATGTTGCTCTTCTATGGTTTTAACCATATTTTCGACAGTTGAAACGCGCAAGTCGTTTTTGCTTGGAACAAAAGCGTGGTTCATCGTGCTACCAACTTTTTGCTTGATGCGTTGAAGCTCTTTAAACTCTAGTGGAGTTAAAAGCGTAATCGCTTTACCTTTGGTTCCCGCGCGACCCGTTCTACCAATACGGTGAACGTAAGACTCTGGATCAAAAGGAATGTGGTAGTTGAAAACGTGAGAAATGTTGTCAACGTGTATTCCACGAGCCGCTACGTCGGTAGCGACAAGAACTTTTACGGAGTTTGATTTGAAACCTTTAATCACAGTCTCGCGTTGGCGTTGCTCCATGTCTCCGTGAAGACCATTGGCTAAATAACCCGCGTTTGAAAGAACGTTTGAAAGTCTATCGACTTCACTTTTCGTTCTACAAAACACTATCGATTTTTTAGTGGTTTCAGAATCCATAAGACGGATAATTGCGTCGTCGCGTTCGTGCTCGTCTATGACGTAGTAAAGTTGTTCAATGTCTTTGTTTGTCGTTTCGCCTTTGGTGATTGAAACAAACGCCGGGTTGTCCAAAATTCTGCTTGCTAGAGTTTTGATTGGTTGAGGCATAGTCGCCGAGAAAAGCAATGTTTGACGATTTGTTGGAAGATATGAAAATATTTCATTGATATCGTCCAAAAATCCCATGTCAAGCATCTCGTCCGCTTCGTCCAAAACAACTATGCTTGGCGCGAAATCTTTAACCATGTTGCGTTTAAGAATGTCTAAAAGACGTCCTGGAGTAGCCACTACGACACTCGCTCCACGATTTATCAAATCTAGTTGACGAGTGTACGAACTACCACCGTAAACCGTTACGGTTTTAGCGTTGATGTTTCTGCCATATTTGAAAATTTCATCGCTTACCTGCGTCGCAAGTTCACGAGTCGGGGTGATAACCAACATCTCAACCGTGCCATCCATTTTCATGTTGTTCAAAGCTGGAAGACTAAACGCCGCGGTTTTTCCCGTTCCGGTGTGAGCCTGACCAACCATGTCTCGACCTTGTAAAACTATTGGAATCGCTTCGGCTTGGATAGGGGAGGGAACTGTAAAACCAGCATACTTGACACTTTGTAGTATCTCTTTTTTTAAGCCTAAATCTTCAAACGTGATTAGTGGCTCTTCTTTTATTATTACTTCTGTTTGCGCATTTTCTTGCATCATAATCCTTTTATCCAAACTGTCTTTGGTTTGGGTAATTGCAAGGAGATGATACGAGAACGCCTTTAAAGAGGTATGTGTATACCTTCTCCCTGAAATCTAAGTGGAATTATAGCTAAAGTTAGCTGAGTTTATATTAAAGATTGATATACTTTTGATTACTTAAGTTTATAACGCTACTAAAGGAACAAATATGTTTTGCGTTTTGCCATTTAAATGGAATAAACATTCAAGTATAGTATAATCCATCCTATTAAAATTAGGACTTTTTATGCAGTTGAATTTATATCTCGCAATGAGCGTCGTGGGTTTGTTGTTTTTTTTGACGACTTTGTTTCTGTATTTAAGACAAAAAGAGATTTCTAACCGTTTGGCCGCGGAAATTGCAGAACTCAACTTTACGCACGCGCAAGCCAAAGAATCGAATAACGCGCTTCAAGTGGATTACGCCGTCTTGAAAACGCGCTATGAAGAAGAGATAAAAACGTCTAGTGAAAAACTTACGGCGTTAAAAGAAGCAAAAGAGGAACTCTCAAACGAATTTAAACTTTTGGCGAATAAAATATTTGAGGACAAGGCCAAGCAGTTCGGTTCTTCAAACAAAGAACAGCTTGAACTTTTGCTTAAACCGTTTAGAGAGCAGATAACGAATTTTTCAAAAGAATCAAAAGAGCAGTTTAACACCCAATCAAAAGAGAGCTTTTTGTTAAAAGACGAGCTGGCGCGTTTAAAGCGGATGAACGATCAACTCTCTCAAGACGCGGTTAATCTTACTAACGCTCTTAAGGGCGAAAATAAAACGCAAGGTAATTGGGGCGAAATTGTTTTAGAAAACATTTTAGAGCAATCAGGTCTTAGAACGGGAGTGGAATACGAACTCCAAGCAACGCTAAAATCGGAAGATGGAAAGAGTTACAGACCAGACGTTATAATCCACATGCCACAAAAACGCGACATCATAGTTGATTCCAAAGTTTCGCTTGTCGCTTACGAAAGATTCATAAACGCGGACGAACCAGCTCAAAAAGCAAAAGCGCTTAAAGAGCATATCTTAAGCATATCCGGTCACATTAAAGACCTTAGCGCCAAAAAATATGAAAAACTCGTAGGCGTGAACACTTTGGATTTCGTGTTATTGTTTATGCCGATAGAGGGGGCGTTTTTGTTGGCTCTTGAGCAAGATGGCGAGTTTTTTAAAAAGGCTTACGAAAACAACATACTTGTGGTTTCTCCATCGACCCTTTTGGTGACGCTGAGAACCATAGAACACATTTGGAGAACGCAGCGCCAAGAAGAACACGCCTTGAAGATAGCCAACGAAGCGGAAGCCATGTACGAAAAACTGGTGCTTTTTGTGGAAGAGATGGAAAAAGTCGGTTCGCATCTGCAAAGAGCGCAAGACTCGTACGCCACTTCCATGAACAGGCTAAAAACAGGCAAAGGAAACGTTATCACAAGGGCGCAAAACATCGTCAAGCTCGGAATCAAGCCTAAAAAAACGCTGTCAATCACAAGTGAAGAAGATTAAAAGGGAATTGATAATTATGAAAATACAAACGCAATATAGCTACGAAAAGATTTGGACCACAACGAATGAAAATGATCTTTTAAAGATTATAATCCAAGAGCTTGGCGACGCAGACGCGAAAGGAACTCTTTCTTATGTAAAAGAGGCGATTAAAGATGGTAAAATTATAACCGTCGGTTCATGTAAATTTAAAAAGGAAGATTAAAATGTTTCAAAATAGCGACGTTGCAAAACTAATTTTAAGAGTGAGTTTAGGTGGATTAACGCTTTTTCATGGCGTTAACAAACTTATACATGGAATAGGCGGAGTTAAATCCATGGTTGTTTCTTCGGGGCTTCCCGAGTTTGTTTCTTATGGCGTTTACGTTGGCGAGCTTATCGCTCCCTTGTTCATAGCGCTGGGTCTTTACGCGAGGGTCGCGTCGGCGATACTTGGAGTAAATATGTTAGTGGCCATATATTTGGCGTATGGTTTCGCTTTTTCATTATCAAAGCATGGCGGTTTGGCGATGGAATTGCCTTTGACGTATTTTGTTATGAGCGTTTTGGTTTTTTTGTTGGGAAGCGGAAGGTACGCCGTAAACGCAAAATAGTGTACGGCGAAAAAATCTATGGATGAGGAACTTTTAAAGTGGAGTTCAAACTCCATCCTATAATTCCCATGAGAACCATGACTACAAAGGCTGGAAGAACGTCATAAGCGTGAGTCAAGTAGACGAGCCACAAAAGAATCGCGCCAAGCGGCGTTGGAACGCCGGTAAAATAGTTGGCGACTTCTCCCGCGTCCGCGTTTATGTTAAAGTTTATCAATCTTCTTAATCCCGATATGACGTAATAAATACTAACGATCGAAGCTAAAATAAGCCAAACTCCATTGAGCGACGTCGCGTATACGGCTTGAAAAATTAAAAAAACCGGAACGAGCACAAAACTTAAAAAATCCGCAAAACTGTCCAACTGAATGCCAAACTCGTTTGACAACTTGTACTTTCTGGCGATTTTTCCATCAAATATGTCAAACGCCCCTCCAACCCAAGCCAACGCGATAGCCAAGACGAAATTGTTTTGAGTGATAAAATAAGTGGCCATAAGACCTGCCGTAATGTTAACGAACGTAAAAAGATTCGCTAAGTTGAAGTGCGAAGAGGGTGTCCATAAAAATTGCATTGGCTCTTTTCCTTAAGTGTTTATAAGTGGGATTATATCAAAATCAAATTAAACTCACTTAATCAAAGCAATAGGCGCTAGATTGATTAACATTAAGAAGGTTGTAAGTCTTTATAGATTAACATCATAAAAACTAATAAAAGAGAATTTATGAAAGACATTATTGCTGTAAGTTTGTTGGCTTATTTGGCGATTGGCCAGTTGAGCGCTAGCGAAGACGTCTCTTTAGGGAGCGAAAAAGAATATAACGTTCACTCAATAAGAAAAGCGGTTGACGCCGTAGGAAAGATCGAAGAAAAAGACGTATCCATGGTCGATAGTTTTAGGCGCATGTTTACCCAAGGCAAGGTTTCGGGCCAAGTGAGAGCCATGTACGACGGCTACAATCAAGAAGCGATGGGCGTGGATGACGCTTACTCAACCGCAATCGGCGGAATCTTGAAGTACGAATTGGCGGAGTTTAAAGGTTTTAACGCGGGCGTCGCCGTTTACGCTTCTCATAACCTCCCATTCGCCACTGGCTCCGAAACACGACAAATCGATGAACTCTCATCAGTTTCTGGAAGTTATACGGAGATGGCGGAAGCGTACGTAAACTACAAATACGAAGACTTTA
>ERZ889078.2785-NODE-2785-length-12168-cov-16.533559_pt1 | contig 12168 bp, 12 predicted proteins | sample MGYA00521266_ERZ889078 | MGnify/ENA primary metagenome ERZ889078 (study PRJEB32303, sample SAMEA104408618) | aquatic metagenome | biome: Brackish water; feature: Pelagic; material: water | place: Baltic Sea | collected 2014-06-16T06:34:00 | depth 76,534 m ... | reverse complement strand
GTAAAATCCAACATCGTATTGATCGGTATGCCGGGTTCGGGGAAGAGCACTGTCGGCATTGTACTTGCGAAGCTATGTTTGCGTGATTTTATGGATACGGATGTGCTTATCCAATCCCGGGAAGGGATGAAACTCCAGGATATTATTGATTCCAGCGGGCATTCTGGTTTAAGAAAAATAGAAGAACAGGTTATTTTAACCCTTTCCGCAGAAAATTACGTCATTGCAACGGGCGGCAGTGCTATCTATAGTGATTCTGCGATGGGTCATTTAAAGCAAAATGGATGGATTGTTTTTTTAGATGTAAGTCTGGAAATTCTGGAAGCAAGGCTTGGAGACTACAGTGCAAGGGGTATCGCCAGGCGCCCTGGTCAGACCATCATGGATCTTTTTGAAGAACGCGGAGAACTGTATCGCAGGTATGCTGATTACACGATCAAATGCGATCATTTATCACAGGACCAAGTCTCTAAAATAGTTGCCAAGGAATTAGAAGAGCGGTAAATTTGTGGATGAAGCCATTTGAAGGAGAATCCAAAACCATGAGGTTTTACCATGATCGATTTTAAAAAGCTGGCTCGTGAAAACAGAGATCTCGTTTCAAAACTGCGTCGAGACCTCCACCGTATTCCGGAAACGGCCTTTACGGAGGAAAAGACCTCCCGGTATGTGGCGGATTATTTGAAGGAACAGGGTCTTGAAGTGGAGACGGGAATTGCCAGATACGGCGTCGTCGGTCGGTTGGATGGCGGGAATTCCGGCAAGACATTGATGATCCGTTCCGACATGGACGCGCTCAGCGTTACTGAAGAAACGGGCCTTGATTTTGCCTCTACCCATGGGGGCGTGATGCACGCGTGCGGCCACGACGGCCACATGAGCATGGCCCTTGTGGCGGCCACCATCCTTAATCAGATTAAAAATGACCTGAAGGGCCACATCAAATTTCTGTTTCAGCCTGCCGAGGAGGGTCCCGGCGGCGCCATGCCCATGATTGAGGAAGGGGTTATGGAGAACCCCGCTGTGGATTACTCCGTCGGTTGTCATGTATGGCCGGGTATTCCGGAGGGAAACATAGGGGTAAAAGCCGGGCCGCTTATGGCTGCCATGGATCGTTTCGATCTGAAAATAATCGGCAGAGGCGGTCATGGGGCCATGCCTAACCTGTGCGTGGATGCCCTGGAGGTGGGATGCCAGGTGGTCAATGCGCTTCAGCGTGTGGTAAGCCGGCAGATGAACCCAGTAAACCCCGCAGTTGTTACCGTGGGCAGCTTTCATTCCGGCAGTACTTTCAACGTTATTCCGGGGGAAGCTGAAATGTGCGGGACCACAAGGACCTTTGACCGGGCGGTCTGGGACCGCTTTCCCGAACAGATGGAAAGAATCGTCCGGGGCGTATGTGAGTCCATGGGCGCTTCCTATGAACTGGATTATGTGAAAGGATATCCGCCCCTGATAAATGATGTTGAGGTGGCCGACGTGGTTCGCAGATGCGCAGAAGCGGCGGTCGGTAAGGAACGGGTCTTTGAACCGGAACCCTCCATGGGAGGAGAGGATATGGCATACTTCCTGGAGAGGTCAAAAGGGTGTTACTTTTTTCTGGGAGTCGGTCGGGAAGGGTGCGCCTCCCTGCATAACTCCAGGTTTGATTTCAATGAGGCAGCCCTTCTATCGGGTGTTGAAACCTTTTGTCGGATTGCCTGGGAGCTTTTGAAGTAGTTTCATCCGGCTGTCTTTTTGGCAGACAGTACTTTAATGAAAGAATGTATGGATAACAGGGGAGGACATGACCATGAGAATACCGAATAGAAGTTTTCAAACCGTAAAAATTTTCATCCTGGGGCTTGCCATCATCTTTACGGCAGGCGTTGTTGGCGCGGAACAAATTAAAATTACCGAGGAGGAGGTCGTCGAGGCGCAGAAAGACTGGGGAGATGCTCTGGTTAGTCTTGGTAAAACGTACTCAGACGGTCAGAACTATAGGCAAGCGGCGGAAAGTCTTGTGGATCGTCTATACGCATACCAAACCGGTCAAGTCCTTTTTAAACCTACCAAGGCTGCCGATGTTAAATTTCGGACGACGAAAGAAGGAGCGGTATCGTACTTTGTAGGCCATGACAAGAATTTTCCGGAGGACAAAGGTTTTGCCCTGGAACCATGGACGAACGTCCAATTCAAGAATGCGGCCATCTATATCAACGGCAATATTGCCATGGCCATGGGGAAATATTTTTTCACTCCCCAGAAGGGAGAGGTGGCAAAAGTGGAATACACGTTCGGCTATGTGAAAAACGATGACGGCAAGCTTAAAATCGTTTTACATCATTCCTCCCTTCCATACAGCAAAAAATAAAAAGCTGTCATTGGGAACTCCGTCTTGTCTCGTGTGAAACTTCAATTGGAAACTGGAAATTTGAAACTTGAAATTGGATGCTTTCTCGTTCCCATGCTCCTGCGTGGGAATGCGTAAGTTTCTGTCCAGATCTGACTGGCCTTTTTTCCGGCCAGAGGCGGCGCTCGTGTGAAACTTCATGAGGAATGCCGGCTTTCTATTCAGAAGATCATTCGGGTAAGGCTTCTTTATTAGATTCTATGGATTTGAGGCCTTCCTCCCGCAGTTTTTGTGCATCTGCAAGAAGTCTGTAGGCCACATAATATTTGTTGATATTGATGACATACTGGACGGTTTCCTCACCGATCTTTTCAGCCGCAACGGCCTCCACATTAAAAAACCATCTGTTCGGGTCATAGCCACTTTCTTTTGCTATTTTGCGCATTTCATTGATTTTTGCGGGGCCCGCATTATAGGCTGCCCAGGCAAAGTTGATTTTTGCTGCTTCTCCGATCTCCGGACTGTCAAAATATCTGTTTCGAAGAAAATCGAGATATTTTGCTCCTGCATGAATATTGTTGGCGACAAGTTCAATGTCGTCCACATCCACCCACTTGTCTGATGCGGTACTTGGCAGGACCTGCATGACTCCTATGGCCCCCTCCGGGCTTCTCTTTTTCTGATTGAGTTGCGATTCCTGATATCCCTGAGCCGCAAGGGCCAGAGCGTCAAAACCGTACATCTTTCCATACCTGTTAAATATGGAGACCAGCTTGTCAAATCGCTGTTGTTCCTCTTTATGCAGTGGGTTGGTGATCCATTTCGAGTCTTTAAAATAGCGTTTAAACAGAATGTTCCCCAGCAGGCTCCCTTTCTTGTTCTCCTTGATATAGGCGTTCAAACTGGCCAGAAGTTCCGGATTATTTTTGCGTACCGCCCACCCTATTTGGCCGCCGGTATTAATCGCCAGATCTTTCCGAACGACGATGTTTTTTAATACCCCCGCCCAGGCCTCTGCCGTGTGTTCTTCATTGATGGTGATTTTCAGGATATCCGCATTTACGAGATCAAGGATGTCCTCTGTCACAAGGTTATTGTCATCCACCATAATCCGAATGGGGTTTTTGCCTTCTTTTAGGAGCTTGTCGCTCAGCTCTCTCAGGTGTTGCAAATAACTGGTTCCTTTTTCTACGTAAACCAGTTTTCCCGACAGGTCAGAGAGCGTTTGAACATCTTTGACCGATTTATTCAGGATAACCACTTCTTTGACATTGGGCAGGTACGGTTTGGTAAATGCCACCATTTTTTCCCGTTCAGGGGTGATGGTAAGCCCGGCCGCCGCGATATCTCCACGGCCGTTCACAAGATACTGCAGGATCTTGTCAAAGGGTACGGGAATAAACACGATCCGGATCCGATCTGTCAGTTCCTTCGTGTCTCTGTTCAAAAAGGAATCGTACGCGTTCATCATTTCGTATTCAAATCCCTTCGGGCTGCCCTTGTCGAAGAAGAAATTGGTTTTGCTGTAGCTCACGAGTGCCCTGATGGTTTTTCGTTTTTTGATTTTCTTCAGGTCGCCTGTAAACGGCTTGCCCAGTCGAGAAATCAGGGCCATGGGACCCAGAATTTCTTCCTGGGTGCCGTCGCCGGCATGGCAGGGCTCAGATTGGAATAGGAAAATGGAAATCGATAGGGTGGCAAAAAGAGAACATTTCATTTTTGAAAAGCGTTGAAGCATGATTTCTCCAGAAGATAAGGAATGCTATCTGTCTGATTCTTTCAAAGATGAATCCAGGATTTTCATGGAATCTTTGCACAAGTCTTTGACTTTTTGTCTGATGAGCTTGCGATTCATATAGATCGGGATTTCGGAATCATCGTCCTGAAGACTTTTCAACTCCGGTCCTACCTCACTGGCACGGACAAGGCCGGCAACCCATGCCGCTATTCCTCTTACGGTCGGGTCTTGAGATTGCAGAAAGTCCGGCAAGTGGTGGGCCGCATCGGCGGCGAGGTCGGGTTCCGCCTGGGCGAGTCTTCCTATGCCCCACAGCACGCCACTTTGCATGGACGGGGTTTCCTGGAAATTTCCGCTTTCGAAACTGTAGCTGAGAAGGATATGGGCATATTCAACGGCCAGTCCGTGATGAAGGGAAAGAATTTCTCCAAGGGCTTCAGCAGACCCCCATCCGATCCCTCCTGATTCGTCGTTGAGGTTCCACATGAGCCTGCGGATAATTACCCTGGCAGACTCCATATCTTCCCCGGCCAATCTTGCTACCGCTTCTCCCATTGCAGTCACGGCCCGCCATTTGAGGGTCTCATCGCTGCTGCAGAGAAATGAAAAAAGGGGGGTGATGATACCACGCACAGGGAAGCGGGGCAATTCCTGGACCATCTCTTCAACGTCCGGAAGACGAAGAAGGTGCAAGACTTCTTTTTTGAGCGCGCGTCCCCTGGTTACGGGAGGTGGGTTTCCAGCCATTTCTCCATATCCGCCAGCACCGTGTGACGTTCCGGTTCGTTTATAATCTCGTGGTAGAGGTGGTCGTAGATTTTGATCGTCTTGTCCCGGGAACTGACCTTGTCGTATAACATCCGGGCGCCGGCAGGATCTGCCAGCTTATCGTCTCCTCCGTGCAGGATGAGAATAGGCAGGGTGATCCTGCCTGCTTCAGAGGAGATACGCTGCATGGCTTTGAGCAATTCCGCAGCCAGGCGGGCCGTGGTTTTTCCCGAATAGACGAGAGGATCGTCTATGTAGGCTTGTACGACCTCGGGATCGCGGGAAACGTGCGATGCATCCAGTTGGATCAGCCCGAATCCGGGCATCAGGAGCGAAAGCACCTTGCCGGCAAGAATAACGCCGGAGGAAATATTTTCGGGTATTTTGACGCCCGGTCCCGAAAGGATAGCTCCCGTCATTTTTTCCTGGAAGTCGAGAAGAAAGATGGAACCGATGAGGCCTCCCATGCTGTGCCCGAAAAGGAAAACAGGTTTCCCGGGCTGCCAGGTCAAGATCATCTCAAGATAGGTCTTCAGGTTCTGGATGAACTCCTCAAAGTTTTTGATGAATACCCGTTGTCCGTCGGATTTGCCGTGTCCGGGGTGGTCGATTCCGTAAACGGCATATCCCTTCGGGACGAAATGCTGGACAAGGTTTCCGTACCTGCCACAGTGATCCGCCAGCCCGTGGATGATGAGCAGGCTCCCCTTGATTTCCTCTTCCGGAAGCCAGCACTGGTGATAGACGCCAGCGTTTCCTGCCCCTTTGAATGTTCCTTCTTGATGGATAATAGTCCTGTCTCCTTTTCTGAGAGAGTTCCTGTGCAGAACCCGTCAATAATTTGCGAGTCCTGATTTCCCTGGAGCATTTCCCCGCAGATACCAGAGGTTTCCTGATTCAGATTTGTAAACGATGAGATTTACACAGTCAAGGGAATTATAGAATCGAAGACAACCAGATTGAAAAAATGAGTATTGCTGTATGTGCTTGACTCCGGATGTTACAGCAGATAGTTTGCAGTCATTGATGAATATCCATTCACGCTGAACTTATGGTAAAAATAGTCCCTTGGCCTCAAACCAACGCCCCTTAAAGGGGCTGATGGCGAGATGGAGAAAAGGCCGGGACATTTTTCTGTTCTCAACTGAAAGCCGGTTATCTCCGGCTGACATTTTATGGGGAATTAGATGGAAGATTTGGAGACCTTGCTGGAACGGTCGGTCCGTTTTCATGGTCATCTCTGCCCCGGGCAGGTTATTGGAGTGCGGATGGCCATGTTAGGCTGTGAACTCATCGGGATTGATGATCCACAACAAGAGATCAGGAAGCTCATCGTTTTTGTGGAGATTGATCGGTGCGCAAGCGATGCCATTGCGGTGGTAACGGGGTGCAAATTAGGGCGCCGGTCTTTGAAATTTGTAGATAACGGCATCATGGCCGCTACTTTTCTGAACCTGGAAACAGGTCGTGCATACAGAATATGCGCTACGGAGCGCTCCCGCGAACTGGCCTTGGAATATGCCCCCCACATAAAGAGCGTTCAGGAGCGGCAACTCTGCGCCTACCGTATGATGCCCTTGTCTGAGCTGTTCCGTACGGAAGAGGTGAGGGTGGACCTGCAGTCTCTGGATCTGCCGGGTCCCACCCGAAGCAAGGTGATCTGTGAAGAATGCGGGGAAACGGTAAGGGATGGCAAAGAAAAAATTCTAAACGACCGGATTCTTTGTCGTCCATGTGCCGGAAATACCTACTTCCTTCCGTTGACGAACATTAAAAACAGCAGGGACAGACAATAACCTGAGGGGTTAAAGATGAAAGTGAATAAGATAGATCATATTTGTATTGCAGTGAAAGATCTTGAGGCTGCCAGAAAGGTCTGGGAGCCGCTCCTTGGAAAAACAAAACCGGATGATGCCTATATTGACGAGCCCGAGAAGATTAATGTGGCAAGATACTGGGTTGGAGAAGTTGGTTTCGAGCTGATGGAAACCACTGCGCCGGACGGGGATGTGGCCAGGTATATTGACAAGAACGGCGAGGGCGTCATGCTCATCAGCTTTAACGTGGATAACACCAGGAAGGCAATCAGCGAAATGCAGGAAAAGGGCTATCCCTTTATTCCCACCGCCGATGGGGAGATCGCCAGGCCTTTCAGGGATTGTGAATTTGCTTTTATCCATCCTAAAAAGCTGACCGGCGTCTTGACGGAGCTTATTGACTACAAGTGGGATGAATTGCATGAGACCGGATTTCCTTGACTAATATCCTCCGGTTCTTAACTTTGAGCCTGTGGTTTTCCTTTCGGATTCTCAGGATTTTTCAGAAGTGAAACCAAAGGATTGTGCCTATTGGACGGAAGTTGCAGGGTTTTGAATGGGAGAGGTTGAAGGAGGTCTGGAAAATGGGTAACTGGTTCAAAACAACCCTTCTTCTGGGGGTCATGACGGCCCTCATCGTTTTTATCGGGGGCCTTTTCGGGGGACGGCAGGGGATGGTACTGGCATTTTTTATCGCCATTGCCATGAATTTTTTCAGCTACTGGTTTTCCGACAAGATTGTCCTCAGGATGTATAAGGCCCGGGAGGTGAGTCCACAGGAGTTCCCGGGTCTTTACCATGCCGTTGAAGAGCTTGCCCGAAACGCGGGCCTTCCCATGCCGAAAGTCTATATCATTCCGGAGGAGTCCCCCAATGCCTTTGCCACCGGAAGAAATCCGGAACATGCCGTTATCGCGGTTACGGAAGGACTCCTGCGGACCATGAACAATGAGGAGGCCACAGGCGTTCTGGCCCATGAGATGTCCCACATCAGGAACCGGGATATCCTCATCGGATCTATCGCGGCAACCATGGCCGGGGCCATCATGATTCTTGCGTCCATGGCCAGGTGGAGTGCATTTTTCGGGGGAGGTTCCCGGGATGGAGAGGGAAGAGGGGGCCTGGGCGCCGTGGGTCTCATTGTCATGTCTATTCTTGCTCCTCTTGGCGCCATGGTTATTCAGATGGCCATATCGAGATCCAGGGAATATCTTGCCGATGCAACAGGCGCCAAGCTCGCAGGCAACCCCGAAGGCCTGGCCAAGGCCCTTGAAAAACTGGGGTCCTATTCTCGACAAATACCCATGCACGCGACCCCGTCAACGGCTCATATGTTTATCGTAAATCCGCTTTCAGGGGGGGGCCTCATGAACCTGTTTTCCACCCATCCACCACTTGAAGACAGGATCGCCCGGCTCAGAGGAAATCACGGGGAACCGCTTCCTCCGGCGGAACGGGAAGAGAATGCGGGCAGGAAGCAGGCCGAGGCCATGTGGAATCACCTGTCAGGTGGGAAAAAATAAATTGGCAAATAATGGCGATGCGCTGCGGGAGATGGTTTTTTTCATGTCAAGGACATAGGAGGGACGTTTTTCATCTTTCCAGCGGGGATATCCTCCACGCCATATGTATTTGACCAGTTCCTGGAAGGTATTCCTTGTGAACCGATAGGGTCCGATGAGAATTTCGTCGAAGTGCTCATCCGCGATGCATTTGGTTTGAAATGGTCTGCCATATTCTTCCACCATGGTTTCCACCTCCGCTCTTGTTCTGTATCCTTCAGGGTTCTGTTTGAAGGCTTCCTGTTTTTTCGGAAAGGGGAACTTCCGGTAAAGAGCCCCGATGAACCCCGTGAAGTGATTTCCGGAAATGGATCCCATGAGGTCCCCTATGTCGGCGGGATCGGCAATGTGATAGCCTTCACACGAGATGCCGGTCTTGCCTGCTTCGGGGGTGCCTGCCATTTCGGACAGGACTTTGCAGAAGTCTGTGCAGAAAAAGAAATAGCGGTCCAGCAGCAGCATGTCTGTTTCTATATTGAAGAAGCCAAAGGCAATGGGGCCATGGCTTTCGGACTGAAATTCCAGAGGCATAAATTTGTTTTCTCCTGGTTTTGCCGACTTCTGTATTTGACAAAACCATATGAATTAACTATGATGATCAGAACTATCTATAAAAAAATTTCATTTTTAGCAAGGAGTAAAAGAATGCAGAACCAGACCAGCGCAACGGATAAATTTGCCGGCGCCTCAAAATATATCCTCGATGAGGAGCTGGCTCAGATTGTGAATATTTCCATGGCCCTTGAAATGCCCCTGCTGCTCAAGGGGGAACCGGGAACGGGAAAGACCATGCTTGCCCATGCCATTTCGGAGTCCCTGAATATGAGGCTGATTGTACTCAATGTCAAATCGAGCATGAAACTGGTTGAAGCCCTTTACCAGTATGATACCCTGACCCGTCTGAACGACAGTCGTTTTGGAGACTCCAAAAGGGATGTGAGCAATATTGAAGAATATATCAAGATGGGAAAAATAGGGCAGTCCTTCATGTCGGAAGAGAGAGTGGTGCTTTTGATCGATGAAATTGATAAGGCGGATACCGATTTTCAGGATGATATGTTGGATGTTCTGGACCAGATGGAATTCGATATTATCGAGATCGACAAGACCAAACGAGCAAAGAAAAGGCCTGTGATCATCATCACATCCAATGCAAAAAAGGACCTTTCCGACCCATTTCTTGGAAGGTGTAATTTCCACCACATCGCATTCCCGGAGCCGGATATGATGCGAAGGATTGTCCAGGTTCATTTTCCGGACATCAGCAAGGATATCCTGGAAAGTTCCGTTCGGGCATTTTATAAGATGAGGGATTTGAGAGGAATAGAGAAGAAACCGGCCACAAGAGAGCTCATAAACTGGATACGCGCCCTTCAGGCTGATCCCGATTTCAATGTGAAACAGTTGGTCAAGGGGGATATGCCCTACCTGGGCGTGCTCTTCAAGAAGAGTCCGGATTACGCCATGGCCAGGAATTCGGTGGCAAGACTTAAAATATGATTTAGGCAGGATCAGCAATAACAGAAAAGGATTCATCATGTTTACCAGTTTTTTTTACCTGCTCCGACAAGTGGGCATTCCCGTTTCCCCCACCTCATTCCTGCGCCTTCAAAGGGCGCTGGGTAAAGGTCTCATCAACTCCATTGATGATTTCTATACGGCTGCCAGGGCCATCCTGGTGAAGAGTGAACGGTACTTCGACCTGTATGACCAGGTGTTCGCGCACCATTTCAAAGGGGCGGAGCTGAAAGACCCCGAAGAATTTGAGCTGGACCAGGTAGCCAGGGCCATGCTGGAAGAGTGGTTGAAGGATCCGAAAGGAATGGCCGATGCCCTGGGAATGGACGAAAATGAGCTGAGCAAACTTTCGCCGGAGGAACTTCTTCAATATTTTCTGGACCGCCTCAAAGAACAGACAGAGGAACATCATGGGGGGAAGAAATGGATCGGAACGGGTGGCACGTCCCCGGTTGGGCATTCCGGTTATCACCCCGGCGGCATGCGCGTAGGAGGCGTTTCCCGAAACAAATCGGCGGTGAAAGTGGCCATGGACAGGAGATACCGGGACTACTCCCAGGAGGGTCCTCTGACCCAGGCGCAGATCGGGGAAGCCCTCAAGCGGCTTAGAAACTTGGTCCCTTCAGGTCCCATGGATCAGGTGGATGTGGATGAAACCATTTATCAGACCATGAAAAACGCCGGTGAGATCGAAATTATCTTCAGGCGAAGTCTGAAAGATCGCTTGAAGGTGATCCTTGCCATAGATAACGGGGGTTGGTCCATGGACCCCTATATCGCAGTGGTCCAGACCCTTTTCAACTACGCGAGGGCCCAGTTCAAGGAACTGAAAACCTTTTTCTTCCATAATACCATTTACGACAACATCTGGGAGGACCCTTCCAGATACAGAAAACCCCATTCCATTGATGAACTGATGCGCCGGGATCCGGACACCAGAGTGATTATTGTGGGGGATGCCAGTATGGCTCCTTATGAATTGATGTCTACGGACGGTTCCATTCATATCGAAGAAAGATCCACAAAACCGAGCCTTGAAAGGCTCAAGTTTATTGCGGACACTTTTTCCCATTCCGTGTGGCTGAACCCCAAGATGGAAGTGGAATGGCCCTACACACGCACCATTAGCGTGATCCGTGAAATTTTTCCCATGTTCGAGTTGACCATTGACGGCCTCGAGGAGGCCGTGCAGCATCTCATGAGTAAGAACTGATAGTCGTCTATAAAGGGAAAGGTCATATGAAAACAACTGGGTTTGTTACAGTGGCGGAAAGCGGCGCTTTTATGGAAGAGTTTGAAATCGAGCCGACGGGTTCCGGTCCGCTGGACGGGTTGCGCTTTGCCGTGAAAGACCTGATCGATATCGCCGGGCATAAGACCGGTTGTGGAAATCCGAGCTGGCGGGAAACCCATCCGGTTGCCGCGGTTCATGCCGTGTGTGTGGAACAGCTTTTAGGCGCCGGAGGGTGCTTTGCGGGCAAGACGGTAACGGACGAACTGGCCTTCAGCCTGATCGGGGAGAATCATTTTTATGGAACCCCTTTGAATCCGAAAGCCCCGGACCGCGTACCGGGCGGTTCCTCGAGCGGTTCCGCGTCGGCCGTGGCCTGCGGGGTCGTCGATTTTGCCCTGGGGACAGATACGGGAGGATCGGTTCGTGTGCCTGCGGGCAATTGCGGCATCTGGGGATTGCGGCCATCCTGGGGCACTGTGTCCGTGGCCGGGGTAAATCCCTTTGCTCCTACCTTTGATACCGTCGGCATCCTGGCAGGAAGTGCGCGAGTGCTTGGGAAAGTGGCTTCCGCGCTGTTGGCCCTGGAAGACATATCTCCAGAGTTGCCTTCCAAAATTCACCTGCTTGAAGACGCTTTTGCTATTGCTGACCCGGAAGTTCGGGAGGCCCTGAATAAACCGATCCAGCATTTTCGGACCCTTTTTGGCGCAAGGGTCCGAGAGACTTCCCTGATGGAGATCTGCGGCGGGCCAAAGGAAGAGGGGCTCAAAGCATGGTGCGACACATACAATGTACTCCAGTGGGCGGAAATCGAAAGCTCGCTTGGCGCCTGGATCGATGCTGACAAACCGGCCATGGGCCCGATTACGGCGGGAAGTTTTGACCTGGTACGAAAACTGGACAGGCGCCGGGTGGTTCAAAATGTTCGACACCGGGAGGAATACTTCCGTCAGATGCGTTCCTTTTTAGGACCCAACGACCTGCTCTGTATGCCCACGGCGCCTACTCTTGCGCCCTTGAAAGGCAGCATGATTAAACGGGATCTCGGTGGACGAGCCTACTATGCCCGAGCTCTTGCGTTGACTTCCGTGGCCGGTATCGGGCGACTGCCCCAGGTTACCATCCCCCTGGGTGAATGCGGCGGCGTTCCCGTAGGACTTTCCCTGCTGGCCGGGTATGGCCGGGATGCCTTTCTGGCA
>ERZ889078.2783-NODE-2783-length-12171-cov-16.424480_pt1:2500-5000 | contig 12171 bp, 5 predicted proteins | sample MGYA00521266_ERZ889078 | MGnify/ENA primary metagenome ERZ889078 (study PRJEB32303, sample SAMEA104408618) | aquatic metagenome | biome: Brackish water; feature: Pelagic; material: water | place: Baltic Sea | collected 2014-06-16T06:34:00 | depth 76,534... | reverse complement strand
CCACATCACTGGCAATGTACTCGCTGTTAAGACTCTGCCTCGCTCCCGACACACCGGGAACTTGGCCAGTGATCACGCGCTGGCAAAAATACTATTTTACTACCTGCCCTGAGGCTTTTGGGTTCATGTGGTGAGGTGATTTTACCCAATGTAAATGTCTACGGCCATATCACCTTGAATACACCAGTTCTCGTCCGATCACTGAAGTTAAGCAAGGTTGAGCTGTGTTAGTACTTGGATGGGTGACCGCCTGGGAATACACGGTGCTGTAGACTTTTGTTTGGCTGGCCAACTTTGTAGGGTTAATATTTCAATATAATTTTGTCTATACGACCAAACTAAGGGGTGTGGAGTGGTTGACCCAGAATTGAGCTAAAAGAGTGTATAAAGGACTGAAATACCATTGTTGGGTCCGAATTTTATTATTTTCCCCCTAGATATCTTTAGTGCAGACGCCAGAAGGTTGATTGTCTGCTTCAAGGTGCACAAAACAGTTTCAATTAAAAAAAATTCCCCGCCCACCCGCACCATCTACCCCTGGTGTGATGCTAATGAGTCCTTTTTACCTGTAGGTGGCTGAAATAGGTTTGCAGTATCTAAAAACAAAAGGGTCTGCCCCCGGTGAGGCTCGAACTCACGGCCTTCAGATTATGAGACTGACGCGCTGCCTACTGCGCTACGGAGGCACAAGTGATGCTCTCTGGGAAGCTATAAACCTTAGAAAGCTGCTGCACAGAGGGTCTGACCAAAAGTCTATGTCAGAAGGGGGATTCGAACCCCCGCCCTCATAAGAGGACCAGAAATCTCCACTCATCCCCTATAAAGGGACAAGGCTTTTGCCTTGAGTCTGGCGCCTTAGACCACTCGGCCATCCTGACATGTATACTGTGAATGCTAGAAATTGTGGCCAAAAGCAAAGTGATCCGTGCCAGGTTCGAACTGGCGACCTTCAGCGTGTAAAGCTGACATGATAACCACTACACCAACGGACCAGTATGAATTCCAGACAACAATTGAGGGCAAAAATGTCTAGCAGAGCGTGGTTTCGATCCACGGACCTCTGGGTTATGGGCCCAGCACGCTTCCACTGCGCCACTCTGCTATGTATGGTTGCTCTATGCTTCTCCACCACCAATGGTCTAGCTAGCTTTTATAGAAAGGCTGATGAAACAAAAGAGTTGATGTCAGAAGTGGGATTCGAACCCACGCCCACAGAAGTGGACTGCGACCTGAACGCAGCGCCTTAGACCTCTCGGCCATCCTGACTGTTTCTCTGTAGGAGGGAATGACCACTGCAATTCTTAACTTTCTTAACTCATCTCTAGTCTGGAGAGTTTGTACGGTCCGGCCTAGTTCACTCTTGTTACTACCCACGGCCGTTTAGCTCAGTTGGTTAGAGCGTCGTGCTAATAACGCGAAAGTCACGGGTTCGATCCCCCTAATGGCCAAAGTTTTTACCTTTCACAAGATGCATTTTGGATCTCAAAAAAGTATTCTCCCCGACCGGGAATCGAACCCGGGCCTTCCACGTGACAGGCGGAGATCCTCACCACTAGACTATCGAGGAATCGTTGTTAACCTTGTGCTCTCTAAACAGGCAGATGATTGTGAGGCTTTCTGTTTTCATCGAAGAAAAAAAAATCTCCCTCGAGCCGGATTTGAACCAGCGACCTATGGATGTCTGTCAATTCCAACTACAGTCCACCGCTCTACCAACTGAGCTATCGAGGGTCTGGTGACTGGAGATGGACAAAGAGGCAACAGATCCTACCTATCCTGTTGCTCTCGACCTTGACTTTTGAATATCAACTATCTAAATGCCAGTGTTGGCTGTCACACAGGGGACGTAGCTCAGATGGTAGAGCGCTCGCTTAGCATGTGAGAGGTAGGGGGATCGATACCCCCCGTCTCCAACAAAACTTTTTTAGCTTTCTCCACCTTTATGCTTGGGAAGAAAGGGTGTAGGCTAAAAGCCAAAAAATATTCTGCATCGTCCGGGAATCGAACCCGGGCCGCCCGCGTGGCAGGCGAGCATTCTACCACTGAACCAACGATGCTAGACAGGGAAGGTTGAGGCTTTCCTAGATATGTACTAACAAGTCAGGTCCAAATATTACCAAGTACCAAAGGGCTGCCTGTGTGAACAGCAAAAAAACGTTGATCCGAAAGGGCCAGTATGGGCTGCAGCGTTCACAGAAATATTTTAATATTTTTTTATAAAACATTCGCGGTCGGTAGGATTCGAACCTACGCCCGCAGAGCGGAACTGATTTCTAGTCAGTCGCCTTAACCACTCGGCCACGACCGCACGCTATTGCAAAGATGGTTCAATGTACCAGTCAAATCATCCAAACGTCTCTTGTCAGCTACATGTACCGGTCAAACCCAAGTTTTGGCATGTTGGGGTTCTATGGTGTAATGGTTAGCACTCAGGACTCTGAATCCTGCGATCCGAGTTCAAATCTCGGTAGAACCTGAAAATTTAGTTTTTGCACACTGC
>ERZ889078.2782-NODE-2782-length-12173-cov-7.756891_pt1 | contig 12173 bp, 11 predicted proteins | sample MGYA00521266_ERZ889078 | MGnify/ENA primary metagenome ERZ889078 (study PRJEB32303, sample SAMEA104408618) | aquatic metagenome | biome: Brackish water; feature: Pelagic; material: water | place: Baltic Sea | collected 2014-06-16T06:34:00 | depth 76,534 m ... | reverse complement strand
ACAGGCGCTGCACATCAGCGCCAACGCCAGCGCGCCCCACACTGCGGCCCGTCCGCTGCTGTGCCTACGCCTCATCGCCTATCTCTCCCGGCTGGCCCGCACCGCCGCGGTTTCTCGTGCGTCGTCGTGCGCCATTGCGCTTCGTCGCCGGCGCAGGTCGTGGCGCCGATGCGCGTCTACCCTCGCAGAAACCCGGTGCGTTGGCATCCCCGCCCTTCGTCGAGGCCACATAGCGTCTGGTACGGCTGCGCCTGAGCGGTTCTCTATGCCTGGTATTCAAGCCAGGTATTCAACTCGACCGAAAGGAGCCGCACCAGATGGGTCCCGGCAGGCGGAAAACGCAGTTTGCAGTGCAGTCTTTTTGCAGTAAGCTGCCCTCGCTGGCACAAGCTGGCCAGAGGAGGTTTTCATGGCGCACCTGAGCCTGCGCGACCTGCCGCAGCCGACCTACGACGCGCTCAAGCGACTCGCGGCGCGCGAACGCCGCAGCATGCAGCAGCAGGCGATCCTCTTACTCGAGTCTGCCACGGTCCTCGATGGCAGCGCTGATATTTTAGAGGTCGCGGCGCAGTGGCGGCAACGCTTGCAGGTGCCCAGCGACGTCGACGTCGTCGACATACTGCGCGCGGCTCGAGAGGAGCGGCCATGACGCGGCGCTGCGTGCTCGATGCCTCAGCCGCCCTGCGCCTGCTTGTCGGCGATGGCCCTGTGCCCGAAGGCGTCGAGGCCGCCATCGCCGAGGCCTTGAGCGGCACCACCCTACTGCTGGTGCCCGAGCTGTTCTGGATCGAAGTGGCGCACGTCTTGCTCCGCCTCGAAAGGCGTCAGCTGTTGTCGACCGAACAGGGCACAGCGATGCTCGCAGATCTGCGACGGTTGCCGTGCCAAACCGTGGCGCACCAACCCTTGCTGCCCGAGGTCATGGTCCTGGCCCGACGCCACGGCCTTTCGGCCTACGACGCGACGTATTTGGCCCTGGCGGCACACCATAAAGCGACGCTGCTGACCGCCGACGCGGCGTTGGCGCGCGCTGCTGGTTGAAGATAACGTGTGGTGGCGACAAAAAAAATGAAAACCAAACGGTGGTGTTTGCCACCTGCCACTTTAGCGCAGAAACCCGGTGCCCCCGCACCCACAGCCCCGCCGAGGCCAACCCTGCGCACGCTGCTCGTCATAGCCATCCTCACCGCCGCATGGTCGACGGTCTTGTTCGCGGCGCTGCGGCTGGCGCAGAGCGTCGGCCTGGGCAGCGCCGCCGGCGTCGTCGTTTGCGGCTGCAGCGCGGTGCTGCTGGTCGCCGCGCTGCACCAATTTGGCCAGCTGCTAGCGCGTCGCATCAAGTCGGCGCCGGTTTGGCTGGTCGGCGCTCAGGTCGCGCTCGTTAGCTTGCTCGGCATCGACCTTTACGCCCTCGCCGTCGCCAACAAGGGCCTCGCGACGATGATCGAGGTCGGCGCCGCCGAGGGCCTCGTCGGCGTCGGCCAAGCCATCGACGCCTCTGGCATCGGCCTCGTTCCAGTCGTGGCTGTGCTGCTGTTGCCCCTGTTTCTCGGCCTGCTCGCGGTATTGGCCTGTTGGCGTTGGCAGCTGCTGGTGTCGCCGCCGCCGTGGTCGAAGGCGGCGACGGCGCTGGTGGTGTTGGCGTTCTCGCTCGTGCTGGTGCTCGATTCGCACGGTGCGCTGCTCAGCGCCCTGGGCCGCGTCTACGGGCCCGCGCGCAACTACCTCGGCGCGCTCGCCGCAGACGTCGAACCGCCAGCGCTGACATTGCCGGACGGCGTACCGTCGCCGCGACGACCGCCAGCGACCGGGGCGTTGGCTAAACCGAGCGATCTCGCGGCCAACGCCCCGGATAAGCTGATCTTCGTCGTCGTCGAGAGCTTTCGTGCCGACGCGATCGACGTTGAGGTGACGCCGAACCTCGCCGCGCTCGCTGCCCGCTCGCATCGCATGACCCGCGCCTTCGCCGGCGCCAACGCCACGCATCCGTCGTGGTATTCGCTGTTCTTTGGCCGTTCACCGCTGTGGTGGCATCGCCTCCGCCATGGCGACGAGCCTGGCGGGGCGGCGCCATTGCGCATGCTGCGCGACGCCGGCTACGCCATCGAGGTGGCCTCTGGCGCTGGCCTCGACTACTACGACGTCGGCAAACGCGTGTTCGGCATTGGCAGCGTTGGTAGCATTGACGGCGCTGGCGGCGCCGGAGCCCTGACCGAGCGCTTCTTCGACGCCCGCGACGGTGTCGCCGCTGGCGCCCAGAGCCGCCCCGCCCTCGACGCCGCCGCCGCCGCGGTCGCGACTGCTGCGCTGGCGCGACCGGGAAAACGCGCGATCTTCGTGTTTTTCGACGCCACCCATTACCCCTACGCCTGGCCTGACGGCACTGCGCCGCGTTTTGCGCCGGTGGTGAACGCGGACGCTCTGCGCACCGGTGGGCTTGGTGGCGCGAGCGTGCAGGCGCTGCGCAATCGCTACAACAGCGCGCTTTTTGCCGTCGACGCTTTGTTCGGCCGTGTGCTCGCGGCGGCGGAGGCTGCGGCGCCGGGCAGTGTCGGCGTCGTTGTCACTGGCGACCACGGCGAAGCGATGCTTGAGCACGGCCTGTTCGCCCATGACGGCGAGCTCTGCGATATTCAGCTGCGCACGCCGCTGCTCTTCTTGCTGCCGGGGCTGGCCGCTGGTGTCGACGACCGCCTGGTGTCACATATCGACGTCATGCCGACGCTGCTGACATCGCTCGGGCTCGGCGACGCCGCTGGGCGCTGGCTCGATGGGCGGGCGGTGCAGGGGGCGCTGCGACCGTGGGCGATTTCGGTCGAGACGAGCGCGGGATCGCCGGTGCTCGCGACGCTGCTGGTCGACGCGCCGGTGCACGACGCCGCCGGGCCAGACCGACTCGACGTGGTTTTTAGCGACCGCGAAGACATGCGCAACAATCGCGTGCTGCATCTGCTGCGGGTCGCCGACGCCGACGGGCGCACCCTCATCAGCGATCTCGCGGCCCTCGTGCGCGAACCGGCCGGCCGGCAAGCGCTGATTGCGCGCTGGCAGGGGGCGCTGAAGGGCGCACTCGGCGTCGACGTCGCGTCGTGGGGCGGCGACGCTGCCGTTGCTGTCGCCGCCGACGTTGAAGCTGCCACTAAGCCGGAAACGTCGTCGAGCCCGCGTTACCGCGCCGCCTGGGCCGGACCGTCGGCGCTGACGCTGTCAGCCGCTGCCACCGCCGTCGACGTCGAACTTGAGGTCCGCAACGACGGCGCCGCGACGTGGCTCGCCGATGTCCACGTCGGCGTGCGCTGGCTCGACGGCGCTGGCGCCCGCATCGACGGCCTCTTCGACCCACGCGCGCCGCTGCCGCGTACGCTGGCGCCGGGCCAACGCTGCACGCTGCGCTGGCGTCTGCCGTTGCCAAGCGACGCCCGCGTCGACGCTGTCGCCTTCGACGTCGTGCGCGAAAACGTGACGTGGTTTGCCGCCGTTGGCTCGCCGCTGTGGCCGGTGCGGCTGGTGCGTCGCTAGTGGTTGGGTAGGGTGCTGCTGCTAGACTTTCGCCAGCGACGCGTTGATTTGCGACTGTGGAGGGCGACGCGAGCTGATTGCGGTCATCGAACACAAGCCGACAGTGCGCAAGAGTCTCGAGCATCTTGCCCTAAAGTCAGAACTACCCGCTTTTGCCGCACCACGGGGCCCTCCGTTGTTCGACGACCTTGAGGTTCTGGCGGTTGACGACGGATTCGACGTCGGCGACGGCGCTGAAGTCCGTGTTGTCGCCGACCTCGACTTCGTAGAACCCGACCACGGCTAGCTCTGCGAATCCTACACCGTCAACTTGATATCGCTGACGCCCACTGGGCTCAGCTTTGCTGACCTGTGCGTCGAGCGCGGGTTTTCGATGTTTTTGCGGGTTACGATGAGCTGTGCGGGGCTATGAAGTTGTCGTTGACCGTGGTCGGACCTGCAGGCAGGGTTGGTTGAGACTCGCGGGGCGGGGATGGGGGAAGACAGATGTGCGTTTCTGCTGTCTACGCGCTCCCGGTCGCGGGCTTGCCGACGCACCACAGCCATCCCTTCGACCGGTTGTTGGTCGCCCAAGCGCAAGTTGAAGACTTGACGCTGGCGGCCGTCGACCCGCTGATGCAGCGTTATCATGGGCTTTACACGATGGTTTAACCGTTGCCCGTTGTCATTGACCGAGATCTGCGGCCTCGGCCGCGGCGTGGTCGCTGAATTGGCGGATTGTGCGCTGCATGATGGCCTCTGCGCGCAACGATGCGCCCGCGCAGCATGGCAGATCTGCTTTGGCGCGTCTGCAACAAACGGATAGCGTAGACCAAAGGGGGCGTCAGCCGACGTCTGTGATGTTGGCGTCGCTCAGCGCCGCCGCCACCGCCGCCGCTTCGCCGCTCCGCCGTCGTCAGCGCCAACGCCTACCCTGCAGCATCTGCCACCACAGCCGCAGGTCGCAGAGCAAAGACCAAATCGGATAGCGGAACGTCGCAGGGCGGTTGCGTTCGACGACGAAGTGGCCGAACCAGGCGAATCCATAACCAGCGAGCGGGGCAGCCAGCGCCAATTGCGGCCGACGCAGAAAAATCGCGCCGATGACCAACGCCAGCGCCAGCGTCGTGCCGCCGAAGTGCAACTGGCGGTTGCGGGCGCTGCGGTGTTCGTTGAGGTAATACGGCCAGAAAGCGGCGAGCGTCGCGATGCGCTCGCTGTTTTCGCCGTTGGGTCCGTCGCTTGGCGCCATCGTCTGCTCCTTTGGTCGCGGCGATCTTGTTGGCTCAAACCGCGCTTGGCAAGATATTGCGGCGCCGAGCGGCCGGCCGTACGCTGCGGGTGCGCCTCAGCCGGGGTGCCGCAACCGCGAGGCACCCAATGTCGACTCGAACCCGTACAACCAACGCTCGACTGCTAACCGTCGTCCTGGTGCTCGTCGCGTCGGCGTGTGGCAGCGATGGCAGCGGCGACGCCGTTGACGCTGGCGCGAGCGACACCGCGGCCACCGACTCCGCAGCGACTGACACGGCGGCAAGCGACACGGCGGCGAACGACACGGCGGCGAACGACACGGCGGCGAACGACACGGCGGCAAGCGACACGGCGGCAAGCGACACGGCGGCAAGCGACACGGCGGCAAGCGACACGGCGGCGAACGACACGGCGGCAAACGACACGGCGGCGAACGACACGGCGGCGACCGACACGGCGGCGACCGATACAACGGCCGCCGACAGCGCCGACAGTGGCAGCGATGACGCGCCGCTGTCCGACGTCGCGGCCGATTCCGACGCCACCGACACCGGCGCTGAGGATATCACCGTCGACGCGGGACCCGCGGCGACCGTCGTCGGCAACCTCGTCACCGTCGGCCTGTCTTTCGGCAAATGCGTCAGCGCCAATTGCAAGACGAAGCTGGAGCTTGAGGGCGCGTCGCTGCTGCTCACGGTGTCCAACAATAAAGACGAGCCGACCTTCATGGCCAAGGGCATCCTGACCACCGGTTCGGCCGCAAAGCTCGACGAATTGGTCGCTGCGCTGGCCGGAAAAGCGATCCCGCTGGTGAGCGGCTGCCCGGGCTGCGCCGACGGCGGCATCGCCTCGCTCACGTTCTCCGACGGCAAACAAAGCAACACGCACACCTATGAATCGGGCAACCCACCCAAGGCGCTCGCCGCCATCGACGCGCTGATGGGCACCGCTATCGCTGGTCTCAAGGCGTGCGTCGGCGACGCGACGGTGGTGGTGCACACGCCGTGTCCGATGGACCTGCCGTAGCGGCTGCCCAGACGCTCGCCTTAGCCGTCCGCGTCACCGTAGCCAAGGATGGTCGAGGTCACGCGCGTCTTCTGATAGACACCCTCGGCTTTGCGCCCAGCCGGGTCGCCGGTGTTGCCCTCGATGGTGCGCACGCGACCGTCGGGCAGCTGCTTCTCGATAATCCCGATGTGGTCGCCGACGCCGTCGTGGTCCCAATCGAAGATGACCATGTCGCCGGGCTTGGGGCTGGTGAGGCGGTGCTGGAGATTGAATGCCGCCTGAGAGGTGCCGGACGTTTAGTTGCTGAGAGGGCGAACTGCTTAAAAGGTTAAAAGATGCCGGACACCTCGTTGAGCTCGCCGCTGTGGCCGGTGCGGCTAATGCGTCGCTAGCGATGGGGTAGGGCACCGCAGTCTGCTAGACCTTCGGCAACGCTGACCACTCGCTATGAATCGCTACGTCGGGGCCGTCGAGCCGGCGGTAGGTGTGGGCGCCGAAATAGTCGCGTTGCGCCTGCACAAGCTGCGCCGAGCCGACGGCCCGCGTCATCGTGTCGAGGTAGGCCAGCGACGCCGACAGCGCCGGGACTGGCACCGCGTGGTGGGCCGCCAATGCGACGGTGCGGCGCAGGTCGTCGGCGCCGGCGGCGATGTCGGCGCGCAGGCCTGGCGCGAGCAGCAGCAGCGGCAGGTCTGGATCGCGCACGAAGGCGTCGTGGACGCGGTCGAGGAAGGCGGCGCGGATGATGCAGCCGCCCTTCCAGATGCGCGCGATACGTGCGAGATCGCAGCCGAAGTCGTGGGCTTGCGAGCCTGCTCGCAGCAACGCGAAGCCTTGGGTGTAGCTCATCAGCTTGGCGGTGAGCAGCGCTGGGCCGAGGTCGCTGGGCAAGGCGCCCTGGCCGCCGGCTGCGAACCCCGGCGCAGGGGCTGGGAACAGCGCCGCGCCGCGGCCACGCTCGGCTTTGAGCGCGCTCATGGCGCGGGCGTCGACGGCGGCGGTGATGGTCGGGATCGGCACTCCGAGTTCGATGGCGGCGACCGAGGTCAGCCGGCCGGTGCCTTTTTGCCCGGCGACGTCGAGGATTTGACGCACCAGGGCGCCGTCGCCGTCAGGGTCGCGGCGGCTGAGGATGTCGGCGGTGATCTCGATGAGGTAGCTCGCGAGCGGGCCGTCGTTCCAGACGTTGAAGACCTCGGCGACCTGCGCGTCGCTGTGGCCACCGATGGTGCTGAGCAGGGTCCACACCTCGGAAATGAGCTGCATATCGCCGTATTCGATGCCGTTGTGCACCATCTTGACGAAGTGGCCGGCGCCGCCGCGTCCGCACCAGTCGACACACGGGCCGCTGTCGCTGTGCGCCGCTGCGGCTTCGAGTACCGGTCGCAGCCGCTCCCACGCCTCGACGTCGCCGCCGGGCATCATCGCCGGGCCCATTAGCGCGCCCTCTTCGCCGCCGCTGACGCCCATGCCGAAGAAGCGGAAGCCACGCTCGGCCGCCCAGCGCGCACGGCGCTCGGTGTCGGGAAAGTGCGAGTTTCCGCCGTCGATGACGATATCGTCGCCGTCGAGATGCGGCGCCAACGCCGTCAGCACCGCGTCGACCGCCGCGCCAGCCGTGACCATCGCCAGGATACGCCGTGGCCGTGACAGGCTGGCGACGAAGCCGGTGTAGTCGTGGCAAACGGTGAAGCGCTCGTCGCCAAAATCGGCCTCGAAGCGCTCGCTAACGTCGCGCTGGCGGTTGTACGTCGCCACGTGCAGGCCGCGGCTATGGAAGTTGCGCGCGATCGCCGCGCCCATCACGCCCAAGCCGATGACTCCGATATCTGCCTGCATGATAAGCCTCCCGGGTCGCCTACAGCCACCCGTGCACGATGTGATGTGCCGCGCTGCGATCGAGCAGCCACTGCGCCGGCGCCTGGGGACGCAGCCGCGCCAGGGGCAGCGTCACGTCGCCGTTGTAGGCCATCGCGAGCATGTCGGCCTTTTCGGCGCCATTGGCGAGCACGAACGTCGCGCCGCTGCGATTCAACACTGGCAGCGCCAAACTGATGCGCACCGCGGGCGGCTTGGGGCTGTCGTGCACGGCGAGGCAGATATCGTCGACTTCAAGCGCCGGATGGCCCGGAAACAGCGACGCGATATGGCCGTCGGCGCCGCAGCCGAGGATGGCGACGTCGAGCGCGCCGTCGAATTGGTCGACAAATGCGCGGCCAAAGCGCACGACTTCGCGCCCGACGTCACCGCCGAGGCTCATCGGCAAGACGCGCTCAGGCGCAATCGGCACATGGGCGAGCCAGGCTTCGTAGGCGCCACGCAAGTTGCTCTGCGCGTCGAACGCTTGCCAGTGTCCCGGCGCGCCGTCGACGACCGGCAGGTGGCGCTCGTCGACCCAGGTCACCAGCAGCTGCGGGTAGATCGACGCCGGCAAGTGCGTGCGCAGCCAAGCGAAGATCGGCCCCGGCGTCGAGCCGCCGCTGAGGCCAAGCCGACAACGGCCGGTGGCGACGATGCAGCCTGTGATCGCCGCCGCGATCATCGGCCCGTACGTTTCTGCCGGCGTATCGGAGACATGCACCGTTGGGTGCTCAGCGGCGTGGAGCGCCAACGTTGAGGCGAACAAGGCTGCATCGGGTGTCTTGGGCTCAGTCGTCATCGTGCGACCATGTCCCTTCGCAGCCCTGGAACAGCGCATCGGCCTCGTGGGGGCCGGTTGATCCGACCGAATACGGCGATGGCGACGGTGCGTCTGGTGCGACGAAACCGGCGCTGATGGCGTCGCAGAAGCGCCAAGACGCCTCAGCCTCGTCGCCGCGGATGAACAGCGTCGCGTTGCCTTCGATGGCGTCGAGCAGCAGCCGCTCGTAGGCGTCTGGCGAGCGTTCGCTGAAGGTGTCGCTATAGTCGAAGCCGAGGCTGGTCTGCCGCATCACCGCGCCAGGACCCGGCTGCTTGACCAGGAAGCGGATGCGCATGCCTTCGTCGGGCTGAATGCGGATGACCAGCTCGTTGGGCCGCAGCCGGCACACATCGGCTTGCTGCGGGCCGCCGAAGATGTCCGCTGGCGGTGCACGAAAACGAATCACGATCTCGGAATATCGGCTGCGCATCGCCTTGCCGGTGCGCAGCAGGAAGGGCACACCATTCCAGCGCCAGTTGTGGATCTGCGCCCGCACGGCGATGAACGTCTCGGTGCGTGAGTCGCTCGGTACGCCGGCTTCGTCGAGATAACCGTTCTGGCTGCTGTTCTCATGTGCGCCGTCGCCGACGTATTGGCCGCGCACCACCGACTGCCAGACGTCTTCGGCCGCGCCCAGCGGAACCAACGCTCGGAGCACTTTTACTTTTTCGCTGCGCACGGCCTCGGCGTCCATCGACGTCGGCGCCTCCATCGCGACCAGCGCGAGCAGCTGCATGATGTGGTTCTGCACCATATCGCGCAGCGCGCCGGAGGTGTCGTAGTAGCCGCCGCGGTCGCCGACGGTGACCGATTCACAGACGTTGATTTGCACCGTCTCGATATGCTGCCGATTCCACAGCGGCTCCCAGATCGCGTTTTGAAAGCGGAACGCCAGGATATTCTGCACCGTCTCTTTGCCGAGGTAGTGATCGATGCGGTAGATCTGGTCTTCACGCAGGTGTTTGCCGAGCACGATATTGAGCCATTGCGCGGTGGCGAGGTCGCGGCCGAACGGCTTCTCGACGACGACGCGGCGCCAGGCTTCGTCGCGTAGCGGGTCGCATTGCAGCATCCCCGCCGCCGACAGCGCCTCGATTGTCGGCGCAAACAGGGTCGGCTTGAGCGCGAGGTAATAGAGCCGGCCGGCGACGGCGGCCCACGGCCCGGCTAACTCAACCAGCGTCGCCTCAAGCGCTTCAATGCTCGTAGCGTCGGAAGCGTCGGCGGCGACGTAGTGGATATTCGGCGCGAGCTCGTGCCAGACGCTGCGCTGCCGCTCATCGAGCCACTCGTAGAGCTGCTCTCGCCACGCTTCCGACGTCAGCGGGCTGCGCGAGACACCGACGACTTGGACTGGCGCGGCAAAGGCGCGGCGCAGCGCGTTTTCGCACAGCGCTGGGATGAGTTTGCGTGCGCTCAGGTCGCCTGAGGCGCCAAAGATCACGACTTGGACGGGGTGTTTCATGGCCCGGGACGCTAGCACGAACGTCCCGCGCGTGGCAGCCACCCTTCGGCGGCCAACGTGCGCGCGGAAACCACGGCAAGGATTCCAACCCTACCGCCGCGCTGTTACGCTGCCTCCCTGCCGCGACGCACCCGCGTTGTTGCCGGAGACGACGGTTTGAGTGACAAGGGCGACGACAACCCAAACCGCACGCGCGTACAGCGTTTTCGCACGACTGCCGGTTTTGACGAGGCGCAGATCAACCGTGCCTTGCACCCGCGTAGGCACAGCGAAGTGGTGATGGGGCTGGTGCCTGACGGCGAACCTGGCACCGATTACGCGCCTGACCTTGCCGACTCCGCCGCTACGATGATGTCCGGAGAATACCCGGCTTATCGGCCTGCAGACGACGATATGACGCGGGTGCGGGATGATACAGCCGCGGATGCGCTGCGTAATTTGACGTCGGCGCAGATATTGGGGATCGAAGGCGGCGAATCCTCCGAGCAGATCACCGAGCATGAGGGGCGGTATTTGGAGATCGGCTTGCTCGGCCGTGGCGGCATGGGCGAAGTGTTGCGCGTGACGGACCGGTCGTTGGGCCGCGATGTTGCGCTCAAGCGGCTGCACGCTTCGCACGCGGATAGCCCAGAGCACGTCATGGCGCTGCGGCGCGAGGCCCGAATCATCGGCGGACTTGAGCATCCGACCATCATTCCGGTGCACGAAGTGGGTACGCGGCTCGACGGTACGCCGTACTACTACACGATGAAGCTCGTCAGCAACACCAGCCTCGGCGAGGTGATTGATCGGCTGCGCATCGGCGACAAAGACGCCGAGGCCCGCTACACGCCGCGGCGCCTCGTCAACATCTTCGTGACCCTCGCACAAGGGCTTGAATACGCGCACAGCAAGGGTGTCGTGCATCGCGATCTCAAGCCCGACAACCTCTTGCTCGGTGAATTCGGCGAAGTTCAGATCATGGACTGGGGCATCGCCAAGCGCCTTGGCTCGGGCAACCACGCTGAGGGTTTTATCGTCGGCACGCCGGCGTATATGAGCCCGGAGCAGGCGTCGGGGCGCGACTCGCTCGTCGACCAACGCAGCGATATCTACTCCGTCGGCGTGATGCTTTACGAGGTGCTGGCGCTGCGGCGACCGTTCGGCGGCGAGACCAGCGAGCAGCAGCTTGAGGCGACCCGCACATTGACACCGCTGCCGCCGTCCGACGTCGCCCGCGACCGCGACGTGCCTGCGGAGCTTGAGTCGATGGTGATGCGGATGCTTGAGAAGTCCGTCGACGCGCGGCCGCAATCGATGCGGGAGGTGTGGACCGGCCTTGAGCGTTTCCTCGCTGGCGAGGCGGAGCGTGAACGCCGCCGCGCGCGTGCCGCGAGTTGTTTTGAGCGCGCCATTGATGAGCTCGGCCGCTACCGCGCCATGGCCGCCGAGCGCGATTATTTACGCCAGGAAGAGGAGCACCTCGCGCGCATGGTGCGGCCGTGGGACGACCGCGGCCAACGCGAGCAGCTGCTCACGCTGAGGCACCGACTCGCGGTGCTCGACGTGCTGCACGCCCACGCTTTTGGCACGGTGACCGAATTGCTGCGCGACGCGATCGAAGCCGACAACCATGAAGGTGCGCGCGAACGGTTGATCGAGCTGTATTGGTCGCGCCACGACGAAGCGGAGGCGAGCCAAGACGCGGCGACGAAGTTGTTCTTCGCTCGGTTGGCGCACGAGCTACAGCGATCGGAACAGCAGGGGCGTGTCTTCGGTTCGCTGGAGATCCGCAGCCAGCCCAATGGCGCGACCGTTTTCGCGATTCCGTTTGAAGATTACCGCGACGGCGTCGCCGTCTCGACCCGCTGGGAGATTGGCCGCACGCCGATCCTCGGCGAGCGGTTACCCGTCGGCCCATACGTGCTGATCGCTCGGGTGACGGGCCACCAAGACGCCCAAGAGACGTTCTACGTCCGCGAGCAGACCCACCACCTGCTGCTGCTTTGCGATCCCTGGACCAGCGATTTCCCCCTCGTCGGCCGCGAGGTCGAGCTCGGTCGCCTGTGGGCCTTGCTCGACGATATCGAAGTCCGCTCGCGGCCGCTTTATTGCCTGGTTTCGGGCGCAGCAGGCATGGGCAAGAACATGCTGCTCGACGCCTTCCGCGCCGAGGTCAAGAACCACCCCGTTAAGCTCTACAACCTGCTCGAGGTCACTTGCGAGCCGATGCGCCGCGATGTCCCCTGGGCGGTGGTTGTGGAGATGATCCGCTCGCGCGCTGGT
>ERZ889078.2778-NODE-2778-length-12186-cov-14.810733_pt1 | contig 12186 bp, 8 predicted proteins | sample MGYA00521266_ERZ889078 | MGnify/ENA primary metagenome ERZ889078 (study PRJEB32303, sample SAMEA104408618) | aquatic metagenome | biome: Brackish water; feature: Pelagic; material: water | place: Baltic Sea | collected 2014-06-16T06:34:00 | depth 76,534 m ... | reverse complement strand
GCCGTCGTCGTGAAGTTTACGGGGTATATCGCGTCGTCTTTTACCCACAAACCATTGCTTTGGTTGAACAGATTGTTTATTTTAGCGAAAATCTCCCAATTGTCTTTGGCGTAAGTCGCGGAGACGTCGGTTGAAGCGTAGGCGTCTTGTTTTTGCGAGAAGTTGTTCGCGAAATCGTCCGCGGCGTACGCTTGCGAGCGATAGATTTGCGTTATGGAAAAAGTCGCGTACTTGTTTGGCAAGTAGTTTAGCGTCGCCTTGGCGTTATGCGCGCTCACTCCAGGGAGGGAATTTCCAGCGTAATCTTCGCCGTTAAGGCCTTTTTCCTCGTCTATAATCGCTTGAACGTAGTTGTAGTTTATCGCCACGTTGAATTCGTCGCTAACGAGATACTTGTCATAAAAGTCAAGACCGTATTTGCTCGATTTGTCTATGTTCGTGTTCGTCCCGAAATCATACGGGTTTCCAAGATTTTTGTATAGATATATCTCGTCGTTGAGACTGACGTAGTAGATGGAAACTTTTAGTTTGTTATCCGCTTGTATTTGGTTGAGCCCGAGCGTAACGCTATCGGCCTTCATCGGTTTTATGAAAGAGTTGAAACTAGTGACTGGCGCGTAAGTCGGAGGGGCGTAAACGGTCGCGAAAAACATATCCACGACCGGCGATTGGTACGAATGGGCGTAGTTTAGAAAAACGGATTTTTCTTTGTCAAACGCGTAATTGTAGCCCAATTCCACTCCGTTGAGCGAGTCGTCTTGTTTTAGATTTTCCCCCGCTTCCTTGTACTCGTAACTCACTTTTTCGTAACGATATCCCGCTTTTAGAGTGTGACTACCTAGATAAAATTCGCTCATCGCGAACGCGGCGTTATTGTTCTTTGAAGTCACGTTTTGATTTTGCGCCCTATCCCCATAAAATCCGTCGTATCCAAAAGTCAACGCCATAACCTCGCCAACGTAGTTAAGCGACGCTTTTAGAGAGTCGTAATCGTAGTTTGACGAACCGTAGGATGGCTTATAATCGCTTACCTTGCGTTCGTTGTTGGTGTCTATTTTAAAACTAAGATTATCGCTAACGTCGTACGTCGCTCCCAAACTCATACTGTTCGTATCAAAAAGAAGGTTCGCCGTATATCCCGCGAATTGGTACGGCTTTGATTCGTATTGCGCCTGCGTCATGACGCCGCCGTAAACGACGTCCGTTCTCGAAAAACTGGCTCCGGCCCTTAGGTTTAAATCTTGGGTCGCTTTGTACTCCAAATTGACCGAGCCCGTGGTGATTGAGCTTTCGTCTTTGTCGCCATTCGCGTTTACGGTTCTCGTTCCTCCCGTTTTAAACGCCTCCGCGTTTGCGGATACGGAGAGTTTTTCGCCCTTGTATCCCGTGTAAAAAGCGCCGTCAAACGCGTTGTAAGCTCCCGCGTAAAAGCTCACCTCCGTCTCATTCGTCTGCTTGGTCGTAATGTTTATGACTCCCGCGTTCGCGCCGTCTCCATAGCTTACGATTCCGCCTGATTTTATAATCTCCACGCGACTTATGGAAGATGGTGAGATTGAGGCAAGCAATTGGGGAACGTTGTCCACGTTGTTGAGCTTGCGACCGTTTATCGTAATGACGACGTTGTTGTGTCCGTTGCTCGTTCCGTATCCGTGAACGTCCACGAGTTGCGCGAATGGATTTCCGTAACTTGGCGTTGTTACGACCGAAGTTTGAGAGTTTAGAAACTCGTACACGTTTTGAACGTGAGCTTTTTCTATATCTTCCTGAGTGTAAACCTCAACGGCGTCTGTGGATTTGAGCTCGTCCGTCGCTATCGCCGTGGAAGTGATCGCGATTGGCTTTAGCGTTATGGCCTCTTGCGCGCTTAGTTGGCTCAAAAGAGCGACTGAAATTAGTGATAGTTGTATTGTTTTTTGCATGATTAGCCTTAATCTTTTTATTTTATTGTTTGAAGCGAAAAGATTAAGAAGCGGGAGGAGAGTTTATTTTTATCCTGAGAGGTTTGCCGCCAAGAGCGCATACGGAAGCGGCGAGTTTTACAATCTTTTGTAAAGATATATAAGCTTGTATCGCCGCCAATGAAAAGTAGTTTTTACCAAAACCTTTAGGAGTGCGCACGTTCTCTCTTTATTTTTTCGAAATTATAGCGAAATAGAATTCAAAAGACGCGATGGAGAGGTTGAGTGGATTTTTCCATAGTTTCTTCATTTTTTTTGTGTAGAATCGTAGAATCATCGAACAAAACAAAGGAGACCGGCATGCGAGTCGTTAGTTTGATCAATGGATCTTTGAGTTCCGAGACTTCCTCGATTTACGCGTTGCGCTACGCGAAGAAGTTGGGTTGCAAGTTTAGTTTGGTTTACGTACAAGAGGAGGACTACTCCAAAGATTTGGACAAAAGCTTCCAAAACATAAAACGCTCGGCGGATTTTTTGGAAGTCGACATAGAGTTGCTGGTTCATGAAAACCTTCGAGAGCTTAAAAATTTCATCAAATCAAAAGACGTCGACATGCTCTTTTGCTCTTCGCGGCGCGACCACTCCATCTTTGACCGCTCCTTCGCCCAGTCCGTCGTTAAGATGGACATGGAGGTCGATTTGGCCATCGTCAAAGTCGTGAAACTCTTTAGAGCCAACAGCGTCGACAGCGTTATTTTGCCAATCAGAAATTCGAAACTCTCCGTCAAAAAATTCACGCTCTTTTACACGCTCGCCTTGGCCTACGACGCGAAAGCGGAAATCTACTCCATCGACAAACTCAGCAGAAGAGCGCTGGCCAAAGTCGACAGCGCGCGGATAAAAAGTAGACTCAGAGAGGTTGTGTTCAATTTAAGACACTACTTTAGAATCGCCGCGTTGATGAAGTTTAAATTCAATTTAAAGCACGAGTACGCCTTGGCCGAGGGGGAAAAGATACAAACCCATATCGCGCAAAACGGATACGATTTGGCCATTGTCGGAGCGCATCACGACACGAGCTTTTTTGGATCGCATCCCATCGACGTCCTCTTCGAAAATCCAATGATAAACACCATATATTTCCTTCCGCACAAAGAAGACCTATGAAACCCTTCGAACTAAGCAAGGAAAACCTTTTACGCGAGTTTAGAACCAGCGAAGAGGGCTTGTCAAACAAAGAAATATCCAAAAGGCGCAAAGAGTTCGGACCCAACGTCATAGAACCAAAAAAGGAGAAAAACTACGTAAAAGAGTACTTCCTCCAATACGTTCAATTTTTTCCAATTTTGCTCGAGATAGCCGGCGTATTGGCTTTTGTCGCACAATATTATCAGCCAGGCCAAGGCAACGATGTTTTAGGATACGCCATTTTTGGAGCGGTATTCATAAACGCCAGTTTCACCTTTTGGCAAAACTTCAAAGCGGACAAGGCCATGGAGGCGCTGCTTAAGCTTATGCCAACCATCGTAAAAGTGAAACGAGAGGGAGGAACCCTCGAAGTGGACGCGAGCGAGTTGGTTCCCGGGGATTTGATCGTTTTGGAAGAAGGCGACAAAATCGCCGCCGACGCGGTACTTTTACAAGCGAACGAACTCTACGTTAACGTTTCGTCTCTCAACGGGGAGTCAAGACCCTCCAAAAGAGCGTTAAGCTGCGGCGGCGCGAAAAGGAGCCTCGACGCGAAAAACATGGTCTACGCCGGGACCTCCGTGGTCAACGGCAGCGGCGCGGGCGTCGTCGTGGCCATCTCCATGGCGACCGAGTTTGGAAAAATAGCCACGCTCACGGGCAACATAGAAAAAGGCCTCACCCCTCTGGAAAAAGAGATTATAAGCATGACTAAGATACTAACCATCCTCGCGTTGTCGGCGGGAGTGATCTTTTTTCTGCTTGGGTATTTCTCCGGAAAAGGCGCGCTCGTCGCGGCGATATTCGCGCTCTCGCTCATAGTCGCCAACGTTCCCGAGGGGCTTTTGCCGACGATCACGCTCTCGCTTTCGCTCGCTTCGCAAAGAATGGCCAAAAGAAACGCGCTCATCAAAAATCTCGCGTCGGTTCAAACTTTGGGCAGCGTCACGACGATTTGCACCGACAAAACTGGGACGCTCACAAAAAACGAGATGTCCCTAAAAGAGATTTATTTGTCCAGCGGCGAAATAGTCGAGGTGAGCGGCGGCGGATACGACCTTAGCGGCGAGTTCTCTTTTTCAAACGAAAACGAAAACTCCAGAAAACATTTGGGAAATCTCCTGAAATCGGGAGCGTTCAACTGCAGAGCCAGCGTGCAAGAAGGCAAAACGCTAGGCGATCCGACGGAGCTCGCGATAGTCGCCGCGTCCAAAAAATTCGGCGTGAACGCGGCGTTTGAAAAACTAAAAGAGAACCCTTTTAGCGGCGAGAGAAAAATGATGTCCACCTTTGGCAAGCTCGACAACCAAGAGATTTTGTTCGTAAAAGGCGCCCCCGAGGTCGTGCTTGGCAAAACGAAATTTTACCAAGACTCCGACGGCGTGAAAGAGTTCGACTCCAACGCGAGAGCCAAAACGCTAGAGGAGTTGGAAAAATTCGAAAACAGAGCCTTTCGGGTGTTGGCGATCGCCACGAACGACGCGAACGAAGAGGACGGCTTGACGCTTTTGGGTCTCGTGGCGATCATGGACGTTCCCAGGGAAGAAGTCAAAGAGGCTTTGAAAAAATGCTACGCGGCAGGCATAAGAACCATCATGATTACGGGCGACAACGAAAAAACCGCGGCGGCCATTGGACGAACCATAGGACTTAGGTTCGACGGCGTTTTAACCGGCTCGGACGTCGCAAAGTTAAGCGACGAGGAGCTCCAAGACGCGCTGAAAGAGAAAACCTACGTTTTCGCGAGGATGGCGAGCGGTCAAAAACTAAAAATTGCCGACGCCCTCCAATCCAATGGCGAAATCATAGCCATGACTGGCGACGGCGTGAACGACGCGCCCTCGCTCAAAAGGGCCGACATCGGCATCTCCATGGGAAGCGGAACGGACGTGGCCAAAGAAGCGAGCGACATGATACTTTTGGACGACAATTTCAACTCGATCGTCTCGGCCATAGAGGAGGGAAGAACGGTTTACTTCAACATCAAAAAATTCGTCACCTACATCCTCTCTTCGAACGTTCCCGAGATCGTCCCCTACCTGCTTTCTTTCTTCCTAAAGATACCAAATCCCCTCTCGGTCATCCAAATTTTGTCCATCGACCTTGGTTCGGACATGCTTCCGGGTCTCGCTCTTGGAAGCGAAGCGCCGGAGGAAAACGTCATGAAAAGGGCGCCCGTGGGAAAAGACGAAAAGATCTTGGATTTCGAAGTGTTTAAGCGGGGATATTTTTTCATAGGCGTCATCGAAGCGAGCGCCGCCATGTTCGCGTTCATAACCTTTCTTTTAAGCCACGGCTGGCAATACGGGCAAGTGGATTTGCATGACCCGCTTTTTCAATCCCAAGCGATGACCATGACGCTTTTGGGCGCCATAACGAGCCAACTCGCCAATGCGTGGACCATGAGAAGCTGGGATTTCAACGTTTGGACCATGCGCTGGAACTCTAACAAGACGTTGCTGTTTTCTTTCGCGGCGGTTCTTCTGTGGATATGGGCGCTTTTAAACGTGGAGCCGGTTCAAAAGGTTTTCAACACGGCCCACGTACCGCTCGAGGATTTGTGGATTTTGGCGCCGTTTCCCATCATCGTTTTGGTTTTTAACGAGACCTACAAATACTTTAGGCTTAACCCTCGTTCGTGATGACTTTAATCAACTCTTCCAAAACGCTCTCCGCGTTCGCGGTCTCTATTTGACAGGTGCCCGCGGCGTTGTGTCCGCCGCCGCCATACTTGAGCATCAGTTCGCCGATGTTCGTTTTGGAGCTTCTGTTAACGATTGATTTTCCCGTGGCGAAAACGGTATTTTGCTTTTGGAATCCCCAAAGAACGTGAATGGAAATATTGACTTTTGGATTGAGCGCGTAAATCATAAATCTGTTACCCGGAAAAATAGTCTCTTCTTCTCTTAAATCTAAGACAATCAAATTGTCGTGGACGGTCGAACATCGCGAGAGTTGCTCTTTAAAATCTTCCGCGTACTTGTTAAACAGCTCGACTCTCTCGACAACGTCTGGAAGTTGCATAATCTCGTCGATATTGTGGTCGATGCAGTAGTCGATAAGGTTCATCATAAGCTGATAGTTGGACACGGTAAACTCTCTAAATCTGCCAAGACCGGTTCTGGAATCCATAAGAAAACTTAGAAGTTCCCAGCCTTTTGGATTTAAAATATCCTCGACGCTAAATTGAGCCGCGTCGGCTTTGTCGACCGCTATCATCATGTCTTCTTTAATGGCTGGAAGTTTTTCCTTGCCGCCGTAGTAGTCGTAAACCACTCTAGCCGCGCTTGGAGCGTCTGGGATGATGACGTAGTTGTCCGCTTCGCCGTTTCTAATCGATTCGCTTTCGTGATGGTCGAAAACCAAATGGGCGTTGGCGACGTAAGGAAGGTTTGTAACAATGTCGTTGGACGTTATCTCTATGGTTCCGTCTTGCATGTCCTTTGGATGAACGAAAATAATCTCGTCTATCAAATTAAGCTGCTTGAGTATAACCGCGCACACCAAGCCGTCCATATCGCTTCTAGTCACCAATCTATATTTTCCCATAAATTCCCCTTTTTGAGTGTTTCGAGTATTATATCTTAAAGTAATGCAAGCAAACAAAAAAGTTTAGATTCCCGTCTGACAAGAACTTAGCTTTGCGCCTTTGTAGCCGAGCTTAAACCACGTCACTCTATCCTTCGAGCTTCCGTGCGTGAAAGCGTCCGGCGTTACGTAGCCTCGCGCTTTTTTCTGAAGCGTGTCGTCGCCTATGGCGCTCGCCGCGTTTAACGCTTCTTGGATGTCGCCGTCTTCTAAAACGGCGTCGAGATAATGAGCCCAAACGCCGGCGTAACAATCCGCTTGGAGTTCCACTTTGACTTGAACCGCGTTTGCCGTGGTTTTTGAGATGGCGGCTTGTTTGGCGGTGTGGGATTTGTTGAGAGTCCCAAGCAAGTTTTGCACGTGATGCCCTATTTCGTGGGCTATTACGTATGCTTGCGCGAAATCGCCAGGAGCGTCGTGTCTGCTTTTCAGCTCGTCGAAAAAGCCAAGGTCCAAGTAGACTTTTTTATCGGTTGGGCAGTAAAAAGGGCCCATCTGACTCTGCGCGTAACCGCAGCCGCTTTGAACGGAGTTGCGAAAGAGAACGAGTTTGGGCTCTTGATACGCGGCTCCCGCTTCAGCAAAAAGTTTACTCCAAACGTCTTCCGTTTGGCCAAGAACGACTGAAACGAATTCCGCCGACTTGTTGTCCTTGGCGCTTATCGCTTGCGGCGCGCTCCGCTGCGTTTGCGTACCATCGAGAAGCGAAAGGGGATTGAAGCCGACGAAGTACGCGACCACCCCGACGACGAGGACTACGCGACCTATTTTAGTGCCTAAAAGAAACTTGACCAAGGGAATGAGCATTCTCATATTGCCTCTTCCGCCAACCCCTCTCAAGGTACTTCTCGCCCTGAAATCCTCCACGTTTGAGCTTCTTCGTAAATCTTCCCACTTCATAAAACTCCTTTGTAATTGTGAGCTGGATTATAACAAAGATAATTTAATCCCTTTGATTTTGCGCTACAATTTTCTTCAATAAACGCAAGGACTTCCAAGTGAAAGACATATACGAAAAACTGGGTCTCTTTTATTTGGGTAAATACGCGAAAGACGACGCGCTCACTCTTTACAAAGCCAAAGACCTCACGACGCACGCCGTCATCATTGGCATGACGGGTTCTGGCAAAACTGGGCTTGGAATCGGTCTTATCGAAGAGGCCGCCATCGACAACGTTCCGGTCATCGTCATCGACCCAAAAGGCGACATGGGCAACCTTTGTCTCGCGTTTCCCAAGATGCGGGGCGAGGATTTCGAGCCGTGGATTGACGAGAGCGACGCGCAAGCCAAGGGCAGAAGCGTCCAAGAGTTGGCGGACGACACCGCTCTTTCTTGGAAAAACGGCTTGGAGAGTTTTGCTCAAGATTTGGAGCGAGTGGAAAATTTCGCGCAGGTTGAAAAAACCATCTACACGCCGGGAAGCTCCGCTGGAGTCGGCGTGAACGTCCTTGGAAACTTTGAAGCTCCGAGCTCCGAGGTTTTAGACGACGCGGATACGTTCTCTTCTCTCATAAACACGACCGTGAGTTCTCTTTTGTCTTTGGCTGGTCTAAAAAGCGACTCGCTAAACTCAAACGAGCGTCTCTTGCTCTCAAACATTTTTCACCATTATTGGAGCCAAGGCGTCTCTTTTGGCGTTGAGGATTTGATTGGTTATATCGCCACGCCGCCTTTTACCAAGGTTGGCGTTTTGACGCTAAATAGTTTCTACCCCCAAAACGAGCGCATGAAACTAGCTCAACTCTTTAACGGCCTGATATCGTCCGCGTCTTTCTCCTCGTGGACGAAAGGAGAGCCGCTCGACGTTCAAAACATGATGTACGACGAAAACGGCAAAGCCAAAGTCGCCATCTTCTCCATCGCGCATCTAAACGACGACCAGCGCATGTTTTTCGTAACCATCCTGCTAAACGCCTACGTCTCCTGGATGAGACGCCAACGCGGAAGTTCGACCCTAAAAGCCCTTCTTTACATGGACGAGATTTTCGGCTTTTTTCCGCCGTCTAAAAATCCGCCCTCAAAAGAGCCAATGCTTCTGCTTCTCAAGCAGGCTCGCGCTTTTGGAACGGGGGTGATTTTGTCGACTCAAAATCCGGTGGACCTTGACTACAAGGGGCTTTCAAACATAGGAACGTGGTTCATCGGTAAGCTGCAAACCAAACAAGACGTGGACAAAGTCCTCGACGGGCTCTCCGCAAACTCGAAGCTCTCAAAAGACGAAATGGCCCTAAAAATAGCCACGCTAAAAGGTCGACGCTTTCTTTTAAAGAACGTTCACGAGGGCGAAACGCGAGAGTTTCAGACGAGATGGGCGCTTTCGTACCTAAAAGGGCCGATGACCAAAGACGACGTTAGGCTTTTGATGAAGGAGAAAAAGCGAACCTCAAACTCGGCTCAAACACCGACAAAGCGAAAAACAAACGCGAGCGCGAAACCGATAGTCTCTCAGGGCGTAAAGGAGTATTTTTACGACTCCGGCGCAAATGCGGACAGCCCTTTTTACCCCTATCTTTATGGCGAGTTGACGCTCAAGTTTTACAATCAAAAAAGAGCCATAGACGCGAGCGAATCGCTCTTTTACAAGCTTGATTTGTCAGACGACGCCATTAGCGCGAACTTCCAAAACGCGAGAGAGGAGAAGCTCGAGCAAAAATCCACGCAAGCGAATCTTGACGCCGAGTACGAGTGCTTGCCAACGCTCTTGCTCGAAGCGAAAACGCTTAAGGTTTTTGAAAAAGAGTTGAGCGACTTTGTTTATCACTCGAAAAGTTTGGAGCTTTTCACCTGTAAAGATTTGAAACTCGAATCAAAACTTGGAGAGAGCAAACGCGATTTTTTAGTCGGAGTCCAAGACGCGCTCAAGGAGATGAAAGAGCAAAACGTGGAGAAGCTTCAGGAAAAGTATAAAACCCTATACGAAAGACTCGAGACAAAGCTCGGCGTCTTGGAGCGAAAACTCCAAAAAGAGGAAGCCGACGTCTCCGCCAAAACGACAGACGCCATCTTAGACGTGGGGCTCGCGATCTTTGGCGCGTTTTTCGGTAGCGGAAGTTCGGCCGTGACGAAAAGCGCCGCGGCCATGAAAAAGGGTCATCGCGTTTTCAAGGAGAGGGACGACGTGCAAAACGTCGAGTCGAGCATAGAAGAGATTCGCGAAGACATGAAAGAATTGCTAGAGAGTTTGGACGATGAGATAGAGAAGATACAAGAGAGTTTCGCGATGGAAAATTTCACCATCGAGTCGTTGAGGCTCAAACCCAGAAGAAGCGACGTGATCTTGGAAGATTTCGCGCTTTTGTGGGAGAGGTAGCGCTATTTAACGCTAACTTCCACTCTTCTGTTGCTTTCGTTCGCAACGCCGTCTTCCGTTGGCACTACCGAGTTCGCTTCGCCGTAATAATTGACCGAGACGACGTCATTGCTTACGCCTTCATTTTTTAAAAGCTCAAGAACCTTTTGCGCGCGTTTCATGGAGAGAGTTTTATTGTAAGCTTCGTCTCCCGCCCTATCGCTGTAACCGTTTAGTTCAATTTGCGAGGCGTACTCGGATTTCATATCTTCAATAATCTGTCTGAAAACGGCAATGGATTCATCCGTCATATCGGGAGAATCATATTTAAAATGAAGACTATAATTTTTCATCTTCTCGGCCATTGCTTCAAGCAGCAACCCATATTTGGATTCGACGTCTTCTTTGGACAAAATTTCTTTGTTGTCTAGATTTTTTGTTTCCACGCGTTGCCACGCTTGGTCTAGCGTTGTTTCTTTTCCGCCGTCTGAAACTGTGACTTTTCCCACTTTTCCATCAGCTTGAGGTAGTAAAATGACCTCTACTTCGTTCTGTGGCGGTAAAACGATTTTCACTTCCTTTTGAATCGGCCAATCAACGGGATCGGCGCACTTGTCAACGCTGGCGCAGCCACCTAAAAGGACTATCGCCATTGTCCCAGCGCTTAGTATAAATGTCTTCATATACGCATCCTTTTTAATCAACGTTAATAATGAAACGCGTTCCGCGTATTCCCATTGTCGCCGTTTTCGCCTTTATTTTAAACGCCGCTGGGTTAATTTTAGAAATGAGCCCCGTTATGCATTCAACGCTACCTTTGGACAAATTGGTCACAATGGATTCCTTCTTGGGCGTAAAATCGCCCTTCTCAATCGAAAATTCGCTCTCTGGTCCAATGGAAATGCGCGTTTGATCTTTAAAAATCAAACAAAGGCTACTTTTCGCGTTTGTGAAAATTATATCTTTTTCAAGCAATTTCACTCCAAGCGCCAGCGCCACGTCTTTGCCTTCTCTCGTTACGTAAGCGGTGCCTCTAAGCTTTTTTACAAACGCGACTTCGTTTGCGAAGATAGACGAAAATAAGCCTATCGCGATTAAAAAATAAAAAAACTTCATACTTTTCCCCTTCTTTAATTAATTTTAATTTACCGTGTTATCTTGCAAGAAGTATAGCGTGAATTATAATTTTACGTTAATTTTTTTCGGGTAGTCAAACGAAACGAGCTTCACGTGAGCAGCGTCCGCCTGACTCCAACTATCACAATCAAACGCCAACTCGAGGACTCCGCAAGTTGGAATATTCTCCTCGAAACCCACGCACTTCTTGGCCAATTCGTTAAGTCCTGGGTTGTGTCCGAACAAAAACGCGACGTCGTTCTTGTCGCTTAGTTGCGCGACTATCGAGTGTAGAGCGTTCTCGTCTGCTTCGTAAATTTTCTCCACGAACAATATTTCTTTAGCGTAATTGACGCCTTTGGCGATAATCTCCGCAGTCGTTTTGGCCCTTAACGCGGGGCTTGAGAGAATGATGTCCGGTTTCGCTTTTTTGTCTTTGAGAACCTTGCCCATAAAAGGCGCGTTTGATTCGCCGCGTTTACTCAAAGGTCTATCGAAGTCGTCGAGATTCGGGTCTTTCCAGCTCGATTTTGCGTGTCTGATTAAATATAGTTTTTTCATATTGACGCATTATATCACGATAAGTATTTGTTTTTTTAATATCAATTTGGTTAAAATTGCCAAATATTTATACAAAAGGGTTGTTTTTAATGAAAAAAGGCTTAATAATTTTTATAGTGACGGTAGTTTTGGCGCTGGGCTATTTCGCCTATGAAAGCTTGGCGAAAATCGTACCTTTTTACTCCCAACTCACAAAAGAGAGAGTAGGAAGCGAAGTTGATTTACAAGGGAACGCGCAAAAAGAGTCCCACTTCGTCGGCTCGGACGCGTGTTTGAAGTGTCACGAGGAGAAGCATGGCGAGTGGAGTCATTCGCGTCACCCGAAAATGATTCAAGACGTCAAAAAGGACCCATCCGTCGTTGTCGCGGACTTTTTGAAATTGCCCGCCGACGCGGACTTTACGCTTGAAGACGCGGTTTACACCGTTGGAAGTAAATTTAAACAGCGTTTTATGATGAGAAAAGACGTCAATGGGACCGAGGACTACGTCCTAGGAAACTATCAGTGGAACGTGGAGACCAACAAGTGGCAAGGTTTCAAG
>ERZ889078.2775-NODE-2775-length-12199-cov-33.624012_pt1 | contig 12199 bp, 9 predicted proteins | sample MGYA00521266_ERZ889078 | MGnify/ENA primary metagenome ERZ889078 (study PRJEB32303, sample SAMEA104408618) | aquatic metagenome | biome: Brackish water; feature: Pelagic; material: water | place: Baltic Sea | collected 2014-06-16T06:34:00 | depth 76,534 m ... | reverse complement strand
GTTAAAATCCAATAAAACGCCGCAATCGACGTACGACGATATGTGGGCGCGCTTGAGACGCGGCGAAACATGGCATGGAGAACTCACCAATCAGCGCAAAGACAAAAGCGTTTATATCGAATCCGCCACCATTTCGCCCGTAAAACAAGCCGATGGGACGGTAAGCAACTACATGGCCATCAAAGAGGATATCACGTATAGAAAGCTGGCCGAGGCGCACATTGAAAATCTCTCCAATTTCGACCAGCTTACCGGCTTGCCCAATCGCTTCATGCTCAACGATCGAGCCAAACACCTGCTAAACATAGCCAAGCGCGCCAAGGAACCGCTAACGGTGATGTTCCTGGATCTCGATCATTTCAAAAATATTAACGATACGCTAGGCCACACTATAGGCGATCGAGTGTTGATAGAGGTCGCCAACCGAATCAAGCTAACGATTCGGGACGAAGACACGGTGTCGCGTTTGGGAGGAGACGAGTTCATTATGCTTTTTCCCAACGCCGATTCGAACGCCGCCATGCGCATCGTCACAAAACTAATCACGGCGATTTCTCAAGCCTCCATGATTGAGCGCAACGAACTCACCATCACGCCTTCAATCGGAATCGCGCTCTACCCCGAAGACGGCGCGGACTTCGAAACGCTGCTCAAAAACGCCGACACGGCTATGTACAGGGTCAAAAACAACAGCCGCAACGGTTTCCATTTCTTCACGCAAGAGATGCAGTCGCATTTGGCCCGCAACCTGCAGTTGGAAAACGCGTTGCGCCACGCGCTCAAACGAGACGAGCTGGAGGTCTACTATCAACCGCAGATTTCCATATCCAACGGAGAGATTATTGGCGCCGAGGCTTTGTTGCGATGGCGCCATCCGGAACTTGGAATGATTTCTCCCGCCGAATTCATCCCCATAGCCGAAAGCAGCGGTCAAATAATCGAGATTGGAGAGTGGGTTCTTCGCACCGCGATAGGGCAAACGAAAGCGTGGCTAAACGACGGATTCAAGCCCATGATAATCGCGATAAATATATCCGCCGCGCAATTTCGACAAAAAGATTTGCTCACTCTGGTCGCGGACGTTCTCGAGGAGACGCTTTTTCCTCCAGAATATCTAGAACTGGAACTGACCGAAGCCGTAACGATGCGCGATCCAAAATCCGTGATTGACGTCATGAACGCATTTCACGCCCAAGGCATCCGAATGTCGATCGACGACTTCGGCACGGGATACTCGTCCCTAAGCTATCTCAAACAGTTCAAAGCGTACAAACTAAAAATCGACCAATCGTTTATTAGCGATATCGCCGACGATCCCGACGACCGAGCCATCGTAAGCGCCATCATCGACATGGCGCGCAACCTAGGCTTGCAAACGATAGCCGAGGGAGTGGAAACCGCCGAACAATTGGCGTTCTTGCGCCTACATGGATGCAATGAAGTCCAAGGGTACTATTTCAGCAAGCCGCTTCCCTCTGCGGAGTTTGAACGGTTTTTACGCGATAGAGAGGTCGAACCTTATAGCCTAGAAAGCAAATTTTAAATGCTTTGTTCGCCTCCATTGGCGTCTCTTCGGCGATTGAACGCCATCGTAGTCTTGCGATTTAGTCATTCCAAACATTTCTTTATCAAGAAACATTAGATACAATCGTTCCCATAATTGGGTTTGCGAGAGGAGAGCGGTTTTGAAAAGTATTTTTTTCGCGTTTGTTTTATTTTTCGCGCTTGACGCGAGCGAGGTCAAGGTCGTCGCGTTCGCGCAGGACGACATGTCCAACGATTTTCGCAAAGCGCAAGTTTTAGAAGCCAAGAGAGAAGCGGACAAACATAAAAATTTAAAATTCGTATTCTCCGACGCGAAAGGCAGAACGTCCCTGCTTGTCTATCAAATAGGCGAGTTCGCAAAACAAAAGGTCGATTTGATAATAGTCGGAACGAACGACGCCGACGCGGTGGCTCGCGTAGTTGAGCGAGCGTACGCGAGCGGCGTAGCGGTCATTGTTTTGGACAGGGGAATAAACTCCCAGAAATACTCGACTTTCATAAACTCCGACAACGTAAAAATAGGCGCCATTGGGGCGCGGTACGTCGCTCAAAAGCTGAACTATAAAGGAGTCGCGCTTCTTTTCGAGGGCCTTTTAAGCGCGGACGTAACGAAGCTAAGAAGCAAAGGCTTTTTGGACGAAATGGCCAAATACGAAGATATAAGAATCATCAAAAGAACGGGGAACTATCTTAGACGCGACGCCATCAAAGAGATGGACGAGCTTCTGAGAGAAGGCGTCGAAATCGACGCGATTTTCGCGCAAAGCGACAGTATGATAAGCGGAGCGAGAAGCGCTATGCGAAGATATAAAAAAGACCCTTCGTCCATCATTATGGTCGGGTGCGACTATACGAGCGAGGCCAGAAAAGCCATTTTAGAGGGTTCGCAAACCGCTTCGGTGAAGTTTCCATTGGGCGGCAAACAAGCGATTGAGCAGGCTTTGAAAATCTTCGCCGGCGAAAAGCCGCCAAAACATATCTTTATTCCGGTGGAATTGGTCGACAAAGACAACGCCAACGCCGTAGAGCCCATTTTTTAAGGATTTCACATTAATTTAAGCGCCAAAATATCATTTCTCACGATAATGTCGGTCGCGCTGACCATCTTCGCGCTTGGATTTTATTTTGACGCGTTTTTAAAAGAAGCGCATTTTAACGAAGCGAAACAAAAAATATCTTACGCCAAAGACAGAGTGCGTTTGGACTTTCAAAACACCGAAAAAGAGCTTCGCGAAGGCATCGGTTTTATCAAAGACGACGACTCTTTCATCGCTTCGATGGAATTGATCAACAACTATCAAGACAAACTCCACTACGACTCCACTTTGCTCGACGAGGAAAAAAAATATCTCATCGAAGCCCTTCTTGACAAGGTTAAGATATCGTTCAATTCGATTATTAAGATTTATGATAAAAACGAAGAACTCGTCGCTTACCTCTACAAAGACGAAAAAGGCTATAGGGAAAATTTCATATCTTACGAAAACGGCGAAAAAGTTTTGTTCTCAAAATACGAACGCGAACGGAGTTACCATAAAGACGTTTATACTCGGAGTCCGATGGCGCCCTTCGAACACGTAAAGTACTATACTCAACCAGAGCTTATGGACCATATAGTCGTTACCCGTCATTTTTTTAAAAATAAAATTTACGTTAGGGCCCACCATAGTATTTTTGACAAAACGCGAAAGAGCGAAACGCTCGTTCACGTGGAAATGAGCAAAGTTTTTGACGAAGCCTATTTTGAAACGATCTCGCGACAGTTAAATTTGAAGGCTTCCTTCCAAGCGCCTAGAGAAGAAGGCGCGAACGCGCCAAAGATGTTTGAAACTCTCGCGCTCGAAGACGAAAATATACTAGACGAGGGGAACGACTATCTCGTCAAATACTCGATAGACGTCAAAGAGGGCAATCTCAGCGTGGCGTTCGCGCTTGACAAATCCCACCTCAACGCCACGTTGTCGAAAAACAGAAAACGACTGCTTTTCTTTTTAGCCGCAGCGGTGATTTTCGTATTGGCGTTCGTTAGTTTTCTGATACGTTTTCAAATAACAAACCCCATAGAGCGGATCATGAAGCAGATAGCCAAGGCCAAACAAGGAGACTATAGCGAATCCGACATCGTAAAAACGGCGGACGAGTTGCGGGAGATATCTTTAAGCATCAATGCGCTCGCGGCTTCCATCGGCAGCAGGGAGCATTCGATAAAAGAGTCTCAAAAAGAGTCGGAATTTCTCTCGACGCACGACGAGTTGACCGGACTTTTAAACAGAAGAAGCTTTAACCTCGACCTCGCCCACGCGCTGCTAAAAGCCAAAAGAAACAAAACCAGGGTCGCGGTGCTGTTTTTGGACTTGGATATGTTCAAACAGATAAACGACACGCTAGGCCACAGCGCGGGAGACGAACTTCTCAAATCGGTCTCCAACAGACTCCAAGCCATACTCGGAGAGAGCGACGTTCTCGCGAGAGTCGGCGGAGACGAGTTCAACGTCTTCGTCGATGGTTTTAAAAATATCGCGGAGATACGAAGTCTCTCTCAAAAGATTTTGGACGTTTTCGAAGCGCCCTTCGCGGACAGCGACAACGAGATAGTGATTTCAACCAGCATCGGCGTCGCCATCTTCCCCGACGACGGTCAAGACGTGGAAACGCTCATAAAAAATTCCGACTTGGCAATGTACTCCGCCAAAGAGATGGGCAGAAACGTTTACAGTTTTTACGCCGCGAGCTTTTCCAAACATTTGCAAGAGCGAGTGGACGTTTTGAGAGCGTTGAAGCAGGGCATCAAAAACCAAAACGAATTTTTCCTTCTTTACCAACCCAAGATTTCCGTAAAAACCGCCGAGATAGTCGGAGTCGAGGCTCTAGTGAGGTGGAATAGCCCAGAACTTGGATTTATGGGCCCCAACTCCTTCATCCCGATGGCCGAAGAGTCTCATATGATTATAGACCTTGGAGCGTGGATACTAAAAAAAGCCTGCCAAGACTTCATGGAGCTCAAACGCGGCGGGCACGGGGTGGGAACCATGAGCGTCAACGTGTCCGGAGTGCAACTCCGATACAGCGACATGCTCCAAACGCTAAAAGACGCCATCGCCTCAACCAAGATTTCCCCTAGCGAGCTGGAACTCGAAGTGACGGAGAGCTATATATCGGCGAACGAAAAAAGCGCCATCGAGACGCTCGACCACTTTAGAAGCTTGGGAGTCGGGTTGGCGATTGACGATTTTGGAACGGGGTATTCGTCGATGAGTTACCTGCACAAGCTTCCCATAACCCGCCTCAAAATCGACAAGTCCTTCGTGGACGATTTGCCGGAATCTCCAGAAAGCGTCGCGCTCGCCAACGTCGTCCTCTCTCTAGCCGAGGCGTTTCATCTCAAGGTGACGGTCGAAGGCGTCGAGACGCAAAAACAGCTAGATTTTTTCAAAGACAAACCCTGCGACGACATTCAAGGCTATTTTTACTCCAAACCGCTCGCTTTTGACGAGCTAAAAGAGTTTATAAAAAAATCGATAAACGCGAACGCTACACACTCGTAAGATACAATGTTCGCAAATATCGGACAGGAATTTACTTATGCGAAAAACGCTTCTCACTTTTTTATTGCTCGCGAACTCTCTTTGGGCCATTAGCCTCAGTGATGTCATAAGCGCCTCGCTGGAAAAAAACCCCTCTTTGCGCGCCATCGACGCGAGGCTCGAAGCCAACGCCATAAGCGTGGAGATAGCGGGAAAGTTTGAAAATCCGCAACTGCTTCTAAGTAAAAATACACTCGACTCCGCGCAACCCATGAGCCAGAGCGTCGCGACCATCAACCAAAAAATCCTCTACTTTTCCAAACTCGACTCCAAACGCAAGGTGGTTTTGGCGAGAGAAGGCGTTTTAAAAGAGGAGTTGAAATTCGCCAAAGTAGAGCTTGTCCGTAGAATCAAAGAAGAAGCTTACGCTATCTGGGAGCTTGGGGAGCTTAAAAAAATCATAAACGAGTACGTACAACTCACGAGACAAAACGTCGAACTGCACGAGGCGTACGTGAGCGACGCGAAAAACCACCATATGGGAATCATGAAAGCGAAGCTCTCTCTCGCCGAGCTTGAGATTCGAGAGAGTTCGCTAAACTCGAAAATCGACTCGGCCTACGCGAGGCTCTCCCAGCTCGCCGCGTTTGAAGTGAGCGATTTGCGGATAGCTTTGGAGATGGGCGAAAAGCCGGACCTGAAACTTTCGCTCCTCGCCATGACGAACAACCCCAGCGTAGCCATAAAAGACAAAGAGCTGCTCGCCAAAAACGCGGAGGTGGCGCTCGCGGACGCGAACCGATATCCGGACTTCAACCTAATGCTCGGTTACGCCCACAGAGAAAAGTTCGACGACTATTTTAATTTCGGAGTTGGAGTCTCCCTTCCCATCTATGGAACCGAAGACGCGAAAAAAGAGGAGAGAAAAGCGGAAGCCCTCTCGGTGGCTAGCCAAGGCGAAGACGTCAAAACGTCCGTGAACGCGACACTCAAAACATACTACGCCCAAATGCTCTCCGCTTATGAAATCTACCATATAATCCAAGACGACGCCCTTGGGCAAATCGAGCATATGTTTGAAATAAGCGGCTCCTCCATATCGACCGGAGGCGATTTGTTCAAGTACGTGGACGTTCTCTTCTCCAAACTAAAACTCGAGGAAAAAAGCGTTGGCGCCGTGAGCGACTACGCGCGAGCGCAAGCCAAAATATCCGCGCTCAAAGGAGAGCTACAATGAGAAAAACGCTACTAATCGCGGTTTTGTTCGCGTCCGCAATCGCCCAAGAGGCCACGGTCAGACAACTCTTCAGCGTCCAAAGCGTCAAGGCCAAAACGATTCAAACCAGCCACTCCAAACAAAGCTATGGTTACGTCAAAGCCGACGATTCGAGAGTTTTCGACGTCAGCCCGCGTTTTGGCGGTTACGTGAGAACGCTCTACGCCAACAAAACGTATCAGTTCGTAAAAAAAGGCGAGGCGCTCGCGAGCGTTTACTCCCCAGAGGTTTACAAAGCCAAAGAGGACTACCTCAACTCCTACGCCTATTCGCAAGGCAAAACCCACAACGCCATGGTTGAAAGCTCCAAACTAAGACTGGAGTTGTTGGGCGTATCGAGCGGGGAGATAGCCGACGTTCTCAAGAACAAAAAAGTCTCCCAAAACACGACCATTCGCTCTCCCCAAGACGGTTTCGTATTCGCCAAAAATGTGAACGAGGGTTCCGCTTTCAACGCCAAAACGAAGCTTTTCGAGATAGTCAACCTCGAGCGGGTTTGGGTCGAAGCCAAAGTCTTCGAGCGAGACCTCTCTTGGCTTAAAAACGCGAAAAGCTTCGAAGCGAGCTTTAAAAGCGGCGACAAAACGTACGCGGCCGAGTCCACTCTTTTGTATCCGAACCTAGATCCAAAAGAGGCGACTTTCACGCTGAGGCTCCATCTCGACAACAAAGAGAACGAACTCTTTCCCGGAATGTACGCGAACGTAATCGCCAAAGACGCCCCGACAAAATATCTCACGCTTCCAAAAAGCGCGGTTATTCGCAAAAACGCGAAATTTTACGTCTTTATGGTTGGGGACTTCGAGGGAGAGTACGAGCCGGTGGAGGTGCTCGCGACTCCCCTGGACGATTACTCCTACGTAATCGAGAGCGGCCTTAAGAATGGGGACGAAGTGGTGAGCGACGCGCTGTTTATGATGGACAGCGACGCGCAAATCAACGGGCTCTATTAGGATGACGAGATGATTGAAAAACTAATCGCGTTTAGCGTAAAAAACAAATTTTTGGTTTTGATGGCCGCGCTTTTCATAGCCGCCGCCTCCGTTTGGAGCGTGAGAAACACTCCTCTCGACGCCCTGCCCGATCTCTCTCCTCCCCAAGTAATCGTCCAAATAAACTGGCCGGGACAATCCCCTCAAATACTTGAAACGCAGGGAACGTACCCGCTCGTGTCGCAGTTTCTGGCCATCGCGGGCATCGAAACCGTTCGCGGATACTCTACTTACGAAAACGGTTTGATTTACGTCATCTTCAAAGAGGACACCGACCTCTACTGGGCGAGGAGCAGAGTCTTGGAGCAGTTGGCTTCCATGTCTTCGCAACTCCCCTCCTCCATGAACGTGTCGCTCGGTCCAGACGCGAGCGGCGTTGGCTGGGTCTACGAGTACGCGCTTAGCTCGAAGACGAAAAACCTCAGCGAGCTTAGAACGCTTCAAGACTACTACTACAAATACGCGCTCATGGGCGTCGATGGCGTTAGCGACGTGGCGAGCGTTGGAGGATTCGTTCCGACCTATCAGGTTACTATTGGCAACGACAATCTCGTCAAATACGACTTGAGCGCGCAAGAAATCGCCAACGTCCTCAAGGCGAACAACAACGACACCGGCGGGCGCATCGTCATAGAAAACGGCTTCGAGTGGATGATTCAAGCCAAGGGCTACGTAAAAGACCTTGACGACATTCGCCATCTCGTCGTTTCCACGAAAGGGGGCATTCCCCTCACCATCGGCGACATCGCGAGAGTCGAGCTAACGCCGGCTCCAAGACGGGGAGTCGCCGACCTAAACGGAGAGGGCGAAGTCGTCGGAGGCATAGTTATGGTTCGTTACGGAGAAGACGTCTACTCCGCCATCAAACGCGTTGACGCGAAGATGAAGTCTCTCAAAGTCGCGGGCGTCGAGGTCACGACGGTTTACGACCGCTCGGGGCTCATAGACAAAGCGGTAGCGACGCTCACAAGAACGCTCATAGAGGAGAGCCTTATCGTCGTCGCCATTATCGGGCTGTTTTTGGCGCATTTTCGCTCGTCGCTTATCGTCATCATCGTTTTGCCTCTCACAATCGGCCTCACGTTTTCGCTTATGAAGCTTTTTGGAATCGGCTCGAACGTCATGAGCCTCGGAGGCATCGCCATCGCCATCGGAGCGATGGTGGACGCGAGCATCGTCATGATAGAAAACGCCCACAAATCGCTCTACAAGTTTGAGGCCAAAAACGGGAGAGTTCCGACAAATCTAGAGAGAGTGGACGTCATCGTGAAGTCCTCCCAGCTAGTCGGGCGTCCGATTTTTTTCGCCCTCGCGCTCATCGTCGTTTCCTTTTTGCCCATCTTCGCGCTTGACGGGCAAGAGGGGCTTCTCTTCTCTCCGCTAGCCTACACGAAAACTTTCGCCATGGCGGCCGGAGCGATGTTGAGTATAACCCTCGTTCCCGTTTTGATGGTCTTTTTCGTAAAGGGAAAAATCTTGCCCGAGAACAAGAATCCCCTCAACAGATTCTTCATCTGGCTTTACCACCCCATCATCGTTTACGGCTTGAAGCTAAAGTATCTCGTCATCTTGGCGGTTTTCGCGTCTTTGGGCTACGCGTATCCTCTTTATCAGTCTCTCAAATGGGAGTTTATGCCCACGCTAAACGAGCAGACTTTTATGTATATGCCCGTCACTCCCTATGGAATCTCCGTCGATCAGTCCAAGGCCTTGACCCAAAAAACGGATATGATAATCAAGTCCTTTCCCGAAGTCCAAAGCGTCTTTGGCAAGGGCGGGCGGGCTTCAAACGCCACCGACCCGGCGCCTTTGGGCATGATCGAAACCATCATAACCCTTAAGCCAAAAGAGGAGTGGAGAGAGGGGGTGACTTACGAAAGTCTCAAACGCGAGATGGAGGACGCGCTGCAAGTTCCGGGTCTCATCAACTCGTGGACATACCCTATCCGCGGCCGTATAGACATGCTGCTCAGCGGGATTCGCACGCCTTTGGGAATCAAGCTTTACGGAAAAAAGCCAGAAGGTCTTCAAAAATTCGGCAAAGAAATCGAGGCCAAGCTTAGAGGTTTTGAGAAAACCCTTTCCGTCTTCGCCGATCAGGCTAGCGCCGGATACTACCTCGACATAAATTTGGACGAGGAGAAACTCCAACGCTACGAGATAAAAAAAGACGCGATCTTGGAGTACGTCTCCTTGGCGGTGGGAGGTATGAAAGTCTCCACTATGTACAAAGGTCTCGAACGCTATCCGATTAGCCTGCGCCTAGAAGACGACGCGAGAAGAAGTTTGGACTCAATCAAAAACATACTCGTAAAAACCAAGTTTGGCTTCGCGCCTCTTGGCGCTTTGGCGGACATAGAGTACAGGCAAAGCGCTTCGGTGATAAAAAGCGAGATGGCCACGCCCGTGACTTTCATCTACATCACTCCAAACGAAGGAGTGGGCGCGGGCGACTACAAAGAAGAGGCGAAAAAACTCATTGACTCCATCGACTTCGACGCCGGCTATTACGTCGAATGGGCCGGACAATCCGAATATTTGGAATCCGCGATGGCCAAGATCGTTTGGATAGTTCCCGCCGTTTTGCTAGCTATTTTGATTTTAATCTTTATGGCGCTTAAACAGGCGATTCCGACGCTCATAGTCTTTTTCACCCTTCCTTTCGCGCTTCTTGGCGGACTTATCTACGTAGACATACTTGGCTTTTCCATGAGCGTCGCCGTAATCGTCGGCTTTTTGGCGCTTTTGGGAGTGGCCGCGGAAACTGCCATAGTGATGATAGTTTATCTCCAAGAGAGCGTGCGCGAAGCCAAGGAAAAATACGCCTCCGAGTTTGACGCGGAGCGTCTAAACGCGGCCATCTACGAGGGAGCGGTGCAGAGGGTTCGTCCAAAACTGATGACCGTCTTCGCCATTCTTGCCGGTCTCGCGCCCATCATGCTCACTGACGGAGTGGGAAGCGAAATCATGCGACGCATCGCGGCGCCGATGCTTGGAGGGGTGATAAGTTCCGCTATTTTGAGTCTTGTCATCATACCGATTTTGTTTGAGATATACGCGAAAAGAGAGTTAAAGGAGAATAAAAATGATTAAAATTTTGTTGTTCGCCGCTTTGGCGCTAATCGCGTTCGAGGGTTGCGGCGAAGAAAAAAAAGCGCCGGCCGAGTCGGTCGCCATGTCAAAATGCGGAGCCGGAAAATGCGGAGCGAGCATGATTGACGGCAACTCCGCGCTAGCCAAAAAGAAAAAAAATATTTTAGGACAGATGCGAGAGGAGGACGAACGCAAGGATTGCGTCGTAAAAGCCGCGACGAGCAAAGAAGTTTACGATTGCGTTCGCAGCCCCATCACAAAAAAACTCTCCCTTAAATGCGGCGCCAAAGAGCCCGACATGAAGTGCGGAGCCTCCAAGTGCGGCAACTCGTCCAAATAATACAATCAGGAAACTATCAAAGCGCGTTTTCTAGCGGCTTTCCAACGTAATAGCCCTGTGCCTAGTCCACCCCCCACTCTTTGACGATTTCGCATATCTCTTTCGAGTGAACGAATTCGGCGACGGTCTTTTTACCCAATTTTTTCGCGAAAACGATTATTGTCTCCGCTTTGTTTTCGGGCTCCCGCGTCTCGAGTCTCTCAACGGTTAGGCGAGAGGCGACACCGTACTCGCCAATTTTTAAAAATAAAAATTTTCTCGTTTTTTCATTGAGTATATCGCCAAAAGAGAGATTGAGGCTAAAAGACAATTGGCTATTTTGATATCTTCTTCGTAACGCTGGCCAAGGGCGGGGTCTTCGTCAAAGAGGAGAGTTCGTTTTTTTCCATGCGTTGGACGCATTCGACTATTTTCTCTCCAATAACGTCTTTATCGTGAGACATGTCGGCGATATTTACCAAAAATACCATTTTCCCCACGCTCTCTTCAAGTTGTCGTTTAGCTCGGCCAGCTCGCTTGAAACTTGATTCGCCAAATTGGCGATGTCGCGTTCGGCTCTCACTTTATAGTTGGAAGAACTTTCCGGAATCGTTTTTATGGATTTTCGCATTGGTTTTTTCGTTTCGCTTAGCGCCAAAAGAGTCATAGTTTCGTTTAGCGGTTTATTGCTATTTTGCGCGCGGAAGAACTCTCCATATCGTCGATCATATTTCCAACGTGATAATTGCCGTTTTGCAGAATTTTCTCTATGCTGCCAAGCCCAAAGCTTACTTCGGCTCCCTCGGGAACGTTGCCGGCGAACGTTAGCGAACCGTCATTGCGCCTAAGCAAAGCCGCGCGACCGATCAAAACGGCGTTTTTTTGAAACACGAGAGGGAATTCCACTCCGACTTGCGGTAGTTGATTCGCGAGTTCTTGAGCAAAATATTTCGCGTAAACGGCGACTGGAGGCAAACCGTCTATTTCGTACACTTGATTTTTTATCGCTTTGGCAATCGTTAGTTTTTTGCCTATTTTAGCGCAGATTAAAAAGAACGAAGCTTGCGACGTTTGCCTCGAAATCGTTCTCTGAGATTATGTTGCGTTTTGACTCTTTTCTTTGACAAATAGTTCCAAAATATTCTAAAAAGTTTCTTCGTCTTCTAGGCGCGAAGAAGCTCCGCCAGAGGTTCCGGCCACTTTTGCGAGGTCAAATCGATTTGCGCGACGACACCGACGCCTCCGTCCTCTTTTAAAAATATTCCGCCGCTTTTCATCTCGCCCAGAACTTTGTTCGCTGGCGTTTTGTAGGTGAATTCGCTTTGCTGGGACCCTAAAAAAATGGCTCCCACTCCACACTCGCCAAGTCCGACGAGCTCTTTTTCCTTCGAGTCCTCGTTTTTAAACCAGACTTGAAGCTTGTTGAAAATGGAGTCGTTTTCGTCTATCC
>ERZ889078.2774-NODE-2774-length-12206-cov-6.053576_pt1 | contig 12206 bp, 13 predicted proteins | sample MGYA00521266_ERZ889078 | MGnify/ENA primary metagenome ERZ889078 (study PRJEB32303, sample SAMEA104408618) | aquatic metagenome | biome: Brackish water; feature: Pelagic; material: water | place: Baltic Sea | collected 2014-06-16T06:34:00 | depth 76,534 m ... | reverse complement strand
TATCCCAAGAACATCCTGATGATCGGGCCAACCGGGGTTGGTAAAACCGAAATCAGCCGCCGTCTGGCAAAGCTGGCGAAAGCGCCGTTCCTTAAGATTGAAGCGACCAAGTTTACCGAAGTGGGCTATGTCGGCCGCGATGTTGATAGCATCATCCGCGATCTGGTGGATGCCGCCATGATCGATACCCGCGCCCGGATGCGCGAAGATGTGAAGGCCCGCGCAATGATTGCGGCCGAAGACCGGGTGATCGAGGCTATCGCCGGCAAGGACGCCCGCGAACAAACCCGCGAAATGTTCCGCCGCAAGCTGAAAGCGGGGGAGCTGAACGATACCATAATCGAGATGGAGATTGCCGATACCGCCAACCCCTTTGCCATGTTCGACCCAACAGGGCAGGGCGGCGGCCAAATGGGCGGCATGATGAACCTTGGTGATCTGTTTGGAAAAATGGGCCGCACCCAGAAGCGCAAGATGACCGTGGCCGAAAGCCATGATCTGCTGGTGTCAGAAGAGGCGGACAAGCTGCTAGATGATGAGACCGTAAAGCTTGCGGCGCTAGAGGCTGTGCAAGAAAACGGCATCGTATTCATTGATGAGATTGACAAGGTTTGTGCCCGCGCCGATGCGCGCGGCGCCGATGTTTCGCGCGAGGGCGTCCAGCGCGATTTGTTGCCGCTGATTGAGGGCACCACCGTTTCCACCAAACATGGGCCGGTGAAAACCGATCATATCCTGTTCATCGCCTCCGGTGCTTTCCATACCGCGAAACCATCAGATCTTTTGCCGGAACTCCAGGGTCGCCTGCCGATCCGGGTGGAATTGCGCGCGCTGACCGAAGATGATTTCGTGCGCATCCTGACGGAAACCGAAAACGCGCTGACGCTGCAATATTCCGCGCTGATGGGCACCGAGGGCGTAACCGTCACCTTTACCGAAGACGGCATCAAGGCGCTGGCCCGCATCGCTGCCGAAGTAAACCGATCGGTGGAAAACATCGGCGCGCGGCGGCTTTACACGGTGATCGAGCGGGTGTTCGAAGACCTGTCCTTCAACGCGCCCGACCGTGACGGCGACGCAGTCGAGGTCAACGCCGCCTTTGTTGAGGCGCATCTGGGCGAGCTTTCCCGATCTGCCGATCTGTCGCGCTACGTGCTATAAACCCACTGCCCGCGCTCGGCAGCGTCTTTAAAAAATGCTTTGGGGGGGGTGCGGGGGCAGGTCCCCGCCCTTGTCGGCGCGCCAGCCCACCAAAATAGGGCTTTCCCCGATCAAAATTCGCGCCCATGAAGGGCGGATGACAGCGCTTGCCTTCCTTCGCAATAATGCGCCCTTCCTTGCGACGGGCGCGTTGTTGTCATTTCTGTCCAGCTTTGGGCAAACTTTTTTCATTTCTATCTTCGGCGGTGAAATTCGCGAGGGCTTTGGTCTGACCAATGGCGAATGGGGGCTGATCTATATGGTTGGCACCGGGCTTTCGGCCTTGGCGATGATATTTGCAGGCGGCTTGGCAGATCGGTTTCGGGCGCGGGTGTTGGGCGTGGCGGTGGTCGCCCTGTTGGGGCTTTCCTGCCTTGCCGTGGCGCTGAACCCGTGGGTCGCCGCCTTGCCTTTGGTAATCTTTGCCCTGCGATTTACCGGGCAAGGAATGACAAGCCATGTCGCCGTGGTGGCGATGGTGCGGTGGTTCGTGGCCGCACGGGGCAGGGCGCTTGCGGTGGCCACCATGGGCTTCATGGCGGCAGAGGCGATGATGCCGCTGACCTTCGTTTGGCTGAAACAACATGTTGAATGGCATCTGCTTTGGGTTGGTGCTGCACTCTTTTGCTTTGCTTGCCTGCCCATTTTGCACCGCCTGCTTCGGCTGGAGCGCACGCCCCAAAGCACCGCAGAAAATACAGCCGCCCTTGGCATGAACGCGCGCCATTGGACTAGGGCCGAGGCGCTGCGCCATCCGCTGTTTTGGTCACTTACCCCGGCGCTCATGTTTTTTCCGGCTTTTGGCACGGCTTTTTGGTTTCATCAGGTGCATTTCGCGCAAATCAAGGGCTGGGACCATCTGGCGCTGGTGGCCGTGTTTCCGCTGGGCACGCTAAGTTTTGGGCTGTTCACCGTTATCTATGGCTGGGCGATAGACCGGTTTGGCGCGGCGCGCCTGTTGCCGGTTTACCTTTTACCCTTGGTTCTGGGTTTCAGCCTGAACGCATATGCCCCATCCATCGGATGGACCGCAGCCGGCGTCATTTTGATGGGAATGGCGGGCGGCGGGCAATCCACCATCCTCAACGCGGTTTGGGCCGAATTCTATGGCACAAGGCATCTGGGGGCAATCAAGGCGGCGGTGGCGTCGGTAATGGTGCTTGGCTCGGCGCTTGGGCCGGGGCTTTCGGGCTGGCTGATTGATGTCGGGGTCGGGTTTGAAGCGCAGCTCCTTGGCTACGCGGCGAGCTTTGTGTTTGCCATCCTTGTCATGCTGATCCCCCTGCGAAGCGCGCGGGCAGCCTTAACGGTGGCGGCGTAGATAAATGTAAAAAGCTCCGCTGCCGCCGTGGCGCTGATGCGCCTCGGTCACTTGCAAAATTGCCGGCGCAAGCGGCGGCTGGCGCAGCCAATGCGGCACCTGCTGGCGCAACACGCCCGTTTGGCGCGGAGCCGGACCGGAAACCCCACCCGGCTTGCCCTTGCCGGTAATCACCAGCACCAAACGCAAGCCTGCAGAGTGAGCGTTGAGGATAAAGCGGATCAGCTCGGGATGCGCCTCAGTCAGCGTCATCCCGTGCAAGTCAATCCGTGCCTCGGGGGCCAGCTTGCCGCGCGTCAGCTTGCCAAAAGCTTTGGAATCCATCTGCAAAGCCGGTGGCGGTGCGGTTTGCGGGCGCGGTGCGGCGGGCTTTTCGCCAAGCCTGAACAGAGGGATGCGGGGCGGTGCTGGAGCCTTGACGAAGGTAACTGGCGGGGTTGGGTGATGTTCTTCAGCCTTCCGAAGAAAAATCGGGGCGCGCATCGGCTTGGCGGTGCGCGCAACGGCCCGCCACAGATCTTCCTCCTCGGGGTGCAAGGAACGACGGCGCGCCATCACTTCCCCTCCAGCACGGCGAAGGCGCGCTCAATTGGCAGCAGCATCACCATGCGGCCACCGTCTTTGATCGTACCCGCATCCTCGCCCGCTTTTTCGCCGGTACCAAAGAAGATGTCCGCGCGCTGCGCGCCTTTGATGGCGCCGCCCGTATCTTGCGCCACCATCAACCGCCTGATCGGGTTGCGCCCGGTCTTTTCCAGCCAAACAGGCGCGCCCAAAGGTGTATAGGCCGGGTCTACCGCAAGGCTGCGATGCGCGGTCACTGAGCGCCCCATCGCGCCGATTGGTCCTTTTTCAGGCGGCAAATCGGGCAAGCGGCGAAAGAACACGAAAGATTTGTTATGCAACAATATCTCGGCCCCCAAGACAGGATTGGCGCGCACCCAAGCCTTAATGCTTTGAGCTGATACATTGTGTTCGCCCAATATACCGCGCCGCGCCATTTCTTTACCGACCGAGCTGTAAGCGTGGCCATTACGGCCCGCATAGCCCACACGCACAACGCGGCCATCAGGCAGACGAATACGGCCAGAGCCTTGAACCTGAAGGAAAAACACCTCCACCGGGTCCTCCAACCAAGCAATCTCCAGCCCACGGCCGCGCAAAGCGCCACTGCTTTCAATTGCGCCCCTGTCCAGCCATTGCTGCCCATCTTGCAGTTCCGGCGGGCGGGTATAAAGCGGATAGGCAAAGCGTGGGGTACGGATGGCAGAGCCGGGTAATTCAGGCTCATAATATCCGGTAAAAAGGGCAGGCGAATCCCCCACGACTACCGGGCGAAACAGCAACTCAAAGAAATTGCGGGCAGCGGCATCGGAGGCCATCGCATCAGGGGCCAGCTTGCAAATCTGGGCCCAATCCGGGTCTTGCAATAGCGAGCACGTATCCAGAAAAGTCGAAAGAGCGGCACGATGATCATCATCACGCCACCCCTCCAGATCCGAAAACTCCAGCATTTTGGCCATGGATGACACCGCCGTCAGCCCAAGTGCAAACACGGGCGCGGCAAAAGTCGCAAAAAGGCGGGCCGCGCCACGCATCAGTCCCCGGTGGCAACCAGCAGCCAGTTGGGGTCATTTGCCCCCATCTGCCGCGCGAATGTCCAGACGTCGCGCTGCCGCTTGATCGCCGTCATATTGCCCTCAACCACTTCGCCCAACTTGTTGCGCACCACCGAGTTCAGCTCAGCAACAAAGCGCACCGAAATTTCACCCTCGGAAGTGGTGGCATCAAACTCTGCAGCCTGAAGCGACATTTCGCTGATCCCGATGAATTTCGCCTCAATGGTCAGGCCTTGAGATTCACGAGCCTCCACAGCTTCGGCAAAGCTTTCGAATACTTCTGCTCCCAAGAACGGCTTGATCTTGTCCATCTCCCCCCGCTCAAAGGCCATAAAGATCATCTCATAAGCGCCACGCGCGCCACCCAGAAACTCCGCGACCGAAAAGCTCGGCTCTGCGGCCTTCATCGCCAACAGCGCCTTGGCCGCATCAGAGCCATCGGTCGCGTGGTCGGTGATGTCACGATCAAGGCCGCCTTCGATAACCTCAAAACCTTTGCGGTCACGCGGCTTATCGGCCTGCTGTGGTTCGGGTGGCTTTTCAAAGCCCTCCCGCGTCCCAAGCACAGATTTCAGCTTTAGGATCAGGAAAACAGCAATTCCTGCCAGAACAAGAAGTTGGATCAACGAAGAATTCATAACAGACCTCAGAAAGCCGGGGGTAACATACCCACGATAGGGATTGGGGTGTTGGTGTCGCACCACTTTCCTCCTATGTAGGGCAGGGGTGCGCGCAAGTCTACCAGCGCACATACAAAGAGTTGGCCGAAAGGCCGGGAAGGAAACGCAATGATGTGGGTGTTGCTGGCGTTTGTCGCCGTTCCGCTGATAGAGATTGGCCTTTTCATCAAGGTTGGTGGTTGGTTGACGCTATGGCCAACGCTTGGGATCGTTTTACTGACCGGGATTATCGGCACGTTTCTGGTGCGTCAACAAGGGCTTAAGGTTCTGGGGGAGCTGCGCAAATCTATGTCCACCATGCGCGACCCGCTGTCGCCGTTGGCCCATGGCGCAATGATCCTTTTCGCCGGGGCCTTGTTGCTGACGCCGGGGTTTTTCACCGATGCCGTCGGCTTTGCGCTGCTTGCCCCGCCGCTGCGCCGCGCTATCGTTGCTATACTAGCCTCCCGCATCACCGCTGCAAGCTTCACCACAAGCAGGGCGACAGGGCATCGGCATAGTGATGATGACGTGATTGAGGCGGAATATGAAGACCTGACCGAAGCTACCCGCAAGGAAGGCACAAACAATCGCCCCTCTGGCTGGACAGAGCATTGAGGCCCCCGCATTGTCCTGCTAAACCATCCGCAATAATTTTTTGGGAGAGTGAAATATGACCGAAGCAAATGGGGCCGAAGCGAATAGCGGTGGTCAGAGCGCGGAGCCGGTGAAAATGCAGGTGCTCGGGCAATTCGTACGTGATCTTTCGTTTGAAAACGCTGTCGCGCAGCGTGGGCTGCAAGGCAACGACGTGCAGCCAGACACGCAGGTCGCGGTCAGCCTGGATGCGCGCAAGCGCACGGCAGAGCACCAGCATGAAGTAATCACCAAATTTCGCATCACCTCCAAAAACAAGGCCACCGATGAAACGCTGTTCATCGTAGAGCTGGATTACGGCGGCATTTTCCATGTTGAAGGCGTGCCGGAAGAGCAGATGCACCCCTTCTTGCTTATCGAGTGCCCGCGGATGCTGTTCCCTTTTGTGCGCCGCATCATCTCGGACGTCACGCGCGATGGTGGCTTCCCGCCGCTGAACATCGACACGGTGGATTTTCTGGCGCTGTACCGTGCAGAGCTTGCCCGCCGGGCGGAAGAGCAAAAGGCCGCACAGCCGGTTTCGTAATTACTTCCTAAGTTTGATAAGGGGCCGGGCCTTGCGCTCGGCCTTTCTTATTGCCGCTTCGCCCAAGTCGCACTTGCGCCCAGCTTTTCGACAAAAACCGCATGGGCGGCCGCTTCCGCCTCGGTAAGGCGTGTAGCAAGCGGGACAGGCCGGGGCTTGGGCCGCCATTCTGCCTGATCATTCGCGCTGTTGGAGGTTTTTTCCACCAAGCTGGAAAGCCCAAAGTCAGGCTGCCGCCCGCCGATCAGCTCAAGATACACTTCGGCCAGAATTTCACTGTCCAACAATGCGCCGTGCTTTTCCCGGCCAGAGTTGTCTACGCCAAAACGGCGGCACAACGCATCGAGCGAAGCAGGTGAGCCGGGAAATTTTTTGCGTGCAATCAACAAGGTATCAATCGCTTGTCCAAATGGCAGCACCGGCAGGCCAATCGTGGACAGCTCAAAATTAAGGAATTTCATATCAAAGCTGGCGTTGTGAATAACCATCTTATCCGTACCAACGAAATCCAAAAACGCCTGTCCGATTTCGCGAAACGCGGGCTTGTCACGCAGAAAATCATCGCCCAGCCCATGCACCTCAAACGCCGCCTTGGGCATCGAGCGGCCTGGGTTGATATATTGGTGATAGGTGCGGCCAGTGGGCATGTGGTTAAAAAGCTCCACCGCGCCAATTTCTACAATGCGGTCACCTTCGGTCGGCTCAAACCCCGTGGTTTCGGTATCGAGAACGATTTCACGCATGACGTACCTCGCGGATATAGGCGATGAGCGCAAACACGCAGGCGCGCGCAGCCTCTAAGCTTAGGGTTTCGATGATATGGGTCGCGCGCTGGCGTTTTTCAGCGTCGGGCATCTGCCGGGCAAGGATCGTTTGAAACTGCGCCTCGGTCATGCCCGGACGCGCCAAGACACGGGCGCGCTGCAGGGCCGGGGGGGCGGTGACAAGAAGGGTTGCGTCCATCTCGGCCTCGGAGCCTTTTTCGAACAAAAGCGGGATATCGAGCACCACGATATCGCTGTTGGCCGCGTGCAGAAAGGCGGCGCGGTCTGTGGCAACAAGCGGGTGGACGATCTGTTCAATCTGGCCCAGGGCGCTGACATCTGCGGCAATAATAGCTTTGAGCGCGGCTCGGTCCACGGCGCCCTGTGCTATTGCCTCTGGCCAAAGCTGCGCCATTGGGCCTACCGCCGCACCGCCCTTGGCGTAAAGCCGGTGCACAGCCGCATCAGCATCCCAAACCGACACGCCAACCTCAGTGAAAAAACCGGCGGTGGTGGATTTTCCCATACCAATGGAACCGGTAAGCCCAAGCCGAAACGCCTTCATAGGCCCATAACCCTGTCGCGGGTTTCCTCATCCACCTCAGGGCGCTGTCCAAACCAGCGCTCAAAACCCGGGGCAGCTTGGTGCAAAAGCATCCCCAAACCATCCACCGTCTGGCAGCCAATTTCGGCGGCTTTCGTCAGGAATTCGGTTTGAATGGGGGTGTAAACCAGATCGTTGACCAAAGCGGCCGGGTTCAGGCCATCCAGGGCCACGTTGAACGCGGGCTTGCCGACCATGCCAAGGGCGGTTGTGTTCACCACTGTCGCGACATCATTCAAGGCATGCGCCGCCTGCACCCAATCCACGACCGTAACCCTCGCACCAAAATCGGCGCGCAGCGCTTCAGCGCGGGCGCGGGTGCGGTTGGCGATACGGACCTCAGGCGCGCCGACCTCAATCAGGGCCGCGATGACGGCCCGCGCGGCCCCGCCTGCGCCAAATACCATGGCCGGCCCGGCCTTTGGTTGCCAATCGGGCGCGTGTTGGCGCAAGTTGGCGACGAAACCGGAGCCATCTGTGTTATCGGCATGAATTTTGCCATCGTTGCGAAAGATAAGCGTGTTTGCAGCGCCGATCAGCGCAGCCCGGTCTGTCACAATATCGGCGAGGGCGATCACGGTTTCCTTGTGGGGAATGGTCACATTCAGCCCGACAAAGCCCATTTTTGGCAACATGCGCAGCGCCTCGGCCAAATTCGCCTGGGCGATGTCCATGGGGATGTAATGGCCTTTGATCCCATAGCGCTTCAGCCAATAATTATGCAGGATCGGCGACCGGCTATGCGCGATCGGAGAGCCGATAACGCCTGCCAATGGAATGCGCGGATGGTCCGTCATGTTTCAATGAATCCCCTTGTTCTGAGATAGCCCAACAGCGGCAACAGGGGAAGCCCGAGTATGGTAAAGTAATCACCTTCCACTGCGGAAAACAGGCGTACGCCCTCTTCCTCCAGCAAATATCCGCCGGCGGAATGGCGGATACTGCCCCAGTTTCGATCAACATAGCTTGTTAGCCAAGCGTCTGAAAATTCATGCATTGTCAGGCGGGCTCTGCCGACATGGCGCCAGATGGGCTTGCCTTCGTGATAAAGAACAAGTGCAGACAATAGCAGATGTTTTTGCCCGCGAAGCATGCAAAGCTGCGCAAGAGCCTCTGCTCGCGTTTCGGGTTTTCCCCATGTTTTTCCATTAAATTCTAGGACCTGATCACAGCCTAGCACAATGGCTTCTGGGTCCTTTTCTGCGATTTTCCACGCCTTCATCTCTGCCAGAAGGTCTGCGATGTCTTGGGGGCTGGCGTCTTCGGCCTCCAGCCCTGCACGAATGGCGGCCTCATCTATGCGGGCGGCCTGGCATGTGACCTCAAGCCCGGCGGCGCGCAAAAGACGCAGCCGTGTTTCAGAAGACGAGGCAAGAACGAAGCGCGGCTGTGACATAGGCTGTGTGTGACCCTGTGGAAAATCTTGATATGTTCCGGCGGTCAGAATTGGGGAGAACCCGCCCTTTCGCAATTGGTGGGGGTAACTGCCTGTTTTTGTCAAGCTTTGGGGGCAGATACCCACATGTGGAAAGGCAGCAAGATGAAGCCGGGATTATTTCCGAATGGCAGGGGCTGTTGATGAAATCTTTCGGAGCACATGTTTTTAGTGCGTTGATTTATAAGTGTAAAACTCTTGTTCTTCCGGTTTTCCACAAAATCATCCACAATGATCGCTCTGTGGATGAAACTTCGGATAATTCAGGCTATTCTGTTATCCATAGCCCCATCTACTACTACATCTCTTTTATATATCTTATATTTAAGAGTAGTAAGAACAAAGAAGAGCGCACATGACCTTGTTTCTGGCAGATATATATCTTTGGGTTAAAGCCTTGCATGTGATGTCTGTGATTTCATGGATGGCAGGTTTGTTTTACCTACCGCGGCTGTTTGTTTACCATGCAGAGCGGGTCAGCGTTGGTGAGCCTGCGGACAGGCTGTTTAAGACCATGGAGATGAAGCTGTTGCGGGTGATTATGAACCCGGCGATGGTTGTGACGTGGGTTGCTGGCATAATGTTGGTAATGACCCCAGGAATAGTCGATTGGTCGATGATCTGGCCTTGGACAAAATTAGTCTCGGTATTGGGGATGACATGGTTTCATATGTGGCTGGGTGCGCGGCGAAAGGAATTTGCGGCGGGGCAGAACAGTTTGACTGGGCGTCGCTATCGGATGATGAATGAGGTGCCGACCCTGCTGATGGTGGTGATTGTTTTGTCAGTCATTCTTAAGTTTTAAGGCCTTTCTTGACATTTTGTTTGGTCTTGCTTAGCTGCGTGCTAGCTGGGCCGTCCGGTCCGTAAAGCGATTCCCCCTTCTGAGACGATGCCATTGCCCTAATAGGGGATGCGCTGAGGATAAATATTATTATGACCGACGAAACCTACACCGCAGAAAATACGATTGATCGTCTTAACCTTGCTGATTTGAAGGCGAAAACGCCTGCTGATCTGTTGGCGATGGCAGAAGAATGGGAAATTGAGAACGCGCCTTCCATGAGGAAGGGCGAAATGATGTTTTCTATCCTTAAGGAGCATGCTGAAGAAGGCTGGGAAATCGGCGGTGACGGAGTTTTGGAAGTGGTGCAAGATGGCTTTGGCTTCTTGCGCTCGCCCTCGGCAAACTATTTGCCCGGCCCGGACGATATTTACGTTTCGCCTGACATGATTCGACAGTTTTCGCTGCGGACTGGGGACACCATTGAAGGTGTTATCGCGGCACCGCGGGAAGCTGAACGCTATTTCAGCATGACGAAGGTGACGCGGATCAACTTTGATGATCCGGAAAAGGCGCGTCACAAGGTTCATTTTGACAACCTGACGCCGCTCTATCCGGATGAACGACTGAAGATGGAGGTTGAAGACCCGACGCTTAGAGATCGCTCTGCCCGGATTATTGATCTTATTTCCCCGATTGGTAAGGGGCAGCGTGGCTTGATCGTGGCGCCGCCGCGGACTGGTAAAACCGTTTTACTTCAGAACATTGCCCATTCGATCGCGACGAACCATCCAGAATGCTATCTGATCGTTTTGCTGATTGACGAGCGGCCAGAAGAAGTTACCGACATGCAGCGCAGTGTGAAGGGTGAAGTTGTTTCCTCGACCTTTGATGAGCCGGCAACCCGGCACGTTGCTGTGGCGGAAATGGTGATTGAGAAGGCAAAGCGGCTGGTTGAGCATAAGCGTGATGTCGTGATCTTGCTGGATTCCATCACCCGTCTTGGTAGGGCGTTCAACACGGTAGTGCCGTCTTCGGGCAAGGTGTTGACCGGCGGCGTGGACGCGAACGCACTGCAGCGCCCAAAGCGCTTCTTTGGTGCGGCGCGGAATATCGAAGAAGGCGGGTCGTTGACCATCATCGCCACGGCGTTGATTGATACGGGCAGCCGGATGGATGAGGTGATCTTTGAAGAATTCAAAGGCACCGGTAACTCTGAGATTGTACTGGATCGGAAAGTTGCGGATAAACGGGTCTTCCCGGCGATGGACATTCTGAAATCTGGCACTCGGAAAGAGGAATTGCTCGTCGATAAAAATGACCTGCAGAAAACCTATGTTCTGCGCCGGATTCTGAACCCGATGGGCACCACGGATGCCATTGAGTTCTTGATCTCGAAGTTGAAGCAGACAAAATCCAACGCCGATTTCTTTGATTCAATGAACACCTAACAGACTCTAATTCGGGGATTGGCAATGTTGGACACGATTTTTGCCCTTGCTTCGGCGAGAGGTAAGGCCGGCCTTTCTATCGTCAGGATATCGGGGCCCAAGGCGCATGAGGCGGCGGGGATGATGGCCCGGCTTCCTCCTGCGCGGCAGGCGGGTTTGCGCAAATTGTTTTGGAACGGGGTCTTGCTGGATGAGGCGCTGATCCTGGCCTTTGACAGGGGCGCGAGCTTTACCGGTGAGGATGTGGTGGAACTGCATCTGCATGGCAGCCGTGCGGTCGTTCTGGCGGTTCTCTCGGCTTTGTCAGAGATCCCGGGGCTGCGGCCCGCGGAGGCGGGGGAGTTTACCCGACGGGCCTTAGAAAACGGGTGCCTTGATCTGACCCAGGTTGAGGGGCTTGCTGATCTGATCGATGCAGAGACGGAGGCGCAGCGGGTGCAATCGCTGCGGGTTCTGTCAGGGGCTATTGGTCGGAAAGTCGAGCTTTGGCGCCGCGATATCATCCGGGCAGCTGCGCTTCTTGAGGCAACGATTGATTTTGCCGATGAAGACGTGCCCGTGGATGTTACGCCTGAGGTGCGGGAATTGCTCGACGGACTGTTGGCTGCGTTGAGAGTGGAGGTGGAAGGCGCGAAGGTCTCGGAGCGAATTCGGGAAGGGTTTGAGGTTGCTATCATTGGCAAGCCGAATGCCGGAAAGTCTACTCTTCTCAATGCGTTAGCGGGTCGTCAGGCGGCAATTACATCAGAGATCGCAGGGACGACGCGTGATGTTATCGAGGTAAGGATGGACCTCAACGGCATCGCCGTGACATTTCTGGATACCGCAGGATTGCGCGATACGGATGACCGGGTTGAGGCTCTGGGCGTTAACTTGGCCATTGAGCGCGCCCGCGCGGCGGATGTGCGGGTTTTTCTGCTGGATGGATCTGGTGACATTGCTGGTGTGGAGTGGTGCGAGGGAGACTTGGTGGTGCTGGGCAAGGCGGACGCCATAGGTGATCTGCCATCGGCTGAAATTAGACTCATGGTGTCAGGGCGAACCGGGCAGGGCGTCTCAGATCTCATCAACAGGATTAGCCAAGAACTCTCTTTGAGAACGGTAGGGGCGGGCATATTGACCCGAGAGCGACACCGTCTTGCGATTATGCAGGAGGTGGGGGCTTTGGAGTTGGCTCGAATCGAGC
>ERZ889078.2773-NODE-2773-length-12208-cov-6.421377_pt1 | contig 12208 bp, 7 predicted proteins | sample MGYA00521266_ERZ889078 | MGnify/ENA primary metagenome ERZ889078 (study PRJEB32303, sample SAMEA104408618) | aquatic metagenome | biome: Brackish water; feature: Pelagic; material: water | place: Baltic Sea | collected 2014-06-16T06:34:00 | depth 76,534 m ... | reverse complement strand
TGCGGACAGCGTGATGAACATGATCTTCCTCGCCAACCGAAACGCCGCCTGTCGTCACGATCAAATCCACCTCTGGCGCAAGGTGGCGCAGGGTTTGGCTCAATTGTGCGCAGTCGTCCGGCGCAATGAGGGTGGCGCAAATATCCACCATTGGCGCGGTCAGACAGGCTGTCAGCATGGGCGTGTTGATGTCGGGGATCGTCGCCCCATTGTCCGGCATTCCGCCAGACCGCAGCTCAGCCCCCGTAACAACCAAAGCGACCCGGACTTTTCGAAACACTGCAACTAAGGCCACACCTGCACCGGCAGCCGCCGCGATTTCGCGCGCGCCCAGCTTGCGATGAGGGCCGACAACCTCGGACCCCGCGCCCTGGTCTTCGCCTTTGCGACGTATGTTCTGGCCCGGCGAATGTCGCGCTACAAACTCAATCCCGCTTGATGTCCGGCGCACCGCTTCTTGCATCACGACGGCGTCAAACGCATCGGGGACCATGGCTCCGGTGAATATCTGCATGGCGCCAAAGCCCGCAATGGTGCCATGCGGCGCGTCGCCTGCAGCGATCCGGCCGATCACAGGCAGGTTCCAAGGCCCTTCGCCCACAAGATCGGAAAGGCGGATCGCATAGCCATCCATTCCTGAATTATCGAATGGCGGCATGGCTGCCACAGCCGCGACCGGGCGGGCCAGAACCCGACCGGCGGCCTCACCCAATCCCAGAGTCTCGATGCGCGTGACAGGCCGCACAAGCGCGAGGCCGCGTTGCAACGCTGTGTCGAGCGACGGCAACTTGCCTGCATCCGGCAACTCTTCACAGCCACAGGTCGCAATCAATGGGTCTTTCTCCAGCACAGTCATCATGGCATTCCTCGCACTGGACCACCTCCTGCGGTCCCTCCCGCAAGTCCGCGCCGGGCACACATGTGTGCATGTATTTTGCGCTTGTCGGCCTCTGACAGCCGTACCCGCGCCAATGGCAGAACGATTGCATTCACCAAGATCAGATGGCGGCGTTCATGCACTACGAATTGGCTCAGAAGTTGCTTTTCGAGCCGTGTGAAAGAGGCGTTAACCTCTTGCACCCGCTCTAGCGCTTTCACGATCGTTGGGAGAAAGCCGCGCGATACCCTATGATCCAGTCGAACAGCGTCGAGTGTGCTTTCGATCTCATCCTGCGGCGGGCATCTTTTGCGCATCAGAGGAAACAGATCCTCTTCCTCATCGGCAATATGGTCAGTAAATGCGGTGGTCAGAAACTCAAGAACCGGCTGACAATCCGCCTGTGTCAGGGCTGGGGCCTGCACCAGCCGTTCGATCTCGACGCAGATCGCGCGTTGCCAGTGATGGGTCTGCAAGATCACTTCGAGCGGGTCGGTAATTTGGCCCGGATCAACCGGGCCAAAGCCAGCACCCCGAATACCTCCAGCCCTGCGATATGGCATTTCCCCGCCACCTTTCCCGGCTACGCCACAGCTCTGAGGTCAAGGCCACGTACATCGGCGCGCGACAACAGCGCCTCGACGTAATCATTCGCGGCCCTTGCCCAAGCGGCTTTCTCAAACGCTTCGCAGATGCGCGTCCTGACGGCGGTATAGGGTAACACCGCGCCGCTGGCCTTGGCATCCAGCCGTACCACATGCACACCGTAACGGCTTGGCACTGGCGCGCGGGCAATCTGCCCGATCTCCAGCGCATCCAGTGCGGCCTCAAACTCCGGTACCGTGTCGCCAGTGGTGATCTGGCCTAGATGGCCGCCATTATCGCGCGATGGGCAGTCGCTTTCGCTGCGAGCCAATTGGGCGAACCGCTCGGGGTGGTTTGCCAAGATGCCAAGTGCTGCGGTGGCCTTTTCCATCGCCTTAGTGCGGGCCACCAGATCGACGGGATCGGCCAGAAACAGAATATGCGCAGCCTCGTAAAGCGTGGGTGAGGTGAAGCGCGTGGGGTTTGCGTCATAGGCTGCGCGCAATACCGCCTCGTCTGGGGCCTTGATCTCAAGTGCTTGCTCCAGCACCGCCCGGATCACCGCCTCATCGCCGGTTTCGGTGCGCCCGGGGGCGGTTTCGCGCGGTGTGGCGGAGATGCCGAGGTGCAAGGCCTCCTGCAGCAGCAGCTTGCGGATTACCAGCGCCTTGGCGGCCTTACGCCATGCCAGCCCCGGCTTGCCTTTGGGTGCATCGTGGTTTTGTGCCTCTGCCGCGATATCCGCGGCAGAGATTGTTTCGCCATTGACGCCAACTTCGGGGAACAAAGGTTTGTTCATTACGTTCACTCCGCCGGGTTGATTTTGTTGTCGCGCTTGGGCAGCGCGGTTTTGCGGCGTGAGCGCACGATCTGAAAGCCTGGCCGCGTCAGATAACGCAGCGGCGCGGACAGCATGTGAACCAGCCTTGTGAACGGAAACACCAAAAAGATGGTCAGCCCGAGGAACAGGTGCAGCTTGAACAACCAATGCACGCCGATAATATGGTCGGCAGCACCCGCTTGCAGGGTGAAAATGCCCTGAGCCCAAGCCATGAACCGTACCATCTCGTAACCGTCCAGATGGCCAAGCGACACGAATATCGTGGCCAGCCCCAGCACCAATTGTGCCAACAACAACCAAAGGATGGCGATATCACCAAAGCTCGATGTGGCGCGGATGCGCGGGTCGCTCAAGCGGCGATGCATCAAGATGCCACCGCCCGCCAGCGCCATCACGCCCGCGACCCCGCCCGCGACAATGGCCATTATTTGCTTGGCGCTGTGGCTGATCCCCAACGCGTCGAAAATCGCGATCGGGGTCAGTAGACCGATGAGGTGACCAAAGAAGATCACCAGTACACCAACATGAAACAGCACCGAGCCAAGCACCAGTTGCTTGCGGCGCAAAAGCTGGCTGGAGCTGGATTTCCAGGTGAAAGGGTCGCGCTCGTAGCGGGCGACTGAGCCCAAAATCAGCACCGTTAGGGCGATGTAGGGATATGTTCCGAAAAAGAAGTCGTGCATCATGGCCTCCGTCATTCAGCGGCGGTTGCGGGCATAGCCGGGCGGGCCGGCGGCGGATTGCGGGGGGTGTCCATGGTGGCGAGCATGTCGCGCACCTGCGGGCAGCCTGCGTTAGGGTCGGGGCCGAAGGTGACTTCGGTTTCCTCCCAGACCGCATCAAGGGCTGCCAGATCGTCGGGATCGTCATCGGGCGCGGCCAACATGGCGCTTAGGGTTTCGGAGCTTTCGGCCTGCCCTGCAAGTTGCACAAGGGCTGCGAATACCGCGCCATAAGCGCTTTCGCGCCGTCCCAGCCGCACGCGCAGTGCTTCGAATATATGCGCGGCATCCTCCAGTGTGTCCATGGCCTCGCCCAAGGGGCGCTGCGCCAAAAACTCCAGCAATACCGGCAGATGGTCCGGCAATTCGCTGGTTGCGGGGTCAAACCCCGCATTGCGGTAGGTTTCAACCAGATCAACCATCGCGCCGCCCCGGTCACGGCTTTCGCCGTGAACATGCTCAAACAGGTTAAGCGAAAGGGTGCGCGAGCGGTCAAAAAGCGCCACGAACCGTTCTTGCAGGTCGTAGACATCGGCCGTTTCGATCTCCACCAGTAGCGGTTCCATGGCGCTGCGGCTTTGCGCACTCAGCAGGCCACCCGCCCCAAGGGCCGCGCGGATTTCATCCGTAGCGGCTTTGAGTTCGGGCGTCGGGTAGCACAGCAGTGCTGACAGTGCTTTGAGGGGCATCAACATTAAAAGGCCTCCGATGGCAGTGTGAGAGTTTTCTTGCGTTTCTTGCCGCCAAACAGCTTGCCGTCCGAAATGCCCACCGAGCAGCCATTGCCATCGGTAAAGCCGCAGCCGCCCTTCAACTCATAGGCTTCCTCAACCACTTCGCGGTGCGTGGTGGGGATGACAAAACGGTCCTCGTAATCGGCCAGCGCCATGATCTTGTACATATCCTCGATCAACTCGACGCTCAGGCCGACGCGCTCAGCAATTGCCGCGTCGATTACGCCGTCCACTGTTTTGGACCGCATATAGGCGCGCATGGCCAGCATCCGCTCCAACGCTGTCACCACTGGCGCCTCATGGCCCGCAGTCAGCATGTTGGCCAGATAACGCACCGGAATGCGCAGCGATTTGACATCGGGCATCGCACCGTCATGGCCAATCATGCCCGCCGCAGCCGCGTTTTGAATCGGCGAAAGTGGTGGGATGTACCAGACCATCGGCAAGGTCCGATATTCGGGGTGCAGCGGGAAGGCGATCTTCCAGTCCATCGCCATCTTGTAGACGGGCGAGTTCTTGGCCGCCTCGATCCAGTCGGCGGGGATGCCATCGGCAAGGGCTGCCTTTTGCACCTCGGGGTCGTTGGGGTCGAGGAACAGATCAAGCTGCGCCTGATAGAGGTCTTTCTCATCGGGCTTGGATGCGGCCTCAAGGATCTGGTCGGCGTCGTAAAGCATCACGCCCAGATAGCGGATGCGCCCGACACAGGTTTCCGAGCAAACCGTCGGCTGGCCGCTTTCAATGCGCGGATAGCAAAAGGTGCATTTCTCGGATTTTCCGCTTTCCCAGTTGTAATAAACCTTCTTGTAGGGGCAGCCGGATACACACATCCGCCAGCCCCGGCATTTTTCCTGATCAATCAGCACGATGCCGTCTTCCTCGCGCTTGTAGATCGCGCCCGAGGGGCAGGCCGCCGCACAGGTGGGGTTGAGGCAATGCTCGCACAGGCGCGGCAAATACATCATGAAGGTGTTTTCGTACTGGCCGTAGATTTCCTTCTGGATGCCCTCAAAGTTGGTATCGGCTGAGCGTTTGGAAAATTCGCCGCCCAGAATTTCCTCCCAGTTTGGCCCCCATTCGATTTTCTCCATCCGCTCGCCGGTGATGACCGAGCGCGGGCGCGCGGTCGGAAAGGCGGTCATGTCAGGGGCGGATTTCAGGTGGTCATAGTCGAAATCGAACGGCTCATAATAGTCGTCGATTTCGGGCAGGTCGGGGTTGCCAAAGATATTGGCTAGGATGCGCCATTTCGCACCCTGCTTGGGCTGCAACTTGCCGCTTTTGGTGCGTTCCCAGCCGCCGTTCCATTTGGCCTGATCTTCCCAGTTTTTTGGGTATCCGATGCCGGGCTTGGTCTCGACATTGTTGAACCAGGCGTATTCAACACCCTCGCGGCTGGTCCAGACGTTCTTGCAAGTGACCGAGCAAGTATGACAGCCGATGCATTTGTCGAGGTTCAGCACCATGCCGATTTGCGCGCGAATTCTCATTGGGCTGCCTCCGTCTTGTTAACCGGCGTATCGAGCCAGTCGATGTTTTTCATCTTGCGAACGATCACGAATTCGTCGCGGTTGGAGCCGACGGTGCCGTAATAGTTGAAGCCGTAGCTTTGCTGGGCATAGCCGCCGATCATATGGGTGGGCTTGACCGTGGCGCGGGTGACCGAGTTGTGGATACCGCCACGCAGGCCGGTTTTCTCCGAGCCGGGCGTGTTCACGATCTTTTCCTGCGCGTGATACATGAAGATCGTGCCTTCCTTCATGCGCTGCGACACCACGGCCCGCGCCGTCAGCGCGCCGTTGACGTTATAGGCCTCAACCCAATCGTTATCGACGATGCCAGCCTTTTGGGCGTCCACCTCGGACAGCCAGACCACCGGCCCGCCACGGTTGAGCGTCAGCATCAACAGGTTGTCGGAATAGGTGCTGTGGATGCCCCATTTCTGGTGCGGCGTGATGAAGTTAAGCACCAGATGCGGCGTGCCATCACGGGCATCGGTATTGACCTCGCGGGTGATGGTTTTCAGATCCACCGGCGGGCGGTAAAGGCAGAACCCTTCGCCAAAGGCGCGCATCCACAGATGATCCTGATAAAGCTGCTGGCGGCCGGTAAGCGTGCGCCACGGGATCAGTTCATGGACGTTGGTGTAGCCCGCGTTATAGCACACATGCTCGCTCTCAATTCCCGACCAGGTGGGTGATGAGATGATCTTGCGCGGCTGTGCGGCGATATCACGAAAGCGGATCTTTTCATCCGCCTTGGGCAGCGCCAGATGGGCATGTTCGCGCCCGGTGAATTTTTCCAACGCCTGCCAAGCCTTGACGGCCACTTCGCCGTTGGTTTCTGGGGCCAACATCAGGATCACTTCGGTCGCGTCGATATCGGTCACGATTTTCGCGCAGCCTTTGGCGGGGCCGTCACTCCATTCGCCATTGAGATCGCGTAGATGCTGCACCTCGACTTCAGTTTTCCAGGCAATGCCCTTGCCACCGTTGCCGACCTTGTCCATCAGCGGCCCAAGCGCCACGAACCGGGCGTAAAGGGCGGGGTAGTCACGTTCCACCGCGATGAAATTGGGCGCGGTCTTGCCGGGGATCAGTTCGCATTCGCCCTTCTTCCAGTCCAGCACCTGATCTTGTGCAATCTCGGCAGGGGTGTCGTGCAAGATCGGGAGCGCCACGATATCGGTCTCAACCCCAAGAATTTCAGGCGCGACCTCGCTGAACTTCTTGGCGATGGATTTGAAGATTTCCCAATCCGATTTGCTCTCATAAGCCGGGTCCACAGCCGCCTGTAGCGGGTGGATGAACGGGTGCATGTCAGAGGTGTTGAGATCGTTTTTCTCATACCAGCTGGCGGTGGGCAGCACGATGTCGGAGTAGACGCAGGTGGTCGACATACGGAAGTCGATGGTGACCAACAGGTCCAGTTTGCCCTCAGGCGCATCCTTGTGCCACTTGGCCTCTTTGGGCATCGCGCCGCCTTCATGCGCAAGGTCATGGCCCAAAACGCCGTGGTCGGTGCCGAGCAGGTGCTTGAGGAAGTACTCATGTCCCTTGCCCGAGGAGCCAAGCAGGTTGGAGCGCCAAACAAACAGGTTACGTGGCCAGTTTTCAGGCGCATCCGGGTCTTCGCAAGACATTTCCAGTTCACCGGACTTGAGCTGTTGGACAACGTAATCCTTGATGTCCTTACCGGCAGCCTTAGCGGCCTTTGCCACCTCCAGCGGGTTGGTTTTGAGCTGCGGCGCGGAGGGCAACCAGCCCATCCGCTCGGCGCGGATGTTATAGTCGATCAAGCTTGCGTCCCAGTCGCCTTCAGGTGCGGTGGGTGACAGGATTTCGCTGACACCCAGCGTTTCATAGCGCCACTGGTCGGTATGCGCATACCATGCCGAGGTGGAGTTCATGTGCCGCGGTGGCCGTGTCCAATCCAGCGCGAAGGCCAACGGTGCCCAGCCAGTTTGCGGGCGCAGCTTTTCCTGGCCTACATAATGCGCCCAGCCCCCGCCTGATTGGCCTACACAACCACACATCACCAGCATGTTGATGATGCCGCGATAGTTCATGTCCATGTGGTACCAGTGGTTCAGGCCAGCGCCCAGAATGACCATGGACTTGCCCTTGGTCTTTTCGGCGTTCAGCGCGAATTCGCGTGCAACGGTGATGACCTGATCGGCCTTCACGCCGGTGATCTTTTCAGCCCAAGCGGGCGTGTAGGGCATGTCGTCGGTATAGTCTTTCGATACCCATTCGCCGCCCAAACCACGGTCCAGCCCGTAGTTGGCGCAGAACAGATCGAACACGGTGGCGACCAGAATGTCGCCCTTGCCGGTTTTGATGCGCTTGACGGGCAGGTTGCGGGTCAGCACATCGGGGTGCTCGCATTTCACGAAATGCTCAGTGGCCTCGCCGCCGAAATAGGGGAAATCAACGCCCACAACCTCGTCGCGGTCTTCCTCAAGGATGAATGACATCGCGAGCTTGGTTTCAGCACCCTGGGCGCGTTCTTCAAGGTTCCACTCACCGTCCTGCCCCCAGCGATAGCCGACCGTGCCATTGGGCGCGACGGGCTTGCCGCTGATGCTGTCCCAAGCGACGGTTTTCCATTCGGGGTTGTTCTTTTCGCCCAGCTTGCCGCGCAGATCGTCGGCGCGCAAAAAGCGGCCCGGCACCAGCTTGCCGTCTTTCTCGTCCAGCCGCACCAGCATCGGCATATCGGAGTATTTGCGGCAGTAATCCTCAAAATACTCAGACTGCCGGTCAAGGTGAAATTCACGCAAGATGACATGGCCAAAGGCCATCGCCAGCGCGGAATCGGTGCCTTGTTTGGGGGCCAGCCAGATATCGCCAAACTTGGCGGCCTCAGAATAGTCGGGGCAGATCACGGCGGATTTGGTGCCGCGATAGCGTGCCTCGGTGTAGAAATGCGCGTCGGGCGTGCGGGTTTGCGGCACGTTAGAGCCCCAAAGCAGCAAGAAGCCCGCGTTATACCAGTCCGCACTTTCCGGCACGTCGGTCTGTTCGCCCCATGTCATCGGGCTGGCGGGTGGCAGATCGCAATACCAGTCATAAAAGCTCATGCAGGTGCCGCCCATCAGCGACAGATAGCGCGAGCCTGCCGCATAGCTGACCATCGACATCGCCGGGATCGGCGAGAAGCCGAACACCCGGTCTGGGCCATAGGTTTTGGCGGTATAGGCGTTGGCGGCGGCGATGATCTCGGTGGACTCGTCCCATGTGGCGCGCACAAAGCCGCCCTTGCCGCGGGTCTTGACATAAGATGCGCGCAGCACCGGGTCATCTTGCAAGGCTTTCCATGCGGCGGTCGGGGACATCGTGGCGCGCAATTCGCGCCAGGCCCGCATCAACGCGCCACGGATCAGCGGGTTCTTCACCCGGTTAGCGGAGTAGAGATACCAGCTATAGCTTGCTCCACGCGCACAGCCACGTGGCTCATGGTTGGGCAGGCCAGCGCGGGTGCGCGGATAATCGGTCTGCTGGGTTTCCCATGTAACAATGCCGGATTTGACGTAGATTTTCCACGAGCAAGACCCAGTGCAATTGACCCCATGGGTCGAGCGCACGATCTTGTCGTGGCGCCAGCGGTTTCTATAGGTGTCCTCCCAATCGCGGTTTTCGCGTGTGACCTGCCCGTGACCGTCGGCAAAGGTCTCCAACTGCTTGGATTGGAGGAAGTTAAGTTTATCGAGCAGATGGCTCATGGCAGTTCTCCTGGCTTTGGGGGTCATGCCCCGCAAGGGATGCGGGGCACGGATTGGGCTTGGATCAGGGGTTTTTGATGTAGGCGTTGGGCCGTAGGTAGAACCACCAGTTCAGGATTATGCAAAGCGCGTAGAACACAGCGAAACCGTACATCGCGTATTCCGGCGTTCCGGCCTTGATCTGACCACCGATTACCATTGGCGCCACGAACGCACCGTAAGCCGCCACAGCAGAGGTCCAGCCCAGCACCGGCCCGGCTTGCTCTTGGTTGAACACGACGCCGATGGTGCGGAAGGTGGAGCCGTTGCCAATACCCGTCGCAGCAAAGATGATGATGAACAGCACGATGAAGATAGTGAAATACTGTTCAGGGGCTGGCGACTGATAGGCCAGCATCATCACATATCCTACGCTGGCCGAGGCCAGAACCATCACCACGGCAACGCCTTGCGTCACGATGGAACCACCCAGCTTATCCGACAGCCAGCCGCCCGGCGGACGGATCAGCGCGCCAACGAAAGGCCCGATCCAGGCCCAGGTAAGTGCGCTTGGTGCGGCAGGGTTAGCCACACGCTGCATCACACCTGCAACCTCGACATTGGTGAAGCCGAAGATCACCGTGATCGAGAGCGGCAGCGCCATCGAGAAGCCGATGAACGAGCCGAAGGTCAGGATGTAGAGAATGGTCATCGACCAGGTGTGCTTGTTGTTGAAGATCACAAACTGACGCTTGGAGTTTTCGCCAATCCGGCCCGGCATCATGCGCATCAGCGCCAGAGTCGCGACGATGATCAGCAGCATTGCGATCCAGGGGTTCAAAAGGCCCAGTCCGGTGGGTGCGGGCAGATAGAAGTAAAGCCCGACGCCTGCTGTCACAAAACCAATCAGGTATAGCCCGGTGATCCGGCCAAAAGCAGCCAGCGGATGGCCCGGCTCTGGGGTGATTGTAAGCAGGTTGTTCATGCCGAACCAAGCGGCGATCAGCAGCGGGATCAGGACCGCAGCCCAGACATAGGCCCCGTTCTGGATCCAGGTATCAGTGCCTGCCGGGATTTTGCCGATTAGCGTGCCACTGTCCTTGAGCAGCACCATCGGATCGCCTGCAACCGCGCCGAATACCGCCAGCGTCATTACTGCGGGGATTGCGACCTGCATGGTGGTAACGCCGAAGTTGCCAAGGCCCGCGTTCAGACCGAGTGCCAGCCCCTGCTTGCTTTTGGGATAAAAGGTGGAAATGTTGCTCATCGAGGCTGCAAAGTTGCCGCCGCCAATGCCTGACAAAAGTGCAAGAAGCTGGAACGAAAGCAAGGAAGTATCAGAGTTTTGCAGTGCCATGCCCGAGCCGATAGCCGGGATAAGCAGCATCGCCGTGGTCAGAAACACCGTATTACGCCCGCCTGCGATGCGGATCATGAATGAGGCCGGGATGCGCAGCGTAGCACCGCTAAGTCCGGCAATCGCCGTCAGGGTGAACAATTCGGCCGGTTTGAACGGAAAGCCGAGGTTAAGCATCTGAACTGTGATAATCCCCCACATCAGCCAGATGGCGAAGCCGATCAGCAGGTTGGGGATCGAGATCCAGAGGTTGCGGTTAGCGACATGCTTTCCGGTGGTTTCCCAGAATGTCTTATCCTCGACATTCCAGTCTTTGATATCTTGGGCCATTGTGGCCTCCTTTTTTCAAGACACGGGCGAAAATTTGTTGGGTTGTAGGCCCGGTGGGTTGCCCCACCGCAGCCCTGTTCAGGCCTTGGAGGCGGCGGGAATATTCTCCAGCCGTACAAGGGCAGCGCGAAGATCATCAATGCTGTCAAAGCGCGCGGTCAGTGTCATGCCGACACCGCGTTCCACGACATCGATCTGACCGGATTTGCCAAAGACGTTGACCAGCCGATCTTTCGCTTCACGTTTGAAGGCAGCTTCGGCGGCGATGGCCTCATCAACCGAGGAGACGACATATTCATCGCCAAACCCGCCTTCGGGTTCCTTCAGCCAGGCCAGACACACCAGCCAGCTGATGAAAGCCCCTGCTGCGATGATGAAGAAGAACTGCGAGGGCGTGACCATGGTGAACACAAAGAGGTAAAACACCGCGCCGACGTTGCCGTAGGCCCCTGCCATCCCCGAAATCTGCCCGGTCAAGCGACGCTTGATCGAGGGGATGATGCCAAAGGTCGCGCCCTCAGCACCCTGCACGAAGAAGGAGCAGAAGATGGTGACAGAAATGGCGACGATCAGTGGCCAGTTGCTGTCAATCAAGCCCATCAGCACAAAGCCGACGCCAATGCCGAACATATAGGCCAGCATCACGAAGCGGCGGTTGCCCATCCGGTCACTGACCAATCCGCCCATTGGACGCGCAAACAGGTTCACGAAGGCGAAGGAGGCTGCGATAAGCCCCGCAGCCGCTGCATGCAGCCCGAAGGTTTCTTCAAAAAACAGCGGCAGCATCGAAACCACGGCCAGTTCAGCGCCAAAGTTGGCAAAGTAGGTGACATTGAGGGCCGCCACGCTTTTGAACGGGTATTGGTCGTCTTTCGGCACACCCTTACGCAGAAGCGGCAGGTTGACGCGCATGATCTGGACGATCTGGTAAATGATCACCACCACAATTGCGGCATAACAAAAGACGGCCGTCATCGGGTCGAGATAGCCCATATTCTGCACCCGCCAAACCAAGATCGACAAGATGCCGACCAGCGGAATGGTCATTGCGATCAACATGTAAAGATCGCGCCAGGAGCTGACCTCAAGCGCCATCGCCTTGCGCGGCTTGCGCTGCGTGCTGGCGGAGGGGCCATCGGTGATGGCAAACCAGTAAAATACGCCATAAACAGCCATGATGATGCCTGAGGTGGCAATCGCATAGCGCCAGCCGTGGTCGCCGCCATAAATGGACAGCGCCACCGTGGGGATGGTCATCGCAGCGGCGGCGGAACCGAAGTTGCCCCAGCCTGCGTAAAGCCCCTCAGCAAAGCCGATGTCACGCGGTTTGAACCAAAGCGTGGTCATGTGGATACCAACCACGAAGCTGGCACCGACCGAGCTGAGTACGAGGCGCGACACAAACAGTTGCTCACGCGATGTGCCAAAGGCAAATACCAGCGTCGGGACAGCCATCAGCACCATCAGGATCGAAAACACACGGCGTGGGCCGTAACGGTCCAGCGCCATGCCTACGATAATACGCGCGGGGATGGTCAGCGCCACGTTCGCAATGGCGA
>ERZ889078.2772-NODE-2772-length-12215-cov-45.819326_pt1 | contig 12215 bp, 6 predicted proteins | sample MGYA00521266_ERZ889078 | MGnify/ENA primary metagenome ERZ889078 (study PRJEB32303, sample SAMEA104408618) | aquatic metagenome | biome: Brackish water; feature: Pelagic; material: water | place: Baltic Sea | collected 2014-06-16T06:34:00 | depth 76,534 m ... | reverse complement strand
GATCTTACTGAAGTTCAAAAAGCTCTATTGGTAACTAGACAGATTAAAGGATTTCAGGATGATAAGTCAGTAAAAATATTTAAGGCTCAATTAGATGCTAAAAGTGTTGTTTATTCTGTAGCACCTTCTGAACTTACTGTACCTACTTACACCTATACTGAGGTACTTACATGATGGTAACTGAGGAAGAAGTACTAGCTTTTCTAAATAAAAGAATTAGAGAGGAGCATGGTAATCCAGTAAAAATAGATAATTTATTTATAGACTCACAAGTTGATAGTTTTGGTATGACTGTAATCTTTTTAGATATGGATGATAAATATCACTGTTTTAACAATGAATGGTTTAAAACTGTTGACTGGAAGAGTACAACTGTAGAAAGCATAGTTAAAAGGGCTGTAGATGGAAATAGTTAGCTATAAGTATATCAAGCCAGATAGTAATGGTATAGTTCCAGAGCTTGATAGGAATGGATATATGACTCCTCAATACATAGAATTAGTTAATGAATACTTGGAGTCTATTACGCTTACAGGTAAGTCCGCTTTCTTGTATGCAGGTGGTGCACTACTTCCTGCTAGTGAAGCTAGAAATGTTACAATGGATAAAGGGTATCCTCAGCCTATTAAAGAAACTACTATATGTATTAGAGAGCTAGCAGCTTATGGTATGCATAAGTGGGTTGGATCTATTAATGGAAAAGAGAATATAGAATACGCAAATATTAATGGCAATACATGTGCAAGTAGTATGCATAGTTTATATGAAGCTTCTAAACTACTCTCAGATGGGTACGAAGAGGTTATTATAGTAGCAGAAGAGAAAACTTCCTATAATACCATACGTATATTTGATGAACATAATATTGATATTAAAATAGGAGAAGGGTTAGTAATTGTACACTTAAAAAAGGGATTACAAATTACTGATTGTAAATGGGGTTATGAATATAATAGAAATCCATTTGGCACTACTACCTCTGGGTATAAAAAAGTATTTACAGAGTGTGACTATGTTAAACCACATGGAACAGGTACATCTAATAATGAGTCTGCTGAGCAATCTGTATATCAGGATATTCCTCAACTTAGGTATAAAGAGGTTATAGGGCATACTCAAGGTGTATCTGGATTATTAGAAGTGTGTATGGTACTGGAAGAACCTATACATGGTAAAGTGCTATGTGTCTCAAGTGGTCTTGGAGGATTTTATGGAAGCTGTATCTTACATATGTGACAACACATTCTATACTATAAAAGCAATTACTACCTGTGATAGTATTCCGTATGATGTCAATACTGTTTATAGTATTATTGAAGATACAAATATTACACAGTATATTTCTAATATGGAACTATCTGTTGAACAAGGGTATTCTTTTGCTATATTTAAAGATGATATAAGGATAGGCTTTGTATACTCATTTAAACAAAATCATCGGTATATAGGAGCTAGTATCTACATAATAGGAGATGTAGTAGCAGCTTCAATAGCCTTAAAAACTATATTTGATATAACTGATTCCCATAAAATAGTGTTTATGCCTCATAAAGATAACTTAAAATTCTTTATATCAATGATAGAAGGAACTAGTATCAGAGCACATTACACTGATAATAGTCCTATAGCTATATTAAGAAATGTAGTGTATACTAAAGGAACTAAAATCTTTAAATATTTAAATATACAGGAAGTTACCTAATGGGAAGTGCTGTAGAGGGTGTACTTCAGGACATATTAGATGTAGTTGTTGCTGTAGTTGTTATAGCTATAGTAATAATATTTCCTATTGAAACACTTATATTAGCTTATATATCTCGTGATTTTGAAAGTTTCATTTCTGACCAATTTGCCACTATACTCAGTATATTTGGAATAGTACCTGAAGATCTCGTTGCAGTTAATGTGCATAGTCAATTATTGTTTGAAAATAATACAACTGTTCCAGACCTACTCACACAAATAGCAATAACTAATTCTAAGACTGGTACTGGTATACTTAGTTTATTGGCTGAAGGATCTAATAGGGCTAGAGCTCAATATCATAACTACTATCGTAAAGCTAAATATGAAACAGTTGGGGGACTACCTACTACTAACATAATGAATAGTGTAGTACCTAAAGATGCTATTAAGGCCCAAATTGATTTAGATTTTAGTATTAGTTCTACTTTACGAATTACATCTAAGAGTGTTCCAACTAAATATGAAACTGTATATAGCTATCTGTATAAAACATATGGATATAGTATTCTAAATAATAGAATGGTAGTAACTGCTATAGTTAGAGCTGTAAATGCAGCTACTATTAACTACAACTACTTAACTGATCAATATGATATGGAGACATACCGCCCAGGGATTCGTAGGACAAATACTGTGGTTACAATTAGTCCAATATACACAGATGTTGGTGATCCTCCAGTATCAACACACACTGCTGATAATGTTCATACTGTTGTAACTGTAACTACTATCTATACTGAAGAAACTATAGTAGATAGTATAACTACTACAGATGAAGAAGTGGCTATTGGGAGTGTACTTGCTAGTGATGATACTGTTGATGTAGAAGGTGGCACTACATTAGGTATTGCTGCAATTAGTGTAGCTGCTGCTCCCGCTACCTTGCATTATATAGCAAGTTTTTATACTAGTAATCAACTAGATTATAATTATTGGATATATGAGTTAGGTTCAGGAATAGCAGCTTTAGATGATGTTAGTACATATATTACAGATTTAGATATGATGCCTGTAGTAAGTTTAAGAAATAATAGTATTAGTGTTACAGCTGATCCACTTAGTAATGCCTATTTAGATGCTAAAAATCTACTAGGTACGATTGGTATAACCCCAGAATCTATATTGAGTAGCATAGAAGATAATCCTGATATAGCTAATATAGAGTCTGCTTATGTACATTTTGGTGTAGACCCTACTGTGGTAGACCCAGATATAGCTAAAGCCTTATTCCTTACATTTGACTACGTATACACGAATACAACATTAGTAAGAGATGATGTAAAGTCATATAGTGTAGTAATGAAAGAGGGTGACTATAATGCCTCATTATTATGGAGAAATTTTACTAAAACTACAAATATCGGTGTTATAAGTACACTAGGGCAATGTACTAATGAAGTAGTTAGTATAATAGCTTCAGAAATTCCTAATATTGATTATGACCTATCTTTATCAACTGATCCTATAACAAATCCAAAAACTATATCTGAGTATACTGAGTACTTAAGGCTTAGAAAACAAGTTTCAGCCACAGAGTATGAAGAACTCTTATTAAGTCATTTAGTAGTATCAACATTTATATCTAATGGAGAATTTTCTAGTACTACATCTGCTATACTAGCAGAAGGGGCTATAAGTATTCCTATATCTAAGTTCATTCTAGATAAGCTAACACCTCTAGAGCAAACTGCATTATTTACTAAATCATTAAGGCTGTCTATATACTCATTAAATGTAACACATTTAGACTACTATCAAACAGAAGCATTTGCTAACGCTTTACAAATAGTTATATATATCATAGCTATTGTAGTATTAATATTTACTTGGTATACAGGCCCTGGAGGTATGGAGGGGTTTCTAGCACTAGCTCAAGGAATTCTTTATGCACTAGCTGCCTCCTATGCCTTTAAACTATTGCTTGAGTCAACAGATAATGTGTACCTTAAAGCACTGTATACTGTGCTATATGTTGCTGCTATGGTATATCGTGGTGGAGGGTTTGATGCTGGTGGTGAAGTATTTACTATTACAAATGTACTAATGTCTGTAAACGCATTTACACAAACATTTAATAGTATTACTATGGATAAAATGTCAGCTCTGGATAAAGAAATAGAAACATCTAGAGATACTGTTTCAGATATGAATCAGGAGCTTCAAGATGCTATATCAGCAGAACCAACAGGACTTGACACAGACTTTGTAGTAGGGCTTATATCTATGAACTTACAATATGGAACTATTAGTAGTGTAGATGCTATGATGTATCAAGCCAGAGATGTTCAATTTGATGCTATTAGAATAACTGTATCTGATTATTATACTAATCAATTTGATTATGATAAATACTATGACACAGGATTATAGTTTATATTTATGATATAATTCTAGATAATAAAAGATAAAGGATTTTAAATGGGATCAACACAACCGTATGGAATAAACAGATTTGGTACCCCTAATATTCAGTTAGGTGGAGGGCTGAGAGCTGGTACTCTTGTTAACCCATTTGACTCTACATATAACCCAAGTTATGGGATATCACAAGGTATAGATAAAACTACTTGGGGACAAATGACACCAGCTGCACAAGCTGAAATAGTTAAAGGGCAAAGCACCATAAATGGATTAAAGACAGGATCTTCAGGGGGGTTAGGTGCTTTAGGTAATATAGCTTCAGGTGTTAATGCATTAACTGGTATAGCGAATGCTTATTTAGGGTATAAGAACTTTGGGTTAGCTGAGAAGCAGTTTGGTGCTGAAAAAGCTATTGCTAATGCTAACTACATAAACTCTGCTAAAAGCTATAATAATAATCTACAGAATACTTATGAGATTGGTGCAGCTAACCAAGCTAATCTAACTGCTGCTGGAATGACTGCTAGTATGGATCCTGCACAGGTAGCAGCTATGCAAGATAAGATAAATAGTAGAAAGTTTTCTACAGATAAAATAGTTTAAAGGATTATACATGGCACAACAAGGATGGAATCCAATAAGTATTAATTTTGCAGGTAGCAATGCTAGTATGCGTAATGCTGCTCAGAATTTAAGTAATGTAACTTCTATTGCTCAGTACATGCAGAATAAGGCAGATACTGAGAATAAAGATAAATTATTACTAGCTAGACAAGAGCAAGATAGACAAGATACATTACTACAACGAGGTGTAGAGAATACAAGAGCTGCTGCAGGACTGTTACTACAACAGAAGGCTGAACAAAGAGCTATAGATTCTATAGATAAGAATAATAGAGAAGATAAAGCATTACTGCAGTACACTAATCACTTAGGTGTAGGAGCTCAAGATGTTGTTGTAGATGCTGATGCACAAAAGATGTTACAGGCATACAATGCAAGTCCAGCAGGAAAAGCAGCAGAAGCTGTGTATGAGGCTATTCCCTATGAAAAAAACGCAACAGAAGAAAGTATTGCTGCTAAAGAGTTAAGCCTTAAAGAAGCTGTAAAAGGTCTTAATGACACTGATAACCAAAAACAAACATTAGAATCTATGTATGATAAGAGTATAGCTAGTTATAACAATTCTCCAGAAAAACAAATAGGTTTCTTACAATCTATGGCTTTACCTGGTGGTGAATTTGATCTAAGTACAGGTAAAATAGTACCAGGATCTGATATCTATGATTCATCAAAGTTACTTGCTCAAAAAGAGAAGGCACTCAAACGACCTCAAGATACATTAGATGCTATTACTGCAGCTAAAGTAAAAGAAGCTGATAGAGCTCAGAATTTGAAAGATCAGTTTTCACTAGCTGACTATAAACAAACGTTAAAAGGAAGTGGAGAAGGCACAGGTACAGGGTCGAAGATTTTTTATGATGTCAAAACAGGTAATGCTGTTCGTATTGGGGCTAACGAGGTTATACCTCCAGGACATGTGGAAGCTTCAGTGTATAATGATAGGAATAATGGTACTAAAGGGAAAGGTGGTACAGGAAGTATTTATGACTCTAAGGGACAAGTAGATCAAAGTAAAACTGTAATGGGTGATATAAAAACTAGAGATGCTATAAAAGATAAGGTAGCTACATTCCTAAAAGTAGGTAGTATAGACCAAGAACACCTAGACTCTACAATGAAAAAGCTGTATAAAATGCAACTACTTTCAGGCAAGTCAAATGATCAAATGATTATAGATTTTGATAGTTTATCAGATAAAGGGTTCCTTGGTGTTGGTACTGAAGCTATAAGCAACGATAAAATAGATAGAGTTTATAAAGATGAGCAAATCAATATTATAAACCCTGGTACTGGAGTAGCTGAACTTATACCTATGTCTAAAGCTGTAAGGCTTACGGATACATACGATAGTAAAGGTGAACCTGCTTATAATATTACTACAGATAATGGTAAAGTTTCCTTAACTATAAACCCTTCATATGTTGATGAAAGTAATCAGGAGGGTAAACTTCTTACAGGTACAGATGTAAATAGTACTGGTACAGTACAACAACCAGTAGCATCACAAAATACAGATGTAAATGGTACAGGACCAATACTAAGTACTACTAAAAAACCTACTTTAAAAGAACAAATGTTAGAGTATGCTAACTCCATAGGAGTACCTGGAGAAGCACAAGATAAAGAGATTTTAAATGCTATAGATATGGTATCAGGAGGAAATGCTACAAAGATGGCTACTCCATTGCTGAAGGAGGCTGGTATAGCTGTGAATAAGGTTACTGACAAATTATTAAATAGGGTTACTATTCCTGGACAAGGTATAATGAAGCCTGGAAGTAACATTTCTAAATCTTCAACAGAAATGAAACAGGAGTTTTTACAGAAAGTGTCGGATGAGGTTGCTACAATTCTCAGTAAGCCTGAAATCTCACCTGCAGAAATGTTAAGACTACAAGAGATATCTGCTAAATTTCCTTCTTTTAGGGAAAGTATACAACAGTATATGAAGTAGTTAACTATGGTATAATTCTTATATAAAAAGTATAAGGATTACTACCTATGGATAAACTACTTACCCCAAGACCACCTCTAACAATGGATCAACTTAGATCACCACTACCTACAGCTCACGATAGGCTTATTATGCCTAATCCAGTTATGCAAGCTTTACCTACTAAAAGAGATGCTAAATTAGCTTCACTAGCTGCTGCTAAAGAAGCTAAACTTACTACATTAGCAGAAGAACCTAAGTATAAAACAGCTATTTTAGAAAGTATGGTTGATGCTGATAGCCCTCAATTTGTGGGAGTTACTGGTAGTGTAGGTGTTGGTGGAGACCTTACTAATAAACTTACTGAAGATAGGATTCAAGGATTTGATTCCTATGAAGTACCACATCCAGGAAATGCAGAAAACGATGCTTATTTAAACTCTCCTAGTGGTAAGTTAAAGATAGAACGTCAGAAAGCAAGATTAGCACAAGAGTTAAATAGACCTATTGAATCTGTTACTATGGATGACATATATAGAGCAGGTACTAAAGAACAGTTACTAGGCTTATACAACTTAACAAAAGATGCTAATACTGCTCCATGGGCACCAGGACCACTAGACTATGTAGATAAAGATCATAAGATATTCTTAGGCAGTAAAGAAAATCCATTAGATATACCAGTAGAAAGGCTAGATACGGGTGAAACTGGATATTTTGGTAGACCTTTAACGGATGTTCGTAACCCTAATACTAAAGAAACTGTAGGCGATAGTTTAGGCTATAAAAGACCTACTTACTTTGATTTAGATACTGTAGATACTAGTAACGCCTTTGCTCCTGCACCTATGGTTCCACTTAACATTGCTAAAGGTCTTGCTTCAGGTGTAGTTGACGTAGCTTCTGCTGTATCACATGCACCTAAAGGATTATATGGCTTGCTAGGTGGTGACTATTTAGAAGAAGGTAGCTCATTTGCAAATGATAACCCAATCTACTCTAAATCAGTTAAGACTATTATAGATACTATGGAAAAAGGATCAAGAGTACTTAAAAAGTTTAATGATAAAGTAATAGATTTTGACAACAGTAATGTAAAACAACTACAACGTGATATAGGTAAAGCTTTTGATGAGGAGAACTATGTTACAGGATTAGTGTCTGCAGCTATAACCAATCCGATAGGTGTTATAGATATGGCTGCTTCCAATTATGGATTTATGAAAGCTATGTCTGCTAAAGGTATTTCAGCTATTCCTGCTATAATGGGTACATTTACAGGTAACACAGATGAAGCTCTAAAGATATTCAAAAAGGAGTACAATAGACCTCCTAATGCTACTGAAACTTCAATTATTGCTTTAGCTGCAGCATTAGGCACAGTAGTAGATACAGCTGCAGCTAAAGTAATAATGGGTAAATCTGGGTCTACTAGCACAATATATACAATGTTGAATGGGTTGATAGAGAAACTACCTAGTAAAGTAGCTCAAGCAGCACTTAAAGGTACTAAAGCAGGTGCTGTGCTAGTTGGTGTTGAAGGTACTCAAGAAGCATTTACAGAAGCTATGACTGTAGCAGGTGGTACTCAAGATATAGAAAAGTTCACTAAACCTGAGTATGTAAAAAGGATTTATGAAGCAGGTGGTGCAGGTGCTATACTAGGACCTGGTACAAAAGTAATACAAGCTGGTGAAAGTATTGTAGACAATTCAGTAGAGACTGTAAAAAATAAATTAGCTACTATCGGTACAAATGTGGCTGATAATGTGGCTGATACTGTCCAACCTGCAGAGACTGTGAAGCAGGGTATTCGAGATGTAGCTGCAACTATTATGAGTGGTGAGTATACGAAAGACTTGCAAGGTACATATGATAAATTATATAGTTTAAGTAAACAAACGTCTGATAAGGAACTTATAGCTACTATAGAGGCAGTAAGAAAAGATTACTTTTCAGAGCTAACTAGTAAAGAATTATCTACGGATTCAGTAATACTGGGTTCTAAGGAATACGCAAAAGATTTGATAGAAGATTTAGTATTGTTCAGTGAAGAACCTCCTAAAGCAGGAAGTATACTAGAAAAGAATATACAGAAGATAGCAGAAGCTAATGAAGTTACTGCAGAAGATATAGCTAGTATAGTAGCTAAAACCATGGAGTTAGTAGATAAAGACGCAATATATGGTCCATCAGGATACAGAACCTATGGTAAAGCACTAAGGGCTGCAGAAAGGGCAGGAGATACTATTAGAGAAGAGCTTGCTATTAAGAAGTTAGAAAGCTTTAAAGGTACCCAAGAAGCTAAGTTAAATGCAATAGAGAAAACTATAGTGGATATAAAAGAAAGGTTAAATAGTGGAGTACCATTAGATGCTAAAGTAGTAAAGAATGCTGAAGGAAAAGATATCAGAGTGGTTAAGGTTCCAAATCCTAAAGGTGGGGTCTACGCAGAAGTTAGAATAGATGAGAATAATATTATATTTGGTATTGATAAGATTATAGCTAAAACTAAAGAAAACATTGCTGGTATAAATGCTGAGTTGGGCACTTCTAGACTTAATAAAGAAGTGAAAGAGGAAGTTGTACAACCTACTAAACCTACTAATCCAGAAGTTGTTAGGTTTGAGAGCATGATTGAGAAATTAGATAAGGACAGTATAGATAACCCTGCTAATGAGGAAGCTAATAGAGTAAAGATAGAGAAGTTACACAATAAGATAGCTTCATTGGAAGGTAGTGTATTCCAAGAATCTAGTAGTGAGAAGAAAGAAGAGTATTCAGATGTTTATGAGGCTGAGGCAGATGTAGTTACAGAGTATAAGCCTGAGACTGGCAGTGTATATAAACCGAAAGTAGATGTAGTAGAAGACACACAAGATAACAACTTGAAGAATACCATAGTTTCTGACAAGGTTGAGACTCCGATCAGAACACTAGGAAAGTTATCTGATATGGTTAAACAGGTAACTAAGAAAGCAGTAGGTACAATTAAAAAGACATTTGTAGATAAATCTAAGATAGAAGGTGTTAGTAAAGAGTCTCCAGCTATGGGTTTAATCTATGGTAAGGATGGTAGTGTTAAGTCGGAGGTTGCACTGGCACTGTATACTGTAGGTAGAGAATATATAGCATTTAATAGCAATGTACTTGGCAAATATAAGACTAAGAAAGACTTAGCATCCTTACTGAAGAAGACTGAGGATTTTGAGATTGGAAGTGTAGAACAGGCATTTTACAATGAGAATGGAATGTCTACTGGTGTAGTTGCAGATATACTTGGTAAGAATGTACTGAATGTACTCGGTATTAAACCAAACAAAGAAGGTGACTTCAGGGAGTACGCTAGATTAGTGGCAGACTTAGGAAATACCACATTACATATGATGGTTAGTGATGGCCTGATTGAGTATCATGAAGTAGGTCCAGCTAAATATAATGAGACGTTTGGTGAAGGTAAGGCTAATGTAGCACTTCCGTTTGTAAGAATGTCAAAAGAGTTTAATGAAGGTACTAGTGACTTTAGAAAAGAGTCTGTAGGTAAGTGGTCTACTGAGTATAAAGAGTTGGCTAAAGAGTTGGAGTTGGATTTAGGCAGTAGAAGAGAGCCGTCTACAACTAACCTTCCAAAGAAGAAAGCTATAGTAGCTAGAAATAATAAAGTGGCTAAAGTTAATCAGAAAGTAGTAGATGCGATTAATAATGCTCAAGGTATTAAGCACGTTAAGGTAGAAGAGTCATTAGCATTTATACGTGATAATAAAGACTTGATGATGAAGTTGGAAGGGTGGGTAGATATTGATACGTTTGAAGGTAGCTTTGATGCTAAAGATTCTCAGATTGCAAAGAACAGACAGATAGAGAAGTCGATAGATGAATTGTTGACACTAGATGGAGATCAGTTCTACTTTGAGTGGTTCTACAGCAAGAACGGTAGATATCTGATGGATAGTAATACAATAAATCCACAGTCTGACACATTACATAGATTTGTTGTAGTGCCTGAAGAATGGACTCAAACTATTACTGCTAAAGAGATGAAGTCATTTTACTATGCAGTAGCTCAAGCAATCGGTGTAGCAGTAGATAAAGAAAGTACATCTACTGTTCAAAGTAAAGGTGAAGAGTTTACAAAAGTGCCTTGGAAAGAGTCTTTAGAGGCTATAAGTAAGGATGGTTTTAAGACTGATCATGTTGGACATTACTTGATGGCTGTATATGCCGTAAAAGCTATGCAAGAGGCTAATGGGAATGAGTTTACAGCTACATTGTCTGCAGAGTTTGATGCATTGACAAGTGGGTTTGGTATTAAGTTGATGCAATACCCTATACTGAATGACATGCAGAAATGGTTACAGAAAGTTGGAGTATTTATAGGGAAGCCTATAGAAGGTTCTATGAATGATGAATTGGCTAGTGGGAGATTTTTCGATAGTTACCAAGAGTTAGCATCTAAAGTGCGAGTTACACTCCCAAAAGAGTTAGAGAAGAATGTACTAGCACAGAAGTTAATGGAAGTCTTGCCTAAGTATGTTGAGGGTGAGAAGATAAGTAAAGAGTTACGAAATCTATTCAAAGATCCGTTTATGACATTCAACTATGCTGCAGGGTTTAAAAGTATAACGTTGTCATTGAGCTACAATATAACAGGTAAGATATTTGATGGTATAGCTAAAGGTGACAAACAATACGATAGTATAAAAAGTATATTAGAGCCTATGCTAAAAGATGGTGGAAACATTGTTGATGTGATTAAAGCACAATCTGTTGACATGATTAAAGTTAAAGGTAAAGGTACACTAGGAGAAGCACTCCGCAATTTGGTAATAGATACATATGGAGCACAAGTACAGTCAGTATTAGAGAGTCAGTTTGGTCAGTTTGTTGAGATAAATGAATTGACTAATAATGCATTCAAATTAATGTATACTAACTTTAGTACAGAATACAAAAAAGAGATAAGCAACCTTGGTGAAGTAATTACAGAAGCAGATAGACTAGGTATCGTACATAAGTTGATAGATAAGTTTCCTATTATTGCAGGACCGTTGAGTGGTATGTTCGAAGAGGGTGTAGCTATATTTGGTAAGACTAAAGTTACAGGGGATAAGAGTGTAGCTCCAGTTAAAACTAAATTGAAAGGTGGTAATTCCACTGTATCAGTTATCATAAAAGAGATAGATGCAGCTATGAGTGCAGGAGCTGTTATACCTATTCACTTTATAGATGGTGCTGTTATGAATTATATGATGGAGAAGTTTAAAGCTCAATTTATCCATGATGCTATCATGCCAGGTATCAAAGATGCAGATAAGATAGTTAATGGGTATAATGAAGAATGGTACAGAGTTAACACAGAATATTCAGTCTTGGAGGAGCTTATTGCTTCAATGGAAAGAAATCCAAAAAGTACTGCAGAGTTAAAAGGGTATAAAGGTGAGAGTATTACCTATGCAGATACATTAGCAGCATTAAAAGAAATTAATGTAGAAGTTAGGGCTCAGAGAGAGTGGCTAAAGCAACAACCTGTTAATGTAGGGCATATGGTAGG
>ERZ889078.2771-NODE-2771-length-12216-cov-56.142422_pt1 | contig 12216 bp, 13 predicted proteins | sample MGYA00521266_ERZ889078 | MGnify/ENA primary metagenome ERZ889078 (study PRJEB32303, sample SAMEA104408618) | aquatic metagenome | biome: Brackish water; feature: Pelagic; material: water | place: Baltic Sea | collected 2014-06-16T06:34:00 | depth 76,534 m ... | reverse complement strand
CAGCAATCCCGAGTCTGTTGCAGATCATTCATACTCTATGGCAATTATGGGTATGTTCATATCTGATTTAGAAAATTATGATACTGAAAAAATAATCAAAATGATATTACTACATGATTTAGCAGAATCAGAGATAGGAGATTACACACCTGGACAAATACCGCTAGAGAGAAAAAATGATTTGGAAAATAAAGCATTTTTAAAAATTTTAGAAAATTTACCAGATTTAATAAAATCAAAATATTTGGACATTTGGAATGAATACCAAGAAAATAATTCTCAAGAATCCAAAATGGTTCATCAACTTGATAGGTTAGAGATGGCGCTACAAGCAAAAACATATGAAAATGAAGGACACCCTAAAGAAAAATTAGAATCTTTTTTTGAATCTGCAAAAAAGGAAATTAGTCATCCAAAATTAAAAGAATTATTTAGAAACATTATAGAGGATACATAAAGATGTCAGAAACTGAAAAAGACAAATTAATTGATGCACAAAAACAAGTAATAGGTATATTGTTTGAGGTAATAAAAAGACTGCAAGCAAACAAGGATCTAGATGAAGAATATTTTCAGATGCTATCTAATGGTAATAAAAATGAAATTCGCATCAAAGAAATATCCAGTGAAAGAACTGAAAATGCTAAAATTGTTAGCAGGCTATTAGAACAGTTGGAAACTTAATTTTAACAACCACAATCATCATCAGATATTATTCTAAGATGTGCTGTTTGTTGATATTTATCTTGAACATAATTTGCAAGATTTACTATTCTAATTCGAGATTCTCTAGTGGTCCAATTTCCTTCATTCTCAAACCAAAATTCAATTTCATTAAGATCGTAGCGTTCATTTTTTTTAACAAGTTCTTTAAAAATAAGTTTAATTTCATCAACGTCTAATTCTGAAAGTTCAGATTTGTCCTCAACCATGGTAGTAATTTCATTTAATTTGATAATTACATTGTTTGTCAGTGGCATATCTTGTATTTCTTTGGGATTCTATACAAATCTTTAGAAGTAAAATTGTTATAGTAATTACATCAGTGTGAATCATGCAATATTTTCAGGCTTTAAAATTAGGTCAAAAAAGAGTGGCCGCTGCAAGAGAATACCTCAATACACTAACAAATGGTAAAGCCATGCCCGCATTGGCACTAACAGATACTAAATCTAATGTGTGGGAGCCAGTAGGGGAAGAAAATCTATATGCATTTGTAGATGAATCAGCAGGTTTTGTGTTAACTGACAATAGTGGCTACATTCTTGCTCTTGTGGATAAAACAGGTTCATCTAAAACAATAGTTCAAGGAGTAACTAAACAACAAAAGGAGATATTAGAAAAAGCATTTCAAAATGACAATATTCTAAAATTTGAAGGTAAAGTAATCTTACCCGTATAGTCTCAAGAAAAAAACATAAGCTTTAGTTATGATATAATTTACTAGTACATTATGAGTAAATTTTCTCAAGAAATTGAGGTGGGAGGTCACCTAATTGATTCCTCCATTTTGACCAAGATCTTTGATAAAATAATGGACTTGCAAGGGGAATTCCAAGTGCAGGAAATAGAAATTGGTAAAAAGAAAAAAGACCAATCATTTGCCAGATTACAAGTTACAGGAAAAAACCAAAAACATTTAGATGAGATTTTACAAACTGTTTATCGTTTAGGAGCAGTATCAAAAATCCAACAACAAATCACATTAAAAAAATCACCAAAAAACAATGTAATGCCGGATAATTTTTACAGTACAACAAATAATCACACCCATGTTTTTCATAAAGAGAAATGGGTTTCAGTAGAAAATATGATGATGGACAAATGTATTGTTGTTAAAGGTAATAGAGCATTCTGCGTCCCAGTAAGAGATGTAAAGAAAGATGATCAAATAATAGTAGGCGAAAAAGGGATCAAAATCACACCACCAGAGCGTCCAAGAGAAGGTGTCAATGTTTTTGAATTTATGGGCAGTTCAAGTTCTAGTGAAAGGCCAACCCAACACATTGCAAAACAAGTTGCAGATGACATTTATCTTACAAAAAAGAAAGGAGGAAAAATCGTCATTGTGGGAGGTCCTGCAATCGTACATACGGGTGCAGATGATTCAGTTGCTGAACTGATTAGAGCAGGATACATTGACGGGGTCTTGGCAGGAAATGCATTGGCAGTACACGATATAGAATATGCCACGTTAGGTACTTCCTTAGGGATGAATGTACATAATGCAACATTAGCATATCATGGACATAGAAATCATATGGACACAATTAATGCCGTATTCAAGGCAGGTTCAATTGCAAATATGGTAAAATCTAAGAAATTGACTAAAGGTATAATGTATGAATGTGTAAAAAATAAAGTTCCATTTGTTTTGGCAGGCTCCATCAGAGATGATGGGCCATTACCAGATGTGATTACAGATATGACTGAAGCTCAAAGAGAATACAAAAAAATTCTAAAAGGTGCAAGTATGGTGATCATGATTTCAACAATGTTACACTCTATTGCAACTGGAAACATGCTTCCTGCAAATGTCAAAGTAATTGTTGTTGACATCAGTCAACCAACAGTAACAAAACTTATGGACCGAGGAACATGGCAAGCATTGGGAATTGTATCTGATGTTGGTGCATTTTTACCAATGGTTGCTCAACAATTAAGAAAAAAGAAATAATCAAGGTATCAATCAACATTCTTTGATGGATTTAAAGAATTTTGCAATCATTTCAATTCCTGCAACTATTTTTGGTGCATTGTTTTTTACAAATTCAATTTTTTCAGAAGAAGTTTTTGGTTTCTGATTTCGATAATTTTCATAAACTTTAGCGCCATCATAGTCAACATATGCAATTCTAGCACTAAAATCTGTTCTTTCTAAAACTAAACTATCGCCACCAACTATAGCAGTATGGTATGGATGAACCATTAATGATTCGGATAATTTTTGAGAAGTAAAGATCTTTGCTTTTTGTAAATCATGTGCAAATGTATTAAAATCTGCTAAAAGATAAAATGTTGCATCAGGTTTTGTAACTTTAACGCCATCAATAGCAGTTAAAGCATGATATGTGTAATCCCCCATAATTTGATGAATATTACGAGTTACATCAAAATATTCATCCATTTCTTTACTTATTTCAAATCCCGCTACAGCAGCATATTGAATTGGAGTTGAAACTGCAGTGTATTCAGTTGCAAGTATTTTTTTGAATTGTCTTCTCAAATCAATAGCATGTTGAGGGAAAACAACATATCCTAATCTATAACCTCCTGCTGCATGAGATTTTGACAATCCGTTTGTAACAAAAGTTCCTTCAGGATAAATTGTCCCCATACTAACAAATTTTGAAAAATCATATGTTGTAAGCGCGTAAATCTCATCAGAGATAATAGTAATGTTTTGTTCTCTACACACATCTGCAATTTCTTCCAATTCCAATCTATCATATAGTAATCCAGTAGGATTGTTAGGATTATTCAATATCAAAATCTTTTGTCTATCTTGTAATCGTAAAGCCAATTTTCTCAAATCATTTGGAGATATTTTTTTATTTGCACGAGTAGGCAACATGTGATAATTTTTTTTCAAAAATCTAATTTGTGGTAAATATCCTAACCATGCAGGAGTCGGTAAAATTACAGTGCCATGTAATATCTCTAAAAGATTAAAAATTAGTTCTTTTGTACCCGGGCCCACATAGATTCTTTCAGGTGCTATATCCATTCCAAAATAATGTTTGTTGTATTTTGAAATAGCATTTCTTAATTCAGGGATTCCAGGTACTGCAGCATATGCTCCTTTGTCCACATTTCTGATTAATGCCTCTTGAATCAATTTAGGTACAGGGAAAGGAGATTGTCCAAAAGCAAAGCCATAGTAGCCAAAACTACATTCAGGATGAGGGCAATCTGAGTGAAATTCTTGTAAAAATGTATTTAGTTTTAGATTCTCAGGCATTTCAATGTCTTCTACCTGCTGATCAACTACAAATTTCAATAACATATCTAAGTTTGAAGAGATTATAGATTAAACATAAAAATAGAAAATATCAAAGAGTGAAAATTATCAACCTAATTTTTGAATTTCATCTAGAACTTGAGGATTTTCAATCGATGATAAATCGCCTAATTCTGTTCCAAGTAATTTAGATTTTAACAATCTACGCATAATTTTACCAGTTCTGGTTTTTGGAAGATCAGATAGTTGAAAAACAAATTTAGGTTTGGCAACTTTTCCAATTTTTTCAGATATATAATTAGAAATTTCAGTAGTCGTAATGATTTCAGATTTATTATCTACAACAAAAAATACAACAATTGCCTCTCCTGTTATACTATCTGGAATGGATACAGATGCAGCATCAGATATTTTTTTATGAGAAATAACAGTATGTTCAATTTCAGCAGTACTCATTCTATGACCTGAAACATTAATCACATCATCAGATCTTCCACGCATGTACCAAAGATTATCCTTATCAACAAAAACATAATCACCATGAAACCAAATATTTTTAAATCTTGACCAATAAGTTTCAAGATATCTTTTATCGTCATTTAATAAACCACGAGTCATTGCAGGCCATGGAGATTTTATAACAAGATACCCATTTTTCCCTCTGACAGAATTTTGCTCATCATCAACAACATCTAAATTCATTCCAGGAACTGGCATGCCAACAGTTGAAGGTTTTAATTTCATTCCAGGAAATACAGATAACATTGCACCCCCTATTTCAGTACCTCCAGACAAATTCATGATTGGGATTTTTTTATTTCCAACTTTTTCATACAACCACCACCATGAATCCTCATCAAGTGGTTCTCCAGTTGTAGGAATATTTTTGATTTTATCTAAAGAAAATAGTTTTAGTGGCTCGATATTATTTTTTTTAAATAATCTTACAGCTGTTGGAGATATTCCAAAAATTGTTGCATTGTAACCAGACAGCATTTTCCATATTCTATCAGATGTTGGAAAATCTAAAGCACCGTCGTAAATTACAGCACTAGCACCCATAATCAATAAACCATATACGTTCCACACCAGCCCTGTAATCCAACCAATATCAGCAGGCCAAAACAAGATATCATGTGCCTGAGTATCTATCAAATATGCTGATTGATGGCCAGCAAATACAGAAAAACCACCATGAGTGTGAATGACGCCTTTTGGCTTTCCCGTAGTACCAGACGTATACAAAATGAATAAAGGATCTTCTGAATCTAGAATTTCAGTTTCACAGATTACATCTTGAGAATATACAAGTTTATCATAGAAAATAACATTATCAGTTTCAGAATATTCATCAACTCCTTCGTATGGAATTACAATAGTTGTCTCCACCATTGTATTTTTTAATGCGACATCTACTGATTGTTTTTGTGAAATAGATTTACCTTTTCTATAAAATCCATCAGAAATTATTAGAATTTTGGCATTACAATCTTTTAATCGTACATGTAATGAATCTGAACTATATCCAGAGAAAATTATGGTCTGAATAGCTCCAATTTTTGCTGCTGCAAGAATGGACAATATTGCTTCTTCAATCATGGGCAAGTAGATTGCAATTACATCTCCTTTTTTTACACCTAATGACTTTAACCCGTTTGCAAGTTTTGAAACTTTAGAATCAAGTTCAGAATATGAAATATTTGATGTTTTACCATTTTCAGATTCAAAATAATATGCAATTTTATCAGGAATAGTTTTTACGAATTTTTCAACTGATGATTTGTAGATGTTTGTTTTACCATTAACAAACCATTTAGACCACGCAATTCCTTTAGATGTATCTAAAATTTTTTCATATGGTGTGTCCCAAACAATTCCAATGTCCTCATCCACAGATTTCCAAAACCACTCTAGATCATTTTTTGCTTTATGAGATAATTCATCAAATGATGATAGATTATGTTTTTGCATGAATTTGTAAATATTTGATTCTTGAATTTGTTTTTCAGTTGGAATAAATTCAAAATCAGACAATGTTTAATTTTTGGTCTTCAATGTAGTAAAAAGATTTTTTGTTATGAAATATCAATACCTAGTCGTCTGGCGCAGGCAATTGCTGCTTTACCAGCATCTTCATCAATTCCAACTTTCTCTAGTTTTTGAGTCCATCCAGTTTGAGTACCCATTGTATTTTCACGATAATATGCCCTCAAAATTGTGCCTATTTCATCATCTAATCTATTTCTAGTAGCATCATTCATTCCAGCTTGAAGAATAGTTGCATCAGATGTTGCCAGAATTTTGATAAATTCTATATTTTCCAAGGATAATTCAGTCATCAAACACCAATCTGTTTTTTCAATAAATCTAAAGTTAGCCCTGGATCTGCTTTTCCTTTAGTTTTCTGCATTACTTTGCCTACCAAATAATTGATAGTTTGTGGATTTGATTTTGTTTGCTCAACTGCCTGAGACTCTTCTGAGATAACTAGAGTGATTATTTTAGATAATTCAGATATGTCTGAGACATTGCCAAGATCAAGTTCTAAAATAACAACAGACAACTCTTTACCTGATTTTAAAATTTCATGTAATGCATTTTTAGATGAATTTCTAGAAACTTTTCCAGATTGAATTGCATCAGCAAGGTCTCTTAGATGTGTAGAAGTAAATTTTGATACCTCTCGTTTTTCTCTAGTATCAACTAATCCCATTAATTCAGTAGTGATAATATTTGCAACCTCTTTAGCATTTGATTCAGTATGTGCTTCTTCAAACAAGTCAGAATAATATTTGTCAGAGGATAATACCTCCGCAACTTGTTCTGGAATATTATATTTTGAAACGTATCGCTCTTTCTTTGAACTAATACTTTCAGGCATTTCAGCCTGTAATTTCTTTTGAATGTCATGATCAATTGTAATCCACGGAATATCACCTTCTAAGAAATAGCGGTAATCAAGATCTTCTTCTTTAGAACGTGAAGAAACTGTAATCTTTCGTTTATCATCCCAATGACGAGTTTCTTGAATAATTTCTATATCCCTTGAATGCAAACTGTCTTGTCTCGTAATTTCAAAATGAACTGCTTTTTCCAAATCATGAAATGAACCAATATTTTTTATTTCAACTTTTTTACCCCCTTCAATTGAAACATTTGCATCTGCACGCATTGCCCCCTCTAAACTAGGATCAGCAACTCCCAGATTTGCAAGAATGTCAGATAAAATATTAAGAAAATCTCTAACTTCTTTAGGCGTCTCAAAATCAGGCTCTGTAACAATTTCTACTAAGGGAGTACCAGCACGATTGTAATCCACCAGAGTAATCAGGTTTTTGGAAGAACTTCCTTCGTAAATTAGTCGTCCAGGATCCTCCTCTAGCTGAATTCGAGTAATTCTAATTTTTTTATCACCAATCATCACAGACCCAGTACCACCCACACTGGTATCACCATACATGTTCAACTGTGTAATTTGGAAATTTTTTGGTGAATCAGGATAAAAATAATTTTTTCTAAAAAAAGCAATTTTTTCTGGAGTTGTGCAATTTAGAGCCATTGCAATTATAGTTGCTTTTTTTACTGCCTCTTGATTTAATCTAGGTAAACTTCCAGGCAACCCCATACAGACAGGACAAATATTTTCATTAATTTTAAATTCTCGATAATTTGCCTTACAAGAACAAAACAGTTTACTATTCAAATTAGTTAATTGACAGTGAATTTCCAATCCAATCATCGTCATATTGGTACCTCAGGTAGATTTACAGTTTGTTCTAATGCATGTGCTGCTTGAAGTAGTGATTTATCATTCATTGAATCAGCCATCAGTTGTATTCCAATTGGCAATCCATTTGAATTTGAAAAAGGAATAGAAATTGCAGGTTTTCCTGTGAGATTTGCAGTTATCGTATTAATGTCAACTAAAAATAATGAAATAGGATCATCAATCTTTTCACCCAGTTTGAATGGCAAAATTGGCACAGTAGGTGAAATTAGAAAATCAAATTTCTTAAACGCATCATTGATTTCCCGAGTAAGTTTACTTTTTACTTTTAATGCTTTTAAGAAATATTTTCCTGCATGACCAGCAGATGGAACAAATCCACCAATAATCATTCTCCTAGTTACTTCTGGACCAAAATTTCGTCGAGCCTTTGAAATGTATGAATTAAACTCATAACCTTCTAGTGGAAAATCATAACCATATCTAATATTATCATATCTTGCAAGATTACTGCCAGCTTCAGTTGCAGAAATTGTATAATATGCTGCAACAGAATATTTCACCATGTCAATTGAGATTTCTTCACATATTGCCCCCAATCCTTCTAATTTTGCTATGGCATCTTTTGTTGCAGATAATACTACAGGATCAATTCCATCTCCAATCATTTCTTTGATAATTCCAATTTTTTTGCCTTCAATGCCTGATTCTATGCCTGAAAGATAGTCTTCATTTTTGTTATCGACTGTAGTGTTATCATTTGAATCAATTCCAGAAATTAGATTTAACATGAATGCAGTGTCTTTTACAGTTCTTGTAAGAGGGCCAATTTGTTCAATAGTATTTGCATATGAAATCAAGCCGTATCTGCTAATCAAACCATATGTTGGTTTGTATCCCACTGTAGAACAAAAACTTGCAGGATTTCTTACAGAGCCACCAGTATCAGAACCAAGGGATGCCACACATTCAAAGGCACTAACAGAAACAGCACTGCCACCAGATGAACCACCAGGAACATGTTCAAGATTCCAAGGATTTTTGCTTGGACCATATGCACTAAACTCAGTTGTAAGACCCATAGCAAATTCATCCATGTTAACTTTACCAACAAATATTGCATCTTGTTGCTTTAGTTTTGTAATTACAGTTGCATCATATGGTGCAATAAAATTCTCAAGCATTTTTGATGCACATGTAGTTTTTGAATCTTTGATACAGATGTTATCTTTAATGGAAATTGGCATTCCAAAACAATCTCCAACTTTTTCACCAGATTTTATTTTTTTATCAATATTTCTAGCTTGATCAACTGCTTCATCATTTATTGATAAAAAAGCATGAAGTTTATCATCTATACTTTGAATTCTTTCAATAGTTTTTGCAACAAAATCTTCAGCAGATATATTTCCAGTTTTTACCTCTTGAACATATTCAAGGGCAGATATTTTTAGATTCATGAAGACATCTTTGGTGCACGAACGTATGTTCCCTTGTAGTGATTTAATTTTTCAATTAATTTATCATCAAATGGAATGTATTCATCCTTTCTCAAATTGGAGATAGAAATTTCAGGCATTGTAATTTCTTCAGAATTAACGCCTGCAGAATCTAAAAGATCAAAATAACTAATCATCATATTTACTTTTTCAACATATTCTTTATGATCATCTACATCTATTCGCATCAATTTTGAAACGTGTTCTATTTCTTCTTCAGTTACCATTTATCACACCTACGGAGTTAATCTATCCACATCTCTTGGATAAAATGTTGTATCTCGAATATTGTCAGTGCCTGTTAAGACCATAATTAGTCGCTCTAATCCAATTCCACAACCTGCGTGAGGTGGAACTCCATAATCAAATGCTTCCAAATGGTATTCAAACGCATCAGTTTTCATCCCTTTAGTCTTCATTCTCTCAGCTAGTTCATTACGTTTTTCAATTCTTGTACTGCCAGATGATAATTCTAAATCACCATACATCAAATCAAAGGATTCAGAAACTTTGGGGTTTGATTTACTATCCTTTACGTAAAATGGTTTTGGTGCAAGTGGCCAGTCAGTAATAAAATAAAATCCATCTAAACCAATTTTTTTAAGATTTGATGGGTACAAATCATCACCCCATTCAGTCTTTGCACCAGCCTTTTGCATTTTATCTACTAAGTCATCATAAGAATATCTTGGAATAGTTTCAGGAATTTCAATTGTAGGGAATTCTGAATTTGGATTTTCTTTTACATAATCATGTATAGTTTGAATTGACACTTTGATAATTTCTTCAATTCTATTCATCACATCATTATAATCAACAAACGCTTCTTCCAAATCTATGGATATGGCTTCAGCTAAATGGCGATTAGTTCTAGAGGGTTCTGCTCTAAAAATTGGTGCAATCTCAAATACTTTTTCAAAACTCATTGTTAGCTGTTCTTTGTACAATTGCGGACTTTGAGCTAAGAATGCTTCTTTGTTATAGTAAAATATTGGAAATAGTGCAGCGCCACCTTCTGTAGCTGTTGCAATCATTTTAGGTGTATTAATTTCAACAAAATTTTGATTAATAAAATATTCACGAATTGATTTTAAAACAAAACTTCTAGCTTTGAAAATATGCTGTAATTCATCACGTCTAAGATCAATTGGTCTTACCTCTAGTCTAGTATCAATATTTTTCACAGTTTTTGCAGTAGGCTCAAAAGGAGGAATCTTTTCAACATCTGAGAAAACTCTCAACTCTGTAGGAATTATTTCATAGCCATTAGGTGCTTTTTCAGATGCCTTGACATTACCAGTAATTGAAATTGAAGAATGTGCTTTTAATGAAGAAATTTTTTCACGAATTTCATCAGGACAGTCTCCTTTTTTTGCTACAATTGATAAATCTCCATTTTTATCACGAATAGTTGCAAAACTAATGTTTCCATGTCCACGAACTGTCAACACCCAACCCATTACAGTGACCTGAACTCCATCCATAGATGCGTTTAGTTCATTTGAATAGTGAGATCTACGTAAAGTTCCTAATTCTGTTTCTATCATAATTTACTTTATTCCAGATATCTAGAGGTAATTAATTTTTATATAAAATAGTAAACCATTTCCTTAATTTTCATAATGCTTATAGTAAGTAAAAATTCCACAAAAAAACAAGTTGAACATACTGATGCTCCTAGTAATTGCAATGTTTATCATTGTTGGTGCATACGTAGGATACCATGTATCTCAGCAAGCAGGAGAAGAAATAGAAGAACATGAGGTTACCATAGAATTAGAAATTTTAAATGAAAATTCAAGATTAGTACAGATTTATCAAAATCCAGAATTAAAAATGAAATTGCTCTAGAATCCACTAGCCGGATTTATATTAAATTATAATAATTAATCATAGTCATGACACTTTCAGATAAAGAGAAAATCATAGCAATTATTTCTAATGGAATTTCAGTTTTTTCATTATTACAAGAGAGAGACGAATTGCCAAAAAATACAACAATGTATGATTTTGTATTAAAGGTGATTCCAGAAGATATCAAGTCAGAACTAAGTGTCGAGATAATAGATGAAGTATTCCAGTACGTTACATCCACACATAGTTCATAAAGTACAAAGTACTAACTAAAGCATCATAATGACTGCAATAGCAACACTAGGCTCACATTGTTCATTACAAGTTCTAAAAGGCGCAAAAGATGAAGGATTGAAAACAATCCTAGTGTGTGAAAAAAAACGTGAAAAATTATACAAAAGATTTCCATTTATTGATGAATTAATTATTGTGGATTCATTCAAAGAAGTTCTTGATCAAAAATGTCAATCAATTCTTGAAGAAAATAATGCAGTTTTAATTCCACATGGAACATTAATCGCACAAATGAGTTCTGAAGAAATTGAATCAATCAAAACTCCTGTGTTTGGCAACAAATGGATTCTAAGATGGGAATCAGATAGAGATATGAAAGAAAAACTGATGAGAGAGGCAAATCTTCCAATGCCAAAAGCAATAACAAAACCCAAAGATATTGAAAAACTAGTAATTGTAAAAAGACAAGGAGCCGCAGGTGGTAAAGGATACTTTATGGCAGCAAATGAAGAGGATTACAATACAAAACGAAATCAATTAATTTTAGATGGAATAATTTCAAAAGATGAAACTCTCTACATTCAAGAATATGCAGCAGGTGTGTTAGCTTATTTACAATTTTTCTACTCTCCACTAAAAGGAGAATTAGAATTCTTTGGAGTTGATCAAAGACATGAATCAGACATTGAAGGATTGGGAAGAATTCCTGCAGACCAACAGCTAAAATCAAACAAAATTCCATCATTCAATGTTATTGGCAATAGCCCTCTAGTTTTACGAGAATCATTATTAGATGAAGTGTATACAATGGGAGAAAATTTTGTTGAAGCAGCAAAAAGAGTAGTTACACCAGGAATGAACGGACCGTTTTGTATAGAAGGGGTTTATGATGAAAATGCCAAATTCACATCTTTTGAGTTTTCAGCAAGAATAGTTGCAGG
>ERZ889078.2770-NODE-2770-length-12218-cov-5.448902_pt1 | contig 12218 bp, 8 predicted proteins | sample MGYA00521266_ERZ889078 | MGnify/ENA primary metagenome ERZ889078 (study PRJEB32303, sample SAMEA104408618) | aquatic metagenome | biome: Brackish water; feature: Pelagic; material: water | place: Baltic Sea | collected 2014-06-16T06:34:00 | depth 76,534 m ... | reverse complement strand
GCTGGTTACTACATTATTAAGGAAGGCCCGATCGTGACTGACCAAGATGACCGTCCCTTTGTAATCGATCAGTAGCTCTTCAAGCAAATCTAAAGTATCAATATCCAAATCGTTAGTTGGCTCATCAAGCACGAGTATATTTGAAGGAGCAGTGAATAATTTGGCCAACAGCAAACGATTGCGCTCTCCGCCGGATAGCGCTTTAACCGGCTGGCGGCAGCGATCTGGGGCGAATAAGAAATCTTGTAAGTAGCTAATTACATGGCGGCTTTTACCCCCTATTTCGAGCATGTCGCGACCACCCGAAACATTATCTTGAACTGTTTTTTCCTCATCCAAGGCAGAACGATATTGGTCAAAATAGGCTACATTGAGATTGGTGCCTACTTTAATGGTGCCCTGTTGGGGAGTTAATTCACCTAGCAATAATTTAATAAGGGTAGTTTTCCCAACGCCATTTCGTCCGATAAAACCTACTTTATCGCCTCGTTGAATGAGCGTTGAAAAGTCCTTAACTACCTCATCTTGATCAAAGGAAAAAGAGATGTTGGTCGCCTCAGCGACTATCTTGCCAGATTTATCGGCGTGCTGAATATCCATTTTGGCCGTGCCTAGACGCTTTCGTCGCTCGGCATACTCGTTACGCATAGCTTCGAGAGACCGCACCCGCCCTTCATTGCGTGTGCGACGCGCTTTTATGCCTTGGCGAATCCATATTTCTTCTTGCGATAGACGCTTATCAAACAATGAATTTTGACGATCTTCAATTTCTAGGTTTTCTTCTTTCCGAACTAAATACGTACTGTAGTCACAGTTAAATTCGGCCAATTTACCTCGATCAATTTCGATAAATCGATTAGCTAGGTTATCCATAAAGCGGCGGTCGTGGCTAATGAATAGTAATGAGCCCTCCCATTTGAGTAAAAACTGCTCTACCCACTGAATGGCTTCTATATCCAGGTGATTGGTCGGCTCATCAAGCAACAACAGATCTGGATTACAGACCAAAGCTCTGGCCAGCAGGACTCTCCGTTTGTAGCCGCCAGATAAACTAGCGATATCAACGTCTGGATCAAGATCCATCTTGGTAATAATAGATTCAACACGTTGGTTGATATCCCAGCCATCAATTCGCTCTATTTCAGCCTGGCATTTCGCTAGCTCGTTAAATATTTTAGGGCTGGAGTCATGGCTTAATTGCTGAGTGAGATGATGAAATTGTTGAATTAGTTTGCCTTCGGCGCCTAAGCCGTCAGCAATAACATCAAACACATTGCCTTGTGTATCATGTGGCACAGATTGCTCTAACTGAGCTATTTTTACACCACTGGCGCGTTTAATGAGACCCTCATCAGCAACGATTTGGCCAGTAAGAATCTTCAGTAAAGTGGATTTCCCCGCACCATTTCTACCAATGAGGCACACGCGCTCACCGGGTTCAATTACTAGGTTTATATGGTCAATAAGGGGTGGTTGACCATAACTTAAAAAAACATCTTGTAGGGTGATTAGGGGCATAAAATTTATTTGTCGCCTAGAGTTGGTGTTTGAGTTGTACTATCGAGGCCAAACGGCTTAGTTAGTAATATTAATTTGGGTAGTAATGTCATAGATCCGAGCAATGCAGCCAGCATGGCTAGGCTGGTCAGAAGTCCAAAATAAATTGAAGGAATGAAATTTGACAGGGCCAATATCGAGAAGCCGACGATAATAGTACTCGCAGTATAAAATAGAGCTTGACCTATACTGGCGTGTGCGCGATGCATTGAGGCAATATAGTTTTTATCAACGCTAAATTCACGGGTGAAACGAGTTAGATAGTGAATGGCGTGATCTACGCCAATACCTACCGTGATAGCGGCGATTGTGATTGTCATCATATCCAGGGGAATAGCCATAATGCCCATGCCGCCGAGAACGATAGCCGCAGCCAAAAAGTTAGGTAGGACCGCGATTATAGATATTTTGATCGAGCGGAATAGCACTAAGAACATAGCCATTATGCCAACGAAAACTGCCCCTAAAGTGAGTATTTGTGATTTATATAAACTTTGCAGCATATTGTTATACAGCACGAGCAGACCGGTAAAGCGAATGTTTTCGGGTGCTATACCGACTTCATTTTCGGCATAGGTGCGAATTTTCTCAAGTAACTCCGCACGGTGTAATTGACCGCCAGTTTCCTTAGCGCGCAGTTGAATACGGGCCTCATCAATATTCTCAAGAAGATAGGGTCCTACCAATTGCTGGTAAATATCGTCCCCGAGGCTTTGCCGCATAAAGGCAATTTCGAAGTCATTGAGTGGATGTCCGAGAAGATCGGTTGCGACGGCACTGATTTGCGCTAGAGAACTTACTTTACCGACTTCGGGTTGAGCTTCAATAAAACGATGTAGTTTACTTAAATCGGCTAATCCAGCAGACGAGAACCAATAGCTGTCGATTAGAGCGGCGTCTTCATCATTAAAGGCATCTTCAGCAAAACTGTAGTCGCCCTGATCACTGAAGCCGTAGCTATCTTCGACAGTCTCTGAGTCGCTTGTAGCAGGCGCAATAGACGCTGGGGCTTGAATGATAATATCTAGAGGTGTTGTGCCACCCAGCGCTCTGTCAATTATTTCCATACCCTGATAGATTTCAGTACTTGACCGGAAGTAATCGATAAAACGGTTTTCAACCTCCAACTTGGTGATCCCGTAACCTGAAAGAGCCGCTAAACCCAGTGCAATTAGCAGGACTGCTGACCCATAGTTCTCGGTAAACCATGCAAATTTTCGAGTTATCGCAGCAGAGTTATCTGCGGTTGCAGAGGGTTTTCCTTTGCCAAGCAATATCATGCCGGCGGGTATCACCACAAAAGAGACCAATAGCGCAAGACTGATACCCAGTGTCATCATCCAACCAAAGTCGATGACGGGTCTAATATTGCTCACCACCAGAGAGGTGAAAGCAACAATCGTAGTGAGCACGGTATACACGCAGGGTTTGGCCATAGAAACAACAGTCTCGCTGACCAGTTGGTGCTGCGTCGCGTCCGGTTTAGCCGATTGCAGCTCTCGATAACGGACGATCAGGTGAATAGTTAGCGCTAGCGTTATGATCAGCAGCAAAGAAACGAAATTAGAGGATATAACCGTTAACCGCCAGTCAACCCAGCTTAAAAAGCCAAGAATAATAGTCAGACAAAGACTGCAGGTTACCAACGGTAGTACAACCCAACGAACTCTCCGAAAAATAAGGGCCAAGGTTGCAATGATAAACAGCAAAATACCGGCGCCAAAAACTTGCAGATCGCTTTTAATAAAATCGATCATGTCAGCGGTAATCATATCTGGACCACCGAGGAAAATGGTGGCTTGGCTTCGGTAACCATTAATCAGGCCACGCACCGCATCAACTCTCTCGTGATCTTCTAACGCTGTGGCGGTGCGATGGTTAAGGAATTCTAGACTGATTGACTCCAACTGGCTTTTTTGGTCCAGGGTAAGGCCTACAGTGTCGCGAACTAAACGTAAATCGTCACGTGCGGTCACTAACTTCAAATAGGTACTGTCGAGCTTTAAGGTCGCTAGAATGCCCGTGGTTTGTCCGTCAGCGCTGAGAATAACATCCTTATAAATTGGGCTGTTTAAAAATTCCTGTTTTGCCAGTTGTTTATCAACACCAGCAGAAAGTAGTGTGTTTAGCTCATTAGTTAGGTCTGAAATCTCAATTTTTGGACTATAGAGTAGTGGCACGTCGAGCATGGATAAGACGCTCTCAACGCCTCCAATGGTGAGCAGATCCGAGCGCAGTGCTCCTAGCACCTGAAGATTTTTTTCATCAAATAGATCGCCTTGTTTAGGCGAAAAAGTAACGATCAGATAATTATCACTGCCATAGCGCTGGACTACTTCACGAAAGAAGTTCAAGTCCTCGTCATTTTCCAGTGTTAGCGAATCCGCCGAGGCATCCAGTTTGAAGTTTGGTAATCCCATTGCCATGACTATGGTCAGCAATACGAGCATTATTATTGCCGCCAATGGATGACGTAGAATCGCCTTGTCATATAGTTTAAACAGGGAAGATTGCATGGTGAGAGCTAGCCTTAAAATAGTAATCAACAAAGATGCGCTATTATGCGGTTTTGCAGGCGTAATTTATAGGCTGATTACGCAACATAGGGCAGTCTAGTAAATATTTTTTGATACTAAGTTTATCATCTACTTTAATAAGTCGTTGCGTAAGCTACACATGGCCCCTAATGTAAATTAACAAGATAACCTAATATCTAGTTAGGAGGTCAATTAGCTCAAAAGGGCTAGTTTCAAAGGTTACGTTGGCAAAAACTATAAAAAGAGGGTTAGTAATGAAAAAATCGAACAGTATCCTGGGTATATTGGTGTCCCTAGTCATTGGTGGACTTATATTACTTGGGGGTAGCCAAGGAAGCCTGAAAATTAATGGCCTGCCTTTATTTGCGATATGTGGCGCCATAGGATTTGTTCTTCACTGGCTGATGTTTGTTCCCGCCTATACATTCCAAACCGAACACTATTTTGATTTAACCGGATCGATATCTTACATAACGACCGTGGTGGTCGCCGCAACATTGAGCTCGTCCCTTGATCTTAGAGATCTCATCATTTGCGCCATGATTGTAATTTGGGCGGTCCGTCTAGGTTCGTTTCTGTTCTGGCGAATAAAAAAGGACGGCCAAGACACACGTTTTATCGTCATGAAGACGCAATTCATATGGTTCTTGCTGACTTGGACTATAGGTGGCCTGTGGGTGTTGGTTACAATGGCGGCAGGACTAGCTGCGATAACGTCTAATGTGACCCAGGAACTTGGGCTTTTAAGCTATTTTGGAATCTCGTTATGGTTATTTGGATTTGTAGTGGAGGTTATTGCGGACAGGCAAAAGAGACGATTTAAGGCGGCGCCTGAGAATAAAGGGCGTTTCATTAAGTCGGGACTATGGGCTTGGTCACAACACCCTAATTACTTTGGTGAAATAACACTTTGGTTTGGGTTAGCGCTAGTAGCACTACCGGTCTTATTTGGTTGGCAATTATGCGCGTTGATTTCCCCTATATTTGTCTATGTATTGTTAACTAGAATTAGCGGCATACCACTATTAGATCGACTTGCTTTGAAGAAATGGGGAACCGACCCAACCTATCTTGCCTATATAGCGTCAACACCCTCATTAATTCTTGCTCGGCCCAAAACCTAGTGCCAGCAAAGATTTTGATGGATAATAGACTTTTTAAAACTGCAATCGGTTTGAGATATTTGGGGTAGCTATGAAGGGTGTAATTCTTGACTTTGACAGTATAGGGCCAACGGATCTAGACCTGACTTCACTGCACCAATTGCCCATCCAGTGGACGATTTACCCCGACTGTAAGGCCTCGCAGGTGGCCGACCGGATCGCCCATGCTGATATTGTGTTGACTAATAAGACGGCAATTCGGGCCTCTGAAATGGTTGAGGCTAAGAATCTAAAGCTCATCGCATTGTTTGCCACAGGAACGGATATTATCGATTTAGCGGGGGCCAGCGCGAAAAATATTGTGGTGAGCAATGCCATCGGCTACGGCACAGCATCGGTAGTTCAACACGTGTGGTCGCTGATTTTGGCGTTAACTACAAACCTAAATGAGCACAGCAAGGCGGCAACCGACGGTCGGTGGCGTAACAGCCGCTTCTTTTGTTTGCTGGATTCACCAGTGCAGGAGTTGGACGGCAAAGTCTTAGGCATTGTAGGTGCCGGCGAATTAGGTTTAGGTGTGGCAAAAATAGCTGAAGCATTTGGAATGAAAGTGTTTTTTGCGTCTTTGCCGGGTCGAGCTCACTCTCACTCTAATCAGGTGAGTAGAATGCCTTTTAATGAGTTGCTAAAAACCGTTGATATTCTCAGTTTGCATTGTCCTTTAACGGCGGCAACCACTAAATTAATCGGGGCTGATGAACTGGGATCAATGAAAGGATCTGCTCTGCTGATCAATACCGCGCGCGGAGGACTGATTGATGAGAAAGCACTAAAGGATGCGCTCACACATGGCGTTATTGCTGGTGCAGCGGTTGATGTGCTCAGCGTCGAGCCGCCCTCTGAAGGGAATGTACTCATTGATAGTTTTATCCCCAACTTGATCGTTACACCGCATGTTGCCTGGATCGCGCGTGAGTCGCGGCAGCGACTGGTTAACCAGGTAGCTGGAAATGTAAAAGGGTTTCTCGAGGGTCAGCCACGTAATCAGGTCCGTTAACCTAGGCTATTTAATCTTTTATATCTTTAAACCTTGAAGTCACTCATTAATTTTTTGGGCACCAAAATCTTCTTCAACCGCACATAACTCGGGATGCCACCTTTAAACGGCGGGTAATCTTCTCCGGCAATTAAGGGCTCTAGGTAATCACGGGCTTTTTGGGTTATACCATAACCATCTTCGGTGATGAATGAGCGGGGCATCTTCTTTTCCATATTAGCCACGTCCGCTAATGGAACCTCGCCTAATGACCAGCTGTATTTTTTGCCCGCTCCTCTCTCAATAGAAACCATCACAGAACTCTTACCCTGTACTGCCATCTCGACTGCGGCTCGACCAACGGCATAAGCTTGGTCTACATCAGTTTTTGAGGCTATGTGGCGCGCTGAGCGCTGCAAATAGTCGGCCATAGCCCAGTGATATTTATAGCCAGTGGACTGTTTAATCATGCTGGCTAAGGCTGGAGCAACGCCACCAAGTTGCTGGTGTCCAAAGGCATCCTTATTAATCGAGCCGGAAATATGCGCACCGTCACTATATTGGGCTCCTTCGGAAGCAACGATAACGCAGTAACCCTTTTCATTAATGGTTTTTTCAACCTTTGCAATAAAGTTCTCTCGAGAAAAAGGAATTTCGGGGAATAGGATAATGTGTGGAGGATCGCCTGCCTGCTCTCCTGCGAGGCCACTAGATGCGGCAATCCATCCGGCGTGTCGACCCATCACTTCAAGAATGAATACTTTGGTGGAGGAGCCACACATTGACTCAATGTCGAGGCTAGCTTCCTTAGTTGATGTGGCGATATATTTCGCTACTGAACCAAATCCAGGGCTACAGTCCGTCAGTGGCAGATCGTTATCAATGGTTTTGGGGATATGAATGGCTTGGATAGGATAGCCCATCTTTTCAGAGATTTGAGATACTTTAAGACAGGTATCTGCCGAGTCACCACCGCCATTATAAAAAAAGTAGCCTATATTGTGCGCTTTGAACACCGCAATGAGACGCTCGTATTCTGCGGGACTATCTTGGTAATTTTTCATCTTATAGCGGCAAGAGCCAAAAGCGCCACCAGGTGTATGTCTCAGTGCGGCAATAGCAGATGAAGATTCTTTGCTAGTATCTACAAGTTCTTCTTGCAGAGCGCCGACAATGCCATTTAAGCCAGCGTATAGTTTGCCGATTATAGCTTTATTTTCGCGTGCAGCTTCTATAACGCCTGCGGCTGAGGCATTGATGACGGCTGTTACACCCCCAGATTGTGCGTAAAAAGCATTTTTTTTATCCATGGGCAATGGGCTCAGCAAGATCCTGTTTGATAGGCTTTCATTTTAGTCCCTCGCAGACTAAGGTGAAAGCGGAAACTAACTTGTTTTGGGTTATAGTGACCATTAGTTCTCAGGTTAATCTTTAGGTAAGCCATCTCATGCATGTTCATATTCTCGGTATTTGCGGCACATTTATGGGCAGTCTCGCTCTTCTTGCCAAACAAGCTGGCCATCATGTGTCTGGGTCTGACGCTAATGTATATCCGCCGATGAGTACGCAGCTTGAGCAAAGCGGCATAGAGTTAATTGAGGGGTTTGATCCTCAGCAGTTGAGTCCTGCTCCGGATTTAGTTATTGTCGGCAATGCTATGTCTCGGGGCAATCCCTGTGTGGAATACATGCTCGACAATAATTTGCCCTACACCTCAGGGCCTCAATGGTTGGGTGAAAGTATTCTAAGAGATAAGCATGTCCTTGCGGTGTCAGGAACTCATGGGAAAACCACTACCAGTAGTATGCTTACTAAGATTCTCGATTTCGCAGGCCTCCAGCCTGGGTTTTTAATTGGCGGTATCCCGCAAGACTTTGATGTTTCGGCACGGCTTAGCGACAGCGACTATTTTGTTGTTGAGGCCGATGAATACGACAGCGCCTTTTTTGATAAGCGCTCTAAGTTTGTCCATTATTTTCCTAACACACTTATTATCAATAATTTGGAATTTGACCACGCTGATATATTTGACGATTTGGCTGCTATTCAGCGACAATTTCATCACCTAGTTCGAACTGTTCCCAGTTCGGGAACAGTCATTTCTCCCGCCGGTGACCACAATGTTCGCGAAGTTCTAGACCGAGGTTGTTGGAGTAGGCAGGAGCGTTTTGGCCGCTGCGGTGATTGGAGGTATGCGCTGCTCTCTAAGGATGGATCTCAGTTTGATGTGATCCAGTCTGACCAGGCCGGCCATGAAATTTCCCGTGGGACGGTAAAGTGGCAGCAGAGTGGACTTCATAATGTGATGAATGGATTGTCAGCAGTTATTGCTGCCAGTCAGGTTGGGGTTGAAGTCGAAGAGTCCTGCATGGCTTTAAGCCAGTTTATTGGCGTAAAAAGACGAATGGAAGTGATTTATCAAAGATCTGGAATCACTGTTTATGATGACTTTGCCCACCACCCTACTGCAATCAAGACCACGCTAGAGGGCTTGAGAGCGAAGGTGGGCGACGAAACTATAATAGCTATTATTGAGCCGCGTTCCGCCACCATGCGCATGGGTGGGCACCAGGATGCTTTGTGTTCCTCAGTTGGCAGCGCGGACCAAGTTTATTGGTATCAGAATTCGTGTATTGATTGGGATGTTGAGGCATTAGCTAAAGCCAGTGCAGTTCCTGCTGAAGCAACCGATAGTATCGAAAAATTGCTTCAGCTCGCGGTAAAATCCCAGCAGCTCAACAGGCATATTGTCTTGATGAGCAATGGCGGATTCGAAGGCTTTCATGGGATGCTAATAGCGGCGCTCGCCCACTAAGTGTTCAGGATAAACGTTACTGGCCCGTCGTTACATAGCGAGACCTGCATGTTAGCGCCGAAAATGCCGCTCTGAATGATAGGGTGATTTTCCACAGCGCACTCTATGAAATAGTTATAGAGAATTTCAGCATGTTCAGGTTTCGCGGCGGCAGAGAAACTTGGGCGAAGTCCTTTTTTAGTGTCTGCTGCTAGAGTGAATTGAGAGATAACCAGCAGCCCACCACCAACATCGGATAGAGATAAATTCATCTTTCCTTCGGTGTCTGAGAAGATTCTATAGTGAAGGACTTTTTGTAAAAGTTTTTCAGCGTCGGCTTTAGTGTCATTTTTCTGAACAGCCAAAAAAAGTAAAAGCCCTTGATAGATTTGCCCTGCTATTGATCCTTCGATCGATACAGATGCGCTAGAGACGCGCTGAATTAATCCGAGCACCCTGGTTACTCTTGGCTGTTCAAGTGATGAGCTAGCCGATCAGTGGCCCTGATCAGGGCATCGGTTATGCCCGGCTCGCTAGAAGAGTGACCCGCGTCAGCAATGACATCCAGTTGGGCCTCTGGCCAAGCTTCACTCAGAGCAAAAGCTTGATTGATTGGGCACACCATATCATAGCGCCCGTGAACGATCGTGGCTGGAATACCTTTTAGCTTTTCAGTGTTATTAATAATTTGATTGGGCTCTAAAAACGCTTTGTTAATAAAGAAATGGGCTTCTATTCTGGCAATAGCCATCGCTATGTGAGGGCTGGAAAAATGTCCAACGACATCTTCATTGGGGTGCAATGTGGCGCAGCGTCCTTCTAAAAGAGACCAAGCTTTCGCGGCGGCCATTCGCTCTAGTTCATTGTCACCGGTGAGTCGACGATAAAAGGCGCTGAGCAGATCCTGATGCTCTGCTTCTGGAATAACACTAATAAATTGTTTCCAGTAGTCGGGAAAGATATGCTTTACACCGTCTTGATAGAACCAAGAAATATCATCATCTCGACAAAGAAAGATACCTCGCAAAATCAAGCCTAACACTAATTCTGGATAGGTTTGCGCATAAATAAGGCTCAAGGTAGATCCCCAAGACCCTCCAAATACAACCCAGCGATTAACGTTTAGGGCTTTACGAATAACCTCGATGTCGGCAACCAAAGCAGAAGTGTTGTTGTCCTTTAGGAGGGCATGGGGCGTTGACTGTCCGGCACCCCGCTGATCGAATAAAATAATACGATATTTTTCGGGATCAAAAAAACAGCGGTCGGTTGGGTTAGAGCCCCCTCCTGGACCACCGTGAACAAACAAAACAGGGATACCCTCAGGATTGCCAGATTCTTCAACGTACAGGACATGAGGTGCAGTCACAGCAACAGATCGAGTGTGGTAGGGTCGGATTGCCGGGAACGCTTTCTTCATTTATTTATGGCCTCTATTATAATCGCTAATATTAGCGCAAAGCTGAGGAGATAGACAAAAAAACTCAATTGCTCTATTTTAGTGGTTGATAAGATATAGTTTAGGTTGCGGGGATATTATGTATGGCTGAGATTGTGCGATGCCAGTGGTGCGGAACGGATCCTCTTTATCGTCAGTATCATGACGTTGAATGGGGCGTTCCATGCCGGGACGACACTAAGCTTTTCGAGTTTTTGATCTTGGAGGGTGCTCAGGCAGGCTTGTCATGGATTACTATTTTACGTAGAAGAGATAATTATCGTCGGGCCTTTGCGCAATTTAATGTCGAGCAGGTGGCAAAATTTACCGCCGATGACGTTTCGCGGTTGATGATTGATTCTGGGATTATCAGGAATCGCTTGAAAATTGAGAGTGCGATCTCCAATGCGCGCCTAGTTAAAGATATTCAGCGTGAATTTGGCAGTTTTAGTGACTATATTTGGAGCTATGTAGATCATGTGCCAATTGTTAATCAATGGTCAGACAAAAACGATATTCCGGCAACGACACTAATTTCTGATCGAATTAGCCGAGATATGAAAAAGCGAGGCTTTCGTTTTTTTGGTAGTACTATCTGTTATGCCTATATGCAGGCTATGGGGATGGTCAATGACCATCAAAAAGATTGTTTTAACTGCCCTGCTGGGTCATAAATTAACTTGCAATCGCCATGTTGCCGCCCATGTTTTTGGCTTGATATAAACTATTTTCGGCGCAGGAAATCAGGTCATTTAAATCTCTACATCGACTTGTAGATGCAATTCCAAGGCTTATTGATAATTTAAATTTGACGCCTTTGGCATCCAGCTGCAACTCACCTACTTTTATCCGTAATACCTCGGCAATAACGGCGCTAGCGCTAGGTTCATCATGGGGTATTATAATTACAAAAGTATTACCCACCCAACGGCCTAGACTATAGTCGTCGGCAAGACTGTCATTTAAAATCTGACCGACTAAGAATAAAACGTTGTCGCCAATAGAATGACCATATCGTTCGTTGATCGTTTTGAAATTATCTAAATCAGCCAAAATAACTCCAAACGATTGCCCTCCGGATCGCTCCTTGGTATATTTTTCCCGGAGATGACACTCAATAGATTGACGGTTATGGAGTCCGGTTAAGGCATCTAAGCGTTTTATTTGGTCGACCTGCGAGGATAAAGATTCAAGGTTGTGCGCGTATTTTGATCGTGATGAACGCGCTTCAAAAACAAATATAAATGTAACAGCGCAAAGAAATAGAAATTGCAGTGATTCTGCGGGCGAGTAAGGGTTTGAAATTACTAAAGTCGATGCAATAAATAGGATTACAATGGCAAAGCAAAGGAAGATCACTGCTAGTGTGGGGTTTTTCGTGCTACGGCACACCGCCATTAAAGTACGGAGAGTCGATAGGCACCATGCTAGCGATAAGGCGCTAAAACTCAATGTTAGAGAATATAAAAGTCCTGAAAAAAGCGTTACGACGACTAAAAACCTGGCAACTCTTTTAAACTTAACTAGCCGATTCAAAGCAAGACCAAGCAGCAGAAAGCTACCTACGGCCAAGTAAAATCCAACCAGACCTATGTCGTTACTAAAGTAATAATAAAAAGAAAATGACAGCGCAACAGCAGCCTGCAACAGCACCGTTACTGTAAAAAATGAGTCATCCTTGATTTCAAGATCGGTTGCTTTAACGTCCAAAAATTTTATATTTTGTGACTTATATTGCTCCATAGACACAATA
>ERZ889078.2768-NODE-2768-length-12218-cov-12.787717_pt1 | contig 12218 bp, 13 predicted proteins | sample MGYA00521266_ERZ889078 | MGnify/ENA primary metagenome ERZ889078 (study PRJEB32303, sample SAMEA104408618) | aquatic metagenome | biome: Brackish water; feature: Pelagic; material: water | place: Baltic Sea | collected 2014-06-16T06:34:00 | depth 76,534 m ... | reverse complement strand
AACTTGAACTTCTCTTAATATAAGATAACACTTTATTGGCAGGATACCAACTATATGGCAATAAAAAACCCCACCGTTTGAGGGTAGGGTTAGTTAAAAATGCGCGTGGCGCCTTCGGCGGAGAGAGAAAAACCCCCCTCACCTCCTTCGGTTACTTAGATTCCTCTACGGAAGCTTTACGGTAGTCGGTAATCAATTTCTTAATCTCTCCTGCTGCCTTACGAGCTCTCTGCTGAGATGCTTTAGTTGTTCCTGCATTGTTTTCTGCTAACTCTGTAAAGTTTGCTTCAATTGCTTCAAATAATTCTTGTTTTGTTGCCATAATCTTGATTTTAAATTTAAATTATATTTGTTTTGTGTTTAATAATATCTCTCTCCCTAAGGTAAAAGATAGCTGAGTACCTGGTGCCTTTTGTCACCGGTTTAACTTCGTGGGGAACAGTAGACCTGTAGTAGTAAACATTACCTACGTAGTTGTTTGTAATTTGTTTGTCATTTAAGATAAATTCTCCCCCTTCAAAGTTATCGTTAAGTATTACATTTACGTTGTAAAGAAAATCCTTATTGAACTCTAGGTAGGGAATTCTATCAATATGCCTGATAAATCCATCTCCTACGTTATATTTAAGTATATCCACACCGGGATTTTCTATTACGTAGTTCAATTTATCTTCAATGTACTTTTTTATTCTATTTCTAAAAGGATGTTCATCATCAAGGTCGTAGTGGGAGTATTTAGTTTTTACCGGACTGAAATCTATTCTAGTCCAGTTATTTTTACTCTCTGCAAATTCAATTACTTCCCTACATTCTTCTTTGGTGAATAAACTTTCCATTACCCTAAAAGCATGTTTGAATCCATACCGTTATTCTCTTTTTTATTTTTCTCTGGTAAATTAGAGACTACTGCCTCTGTAATCAACATCGTACCAGCAACCGATGCTGCATTTTCTAGTGCTAATCTTGTAACTTTGGTTGGATCAATAATCCCTGCTTCGAACATATTTACAATCTTGTCCTCTCTAGGGTTAAAACCTAACCACTTATCTTTAGAGTTTTCTAACTCTGTATCTATATCATCTACTCTTTCGTTTGTGAATCCTGCATTAAATAAGATTTTTCTGAAAGGAGCTTCACAGGCATTCAGTACAATTTGATATCCTTTGTGTTCGTCTTTAGATTCAATAGATTTTAATCTACCTTCTAGCATTGTAGCTGCATTTAATAATGCAATACCTCCTCCAGGTAAGATCCCTTCTTCTAAAGCTGCTTTGGTTGCATGTAACGCATCATCTACTCTATCTTTTTTCTCTTTCATTTCTACTTCAGTATGCCCTCCTACGTGAACGATTGCAATACCGCCGATGAATTTAGCTAATCTATCTTGAAGATTTTCTTTTTCATATGGTGATTTTGTGTCATCAATTTGATTTTTAATCTCTTCTACTCTTTGAGTAATCTTCTCTTCATCTCCTTTAGCGTCGATGATTGTAGTTGTATCTTTACCAACAGTTACTTTGTTAGCTGAACCTAACCAGTTAGTGTCAAACTTCTCAAATCTCATTCCCTTCTCTGAAGAGACTACTTGACCTCCGGTTAAGACTGCAATATCTTCTAAGGCTGCTTTTCTTCTATCTCCGAAGTCAGGAGCTTTTACTGCAACTACAGATAAGATTCCTCTCATTTTGTTAACTACAAGTGTCGATAAAGCTTCTCCGTCTAAGTCTTCAGCAATTATTAGTAAAGATCTGTTCTGCTGTGAGACACTTTCTAGGATTGGAAGTAACTCTTTGATTGCATTTAACCTCTTGTCGGTAATTAAGATCAACGGTTTCTGAAGAACAGCAGTCATGGTAGAGTTATCCGTAACGAAGTATGGAGACTTATAACCGCGATTGAATTGCATACCTTCGACTGTTTCGAGGTATGTTTCTCCTGTTTTGGATTCTTCGATTGTAACAACACCATCTCTTCCTACTTTATCCATAGCAGTAGAGATCAATTCTCCAACTTCTGTATCGTTGTTGGCTGAAATTGTAGCGACTTGTTTTAGCTGTTCTTCATCCGTTATTTCTTTAGAGTAATCAGTTTCTAAAAACTCAACCACTTCTTTTACTGCTTTATCAATACCTCTTTTAACGTCTACTGCATTTGATCCTGCATCTAAGTAATCAATACCGTCATTAAGAATAGTCTGTGCGAGTAGAGTAGATGTTGTTGTCCCATCTCCTGCTTGTTCTCCTGTTTTAATAGAAGCTTGCTTAACAATCTGTGCTCCTAAATTTTCAATATTGTCTTTTAGTTCAATAGATTTAGCTACTGTTACTCCATCTTTAGTAGATATCGGGCTACCCATATCTTGTTCGATAATAACATTACGACCTGATGGTCCTAGTGTTGCTGTAACTGCATTTGCTAATTTATCTACTCCGTCCGCTAATTTCTTTCTAGCGTCATCCGAAAATGTAATTTTCTTACTCATATTATGCTTCTTTTATAACTGCTAAAATTTCTCTATCTTGTGCAATATAATACTCTTCTCCTTCGAAGTCTAATCTTAAGGTTCCAATTTTAGGAACTAAAACTGTATCCCCTACTTTACAGGATCTAACTGTGATTAGCTTGGAAGGGTCTAATTCTGATTGACGACCTGGTCCTACTGCTAATACTTTTCCCATCTCTGGTTTTTCTTTTCCTAAATCTGGAATTACTATTGAACCGTAAGTCTGTTCTCCTTCATCAATAGGTTTGATAAGGATTCTGTCATTTGTTGGCTGTAACGTTTTACTCATTTTCTATTTTTATGTCTGTTATTTCTTTTACTAGGTAGTATACTCCATTCGAGTTAAACATTGTATCACAGTGAAGAAGTTCTCTCCAAGCCTTTAATCCGTCTACGTTTCCGTTAACTTGAGACTCTTTAATCTTTCTAACCACTTGATACAAGTTCCCTCGAACTTCTATAACCTCTTTATTCATTATATTAATATATGAAGATTTATTTAAAGATCAAACCCTAGAGCGGTTTATTTTATTTTATTTTAAGAGTCTTTACTTCTGACCCTTTGGCATAAGGAATTGCAATTTTTAGTAAACCGTACTTGAATTCAGCATCAGCTTTACTCAAATCAAATTTACTATCGATTTTCCATCCTAAATTAAACGAACGTTTTGCTATACCTCTGTAAATATATTTTGCCTCGTCGTCTTTTTCTACTTTGTTGTAATTTACCCTTAATGTATTATTTTGAGTCTGTACCTCGAGCTCTTCTTGGGAAACTCCTGTACAAGCGATATCGAACACTAGATGTGTCTCTGTCTCGTAAATGTCTACTGGGTGGGGAAGTTTGTTTTCTGCCAGTGGTACGTACCCATTGGCTGTTTGCAAAAAATTGCGGACTAAAATGTCGAACGGATTACGTTCTTGTAAAAAAATATTACTCATAATGATGTAGTTTATGGAGTCCTGAGATCTCCGGTTAATTTAAAAGTTGAATGCTCTAGGGTCAATCTTCTTTAATATAAATATATAAAACTTTTATATAATGCTTTTGCCTACTAAATCTTTGTCTTCAAACCTAACTCTACTTTCAGTTTCCCATTTACCTTTACCTTCATAGTAGTGATCAAAAGTAAGGTTTAAGTTATTATTGTATTCCATTGCAAGGGCATTTATTTCATCAAACTTTTCGGGGGATATAGGCCCTATTCCTCCAGCTGGTTTTGATAATTTCCTTGCTCTTTTTGCTGCTGCTGATTTATGTTGGGAAAAATCAAAAGGCTTAAAGGGAAATAAGTCTCCTGGGTCATTAGTAACGCTTGGGGGTTGTACAAATGTAAAGTACGATGTTTGTTCCCAATTCCCTTGTTTATTAATTACAAAGTCGATATTAGCGGTAAAGGGACATGCTAATCCGTCCCCAAATTCATCTCTATCTATATCATATCCAAATTTTAAATTCATTTTGAACCCTCCAAACATTCTCCACATCATTCTAAATAATACAAAAGATTCATTCATTATAGAATTTCCAAAATTTAATGTTTCTTTGCTGTAGCTATATTTTTTAGGTCCGTTACCTTCTCCTATGTCTATAATATTGTAATTAAACCCCTCTTCAAATTCTGTATAGTATGTTTCTCCGGGATTTTCAAATTCAATAGTGTAATGCACACCCTCCATATTCGGCCTTTCCGGTATTGATACTACGTAATCAATATTGTCTCTAAAAAGTTTGGCAAAGATAGCAAACATCTTTACTCTCATTAATAAATGTACTTTAGTTAATGTAAAATCTGTACGCATCTGCACTCCTAAAAACCATACATTTTGTAAGTCGTATCGTTCTGGGTTTTGTCCTACGAGTGTCTGTACTCCTAATCCAAATCCAGGGGCAGTAGCAATTACTGTGATATTATTATTTTTATTCCTCCATAATATAGTTAAGGTATCAGCAAGATCACTGTATTGCTCTGTGGGAAATCCAACAATCCAGTTAGTCATATTGTCTATCCCGTATTTTGCTGCTGCTGCAAAATTAACTTCCATTTCAGCTTTTGTAACTCTTTTGTCAATATCCTCTAGTACTTTATCGCTTCCAGATTCGCATCCAAAATTTAACATAAAGCAACCTGACTCTGCTAAATCCTTAAAATATTCATCATCCATCCTCCCATCGCATCTAGCGTATCCAGTCCATTTTAAATGAAGTTGTTTTGCTACTACTCCTTTTGCAAAACCGGTTAACTCTTTAAGATTCCCATTAACTAAACTGTCTAAAAACCATACTACATTAGTTCCTTTATTATAATATAGGTACTCAATTTCTTCGATAGCAGATATTGCGTTTCGTTGTCGATAGTTCCAAAAATGAGTTTCCTCACAAAAAGAACATTTAGCGACGCAGCCTCTACTAAACTCAGTAAGAATTCCGTTTGGTATTTCATACTTTGAAAAGTCAAAATCTTTATAGTCCGGTACAGGAAAGTTACTTATGTTTAACCTTTGAGTATCTGGTTGAGTCATTTCGTGTAGGTTCTCCCGTACTACTCCTTCCTCTATTTCATCTAAAATGTCTAATATAATTTTTTCAGCTTCCCCTGTCACACTATAGTCAAATAAAGGTCTTCCGTTGTATTGGTAGTCTTTGTTATCAAGTAAATCTTGTGATCTAATGTGAAGACCGGGTCCTCCTATTATGAGTTTAACGTTAGGTAACTTTTCCTTAATTAACCTAGCCATCCACATTACTGAATGTTCATTGGTGGAGTACATTGTAAATCCAATGGTTGTAGGATTTAGTGCGACTATCTCGTCTATGTATTTTCTGAGTGTGGGTTCAAAGTGTGGGTGGAGATCTTTAAAGTATTCTTCTTTATCAGCCCATTTATAAGCTCTTGCTCCATCCCATGGATTATAATTAAGTACCCCTTGCTTCCTCCATTCCTTAGACTCATTATATAACTCTACATTTAAATCATAACACTTGGTACTGTACCCTGCTTTTAAGACTATAGAGGATAGTCTAGCAATATTAAAAGGAACAAACATAGGTGACCATTCCGGAAGTAGTATAAATATAATAGAGGTATCCTTAGTGGAGGGGATTATTTCTACTTCTGTAATATTTGTAGGATTAGCTTTGCGAGCATAAGGTGCAATAGCTTCTAACATTTTCATGTGTCTATCGTCTCCTTCTGCTGGTGTTGGTAATTCAATTTCTATTTTACCCGATAGATGTTCCCAGCCCATTTATATTATTATATTATTCATGAAATCTTCTAACCAGGGACAAATGTTCTTATAGTCGGTTTTATGTACTTCATCAAACCGTCTGATTGTCTCTGCAATAGTAATTGTCATACTTTCTTTAATTCGTAAATAATCTAACTGATTAGCTGTATTAAACGAGTCTTCTAAGTACTTAGTATAAATATCAAGAGATGCAGATAGATTAGTGTTTTTTTCATTATACGTCTTTTTACTATAAGTATTATACAATTCAATTATGTCTCTTTTTCTAGATGCTGGGAAAAAACCTGTTGAGAAATAAATTGGTTCTACTACTGCATGTACTCTAATTCTATCTTTACTTAAATACTGCTGTACATGTTCTATAAAATCAAAGGTATGGTACACATTAATAGTCGAAATAGTATAATCTATCTCTACGTAAAAATGTGGGTATTTCTTTTGATACTCTACTAATGTTTTTAAGTTTGAAAAAAATCTTTCTGAGTTGAATCCAGGGCGCTGGTATTTACCGACTTCCCCGTAACCATCACATGAACAAGCAATTTGCACACTCTTAAACCTTTTTAACTTTTCTAGTATATCTTCACCTTTATACTTTAGTGTGGATAGATTAGTATTTATTAATAAATCAACCTTACTAGCTTGTTCATCTGAGAATCTTCCTATCAGTTCAAATGTATGGGATGTGATGAAGGGTTCCCCCCCGGCTAGGTAAATCTTTGTTATCGTATTAATATTTGTATCAGAAAACTTAGCTATACCTTGTTTATCAGCAACTAAAAATTTAGGGTGCTCATCTTTGTATTCAGGTTTGTTTTGTATATACCCCCAATAGTCGTACCATGTAGAAGAGAGACCATGAAAGCACATTCTACAGGCAAAATTACATAAATTACTTAATCGAAGATCTACATAAGTTATTTTATTAACACTATAGTCGTCATTATAAAGAGTGTCTTCTGATATGTATTTCTCAAACTCCCTATTACTACCTTCCCTATGTAGATTTTTATGAATAAAACATGCATTACATTCCGAAGGGGCTATTCCGTTTAGCAGTTGTTTTCTAATCCTCTTATATGGAGCACTATTAACTAAGTCTTCTAAAGTATTAAAATCTTCCCACCTGATCCCCTCTTTAAATGTTGCTGCTATACAGCAAGGACTTAATTCACCGGTTGGATCTACGTACACAGAACCAAATGGTAGGTAACAAAATGTATCGCTATTGTATTTACCCATACTAATGTCCTTCTGCCCAATTATTTGCTATCTCCGGTGGTGCTTTTAAAGTTACCCCTGGTAATACTGTTGTAGTTTCCATTATATTCTGTACATATGGTGCGAATCTTTCTGCATCTTTTTCAGCTACGTTTACAATAAGTTGATCATGAACCTGAGCCTGTACTGTAGCATCTATTCCCAGTTCTATAGCTTTACGGTTAATCATAACTGCTGCTCGGTTTACTACCGCGGCTGCTAATGACTGGAGTTGAAAGTTAAGGCAGTTATTAAGTCCGTTACGGTAATCTCTGTAAGCTTGCATTACGACTTCTTTCCCGTATTTACTTTCTAATTCTTTTCTAAATCTCCAATCCATCATACGGTCTTGAAACTTTATATAAGTCTTTTGAACTTTAGGTAGATGTCTAACTCGTCCTACATAGTTTTTAATGTACCCATGAGCCTTAACTTGAAGTCTAGAATTCTCTCTCCATTCTTTAAGCTGTGGGAATCCATCTAAGTACCCTTGAACTAAACTTTCAGCAACTTTCTGGTCAACACCTAACGTCATTTTAAGAGCGTAAGCTTCCATACCGTAAGCAATACCTAATGAATAGGCTTTGGCTTTATTACGGGCCGGGTTATCTAAGTTTTTTAGGTAATTAGGTGCTTTCTTATCTGCAGAGACTCCGTTAGGGAATCTTTTAAGATCTTGGTCTAATTTCTCAGTTTTAATAGCTACTGTAGAGTAGAAGTCCCAACCTTTGTTAAAGATTTCCTGTAAAGCGGTATCGCCTGTTACAGATGCAAAGCAATGAGGTTCTAATGATTCATAATCGGCATCGATTACTTTTCTACCTTTTCCGGCAATCATAAACTTTCTCACGATATTGGTATACTTAACAATAATCGGAGCATCTTCTCCTTCCTCTTTTGGTTTAGGAAGCTGCTGTGCATCTGATCCATAACGTCCTGATACAGTACCATTCTGTTTGAAGTAGAAATAGTATTTACCGTCTTCGGCTCTGTCTCTGAACCTGTCTACGTAAGTAGATTTAATTTTAAGTAACTTGTTATATACTCTTAGGTTTTCAGCCCAAGTGTATGTTTTAGATAACTCTTCGATCATATCCATATCGAATTGAGCTCTACCTGATTTAGTCTGCCCTGCTGCTTTTAGAGGTTCAATTCCCATATAGCCGAAAACGATTTCACCCAAGTGTTTTTTGGACTGAATATTGATCAGTTCTCCATCGTTTGACTCTTTCCACATTGCCATTGAGATTCGGTATCTTTCTACCTCATCAATAAGGGTCTCGTCTCCGGTTAATAGGAACTGCTTTACTCTCTCTTCTTTTTCATTGGAGGGTTCAAATGCTTCTATATTTTTTTGAGTAAGTGAGTACTTACCAGTTTTTTCTGATTTAGGTAATGGAATTGAATACCTTGCAACAATGTTCTGTGCCCAATTACCCTTAGGCGATACTGGGTAGTTGTCTAATGCAGTTTTAACAACCCATGATTTCGCTTCTGAAGTTGCTAGTAAAGATTTCATTACAATATCTCTATTAGCTTCTAAGTCTATAGAAATCTCTTTATGGGTTTGTTCTATTAAATCCATATCGAGTTCTACACCGTATGATTCCATCGGTACAGTTACCTCCCTATAAACAGGCATTACTTCATCTTCAAAGAAAAACTTTTCAAGACCTTCCTCTTTAAGTTTTCCTAAATACAGGTTACATATACGTAAAGTTAAATCGGTATCTGCTGCTGCATACTTGCTTAGTATATCTAAATCTGCTTTGAATATCTCATAGCTTTCTTTAGTAACTGAGCCTCCGTTTTTCTTTATAGATTCTTTTAGTTCTATTTGCTCTTGGTTAGCAGCTTCTTCTACATTTAACCCTAAAGCCTCTTGATTCATTATAGCAATTGATTTTAACCCAAAAGGATTACCAAATCCAAAAGCCCCTTCTTCATAAACAGTGTGAACTAAAAGACCAGTATCAACCCATATGTCTTCAAGTAAATCTACTCCGTAGTAATTCTTGATAAACTGAACGTCAAATGATGCGTTATGGAATACAAGTTTTTTACCTTTAAGTAGTTTAAGTAAATTTCTACTTAAAAGCTCGGTAGAGGTCCCATCAATCTCTTGAAGTCTAAGTTCTTCTCTATGGTAATCCCATACAAGAGTAGGTAGGTAAAACCCTATTCCTTCATCACCGGATACTGACCATCCGATAATTTTATTTTTTCTAGGGTTAAGACCAGTCGTTTCTGTATCGACAGCAATAACGTCTGAGTCTAATATATGTTGGTGTAAGAGTTCAAGAGTTTCTTTATCCTGAACTGTATAGTATTTTTTTTCTAATTGCATGTATAACCGTTTTTATATATTATAAAGATAAGAAATATTTATATGAGATCCAACAATTCTTTTGGGTAATCTTCTTTTTTTATTTTAATTCCTAAGTGTATTTCTAAATTCTTTAGGACAGCTAACTTTTCTGCTTTTCCTCCGGTTCCAAAAGCATACGCCATTGATCCTTTATGTGTCTGTATTTTGTCTTGAATGGTAGTACAAGACTTTTCTACTAATAATTCATCTTCCTCTTCTAATTCAAAATCTATACCAAAGAGACCAGCAAACTTGAGTAGTTCCAGTAAATCCTCGTCATCGTAAGATTTCTTAATAGCATTAAAATCCTCTACTTTTCCTCCTTTATCTGGATGAGTGTATGTAGAAAGTTTCTTGTATAATTTTTTAAGTTTTGCTGGTTTAGCTTTCTTAGGTGGTTTATCTGGTTTCTCTTCACCGGGTGGTGTTGATCTCATTTCACCTGTCTCCTCATTAACCCACATTTCAGATTCTTTCTGTACAAAGTACTTTCCAAAATATTTATTCCAAATAACTAAAAATCCTTCTAGGTCTTCTTCAACTTCTTCTAGTTCAAGTTTTAAGAATTGATATTTATGAGTTATTTTTTTGAGGAGTCGAGACATTATTTTTTCCAGCTGATTCTTCCTCTAATATATCCAATGGGTATTTTTCCATCAAATATTTTAGTGTTCTTTATTCCGTTATTAACCCATATAGAGCCTTGCTGCCCATTAGATTTACCTTTTTTTGCTTTGCTAATTAGGCACCCTATATTTTGTGGTCTAGATTCTACTCTCTTTTTAATATGATCTATTGTCTGTTTAGTCCCTGTTTTATTTGGTGGTTTTTGCCCTAACTTCCGTTTAGTAGCCGATCTTTTTAAAATACTTTCTTTAGACATTTTACCCGATTTGCTATCTGTTGCTTGCAGACGGCAGTTTAATCCTTCTTCAAGTACATTATAGTGCTCTTGCCAATACCGTTCTCTACTATTAAGATTAGATTGAAGACATTCTTCTATTATCTCAAAAGTATGTTCATGTATACCGTATTTATTAAAAGAGCGGTAAAGTTTAGTTTGGCTTTTACAGGTGCCAGAGTAATTTTTCCATCGTGATTCGCAATCTACACTTTGTCCAACGTAAACTCGACCAGTCGGAGATGTAATTTTATAAATACCTATCATATCTATAAATAGGTATTCTTTTATAATCCCTCTCCGTATAAGTCAAATAGTTCAGGTTCAGGCTCTTGAAGTTCTACTTCTATTTCCTTTATAGCGTACAATTTCCCGTTGAGAGGTTCTAATCTATAGTGACCTTTATATTGAGTTTTTCTCATATAAGCTGTTAGAGTAGGAACTAATCCATCTACGATGGTCCCTTTATCTATTGCAAGCTCCCAACTGTCCCCTGGTGGTTTTCTGGTTGCAATTAATTCTAACTTTTCTTCTATTACTTTTTCAGCCATTATTGTCTTAAAGTTTTAGCAATTCTATATTCAGGGGAAGTAAAGAATTCAGGTATTAACATTGAATGTGTTGCTCTAATTGGATTAATATCTAATCCTCCTCTACGGGTATAAAGACAAGCTACCATTAACTCTTCAGGTTCAAAAGCTTCTTTTAAGTGCATGTACACCATTTCACAAATCTCTTCATGGAAGTGAGATACCGTTCTATGAGATACAATATACTTGGCTAATGAATCTACTGTTGGAACGTTTTTACCTTTAATGTTGATAAAGATATCACCCCAGTCTGGTTGGTTTGTTACTCTACAGTTTGATCTTAATAAGTTAGATCTGTATTGTTTATGAAATCCGTCTCCTTCTTCGGCTTCTAATTGAGAAGAGTCTGATTTAAAAGCTGTAAAGTCAATTGCATCTAAATCTGTAAATTCAGATAAGTCTTTGTATGTAAAAGTTAAAGCTGGTGCATCTTCTTCGGACTGATAGAAAGTGACTGTGTTGTTTGTTTCTAACAGCTCATCTAAATCTCTTTTTACTCTTGCTTCGATTCCTTTAACACAGTCTTTAGCTGTATTACCAATGCGGGTCATATTAAATGAATTTAAATATAACTTAATTGATTTAGATTCAACGTGATGTGATGAATCAGCAGGGCATACAATTTTTAACATTCCAGCTACCGGCTGACCTTTGGTAGTAATAGCTGATACTTCGTATGCATTCCAAGTATCTACTCCTACGAAAGGAAGATTTGCATCATTAATTCCGTATGCTTCACGGTTAAGGTATCTTGGTATTTTTACTAGTAACTCCGGACTGTACTGGTCTGAATAACCGTCACCACCTACTTTACCTAAATGTTTGCTAGCTATAGCAATTACTTCTTCGTAATTTTTTACTTCACTCATTTAATAAAATTTAATATTTGTTCAACTCTCTGCAATGGTGACCCTGTTACAGTTAGGTAGGGCTGTCTTACTCCTTCTAGTAGATTTTGAAATTGTAAGTCAATATCTTTTCTCCATTCTTCATTTACACTTCTAACTCCATCATCAACTGATTGAAATTCGATAGGAAAATAAATATAATGGGTATATTCGTTTTTTACTCTTTCCCAAGTATCCATAATATAGTTGAATGCCTCGGTTGAGATATTAGGCATGAAAGATGAATATACAGCTAAATCCATATAACATCTATCTAATAGAGAATTATTACCTGATAGTAACGCTTCTAAATGAAAACTGCTAATAGCAAGCTGTGTTTCTGATGTTCCTAGTTCATTTATAGGAAAACCGTATTTAGCTACACTACGGGTAGATTCGTTAATGAATTCGTATTTAGGTAATTTATTCTTTAGTAATTCATAAACAGTAGTCTTAC
>ERZ889078.2766-NODE-2766-length-12219-cov-24.451743_pt1 | contig 12219 bp, 16 predicted proteins | sample MGYA00521266_ERZ889078 | MGnify/ENA primary metagenome ERZ889078 (study PRJEB32303, sample SAMEA104408618) | aquatic metagenome | biome: Brackish water; feature: Pelagic; material: water | place: Baltic Sea | collected 2014-06-16T06:34:00 | depth 76,534 m ... | reverse complement strand
CCAAAGCGTCATAAATCTCTTTTTGTTTATCATTTAACTCCGAACTTTGTCGTATGTATAGTGTAGAGTTGTCTTTACACTTCATACTGGTAGTAATTCTTTTTTGATTTCTGAGTATATCCCTTATCGTATCCCAACTATAATTGATATCTTTTTGTTTGAGTTTATATCTTATCGTATGGATAATACTATAGGCAAGGAGAGTTATAAACAGATGTCCATCTACTCTTGATTGTGTTTGATGTAAATTGGTGTCAGGCACCTATTTATGCGTACAGTTTCGTAAATTGGTGTCAGGCACCTATTTATGCGTACAGTTTCCATTTTTCATTATCTATTAATTGGTGTCAGTCACTTATTTACAGTTTCCATTTTTCATTTTTCATTATCAAATTGGTGTCAGTCGCCTATTTCTAAAAAAGAAAAAGAGTGGTTCATGCTAAAGAAAATACCTTATGAATTAAGTGACTTTAAGAGAATTAGAATTTATACAGGAGATGGAAGATTTGAAAAATAGCCTACTCACACTTAATCAGAACAGAGCTATTTTCTTAGTTAAATAATTGTGAATGAGACCCTATTCTAATGAGGACTAATTCAGTAGCTGTCGTAAAGTATATTAAAATTAAATCACCACTAATATGAAATTCTCTCGTATCTTCGTAGTCGCCTATTAAATGGTGGTCTCTTGCTTCTGGCGGTAAATCTTCTTTGTTTAAAAGTGTAGCTAGAAATGATATATATTTTGAGTAATGGCTATCACTCATTTTAATTTTAGATAAATCTTTTGAAAAAGACTTCTGCCTTTTTATTGTAAGCACTGTTTAGATTCTTCTTCGAGTTGTTTAAGAGTAAGAACATCTGCATTTATATCTGCTCTCGCATCCGCTATCGCTTTTTTAGTTTCGTCATTTGGAATTTTCATCTCAAATGGCAAACCTCTTTCTAATACGGATTGAGTTAAAAACATATTTATAGCATCGCTTAGACTCACGCCATACTGTTTGAATATCTCTTTTGCCTTTAACTTCATATCCGAGTCTAAATAAACATTTGTTCTTACTTTTGACGCTGTCATTATGAAATCCTTTTGTCTTATTTTGAAGTATAACACAAAGATTGTGTTTTTAATCTTTTGCTATATCGTTAAAAAACTGATTCCTCGTTATGCTCAGGCACTTATTTACTTATTTAGGCACTTATTTATGCATACAGTTTCCATTTTTTCATTATCAAATTGGTGTCAAGTGCTTGTATCTTAAAACTGTTATAATCATAAAAAAGAAAAAGGGTTTGAGATGCTAAAAAAACTTCCAGTCGGGATACAAACGTTTTCAGAGATAAGAAAAGAGAACTATCTTTATATAGATAAAACTAAAATAGCTCTTGATTTGATAGAAAACAACAAATATGTTTTTTTATCTCGTCCACGAAGATTTGGCAAATCCCTTTTTCTTGATACCCTCAAAAATATCTTTCAAGCCAAAAAAGAGTATTTTGAAGATTTATATATTTTTGACAAATGGGATTGGGACGTCTCTTATCCCGTCATCAACATCTCTTTTGCGAACGGCAAGGTGAGAGATAGGGAAGAGTTGGATAAAAAAATCATAGACGTTTTAGAAGAAAATCAAAAAAATTTAGCTCTTGAGTGCAAAAACGACGCTAGCGTCGACATCTGTTTTAGAGACTTAATCATCAAAGCCTACGAAAAATACAATCAAAAAGTGGTGATTTTGATAGACGAATACGACAAACCGCTTCTAGACAACATTACAAATTTGGATACGGCCAAAGAGATGAAAGACGGTCTTTACAATTTTTATAGCGTCATAAAAGGGAGCGACGAGTTTCTCCATTTTGCTTTTTTAACGGGGGTCACCAAGTTTTCAAAAGTTTCAATCTTTAGCGGCTTGAACAACATAAAAGACATCAGTTTAAACAAGGATTACGGCAACATTTGCGGTTACACCCAAAACGACATAGAGACAAGTTTCGCAGGTCATCTCGAAGGAGTGGACTTGGACAAACTAAAACTCTGGTATAACGGTTATAACTTTTTAGGCGACAAGGTTTACAACCCTTTTGACGTTTTACTTTTTATACAAGATCATTTTCTTTATAAAAACTATTGGTTTGAAACGGGAACGCCCACTTTTTTGATTGACGTCATAAAAAAGAACAATTACTTCATCCCGCAACTAGCGGATCTAAAAGTGGGTGAAGAGTTGTTAAATAGTTTTCACATCGAAAACATCAAGATAGAGACTTTACTTTTTCAGGCTGGGTATTTGACCATCAAAAGCTCTCAAATTGATTTTGACGATTTGTTGGAATACACTTTAGCCGTTCCAAACAAAGAGGTGGGATTGTCTCTCAACAACCTTTTTATAGATTATCTTACCGATGACACAACTAAACTCGCAAAGAGAAAAAACATCTTTAAGGCTTTAAATACCGCGTCGTTAGAAGATTTCAAAGCAAGTCTCACTTCACTTTTCGCGTCAATCCCCTACAACCACTACGTAAAAAACAACATTGCGGACTATGAAGGATATTACGCGTCGGTCATCTACGCCTATCTCGCCTCTTTAGGTTTTGAGCTCATCGGTGAAGACGTCACCAATCGTGGCAGAATTGATTTGACCATCAAGATAAACGAGTTTATCTACGTCATAGAGTTTAAAGTCGGCGGCGAAGACGCTTTGGCTCAAATAAAAGAAAAAGATTACGCTCAAAAATATCTCAGCGACGCCAAAACCATCTATCTCGTTGGGATTAATTTTGACGAGAGCGTTAAAAACATCAGCTCTTTTGAATGGGAAATGTATTCTCAAGTTTAAAAGATGGCGCGTTAGTTGCTTTTCTTTAGTTCTAAACAAACTCGCCAAAGGACAAACATGAACTTGTTTCATAAACTTCTACTCATTACGCTATTTTTATTCAACCTTAACGCAAGTGAAAGTTTTGAACAAATAATCATCACAAAGACCTCTCATAAAAGCAACCTCGGCGCAATCAAGCGAAAACTAGACTCCATAAACGTCAAAATGTTTGTTCAAAAAGTGGACTCTTACTATCTAGTCTATTCACAAAGATATAGTGACGCCTCAGAAGCCAATAAATCTCTTCAAAAGATAAACCATTACTTTCCTTACGCCAGATTCGTTGAAAAAGAGGCAAAGCATGAAGATCAACAAGAAACGGTTACGAAAGAAACCTCGAGTTCAAGAAACGAAAACAACTTTTTTATAGCTCTTGGAGTAAGTCTAAGCAATTTATCCGCGACGACTTCCGACGCCAACGCCAGTAAACTAAGCCATAGTGGAATTAGCTATGCCTTGGAAGCTGGCTACATGTTTAATGAACGCATATTTGCAACTATAGGTTATATGAATAGTTCGACGAGCGACATAGACGTAAACAATATTTACGCTGGCGTCAATTACAAAATGAATTTTACGAATGATTTGAGCATGTACGTTGGATTTATAGGAGGATTCAGCACGTTAGAGTTGACTGGTTACCCGACAAGCACGAGCAGCAGTTCCGCTTTGCTCGGTGGACAGCTTGGCGTCATGTACGAAGTGACTGATTATATGAGCGTGTATTCAGTTTATAAGGGTTTGTTGATGAGTCACAGCGTCGAACTTATCGACGCCGGTTCAAGTGTCGAGTTTAGTTTTTTACACAATTTGCAAACAGGAGTGCGGTTTAAGTTTTAATAAACCTTTGCAAACCTATCTAAACAGTGCAACTCGTTTTTATGAAAAAAAGTAACGCTATCTTGCATAGCTCCAAATAGCTCTTCCGCGTTCTCTCCATCAACTGGATAACTCAGAAGAAATGATTTTAAAAATTTATCAAAAAATTCATCGAACATTTTTTTGACAATTTCCGCTCCATATTTGTCGGTATAGGGCAAAACAAAAAAGTAGTCGCCCTCATGGTTTACGATCGAGTCCGAAGTTCTTAAAATCTCCAGTAGCGAAGCGTCAACGATTTCAATGGATATTTCTGAAAAATCACAATAAAGCAGAGTAAAACTCTCTGCTCGGTTCTCATCAAGTCTTTCATATATACCTATGTTCAACGCCATGAGTTGCTTAAAATTGTCAAATGAAAAATGTATTCCAGCCATAATGTAACCTTATTTAAAATTATACTAGTATATCAAAAAATTACATGATTGAGAAAGGTTTCATCACCTCGCGCGACGCGAATGGAGAACTTGTAACTTCTTCACCATCGTAAGAGACGACGTAGCTCTCCTCAACTGAAGTTTTACAGTACGTCAAAATCGCTTGAGTTGCCATGTCTTGATCTTCTTGCGTCGCGCTTTTGCTCAAAAGGGCGTGAGGGCCGGGGACGCCGACCGTTTTGACGTGATAGTATTTGTCGTTGACGACGTTTTGAAGGCGCTCGTTCTCCTCTTGATTTCTACCGATAACCAACTTCGCCCCATTTTCCAAGCGAAAGTGGCGACCATATTTCATGACGAGAATGTCTTTTACTTCAAACTTGTCGTATTTTATGAAATCAAACATCTTTTTGGCGAAGTTTTCGTCCGTCAAAAGACACCCTCCTCCCGGAGATTCAAAATCTTCCAAACCTATCTCTTTTGCGAGCTCCATTTGCCTGTCGCGGCTGCGTCCCGTAATCCCTTCGAGTTTTTCCCTATCGACCCAGCCATTTTGCTCGGCGATGGTCGGAGCCAACATTTTCGCGGACATTGGACGAAGCAAAAGTCCGTCGCAGTTCGATTCGTTGAGCACTATTTGCAGAGCGTCTTTGTTTTGGCTCATGGGACGCTGCCCCATCACTTCCCCGCTTAACAAAAACGAAGCGCCCTCCGCTTCCATGATTCGCTTCGCCACCGCGAACATTTTCGCGTGACAGTCTATGCAAGGGTTGAAATTTTTTCCATAACCATACTTTGGATCAAAAAGCACGTCTTGCAAGTATTCGTCTTGAATGTCCACTATCCTAAACTCCGCTCCGACTTGATCGCACATGTTTTGCATATGTTCGCGTCTATCTTTCGTCGCTCCAAAACCAGTGTTTATGTTTATGGCCAAGACGTCCACGCCTTGATCTATGATGAGTTTCATGGCTAGCGTGGAATCGAGTCCACCGGAGAAGAGCGCTATCGCTTTGCGTTTGATTTGAGTTGACATTTTTTTCCTTTGGTTGGGCACAAGAGTAAGTTTTAGTCGTTAAAACCCACCAGTTCACCTCTTTTTAGTTTCGCAATTTTACCACGAAACTTGCGAATGTAGAAAGCTTTTTGCTCAAATGTTATGTTTGAGACGATATTTACTTTTTTCAATTCGCGTTCATAATATCTCGTCAAAAAGGTAATCAGTTCCGCGTTGAGCGCGTCTGCGTCTTTCAAAGAAGTGACGCTTTCATCAACGAGTATCGCCATGAGTTCGGACGCGTCCCTATCTCCTCTAAGAGCCAATGAAAACTCGCGAGAGTGAAACTGCAAGATGGAGGGGTCTATGACGTCTAAGATTTGGTCGATGAAGCGGGGATGTTCGAGAACCGTTTTTATCAAAGACAACTCCCACATGTCTTTATGCGAGTTGTTTTGAGTTAGCGGTCTGTTTGCGTTGTTAGCGTTAGTTTGGTTATTCATCTTGAGCAGAGACGGGGAAACGCCAAGCCCGCCCAAACGAGCAGCCAAGTAAGTTTTATACTCCTCTTGCAGTATGGGCGAAAGCGTTTTTAAGTAAGAAACGCCCTCTTGCATGCAAGCCTCTTTCGCTTTTGGATCGCGCAAATCGTAGAGCGAAAGTATCTCGTCCAGCACAAATTCTATGAACGCTTTTGGTCTTCTAAACATGCTGGAAAGTTCTTCGACTCGTCCCTCTTTGACCATGTCGGCGGGGTCCAAGCCTCCGCCAAAGACGACGACGCCTCCGTTAAATCCCGACGCGCTGAGAAGCTTGGAAGCTTTGAGCGCCGCGGCGCGTCCCGCGTTGTCTCCGTCGTAAGCCATGATGACTTTTGGGTCGCCCTTGCGAAGAAGCGGCAAGTGCTCGACCGTCAAAGCCGTCCCAAGTGTCGCCACCGCGTTGTCGAACCCCGCTTGATGCAACATCACGACGTCGAGATAACCCTCGGTTATGATTATCTCGCCTTTTTTATGAAGCGATTGTTTGGCTAAATGATAAGCGTATAACAAACGCGATTTGTTGAAGTAAGGCGTCTCGGGAGAGTTTACGTACTTCGCTTGATGCCCCGTGATGGTTCGCCCTCCAAACCCGACTATGCTTGCGTTTGCCGAGTGTATGGGAAAAGTGATTCGCTCTATGAAACGAGCGTAAGTCCGACGGCTCTGCTCGTCAAAACCAACCACGCCCATGTCAACCGCCTCTTTGACGCTAAACTGTTGAGATTTTACGTAGTTGATAGTCGCGTTTGAATCAGGCGCGTACCCAATGCCAAACTTCTCAACGCTACTCTCATAAATTCCTCGCTCTTTGATATACTCCGTCGCGGAGTGTTTGGAACTCAGAAGAGTTTGGTACCAAGCATTCAAACTATCCATAACCTGTGAGCGGGGTTTGTTATCTTTGTTATCGGTGTGCGTTAGCGTGAAGTTATAAGAATCAGCAAGTTTTTCCAAAGCTTCGGGGTAGTTGAGCTTCTCATATTCCATAACAAACTTAATACTATCTCCACCAGCGCCGCAGCCGAAACAGTGATAAATTTGCTTTTGTGGGCTTACTACAAACGAGGGAGATTTTTCGTCATGAAAAGGACAAGGCGCTTTGTAGTTTCCACCTGCTTTTTTCAGCTCGATATAGCTTCCAACAACGTCAACAATGTCAAGTCTAGCTTTAAGAGCTTCTATGGAGTCTGGTGCAATCATAAAATGGATTATATCCGTAAATGCTTTAAGAGTTTCTCGCGGAGTTTTTCCCAGCAACTCTTATTTTTCAAAATCAGAATTGCTGAGAAAAAGTGGAGATGTTACCCTTGGGGCGCATTGCTATAATGACTGTAGTTCTTTTCTAAGTAAAGCGTTTATAAGTGTCTGATAGGGTACTTTTTTTTCACTTGCTAATTTTTTAAAATATAAGACTATATCATTATCCAACCTTAGTGAAACTGGTATCTTTTTAGGTTCATAAAATCTACCTCGAACACCGTCTGTAAAATCATATTCATCTTCCATTTCATATTCATCGAATTTTTCTCTTTGTTTAATGTTGCTCATAAAAAATCCTTTCTTTTTGATTTGCTTTTCTTGCGCTTATGATTCTAATGATTTCTGCACCATTTTCATCAAAAAACATATTGGCAACGACTAGGATTTTATCTTTAGTTGTCGTTCCTAACGTTATCCATCTTTCTTCAAAATAGTCAAAGCGATGGTCTAATTTTGAAATATGCATGGGATCTAAAAAAACTTCTTTAGCCTCACCAAAACTAATTTGATGTTTTTCAATATTTAAGTTGCTCTTTTCATCACTCCATTCAAATTTCAAAATAACGCCTTTCGTTGATATGATTTAATTATAGCAGTTTTGTATTTACATTGTCAATATTTGTTTTGTGAGTATAACGGTCGGGCTCGTTTAGAGCTCAAAGTTTTGTTATATCTTTTTGTTTTTTACACCTTAGAAGTGGATATTCATCACCTGACCCTTCCTCATTCCACCTCTCCTGAGGTGCTACGAGACGCTTTAATAGTTTCTCACGACATTTTAGTAAGCATTAAATATTAAGATACTATAATCGTTTATTATTTAACAAAGGGAACGCATGGAAATTTTTAGGCTTCTTAAAGCGAGTGAATTTTATAACATATCTTCCAAAAACCTTACAGAGCTTCTCAATAAGAAGTTGATTCCTCATGTCAAAAAACTCTCTTCCGCAAATAGAAGTAGTTACTACATACCTGATCTATTCGTCGAGTACGCCAAAGAGGTTTTTAACGTCGAGAACTTGGAAGAGATTGATGGGGAACTGGCGGATTTTAAAAATAAGGTTCGCACTAAAATCATCACTTTTTCCAATCTTAAAGGCGGAGTCGGCAAGACGTCTGTCGCTTCTAACTTCGCTTACGCCTTGGCTCTGCTCAACAAGAGAGTGTTGCTTGTCGACATGGATTCGCAAGCGAACAGTTCGCGCTATCTCGCCAATCAATACTTCACCGGAAACAGCGTCAAAAATATTTTTGACGCTCTCATGAGAAAAGAGAAAATAGACAACGAGTTTGTCCGCTCATACATCAAAAAGATAGAGTTTGAAAACGCTTCTTTGGACTTACTTCCTAGTGAACTCGCACTCGGAAGAGTGGTAGAGTTTAGCCGAGCAGTCTTTACCATACCACACAAAAAGCTCAATGACATACTTAAAACAGTCAAAAATGATTATGACTTTATAGTGATTGACACACCACCTTCAACCGGCTTGTCGCTTCACATGGCCATCTACGCCAGCGACCTCATGAGCATCGTGACCGACGCGGAAGATTTCTCGGTCAACGGACTCAAAGAGTTGTCTTCGGAGATAGAGGAGATTGAAGAGGAGACGAACAGGTCGATCACCGTTGACTCCATCTTCATCAACAAAGTCAGAAACTCAAGGATTCATGAAGTCTACATAGAAGCCATCGCGAAGTTGGCGATAGAACAGCAGATAGAAAACGTGTTCACCATCGCCGACAGCACCAGAATAAAAGAGGCTCAGAACTTACACATACCTATGCTGGAGTACAAAAGTGAACTCGACAAAGGTCTAGTCATGAGTAGCAGCATAATAGAGTACGCGATAGAAAAAGCGTTGGAAGGATAAAAAATGGCAAAACTAAACTTAGACAAATTCAAAGAAAACGCGCAAAAGATAATCCAAGAGAAATCAACGCAAGGTCTTTTTTCCGATTCACAGAAAAAGCTTATCGACTTAGAAGTGGAACTACTGACCGAGAACCCTTTTCGCATAAGACTCAACAACTCTCATATTGAAAAACTAAGCGAATCCATAGAACAGTTTGGGCAACTAGAACCCATCACGATAGCGCGACTTAAGAATGGATACGTCATCCTCAACGGTCACGCGAGAGTTGAAGCCATCAAACTCTTGGGGATAGAGAGCGTCCTTTGTCTATCCATCAATCTCGTTGATGATGATTCTGGATTTTATCCATATCTACTCAATCAAAATAGCGGTCTTGATGACTTTGAAGTGGATTGCTACATAGAAAAACTTCTCGCCGCAGATATTAAAGAGCGAACCATTGAAAAAAAATTGGGAGTCAATCTCAGTGACCATAAAAAGTACAACTTTGAATACATCCTATTTGATCTTTTGAAAAATAGTGAAATAATTGAATACTCCTACCTAAAAGAGGTTGGCAAAATTAGCGACGAACGACTCAGAGACGAGACGCTTGACCATATCGTTCAAAAACTGGTAAGCAAAGAAGAGATAGAGAATTATCTCAGTAAAGTAAGAGAGGTGAATCTCGGTTCAAAATTCGTTTTAAAAACCGATGGCGTCAGAATCAAAAAAAGCAGTTATAAAACAACGATAGATATTGATGAAAGGTATCTTGACTTTGAACACGCAAGAAAAGCGTACGACTTTATTGATGATATGAAAGACGTAGATAATTAAAAATTTAGCAATAATATTATCTAAAAAGAGTCAAAAAGTATGCCAGAGATATTAAATGTCCACTTACAAATTTGCACGACAACTTTCACAAAGTTGCTGTGCAAACTACTTATAAGTTATTGATTCTATTGAGCCGCTTGCGCTTCTTTACGAACCATATCCATGTCTAACGCTTGAACTTGTCCAAGAAGGTCGGCGATTGCTTCTTCTGGTAACGCGCCAGGTTGTTGAAAAACAACTATATTATCTCTTAAAATAAAGGTTGTTGGAATTGAACGAATTTGGAACTGTCCCGATAGGGCTTCTTCCGCTTCAGTATTTACTTTTCCAAATACAATATCTGGAAATTTCTCAGACGCTTTTTCAAATATAGGGCCAAAAGATTTGCACGGTCCGCACCAAGGCGCCCAAAAATCAATAATTACAATATCGTTATCATTGATAGTTTTTTCAAAATTTGCTTCAGTTAATTCTATAGTCGCCATGATATATCCTAGTATGTAAATTAAGACGTAATTGTAACATGTTGAGTACAGCTTTCCATTTAAAGACTCAAATTACCGCATTATTTTCATGTGATGGCTAGGAAGGACGCGAATAATTAAAACTAGCTAGATTTAAAAAATAGGCTTTTTCCTTGATGTGAGATTTAAGAAAAAAGCATTAAAATTACCGTATGAATAAATCAATCCAAATGGTGCTAGAGTACCATCAGACAACAAAACATTCACAACAAAGGTATGCTCGTTCGCTCGGGTACATGGACTGGGCGACGCAACCGAATCCCTTTAGAAACTATGAGGGCTCGCCAAAAATCAAGCTTCCTCTTTCACGAGACAACGCCACTCCTCCCTACTCTTTGCTAGACGAAGATTTACCATCGGCGCCTCTTCTTAAAGAGTCTCTCTCTCAACTTTTGGAGTACTCGATGGGGCTCGCCGCTTGGAAAGTCTCCGGAGACAGTTCATGGGCCGTTCGTTGCAACGCCTCTAGCGGAAACTTGCATCCCACGGAAAGTTTCGTGATTTTACCTCCCGTTTTGCAAGAGCAAAATGGCAAAAGCACCGTTTTTCACTATTCGCCAAAAGAGCATGAGCTTGAGCTCTTGGCGGAGTTTGACACCTCTTTTTGGCAAACTTTACAAAAGGGAAGTTTTATCGTTGGACTCTCGAGTATAGTTTGGAGAGAGGTTTGGAAGTATGGGGAGCGCGCTTTTCGCTATACCCAACTCGACGCGGGTCACGCTTGGCAATCATTCGTCATATCGGCGAAAATGCTTGGATGGAACGTGACGCGATTGGATGGCGTAACGCATGACGACATGAGCCTCCTCATGGGACTCAATCAAAAAAACAGGTTTTCCGAGTCCGAGGTCGCCGACATGCTTTTCGTCGTATCGCCTCATGACGTGGACCCATCTATCTCTCTTGACACGTTAGTAAGTGACATCCCTTTAGTTTACAATGGCGTGGCGAACAAACTTAGTCCTAGCATGCAAGAGTGGGAGATTATTCCCGCCATCGAGGAGGCCACTTCCACAAACGAAACGCCCAAAAAACGAGTTCCAAAAAGCAAAGTCTCTCGAAAAGCGACGAACGAATCCAAAGAGGTCGTGCTAAACAGAAGAAGTATTCACGTCATGCGAAAAGAGAACTCCGAGATAACGAAAGAGCAGTTTCACGTCATGCTAAGAAGCGTGGCGGAATCGCAGGACGCGAAAGAGAACTCCGCTCATTTGGTCTTGTTCGTCAATCGAGTCGAAGAGCAAGAGCCGGGCTTGTATATTTTCATCAGAAACGAGAGAGACAAAGAACCCCTAATGAAGCAGACGAATCCCTCCTTTGAATGGAAAGAGACGGAGCTCGAAAACTTGTACCTGCTCCACTCCCAAAACCTTCAAGCGTTCTCCAAATCCATAAGTTGTAATCAAGACATAGCGAGCGACGGAGCGTTTTCGCTTGGAATGTTGTGCAACTACTCCGAGCAATTGCAAACCCATGGAGCGCATAGATACAAAGAACTTTATTGGGAGTGCGGAGCCATTGGTCAGCAGTTGTACCTTGAAGCGACGTCTCTCGGTCTCTCGGGAACCGGCATCGGATGCTTTTTGGACGACGCGACACACGACGCGCTTGGTCTCAAAGACAACCGCTTTCAAACCCTCTATCATTTCACCGTCGGTCGTGGCCACGTGGATAGCAGAATCCAAACGCGACCCGCTTACGACAGGAGCTAAGCATGATGAAAATAAACATCCTGCTTTTGACCTCCCTTCTTTGTTACGCCAGTTACGAGTACGAGGCTGGGAAAATCGACATGCATGGTGGTCAAGACGATTACGGCTATGGAGGAGAAAAAAGAAACTTTACAAAAAATATGTCTCGCATGTCTGACTTCTTGGATAAAAACAGTTCTAAAGAAAAGTGACTTTTTTATAGGCAAGACCTCAAGCGTAAAAAGGCTTCTAAGCCTTTTTACGCTCTAAGGAATCAAAATTCAATAAATAAGCGACTTAATGAAAAAAATACAATTACACCCCTGCCGTTCAATCTCCAATTTTAATCACCATAGAAATAAGAGATTTAG
>ERZ889078.2759-NODE-2759-length-12236-cov-7.691815_pt1 | contig 12236 bp, 10 predicted proteins | sample MGYA00521266_ERZ889078 | MGnify/ENA primary metagenome ERZ889078 (study PRJEB32303, sample SAMEA104408618) | aquatic metagenome | biome: Brackish water; feature: Pelagic; material: water | place: Baltic Sea | collected 2014-06-16T06:34:00 | depth 76,534 m ... | reverse complement strand
TTGGTAGTTACGTGCATTATACAGCGCCAACCCCTTCTCAAACTGGGCTACCATATCGGCCAACGGGCCACTGGTCAGCCCTTTACGTTCCAATAACTGGTAAACCTTAATCGGTTCGTTCTTCCCCACGACGCGCAGGGTATCCAACTCCCTGACGTCGACCACATCACGAACGTGATCATAGGTCATACTCGAGATCATAATATCCGAGCCGTAGGCCTTATTGGCGCCTTCCAATCGCGATGCCAGGTTCACTGAGTCGCCCATGATCGTATAGTCCATGCGCTGGGCCGACCCCATGTTGCCAACGACCATACGGCCCGTGTTCAAGCCCATACGGACAGCGACTCTTGGCCGACCTTCGGCGGCAAAGCGCTTATCCAGAAGCTGGATGGATTTTTGCATATCGATGCTGGCGTAACATGCGAGCGCAGCGTGGTCTGGCTGTACCGCCGGCGCACCCCAGAAAGCAATAATCGCATCACCTTCGAACTTATCCACGGTGCCCTCATAATTAACGATGACTTCACACATCTCGGTGAGATACTCGTTCAGGGCATTAACCAATTCAGTCGGCGTCATCTTTTCAGAAAAACTGGAGAATCCAGCGATATCAGAGAAAAAAGCGGTCATCTCTCGATCTTCACCGCCAAGAGACAGCTTGTCGGGATCACGCATCAGGTCAGCGACCACTTTTGGCGAGAGGTATTGCCCAAACGCATCACGAATCAAGGCTTTCTGACCCATCTCAGCCAGATAATAACGGGCGTTAATCAGAATAATCACCAGAATCGAGGCCAACAGCCCATAGCTGATCGATAGAATCAAGCCCGCCTGCACATAGAGCAGCGAAGTCACGAACAGAAACGCACTGACGATACCGAGGCTCACCAAGTTTCGCGGTAAGGGACTACTGATAGCCTGAGTCGCTGCCAGCGCCACCATCAGCAAGAACAACGACAAACATTCAAGCCAGACGGGTGCCGCTTTCAAGGGGCCGCTTTTCAGCAAGGTGCCAATGGTGTCCGCAATAATCGAAACCCCATAGACATTGCCGACTGGCGTCTCAAATTCATCATGTGCGATCTCGGCGACTTCTCCGATAAGGACTATTTTTCCCGCGACCATGAAACTCAAGTCTTCAAGTTCTTCTTCGTCTTCAAGAAACAGGATCTCAGACGCCGGCATGCCAATCACATTATGCAGACGAGCCATGCCACCCGCGCCATCGGACCGCAAACGTGGAAATTCAATATACAGATCATTAAATTGGTCGAGGGCAATGATGTGATCGCCGATAGTCAGAACACCATCTTTGAGTACGGGTTCCGCATCTAAAAACTGCGCGACAGCTTGAATGGCAAACGGCCACTCTCCGACCTGCGCCGGCTGATCGTGAATACGCAATCGGACGATGCTCTCAGAAATAGCACTGTTAGCGGCAATATTCGAATAACCATGCGTGGTAATAGCGCTGAACCGGTCAATAGCCAGATTCATGCCAGTGTATTCGCCATCGACAATTTCCGCTTGAGAGACTAGCAAGACATTTCCAGCCTCCTGAAAGGCCAGTCCTAAGGTCGGGTCTTCACCATAGGCACTATTGAAATCCAACATCATGTCAACTGCGATGACCTTTGCGTCCATAGCAGCCAAGCGGGAAATCAAGGTGGCGAGATCAGTTCGTCTCAGAGGGTACTTGTCGTAATCTTCATAGAAGTCCTCATCGGTGTAGAGGATGAGGATATCCTCGGACGGTGCCGTCACCTCTGGCGGCGCATTATAAATACGCAGCAAGTGTCGATAAGACAGCGTCTCGTCTTCGATGAGAGAAAATGATTCTTGATACTCAAGAGCCGCAGCGGCCAGAAATATGAGCAATATTGCTAGGGAGTCGTATATCTTATTTCTGTTACCCATGTCGCTTCTCTGTCGCTACTTGTATTGGATGTCACAGGAAAACCTCGCATCCGTCCTAGTTGATCACTGCGAGGTTCTATCATTAAAGGCCGCGACAACTGCCAGATATCCAGCGTTTGGCACCACCAACAAAAGCAGATGGCGCCTGCGCGGTTGTCCCGACTCTAACGACGCACCGCAGGGTCGGGGCTCACTACCCTCAGGTTACTGAGGTGTAGATGCTGGAATCGCCGCAGACACATCCGGCACTAACCCCGCATTGTAAAGTCGCGCCTCGCTATCCTTTAGATTACTCAGTTTCAAGTCCTGGTAGGATTGAACCAACAGCGGACGCATATCATTATCATCGGGGTATGCCGCAAAATGGGCTCGGTATTTGTCCATGGCTGCAACGAACATGTTTTGAGCTTCGAGCAGGCCTGCCACGACAAACACATCGTCAGCAGCAAGCTTCAACTTAGCCATCAAGCTCTCTTCCGCATCCTTTGCAAGCCACACAAACTTCGATTCGCCTTTCGGGATATAGACGGTACCGTCCTTATCCATTACCTCTACATGATAGCTGTGCTCACCAGGGGTTACGCCAGAAACGGTGTAACGAATCATCTCGGCCGTCGACTGTGCCGCAACATTGACTCCGGCGCCATCAATAACCAGATTATAGGAGTACTCTGGACAGCCATTACGCCAGACTAAGTCAGGAAAAGCGCTGGACAAGGTCAGCTCGCGAATGGTTCTGACCTTGCTATCACATTCATCATCGGTCGCTTTAGTGACTGAACGTCTTACCGTCGTGTAACGCTGTGCGGTGGCGAATTTATTCGACAGACCGTCAAAAATGTCACCTTCATTTTGTACCGCGTCGCTCAAATCACCCGACACTTTCTCAACGCCTTCCGCGACCATAACGATTTCACTATTGGGCCCCAAATCTTGAGTCGTGCCGTCAAGCTGATTGACCAATTTGGCCGATCCATCTTGGCCAGACTTGATCTGATAGCCGGTAAATAGATACTTGGTTCTTGTCACAGCTTTCCATTCGGTACCATCTCGCGAGTACTCAACGCTTCCCACGATATCGATTATTTTCGCAACCGGCGCTTCTCGACCCATTGCGACACTATTGAAACCCATTAGCAGAGCACCAACCAACGCTACATGACTTAACCACTTACAAACCATTTGTACCTACCTCTTCTTTTAATCAATTAGAAATACTGCAGTGCCCTAACACGGTTCCGCGAACCTGAGGCCATTGTTGCGGGTTAAAAATAGAACCTCGGCCGCAACCCCGGAATCATACCACAACCGCTATTCTAAACGTCGAACATCGTATTTACACCCTCTTATCAATGAACTGCAAGCTGCCTGGCGAGGTTTATGGCGCTGCACCCGGCAGAGGCAGCTGACGTCTGTAGCATTCGCCACTCAACTAACCTCGCTCCGGATGAGTTAGGCCGCCCCTGCATTCAAGAATTTAGCGCTCGCCCTATTGCATGCCACAGTATCCACACAGATTAGCCTTTGCACTCGCCTGGCGAACTTAAATCGAGTATCCTGCTCGGTATCATCCGCGACAACTCATACTGCCATGTTAACCGTGATCTCTCCTGCCAAGACCCTCGACTTCGATAGCCCTCTGGCGACAGAAAAGAACACAACGCCTGATTTACTGGTACGTTCAGAACAGTTGATTACTGAAATGCGCGGTCGGTCAGCGACCGATCTGTCAAAGTTAATGCGCATCAGCCCTAAACTGGGTGAACTCAATGCCGAGCGTTTTCAACAATGGCAGACACCTTTCACGCCAGCAAATGCGCGCCAAGCCATTCTCGCCTTTCGTGGCGACGTCTACATTGGTCTCGACGCCGATAGCTACACCGCCCAGGACTTCACCTTCGCTCAAAAAAGCCTCAGAATCCTCTCAGGGTTGTACGGCGTCCTACGTCCACTTGACTTAATCCAGGCATACCGACTGGAAATGGGCACCCGAATTGCCACTGAACATGGCAAGGATCTCTATGCCTTCTGGGGAGATACAATTACCAAAACATTAAGTCAGGAGCTGAGTCGCCATACCAATAAAACCGTCATCAACCTAGCCTCCAATGAATACTTTAAATCTGTCCAGCCCAAAGCGCTTGCCGGCAACATTATCACCCCTGTGTTCAAAGACTATAGTAAGGGGACATATAAGATCCTGGGGTTCTACGCCAAGAAAGCCCGAGGTTATATGGCCAGCTATATCGTCAAAAATCGTATCAACAAGCCTGAAGCACTCAAAGAGTTCACCACAGATGGCTATTGCTTTAACGATGATTTTTCTACGGATACCCAATGGGTGTTCACGCGTAAAGCCTAATGAAACACCTTGGCATTATCGTCAATCCCATGTCTGGTCGAGACGTGCGCCGGGTTGCAGCTCGCGCCAGCACCAGCAGTCACCAAAACAAACAGCAACAGGTCACACGTCTGGTGCTGGGCGCACTGGCCAATGGTGTCGATAAGATTTATCTTGCCAACGAACCTTTTCGAATCAATGAGCGCGCCATTGAAAATTTGGAAGAGCGTTCACAGATTGAAATACTCCAGTTCCCCCTGAGCCACACGGCCAAAGACACCACGCATATGGTCAATGCTATGTGGGATGCCGGTTGTCGTACATTTATCGTCTTGGGTGGCGACGGCACTAGCCGTATCGTGGCTCGAGCGAAACCAGACGCCGTTATTCTGCCTCTGTCGACGGGCACCAATAATGTTTTCCCCCAACTGATGGAAGCTTCTGTCGCCGGCGCGGCAGCCGGAATAATATGCAGCCAGCAACTCGACGCTGAAACCCACTGTTATCGCTGCAAGCAATTACATATTAGCGTCAATGGCGGCGTCAAGCAGGGTGGCCAGGAAGATACCGCACTCATAGACGCCGTGGTCCTCAAAAACGATATGCTTGGCAGTCTACTACCCTTTGCCCCAGAAAATATCACTGCGGTGTATTTGTCTCGCGCTGAACCGGCGTCAGTGGGCATGTCACCCATTGGTGGTTACCTGATGCCTTGCGATGCACGGGATCCGTTCGGTGTATATATAGCATGCGGCCAGCCGGCGACAACCCGGGTTCGAGTGCCGCTCTCCCCTGGGCTATATGGTGAAATTCCAATCCAGGCCTACGGTCGAATCGAATTCGGTCAGCCCCAGCGAGTTCAAGGCCCGTGCATTCTGGCCTTTGATGGAGACCGCACGATTCAACTGGGCCCCGACGACTACGCCGAGATCACCATACGCAATGATGGCCCCTGGATTATTGAACCTGGCCCCGTCATGGGTGCCGCTGCAGCAGCAGGTCTTTTTAATCTGGCTCCTTGAACCATCGAACGTTACAACCCCTGGCGAGTAGATGGTACTATTTGACCCGCTACAGACGGTGCCCAGGACAATCTTTTTATGACATTCTGCCTTTTACTGCTCATCGCAGCGGGCACGCTATTCACTGCAGGTGCAGCAAGATCTAGCAGCGAAACGTCGACCCAGCCGGTCACCCAAACACTCGTCTGGCCTGATGACACCCGCTATGTGGGCACGGTTCTCGACGGTAAGCGCTCCGGCAAGGGCACTATTACCTGGCAGAATGACACGCGGTTCGTCGGCCACTTCAAAGACGATCTTAAAAACGGTCCCGGAACCCTGGTTTTACCCGATGGCTCTGACTATAGCGACTACGTCGAAAATGCCATCCTGGCTGACCACCAACCCGTGGCGGCCCAGGCCAATACGCCGGCGCAGCATCCTGCGGAGATGACTGAAACCACGGCAGAGATCAGTACCGAGCAGCTCACCGAGAAGCCGGCCACGACTAGCCCGACAACGATACCCCCAGAGCCTGGGGAAAACGTCGGTCAATATCTGGCAAACTATGTGGCTGGACTTGCTGTACCTGACGATCAAATACGCAGTCTTTGGAATGCACGACGACGCTCGCGCTTGCAGGCGCCGAAATTTATCGAGGTCGCACTGGCTGATCTCGACTACGGAATCATTCAGCTCGATGAGGCCCGAATTAACTTCGCGCAAACCTATCGTTCCAAACGCTACAATGATGTCTCATCTAAGTTTGTGCAATTCAAAAAGCAGGACAATACCTGGTTTATCATCAACGAAGGAAATCGCTAATGTCTCAAGCTCCGACTCCGGTTCCAGCAGCCACGATCCTAATGCTTCGCGATGGCGACAGTGCCCTGGAGGTATTTATGGTAGTGCGCCATCATCAGATCGATTTCGCCTCTGGCGCATTGGTCTTTCCAGGTGGCAAGGTCGATGCTGGTGACAGTCAGGTGCGAAACCGCTGTACCGGAGTCGACGCGGCCGACGATATCAGCCTAGCACTGCAAGTCGGCGCCATTCGCGAAGCTTTTGAGGAATGTGGCATCTTACTGGCCAGGGAACCCGGGGCGACAGCGCTGATCTCGGCGAAACGTTTACTCCAACTCGCGCCTTACCGAGACGCATTGGTCAAAAACGAACTGTCTATTAGCGAATTTCTCGACCAGGAAGATCTGCTACTGGCCTGTGACCTGCTCCAACCCTATGCCCATTGGGTTACGCCGGAAATGATGCCTAAACGATTTGATACCTGGTTCTACTTAGCCCATGCCCCCGCTGACCATCTAGCGATTCATGACGGTCATGAGTCAGTGGACTCGGTCTGGATCTCTCCGACTGACGCACTGGCTGGCGCCAAGACGGGTCAGTATACAGTGATTTTTCCAACCCGCTTGAACATCGAAATGTTGGGCGAAAGCGACAGTGTCGCGCACGCCATGGCGACGGCTCGGGCCCGCAAAATTATCCCCGTGCTACCCTGGACCGAAAAACGAGCGGATGGCAACTACCTGTGTATTCCAGCCGAAGCGGGGTACAGTGTCAGCGAAGAGAAATTCAACGAGCGGCCAGCCTGAGCTTGCAGTGAAATCCTGCAGAACAACCCCTTCAGCAGAACGGCCGTAAAAACTGAAGCAAAAACTGAAGCAAAAAAAAAGGGCGCACCTCGTCGGTTCGCCCTTTCTTCTCACACGTTATGATCCCGATGGTTAACCACCGAAATCATCCAGCATGATATTGTCCTGCTCAACACCTAGATCCTCAAGCATTCGAATCACAGCGGCGTTCATCATCGGCGGCCCACACATATAAAACTCGCAATCTTCAGGCGCAGCATGATCCTTCAAATAATTCTCGTATAGCACGTTGTGAATAAATCCTGTGTACCCGGTCCAACCCTCGATATTCTGGTCTGATAGGGCAACATGCCATTCGAAATTATCGTGTTCCGCGGCGAGCTTATCGAACTCATCCACGTAAAACAGTTCCCGCTGATTCCGACCGCCATACCAAAAGCTGATCTTACGTTTACTATTCAACCGTAGAAGTTGGTCGAAAATATGTGCTCGCATGGGTGCCATACCTGCGCCGCCACCGACAAAGACCATCTCGGCCTCGGTGTTTTTGGCAAAAAATTCCCCATACGGCCCAAATATCGTGACCTTATCGCCCGGCTTCAGTGAAAACAGGTACGACGACATTTTTCCTGGCGGGAAATCTGTACCCGGTGGCGGTGAGGCCACGCGAATGTTGAATTTCATGATGCCTTTTTCTTCCGGGTAGTTCGCCATGGAATAAGCCCGGATAGTCACTTCGTCGACCTTAGAGCGATAATTGAAGACACCAAACTTTTCCCAATCGCCTCGGTATTCTTCAGCGACCTCGATATCTTTGTAATTGATATCGTAGGGGTCAATTTCGAACTGTACGTAGCCACCAGCACGGAAATCGACTTCTTCGCCTTCTGGCAATTTCAACACCAGTTCTTTAATAAACGTCGCGACATTGTCATTCTCAATGACTTCACATTCCCAGCGTTTGACGCCAAAGAATTCAGGATCAACTTCGACCTTCATATCTTGTTTGACGGCTGTCTGGCAACTCAAGCGCCAGCCTTCCTGGGACTCTTTACGGGTAAAATGAATGGCCTCGGTTGATAACATCGACCCACCGCCTTCAGTCACACGACAACGACATTGCCCGCAGGTACCGCCACCGCCACAGGCAGACGACAGGAATATGCCGGAGTCTGACAGTGTCTGTAACAGCTTACCGCCAGCGTTAGTCGTGATCGACTTGCTCGGATCATCGTTAATCTCGATAGTCACGGCGCCAGTACTGACCAGCTGATTCCGCGCAAAGAGAATGATAAAAACCAGCATCATGATGATGACGGTAAACATCGATACACCTAAGATAATTTCAGTATTCATAGCCACTTCAAATTAGAGTGAAATTCCACCAAAGGACATAAAGCCTAACGACATTAGTCCAACGGTAATGAATGTAATACCCAGCCCCCGCAGCCCCGCAGGCACATCGCTATATTTCAGCTTTTCTCGAATCCCGGCCAAGGTCACAATCGCCAGCGCCCAACCGACACCTGCGCCAACACCATAGACAACGCTCTCGCCGAAGTTGTAGTCGCGATTCACCATAAACAAAGACGCGCCTAAGATAGCGCAGTTCACAGTGATCAGCGGCAGGAACACACCCAGGGCGTTATAAAGTGCCGGTACATACTTATCGAGAAACATTTCCATAATTTGGACGATGGCGGCAATCACACCGATGTAGCTCAAGTAGCCTAAAAAGCTCAGATCCACATCCGGCAAACCGGCCCAGGCCAGCGCACCATCTCGTAACAGATAGAAGAAAATCAGATTATTCACTGGTACGGTAATCGCTTGAACAACGATCACCGCAATACCTAAACCAATAGCGGTTTCGATCTTCTTCGAGATGGCAATAAAGGTGCACATGCCCAAGAAAAACACCAAGGCCATATTTTCGATAAATACGGCCTTTAAAAACAGACTGAGATAATATTCAAACATGGTCTATCCTACATAGCTCTTGATAGGGCGGTGTGACCACCGATCTCGTATTCTGCTGCTTCAATCTGCTCAGATTTCCAGCTGCGCAGAGCCCAGATCAACAAGCCGATAATAAAAAAGGCACTTGGCGGCAGCAGCATCAAACCCGTTGGCACGTACCATCCACCATTGGTCACCAGCGGCAGGATTTCGATACCCATCAAGCTTCCAGAGCCAATCAGCTCGCGGATAATCGCCACGGCCATAAGTACAACACTGTAGCCCAGTCCGTTGCCCAAACCATCCAGGAAGCTAATGCCAGGTGGATTCTGCATAGCAAAGGCTTCGGCCCGCCCCATAACAATACAATTGGTAATAATCAGTCCAACAAAAACCGTCAATTGCTTACTAATATCGTAAGCTACGGCACCCAGAATCTGATCAACAACGATCACCAAAGACGCGATAATAGTCATCTGCACAATAATGCGAATACTGCTCGGAATCTGATTCCGAATCAGTGAGATGAACAAATTTGAGAATGCCGTCACCAGTGTCAGTGCGATGCACATGACCAACGCGACACTCATTTGTGTGGTCACCGCCAGAGCTGAGCAGATACCGAGAATTTGCAGGCCAATCGGGTTATCGTTGAAGATTGGCCCGAACAGTACCTCTTTTACACTATTAGACACAGTCACGCTCCCGTCGGATTAACCTTGTAAATTCTTGAGTATTGGACCAAAACCATCTTCACCCATCCAGAAGGCGATCAGGTTTTGGACACCGCGGCTGGTCAGCGTCGCGCCAGACAAGCCGTCAACCTGATACTGTGCTCGACTTGATTTAGGATCAACCGGACCCTTAGCCACTTCAAACGCCACCTTATCGTTGGCATAGATTAATTTTCCAGGCCACAAGCCCTTCCAGGCGGGGTTATCCACTTCGCCACCCAGCCCAGCAGTTTCTTTCTGTTCGTAAAACGTGATGCCGGCAACGGTGTTACCATCGCCCTCCAGGGCGATAAAGCCATAGAGCGTCGACCACAACCCATAGCCATGCACAGGCAGGACGATCCGATCGAGCTGGCCGTTGTGTTCCAGCAGATAAGCGACGCTGTAACGCGCGCGACGACTAATCGACGCGATGTCTCGCTGCTGACCCAACTCGATAGATTGACTGGGATCCTTGGCCGCCTTTCGCTGATCATACTTCTTGACGTCAATACCAGCGTCGACGATTTCTGCGTTCGTCAGAAAGCGTTTCTCTTGAAGATCAACAACCTTGACTGTGAATTGCTCAAACAGAGTGTCGATTTCGGCAATCTGGGTCACGCCAGGTTGAAACAGGCCGGCGGCGATCAAAATATTCTTGTTCCGGTCCAACTCTTTGTTCGCGACTTGCAATGGTTTCAGCTGGACCGCAGCCATCGATACGATGATGGCGCAAACAAAACAGACACCCAGGGCCACCATCACGACGTTCTTTATTGAGTCTTTATCGTAAGTTGCATCAGACATGACGTGCCAACCTCCTCTTGACGTTGGATTGGACCACGAACCAATCGATCAGGGGTGCAAACAGATTGGCAAACAATATGGCGAGCATGATGCCTTCCGGAAATGCTGGGTTCACGACCCGTATCAGAACTGCCATCACACCAATGAGACCGCCGTAGTACCACTTGCCGGTATTCGTCATAGACGCCGAAACCGGGTCTGTTGCCATGAAAATCATACCAAAAGCAAACCCACCTAACACCAGATGCCAGTACCAGGGCAAAGCGAACATGGGGTTCGAGTCGGAACCCACCACGTTAAAGAGCGTCGACATGGCCACCATGCCCAGCAGTACGCCGAGGACGATCCGCCAGGAGGCCGTACGCGTTAGCAATAAGAAGAAACCACCGATCAAAATAGCCAGCGTCGAAGTCTCGCCCACGGAACCCGGGACACTACCGAAGAAGGCATCCATCCAGGTAATCCCACTCGAGACAACCCCCTCCAGGCCATTCAAGGCGGCGATACCCAATGCTGTGGCGCCACTATAACCATCGACCGCGGTCCACACGGCATCGCCAGACATTTGCGCTGGGTAGGCGAAATACAGAAATGCACGACCCGTTAGTGCCGGATTGAGGAAGTTTTTACCCGTACCACCAAAGATTTCTTTACCTATCACGATGCCGAAGGAAATCCCCACCGCAACCTGCCATAGGGGAATGGATGCGGGCAACGTCAGGGCAAACAAAATACTGGTGACAAAAAAGCCTTCATTGATCTCGTGACCACGCTTAGAGGCAAATAACACCTCCCAAAAACCGCCCACACAAAACGTCACCATATAGATCGGGATAAAGAACACCGCACCATAAACTAAGCTATCCCACCAATTGGTGGCGTCATAGCCGGCCACAGATTCAACGATCCAGCCGCGCCAGCCGGCCAAAGATTCGATACCCATGGCGTCCATCGCCAGGTTGGCTTGCAGACCTGTGTGGTACATACCAGCGAACATCGGGAAAAACGCACAGAGCCAGACAGTAATCATGATGCGCTTGAGATCAACAGCATCTCGAACATGAGAGGCACTAACGGTCACCTGTCCGGGCGTATAAAAAATCGTATCCACTGCTTCATACAACGGAAACAGTTTTACGAACTTACCGCCGTCGACGAAATGGTGTTCTACACTATCTAATAAGGTTCTTATAGACATTGGCTCTTATCCCTCCGCCTCTATGAGCGTGAGCATTTCCCGCAAATAGGGACCATATTCATACTTACCGGGACATGCAAAGGTACACAGCGCCAGGTCCTCTTCGTCTAACTCCAGACAGCCAAGCTGAATGGCAGTTTCAATGTCTTTCACCAGCAGAGCTCGCAGCAGTTGCGTTGGCAGGATATCCATAGGCATCACCTGCTCAAAGGTACCCATCGGCACCATCGCTCTTTGACTGCCACCGGTAGACGTGGTGAACATCAGGTTTTTAGCGCCCAGTAATGCCGCGCCGTAGAGCTTGGTCAAAGTAAACTTATCCATTCCCGGCGTCAGATAACCCATGAACTGTCGTTGGGTACCTTCCTCGAGTGCCGACACCAGCCCATGGTATCGACCCAGATAGGCCACCGTTGTCACAGCCGTTCGGCCATCGAACACTGAACCGCTGATCACCCGCAGTGTGCCCGGGTTGAGTTCTCCCGCGGTGAGTTCATCAATACTGGCGCCGCGACAGGTACGTAACAAGCGCGGCTGGGCGACACCGGGACCGCCGAGCGCCACGACTCGCTCGGTATATAGGCTACCGGTGAGAAACAGATGGCCGATAGCGATCACATCCTGATAGCCCACATGCCAGACAGTTTTATTTTCATTTACGGGGGCTAAAAAGTGGATATGGGTGCC
>ERZ889078.2755-NODE-2755-length-12241-cov-43.254226_pt1 | contig 12241 bp, 11 predicted proteins | sample MGYA00521266_ERZ889078 | MGnify/ENA primary metagenome ERZ889078 (study PRJEB32303, sample SAMEA104408618) | aquatic metagenome | biome: Brackish water; feature: Pelagic; material: water | place: Baltic Sea | collected 2014-06-16T06:34:00 | depth 76,534 m ... | reverse complement strand
GGCGAACTCGTCCTGTTGCTTCTGGTACTCCCGGCCGGCGGCGTTGACCTCGCCCTGGGCGGCGACTCCAGAAGCATAGCCAAGCCCCGCTCCTGGCCCTGGGAGGCCGGTCGCCCCGCCCGATCTGAACCCTTCGCTTTCCAGGTCGAGCAATGCAAGCGCAGCGTCTGCACCGTAGTCGCCGGAACGCACCGTCTGGCGCGTCGACCCGCCCGAAGCCTTGGCTGGCGCAGTTGATGCGGCATCTTGCGCCTTGCTCCGGTCGAGGATGCTCTTTGCTAATCCCTTGATGTTTGGGCTGTTGGCCCCCAGAAACCCCGCCAACTGCACGGCCCTGCCGCTTTCCTCTGCCGCCTCTTTCGTCTTGGCCGACAGGTCTTCGAGCGACCTGGACAAATCAACGATCGCCCCTCGGTATGCCCTTGCCTCGTTGACTCGATCGCTCGAAAAAGCATAGGCCAGCTTATTGATCACATCATCGACGCGGACCTTGACCTTGTCGGTCGACTCGACATACTCCATCATTTTCTTGCTGATGGGTGTCGGGTCCATTGCGTGCGCAAAGTCGATCATCAGTCGGATGCGTTCGGCCTGGGTCTCCTTGGAGAAGTCCCTTTTGAAAATGACCCCTAGTTTATCCAGCGGATCTGTGGCCTTTCTGAGCGCGCCCTCTGCCAGCCCGGTAGCCACTGCGGCATCTCCAGCCTGGCGCTTCAACTCCTCCCATCGGCGCGAGAGGACATCAACCTGATGCCCCATCGTCTTCGTGGCCTCATTGACGGCCTCCGCTGTCTGCCCCGTCTGGGTCTGCATCTCCTTGAGTGCGCCGGTGAACTTGCGCGCTCCCTCGTCGCTTGCCAGGCGCATGGCGACACGCAGCCCCTCGACAGATGGAACGAGCCGGCTGACTGCCTCCTCTCCCCCTGTGGCCATTGCGACCCGCAGCGTATCAATCATCCCGGCGAGTCCGCCGGCCTGGAGGGCCGACGCGTTCCATTGCAGACCGAGTTCTTCTGCGACCTTTGCCGCGTCCCCGGATGGACGCAACGCTCCAGCGAGGATCGCCTGCAGGCCGGTCATTGACTTGCTTGTATTGATTCCTGCGGTCGTCAAGCTGACGGTGGCAGAGAAAAGATCCTGATAGGATACACCGAGCGTTGCGGCCATGCTTACTACATCGCCGATCGACGCAGACAATTCCTTTGATGTAGTTACGCCCAGCTTGTTTGCGACGAACATCGCATCGGAAATGCGCGTAGCTTCACCGATGCTTAGCCCATAGGCGTTGATAATCGTCGTGATTCCGCTGACCGATTCCTCCATGCTATTGAAGCCGGCGACGGCGTTCGCTGCTGCTGTCTTGAGGAATCCAGCCATGTCGCTGGCGTTGACGCCTGCGGACAACGCCTGGAACGCACCCGCAGACAGGTCGTCTGCGGCGAGCCCGCTTGCCGTGCTGAGCTTCCGAATCTCGTCGGATAGCGCAGCCAGTTGCTTTCCTTGGCCAGGGATGAGCGTGCCTATCCTGGCAATGGACTTCTCGAAGGCAAGGTACTCGACAGCCGCTCCCTTGACCTGCCCGACGGCAAAGTCAAGAGTGGCAAAGGCCAGCCCCATTTTTGCAAGCTGGGTCACCACGCCGGATGCTGCGACCCCGACGCCGTGCAACTGCGTCTCTGTTTGCTTGAGCGCAGGCCCGGCCTTGTTCTCCGCGCTGATGCGGATCTTTGCTTCGCCTGTGCTCACTTGGCCTCCGCCCGCAGCTTGCGCTCGTCTTCGTCGATTCGGCTTTGTTGATCGGCGAGGATCTCCATGCGCCGGATGTAGATCCGCGGCATGTCACCAATGCCGCCGCCGTACCATGGTCGCTCGGCCCGCCAGTAGTTCCACTGTCGGATGATCGCGTAGTCTGCCGCGGTGACGATGCCGACCGGGCACTCTTCGATCTCCCACTTGCCGCAGCCGGGAAACTCTTTGACGATGGCCGGGGGGCCGACGCGCTTGACGCCATGCAACCGACAGCCAAGCTCCGCCTTCTGCTCGGGCTTGCAGTGGTCGCAATCGAAGGCGTTGGTGCGGTCGGGCCCGCCCTTGTCCCTGCTGACCTCCAGGGCTAGACGGAGGCGCCTCTCTCCTCCTCCTTGTCGACTTCGGCCAGCCCGTGGATGCGGTAGATTAAGGGCAGAATCCAGGTCACAGGGACATGGTCCTGCACCCACGCAATCCGGGCGTCGAGGTCGGCGTCGAGAGGGAAGGGCGGGACGATGGCCAGCCCGCGGCGCATTCCGCTGACACTGCGGAGGTGGATCGCCAGGGCGGCCTGATTGTAGCGGATGCCGTCGAGCCTGGGCTCTGCGTCGCCGATGGCGATCGTCCCTGCCGCCTCGCTCGCCTTCAGCGAGTTGGATGTGGCCAGAGAGAAGGTCCAGACCGGGCGGTCGGCGTCGGGCAGGTCGGCGTGGCGGGGCAGGACGTAGCGATCGCACTCGAGGTCCATGGCGTCTCCTCCAGGATCATGTGGCGGTGATGATCAGGGCGTCCTCGGCGACGCTGGCGGCGGTGCCGAGCAGCCGGCCCTCGATGCGCTGGCCCCAGCGGTCGCCCATGTCGATCTGGCTGCAGTCCTTGACGACCAGGCCGCCCATCGTGAAGACGAAGGTGTTGCCGGCGGCCGTACCCACGGTGGCCACGAGCGAGACACCAGCGCCTGCGCGCATCAGCGTCTGGGCGTTCCATGCGTCCCACCATGAAGCAGCGCCCAGACCGGCGGCCGACTCGGGCTGCTCCACGTCGAAGCTCACAGCGATCCCGGGGTCATCCTCGGTCCCGTGACCTAGAATCGACACCTCGCCGACGCCCTCCGCACCGGCCGAGCAGTTGGCCGACTCGCGCACGACCACGTTGCTGCGCAGGTCGATCATCAGGTTGCGCATGTGGCCGAACTCGCCCTGCAGCGGCAGCGCCCCGAGAGGGTAGAATGCGATGTTCTCGACCCTGGCCGGGGCGAGGTCCTCCCATCCGGCCGTGCCGGTGGCGTAGTCCGGCGCGGTCATTGCCGCGGCGGCGGGAGTCGTGAACAGCGAGGTGAAGGTGGAGCGCATCATTGCGCTCTGGCCCTGGCGGAGGTCGAAAACGCAGTTGCCGCGGGCGCCTTTCATCGTCCACTTCAGCCCGTGCAGGTTGAGGTAGCCGGCCAGCGAGGGCGGGGCGGTGGCCCCCGATCCGCCGTTGGCCGGGTAGGCGAAGGTCCAGACGTTGGCCAGCCAGGAGCCGACCATCCCACAGGACTGTAGCGCGGCGTGGACCTGCGACAGCTTGGTGTCTGCGGTGTAGTCGTCGGGGTGGCCGCGCAACTCCTGCGAGAAGGTGTAGCCCATCCTCCGCCGGCCGTGCTGCTGGCCACGCATCGGCCGCTCGAACGCCTCGCCGACAGCGCGGCTGTACGGCTCGCCGTCAATGGTCGGAATCCCGATCTCGTAGGCGATCGTGGCGTTGGTGCCATCCATGGCCGGAGGCGTGCCATAAATCGTCTCGTTGGCGAGTTGCAGGACCTTGCGTCGGGTCAATGCCATGGTGCTACCCCAGGATGCGCTCAAGCGCCTTGAAGGTGATTTCTGCGTAGAAGGCGGGGATTGGATCCGAGCCCTGCGCCCCCGGCACGTCTTCCTCGTCGAGCACGAAGGCCGGCATGGTCAGGTTCTGGGCGGCCGGGGTCGTGTACTTGTAGGCGCCGCTTCCGTAGCGCACCATCAGCGTCGGGTCGCGCTTCATCTGGGCGGCGACGGCCTCGAGCATCGTGCGGAATGCCCGCTTCCCCGTGGCGCTGTTGCCCGTCTGCGGGTCGGCCTTCTCGTACCAGCAGCGGACCAGGATTTGATGGTAGCGGACCTCCAGCCCGTCGCAGTAGACGTCGCCGAACTCATTGGCGCCGTCAGGTGACGCAGGCTCCCACCCCGTCGAGTCGACGAACACAAGCTGCCGGCGGCGGCTTGTCGGGTCGTCGCCGGCGTACATCATCCCGGCCGGGTCGTAGAAATCCCGCTCGCCGTCGTGGATGCAGCGGCTCGGCACGCCAGCGATGACGAGGTCTTCAATAATCCGGTCGATGATCGTGTTGATGCTCATCGGGCGACCAGTGGGCCGCGGATGCGGCGAGACCCGGCCATCGGATCGGTGACGTGCTTGAGCAGCAGCCCCTCGGCATAGGCGATGTCGTCGGGCTGAAATTCAAGGTAGGGCCGTGCGGGGATCGTCACCTTGCGCCCTCGCCCGGCCTTGCCGCCGTACTGGTGGATCGCAGCGTAGACGAGGTTCGCCCCCTGCTCCATTCCCGTCGCATCGCTGCGCTCGACCACGCTGTTGCGCAGCCGGCCGGAGCGGACCAGGATCTTGTGGCCAGAGAGGATGCGGTTGGCTCGGGCCGTGAACCCGCCTCGCTTGCCGAAGACCCTGTGTGTGTTGCCGTTGTGGCCCTGGGAGATCCGGCCGTTCAACGTCGCCCAGGCCAGCGGCGGCCAGCGGTCGGGGCGGCCCTCGGCCCGGAAGTTGCGCAACATCGACTCGTGCATCCGGCCGCGCATCGCAGACCAGACGGGACGCTGCGAGCGGCAGCGGTTGCCCATCTCCGACAGCGCCGCCTGGACCGGGCCGGAGTCGAGCGTGACAGTGACGGAGAAGCCTGCGCCGGGCATCAGGCGAGCCGCCCGTGGTTGGTGCGGCCGAACATTTTCGCCTCAGAGGCGAGAAGGTAGCGGCGGGTCGGTGCTGGGTCTGGAGGCGTCGCCCCTCCGGTGCCGAGTTCCATGCGGGCGATCATGCCGAGCCGCTCGAGCACCTGCTCGTATCGCTGCTGGAGCAGATCCGAGTTGCGGCCGATCCGCTCGTGCGCCCGAAACCATGCGATGTCGCGCACGCAGAGCTTGATGCCGCCGCTGATCTGCGCCCCGGTGAGCGGCACGGTGGCGAACTCAGAGATATAAATGTCCGCCTCGTCGCAGGATGCCTCGCACACAGCCTCGATGGCGGCTGCGTCCGCGGTCCCGTCGTGGTCGTCGTCGAATAGCTGGATCTGGAGGTAGGGCGGCATGCCCGCCAGCAGGCCGGTGCTGTCGAGGTAGCGAGCCATGGCGCCTCCATTGGACCCCGGCACCACCCGCAAGAGCGGCGCCGGGGCTTGAGCGGTCAGAGGGAGAAGAGGGCGAAGGGGTGCGAAGCGGGCGCCGCCGTTGCTACGGCTGGCAGCCCTGGATCAGGTGCCAGAGGCCGAAGCCCACGTTGTAGCGGGCGTCGGTCTCGATGACGTACCAGGGGCTGCCCGCCTTGAGCTGCTTCAGATCGCCGACCTGGGGCGCCTGCCGCTCCTGAAGGATGAAGGGCTTGATCTCGCGGGACTCGTCGGTCAGGAACCACTGGTTCCCTGTGATCCGGGGCTCCACCCGCAGCTCGACGTAGCCGAAGTTCGTGTTGGTCCCGCCGTTGGTGGTCAGGCTCGCCTTGACGATCGCCTGCGCCGCGGACCGCAGCGCGGGGCCGACGGTCAGGTGCGTGGGCGACACGTCGAGGATCTCGCCGTGGAAGTCGGTGCGCCCGAGGAACGCCTTGACCGCGAGGTCGAAGTTGGTCGGGTCGAGGGCGAGGTTGGTGTAGTTGCTCTGCGTCCCGTCCTTGGTCGGGTGGGTCGCTCCGATGAAGGGCACGCCGTCGTAGCCGTTGAGCGTGAAGCCGTTGAGCAACAGCTCGATCAGGATCTTGCGCATGTGGCGCGGGTAGGTCGTGGCGGCGTTGTCCAGCCGGGGCAGGACGATGTTGGTCTTGTCGTCCTGGATCTCGTTCTTGTGGACCCGGACGATATTGCTCCAGTCCTTGTTCTTGATATGGAACGCCTCGGCCTTGAGCTCCTGCATCTCGCCGGAGCCGGTGAACTCGACAGGCAGGCCGAGCTCGTCGGTGAAGTGGTACTCTTCCTCGGCCCCGGTGGACTCGACCATCTGGGCGAGTTCGAGGGTGCGGGACTGACCGGCCAGGCTTTCCTGGAAGTACGGCCGATAGGTGGCGTTCGCGTCCGCCAGCTTCTGGGCGTCGAGCATGGGATCTCTCCTCCGGGCCGCACTTCAGGCGCCCGCTATCTCTCTGAACTGTCGAAGGGAAAAGCCCGGGGCAGGGCTGCCCACCCCGGGCTCAGGTCAGGACTAGGCGCCGACGGCCGTCATCGCCAGGTGCCACCATCCGCCGAGGGCGGTGGAGAAGGCGCAGACGTAGGCCACGCCGGGGGTGCTGTCGGCGTAGACGCCGATCTGCCCGTCGGAGCCGGCGCCGAAGGCCGTGACCATCTCCGCCTGGGTCGGCACGCCGCCGGAAGCGAACGCCAGGTAGGGCACCTTCGCCCCACCGCTCAAGGTGGCCAGCCCGGTGAAGGTCCCGGCGACGGCGGTCAGGTTGCCGTTGGAGTCGATCTTGGCGACCTCGGCGGCGTCGCTGTCGGCGAAGGAGACCTTCTGGGCGCCGGCGTTGTCGCCCATCTGGATCGTCAGATCGAAGGCGCCGGCCGCCACGGTGATGTCTGCCGCGCCGAGGAAGTCGACGCCCTGGCCCGCCGCCACGGACAGGCCGGCGAGGTGGGTGTCCATGGCCGTGAACGTGGCGATCCCGGTCACGTCGAGCGTGCCGTCGCACTGCACGTTGCCGTCGGAGTCGATGCGGGCGACCTCGATCAGCGCCGAGTCGAGGAAGGAGACCTTCTGGGCGCCGGCCGCGTCGCCCATGGTGATCGTCAGGTCGAAGGCTCCGGCGGCGAGCGTGATGTCCGCGGCCCCGGCGAAGTCGATGCCCTGGCCTGCGGCGATCTGGAGGCCGGCGGAGTGGACGTCGCGGGCGGTGAAGGTCGCGATGCCGACGAGCGAAGAGCTGCCGGCGACGCTCAGGTTGCCGGAGATCGTCCCGTCGAGCAGCATCGGCTGGGCGAGGTAGACCAGCACGCCCTTGGTGGCGTCCACGTCGAGCACGCAGCCGACCACGACGTTGACGCCGCCGCCAACGAAGGTGCGGACCTTCTCGTCGTCCTCGATGTAGCAGCGCCCGCCGACGTCGCCGATGACCACCGGGTTGAGGGACGAGTTGGTCAGCCAGGCGAACGCCTCGAACTCGACCTGACAGCGCACGGCGCCGTCGGCCCCTGCGTTGGCGATTTGGCCGTCCGGGTCGTGCGCCAGGCCGAGGAACTTGTAGCTGGCGGTCAGCGCTCCGGGCACGGCGTAGCCGGTGGCGTTGGCGCAGACGAGGGCGCCCTGGTAGAGGGTAACGCCCGTGCCGACCTGGAAGTCGTAGCTGTCCGGGTCGCCGAAGATGGTGCGGTACTTGTTCCCTGCGAGAGCCATGTTGCTCCTCCGTGGCCTTGCGGGCCGATCTCACTGGATTGCGATGACGGGCGGCCCTACTTCTGGCCGGTGCGGATCTTGTGCTGGGCTTCGGCGATCTCGGCCGCCTTGGCCTCGATGGCCTGCTCGGTGGGCTGCTGGCCGCGGGGCATGCGCTGCGAGAGCAGACGGCGGGCCTGCGCCCTGTGGCTGTCGTTGACCGGGGTGGCGTCGCCCTGGAGATCCTTGGCTTCAGGCTGGAGCTGGCGACCGACGGGCACGCCGGATGCGCCGATCGGGATTACGGACAGCGATGCCCGCAGCACGTCCAGCCCGAGCTCTGCGGCCAGGGCCTCGAGCTTCGCCTTGTCGGCGGGCAGCACCTTGCGGTCCGTCTCGATGGCCTGGCGGATCTCCTCGGCCGTCTGCCGCCGCTCCTCGGCGGCGCGCATCTCGGAAAGCTCGACCTCTGCGGCCTCCGCCCGGACCAGCAGGGCGGCGTTGCTCGTCACCAGGGCGCCGGCCGCTGCGGCCAGGGCGTCGACGGTGGCATCGGCGGGCAGCGCCAGTGCCGCCCGAATCTCGGAAAGGTCCATCTCGACCTCCTCCTCGTCGGCAGCCGGGGCAAGCCCGGCCTGGGTTGCGATGATCTCGGGTGCGGGCTCCGCCGCTGCGGTGGCCTCGATCTCGGGCTGCGCCCCCTCGACGTCCGACGCTTCGGCCGTTGCGGGCATCTCGGGCATTGGCGACTGCACGTCGGGGCGGTCGGTGGCGAAGGGGTCGGCGCCGGACCAGACGCAGGACATCTCCTTGACGTTGGCGATCTCGGTGATGACCAGCGCCACGGGGCGGCCATCCATCTCGGCGCCAAGGATCGCCATCTCCAAGAACGTCTCCTGATCCATCTCTGGGTGCGACTGCTCGGCACGGAACGACAGCCCGGCCGACACAGCGAAGATTGTTCCCTCGCCAACGAGCCGGGCAATCTTCGGGTCCGCCATCGAATCGAAGCGAAGAACGTTCTCGACGCCACCCGGAATCGTCCCCGCCGCAGGCACCCACTGAGGTGCGTCGTCGCAGCGGCCGACGATGCACTCCGTCTCGACCTCGTGGTCGCGGTAGACCTGCAGCGGTCGCATCTGGCCGGAGGCGTCGAGCCGGGGGCCGAACATCGGGGCGGCACGGCGCAGCACGTCCTCGTCGGCCCGGACAGTGATAGCGCACCAGCCGACCCGGGGCCGGAAGTGGCCAACGGACATCAGCCGAAACCGCTTCGAGACGTAGCCGTCGGCGTCGGGCTTGACCGCTGCGGCGGACGCGGACATCTCACCGGCCGGCGCCGGGGCGGCGGCGAGCACCTGGGCTCGGGCCTGCAGCGAGAATGTCCCACCATCGGCGCCCGTGACCATGTGGGCGATCGCTCGCTGGATCTCGGTCCGTTCCTCTGCGCTCATTCCTTCACCTCTTCGGGCTCGACGAGCATGGCCCGCACGATTCGGCCCCCGGTCGAGGGCAGGGATTGCGCCTTGAGCGCAGCGATCTTGTCCGGCGGCAACGCAGCGAGCGCCGCTTGCAGGTCGATGGCTTGCATGATGTCCTCAGAATTTGGCGGCGGACTCATCAACCCAGGGAGCAACGTCCCACCCTTCGGCCGGGCGGGGCGTAGACTCGGGGATGCTGCGCTTCACATCGATGCCGCGGCCCTTCACGTCATCCTCGGACAGGCTCGTCACCGCGCAGCGGCAAGAGTGGCCATTGGGCGGGTAGAATACGGCCCAGAACTCATGGTCTGCGGGGTAGACCTCGCCGTCGATGGCAGCGTGTTCGTCCCGGACCTCCGAGTCGCCGACGGTGAGATATTGCCAGTAGGGCCGCTCGGCGAGAGCGTCAGGGTCGGTCATCTGGCGGTAGCGGCCGACGCTCAGAGCGTTCTGGGTCGCGTTGCGAAAGACCGTTTCGACGTGGTATGGGTTGCTCGCTGTGCGCCCGATCTCACCCATCATCTCTGCGTAGTTGCTGGCGAACGTGCGGTACGCCTCGCCGTTGTCCAGCGACTGCTGGATCTTGCCCTTGATCGCAGCGATCAGGTCGTCGCCTTCATGGCGAGCCAGCGAGAACGAGCGGGCCTTGATCGCTGCGCTGGACGCCTTCCATGCGTCGTAGTTCAGCACGACCCGCTTGCGCAGCCACGCCTCGGCGTCAACGGCAGGCAGCGGGGCCCAGGAGCGACCAATCGAGCCGGTCAGAGCGTCAGAAAGCTGCGCACCCTGGCCGCGGCCGAGGGCATGGGCTGCGTACTGCGTCTGCTCGAGCACCTGCTGAATCTCCGCCGAGTCGAGCCGCAGGGCTTCAAGGCGGGAGATCAGATCCGCATGGCTCGTCGCCAGCCCGACGGCGCGACGCACGGGGGCACTGTAACGAGGGTAGGAGGAAAGACCCTCATCCATGGCGGCAGCGTGCAGACTGTCGGCCTGCTGGGTATGCTCACGCATCAGCCGTGCCGCGTCCTGGCGGTCCTTGTCGTCGTCGGCCGCCCGCAGGTGGTGCTCACAGCAGGAGGAGCGGGGCAGGGCTGCCTCGACGGCATAGGCCAGCGCTCGGGCCTGGGCTGGCTCCGTCGCAGCGGCGTCGGGCGGAGCGGCAGGCGGCGGCGCCGGAGGCTCGCCAGTGCGCGGCTCGTTGGTCGGCGTCGGGTTCCACATCGGGTCAGGCTTGACCAGGATGGCATCGCCAGGCTGCGGCGCCGGGATGCGCATGACCTCATGCGCCCACGCCGAAGGGACGTGCAGCCCATAGCCGACAGCCTCGCCGATGCGCTTACCGAGCGAGTCGAGGTCTTCGGTCTGCTTGACATCCCATTCGATGTAGGGAACCGGCGCATCAGTCCCGAAGTTGAAGCGGACGAACGGGGTCAGCAGATCCCGGCGAATCGTCGAGGACAGTGCGGCCTCGTCGGCCTCGCGGAAGTCCTGCCGGACCTCCCGTGCCATGTCTTCGTTGCCGAGATTGCCGGCCGTGCTGTCGGCTGCGGCCGAGTGACCCAGGACGGCCTTGCTGATCTGGGCGTCACAGTAGGCGAGCAGCCCCTCATAGACGGCGGAGGAGTCCCGCTTGCTCCCCGGGTCGGGAAAGGTGAGCTGCACGCTGTTCGGGAACAGAGCGTAGGCGTCGGTGCCGAGGGTGGCGAGCGCGTCATAGAGAGCCTCTCGCTCCTCCGGGCCCGTGCCCTGCGCGTCGTAGGTGGCCATCCGCATGGGCTGCCCGAACTTCTCGGCAAACGTTACCCAATCAACGCTGGCCGCCCACTTGTACATCTCCCACTTCAGCACGACCCGGCCCAGGCCGGCACGGTTCGGAGCGGAGCAGCGGGCTTCAGGGCGGTGGACGATCCAGCCGTTTTGCATGAGCGGCTCGCCGAAGGTCCGGTCATTGTCGGTGATGATGCGCAACTGCCCGAGCGGACCCTTTTCTGGCCACTGGGTGTTGTAGCGAAAGCGAGCCGGCGGGGCCCACCAAAGGGCGAGAGGCATGGCCTGGCCGGACGAGAACGACCACTCGATCTCGGCGGCGGCCAGGTGGCGGCTGATCCCGCTCATCAGCTTGGTGGCGGCGTCCTCGAAGCTCAGGACCTCTTCGCCAGGGAGCGGCTGCATCCGGGGCAGCGAGCGCAGCATGTCATCGCAGGCGGCAGCGATACGGTTGGCCGAGCGCCCGCGGCCGGGCACGATCGACCACTCCTGTCCGACGACGGAGAGGATGCGGCTCATCAGCACGGCGCGGTAGCTGGGGTCGCTCTCCTCGATCTGCTCGATGAGTTGCGCCATCGCAACCATGTTGCCGAGGTTGGCCTGCGCCAGAGCGTTGGCAACATAGGACGGCGTCATGCCTGCGGCGGTGTAGGCCGAAGACCAGTCCTCGCGGCGCTTGGCGAGCTGTCGGCGCTCGGGCGGACGTCGATACTCGGGCGAGGCTGCGGCGGTGAACGATGGCAGTTGCCGGCGTAGTGCCGCGGCTGCCGCCCTCACCATCTCTGTCGCCTTCGCTCGAATCAAAAGACCTTCCTTAGCCCGTCGTTTCGGCGGGGCGCGTGGCGAAAGCTGCCGGCCAGCGGGGCGGCCGTCCGAATCCAGTCAGACAGCGCCATTGAAGTCATGTCGGCCTGATCGTCATTGGCCGAGGCCGGGAAAGTGGTCAACTCAGCCAGGTACTCGTCGAGCCACGGTGCCTTTTCGGGCAGCAGCAGGTTGCCTGCCTCAATCAACGGCAAGACGGCCAGCATACGCCGCGTCTTGTCGTCCGTCTTCGGGTCCCACGGGTCGATGCCCGTCAACTCAAGGCCGAGCGTCTCGACGACTGCTGGGCCGAGCGCCTTGTGTTCAATCCGTTTTTTCGTAGCCAGCGGCCAGTCGTCGCTGATCTGGCGGATCCGGGAGATGCTCTCAAGGAATCCCCAGCGCCCTCGGTAGACCGAGACGAGGTAACAGTCGGGAGAGCCGAGGGGCCGAAACCAGACGCCGACACATGCGAAGCTCGATGTTTTCTTTTTGCTGCTCGTCGCCTTCAGGTCGCATGAGAGCCGCCATTCGCCCTGCACGTTCGGCAGTATTTGGTAGCGGCGCTGAGTGTACTCGACCTTGACCAGGTTTCCTTCGAGCGGCGCGGGCCTCTGCTGATGCTGGCCAGCGTAGCCTCTGGACCCGAGCCGCAGCTTGATCTCGCTCAGCGCATCCGGCGTGAATACTAGCGGATTGAGCAGGTCGCCAGGAACGGAGCGAGGGTCAACAAACCCAATCGTCGTGCCCTCTCGTTGGCTGCACGCCGTGCCCTTGGGGCAAGCGCATCCGCCCTCGAACTCGGAGGGCAAGCAGAGATGGTCGTAGCCGCCCTGC
>ERZ889078.2754-NODE-2754-length-12244-cov-9.703913_pt1 | contig 12244 bp, 12 predicted proteins | sample MGYA00521266_ERZ889078 | MGnify/ENA primary metagenome ERZ889078 (study PRJEB32303, sample SAMEA104408618) | aquatic metagenome | biome: Brackish water; feature: Pelagic; material: water | place: Baltic Sea | collected 2014-06-16T06:34:00 | depth 76,534 m ... | reverse complement strand
CATCCGCGCGTTCAGCTTCTGCATCACATGGGACAGCGAGTCCTTGCCTGTGATTTCTACGGATGCGACGAGCTTTTTCGCCATGGTTACGCAGCCTTCCAGCGGTCAGGGCGAACGCGAGCGCTAGCCTCGATCCACCTCACCACGTCGTCGCACTCCATCGCCCACAGCTCGGACGGCTGCCAGCGCTCGAGCAGGGCCAGGTCCATTACTGTCTGCTCCCACTTCACCCCTAGTCCCCAGATGGCGACAAAAAACCGACCACCTCCAGCAGCAGCGTGAACAGGTCCACAGGGTCGACGCACTCGGCCTCTGCCTCGGTGATGCCAGCGCTATGTGCCAGCAGCACCACCAGGGTGTCGACGGTGTCCGAGGGGAGCCTTGCGAAGTCGAACTCCCCGCCCTCCCCGCCAGACGCCGCCTGAAAGCCCGCCATCATCTGCGGGTAGGCGATGCCGCGCAGGGGCTTGAGCGTGAGCCTCGTGAGCCAAAGCTCGTCGACCTCCTCGCCGGCCACTGTGATCGGGTAGGTAAGCGCCGGCTTGGACACGACCTGTCGCGTTCGCTTCAGCCGGTAGTACGCTGCATCAGTTGCCATGGTTGGTCCCCCCTCGAACCGTTAGGCTGCGGCGATTAAATCTCGTCGCAGCTAGTGCCCTTGAGCAACACCGTCACGGTGCCGTCAATCGGATTGATGTCTGGCTCGCCTTCGACGAACGCCTCTGTCAGGATGTACTGCAGGCCGTTGGCCAGCTTCACCGAGGCGGTCACTCCGGACATTGCCTCGAACAGTTTGAGCCGCGTGTCTGCGGTGGTGATCAGCTCGGCCTCGATGCTCGGGGCGACGCCCATCTCCTTGTAGCCGGCCGGGCCGTTGACGCCGACCACCGGTTCCTTGCTGGTCTGAAATGGCCGGATGGTGAACGAACCAGCGACGGTCCAGCGCACGCCATCCGCGATGAAATCAAGCTTGCCTGCTACCGCTGCCATGGCCTACCTCCGGAACTGCACGCTAACCGCACCGGTGACCATGGCGTTGGTCACGTCGGGCGGCAGCAGGACGTTGATTCGCTTCTTGTTCGTGGCGTCACGCTCGACCGTCACCAAGCTGGCGAACGTGTCGAAGTCCTCGACGATGCCGTCGCTCTCCCACTGTCTGAACAGCGCGATAGCCGCGGCCAGAATCATGCTCGGGGTGACGATCTTCTTTCCCGGGCCGAAGTTGGTGCCATCGTCCGCAATGCGGTGCTGACCGTAGGCCGTGCTCATCGTGGTGCGGAACGTCCGCTGGATGTGCATCAGGTCATACATCGTGGTGACGTCCAGCATGCTCTCGTCGGCCACACCAGAGCCGTTCAACTGCCAAGTGGTGATCAGGTCCTCGAGGTGCAGCACCCCTGCCGCGTCAACGTAGGTCGGAGTCACACCGTCCGTCAGCAGGATGCTCCGCTCCGAGGCCGTGAACCGGTCGGACTCGCGCGGGGGCAGGATGCCATTGAGCGGAGCGGTGTGGTACACAGCCGCAACGTCAGCGTTGCGCAGGCGCGAAACCTGCCCGGCCACGGCGCCGGCCAACTCCCACGGCGGCGCGGGGCACGACTCGATGCCCAGCAGCGACGAGTGCTGAGAGTTGCGGGCGTTGCCGGCCGTTGTCAGGTTACCGACCGTGTCGTCGAGCGCCGCGAACACGTGCCCGTAGGCCGCGCGCAGCGGAGACCACCGGCCGGTGGTGTCGTTCCATTCGGTCTCGATTACGTCCAGGGTTGCGTCTGCATTCCACGGCACCGCCACGAAATCGAACTCGGTGTCACCGAGCGCGGTGATTGCCGTGGCCGTGTTGACGACCCCAGCTCCAGCGGCCAGGCGCACGGGCGTGGTCTCGATGCTGTTGCCGCCGGCCGTGATGGTCACGCCGGCGGGCCAACTCTCACCGCCGGCCGCGAGCCGGTAGTTGGCGCGCACGTCGATCTCGTCGCCCAGGGTGCCCAGGTTCAAAGCCGTCAACGTGATGTTGACGCTCGGGGCCCCAACATTGACCGACGTGACCGGGAGGTCGTTGGCGGCGTTGACCGCGGTGTCTACGGCTGCGGCGATTGCCGTGGCCGCGTCGCCACTGGTCACTGTGACGTTGACGGCCTGTCCGCCGATGTACAGGTGCAGAGTGCCCGACGCGGTCGCGGGCCCGGTGACCACGATATCCAGCGTGCTGGCGGCGCCAGCAGGGTCAGCGACCCCGATGGTCCACAGCTCGCTGAACGGGTCCTGCGCCCGGAAGGCCACCGCCATGCGGTGCAGTTGGCTGCCCTGCCCGTGAGCCGCCGCGGCCTCTGCCGCGCTGGTGATGCGGTGCAGCGTGGCCGCAGGAACAGCCCCGGCCGCAGTGCGCTGGGCCATCAGCAGCGCCGGCTTGACCGTGCTTGTGCCGCCGCCTGCCTGGCTGGAATCGACCTCGAAGTACCAGCCGTTGGTTCGGAGGTTGGCCGGAATCTGGGAAAATGCGATGGCCATGGTCTAGCCCTCCTCGGTGACGAGCACGACGTCGCGCTTCGCGAGCCGGCGCATCCAGTATGGGGTCGCAAGCACGGCCGCGCCATCCTCTGGGAGCAGGCCGCCGCCCTCGTCAGCGGGACGACGGATGAGCAGCGATTGGCCCGGGTTGCGCCGGTCGAGGCCCGGACGGACCACCATTCGATTGAGTTGCGGACTGATGCTCATGATGGGTCCCCCGTCAGGGTGATGGTCTGTGTCACGTCGATCTCGCCGTCTACCTGGGCTAGGTCGGTCTCGACCTCGAGCCGCTCGAACGAGTTGGTCGCGTCTGGCTCCGCTGCCTCGTACTCGATGTTCTGTTGCGTCAGGGTCAGGTCGATCTTGACACTGCCACGGCGCTTTGTGCTCGCGATGCTGGCCAGCCGGTCGACCGTGAACGACACCTGCGAGAACTGGTTGTACCACTCGTCGTCGGCCAGCAGCACCGTGAGCACCTGGTCCTCGATTGTGTCCAGCGCAGCGGCCAGCAGAGCGTCGGTGGCGGCCTCGGTGGTGGCCTCAATTTCCAGCAGGTCAACCCGGCTGAACGACGCCCCGGACATGGACGCCAGCGTGCCGTTAGACTGCCTGGACGAGACGCCGATGACAGGCCATGCGCTAGTGTCAGGCCAGTCCAGAATGGGCGAGTCGTACACCTCCGCGCCCGCTGACGTGGTGCCAGTCAGACGCGTTACGATGTCGGTGCGGATGGCCGTGGGTCCGAGGCTCACGGCGTGGTCTCCAGCAGCATCAGCGATGCCCCGCCAGCGCCGTCAATCTGGACGTCGGAAATCTCGAATGTGCGGCCGGACGACGTGAGCAGCAGGGCCGTGCCCTGGGTTGGCATGGCGACCAGGTCAGCCAGCTTCACCCAGAGCACCGGTGCGACCGAGCTAACGGCCACGTCCCCCTGCATCTCCACTGCTTCGTGGGCCTCATCGAAGACGCCGTCGAGCATCTGGGCTGTGCCAGATGGGTCGTAGATGATCGGCTCCGGGAACGTGTCCCGGATTACGCCCATCGCCCCATCTAGACTGTCAGCCCAAACGCTCACAGGTCACCCCTTAGACCAGGTCCACGAGGGTCTCGGAGTACAGCAGTTCGGCCGCAATGACCGACACCACAGCCCCGGCGCCCGCGTCGCCGTCGACGATGATGCGCAGCACCAGCTGCTCATCTGCCGCCAGGTACGCCGCGCCAGCAGCGTCCGTGATGTCCGCACGGTGCAGCTCGGGGGCGCCGGTGTTGTCCGCGCGCTTGGCTGCCGTGTTGTGGTTCGCGTCGTAGTCCGCGTCCTGGTCGCCGAAGACGACTGCGGCCGTGGGCGATGCACCGTCCGCAGCCAGAGTCCGCTTCCAGAGTTCGAACCGAACGTCATCCGCGAGGGCCACGTTGCAGGTGTAGTTGACCGTCATGCCCGTGGGCTTGATCCCCTTGCTCGCGGTGGTGCGAGCAGGGGCGGGGATGTCCTGCCAATACTCCTCGGTGGCCGCCGCCGCAGTGCGGGTGAGGCCCATGATGCCATCCGCCAAGACGCTGGACGTCCAGGTGCCAGCCTCAGCCACGCCGCTGTGCAGCGGGATGGCCATGTGCCCGTCGATGTTCTCGGCGCCCAACGCGGCTACCGCGTTGACCGCGGTGTCAAGCGCCGTTCCGTCGACGCTCACGTCCCGGCCATCGACCAGGTTGACGTTGGTGATGGACGCGCCGCCCACGTCCTTGGCCGTCGCGCCCACGGCCAGGGCCGCCAGCACGTTGGTCTCGTCGGTCACGTCGGCAGCCGCCTCAACGCCCAGGATGGTCAGCACGTCGCCGGCCGCCAGGGCTGCGAGGTTGCCCGCCGCGGCACGTCCCACGATGGTGGACACGCCGACCGCGATGCCGCCCAGGTCGCCCGCGGCCGTGCGGCCAACCAGGCTTTCGTCAGCAACCGCGATGCCACCGAGACCGGCGGAACCACGACCCACGAAACTCTGCACCGCAACCGCCTGCGGACCGAGCACGCCCGTTGCCGACCGACCGACGAAGCTCTCATCAGTGACCGCGATGGCAGCCACGTTGCCTCCGGTCTGGCGGCCGATGAAGCTTTCCACCGGGACAGTCAGCGCCGCCGGGGTGTTGTCCAGCGTCGCAGCCATGATGGTCTGCGCGTTGAAGTCGGACTCCATGACCGCGCCGGCCGCGTCCACCGACGTGCTATCCACCACACCCGCGCCGTCCTCGACGTTGATGAGGGTTCTGACCTCGGTGGCCGTCAGAGCGTCGATGGTCCCGCCGGTGATGCGGCCAACCAGGGTCTGCTCGGCGACCACCAGCGCAGCGGGGGTGTCGTCCGTGTCCGCGGCCAGGATGGTGTTGGCATCGTACAGAGATGCCGCAACCGCACCCGACGCCGTGGTCAGGCCGGGGGTCAGCTTGATACTGACGTTTGCGTCGCCGCCCGCGGCCGTGGCCGCGCACTTGCCGATGAAGGTGTTCGAGGCCGTGGTGTCAGCCTCGCCAGCACCGCCGTCCCAGTAGACGTTCGCGCCCTCGGCAATTGCCAGGGCCGCCTGCTTGGGCATCGACCACACGCCCTCTGTGGCGCCCGCAAACGCCTCGCCCACAAGGGCATCGGCCTGGGCCACGACGAACGTGTTTCCGATAATGTAGCCGGTTCCGCTCGTGACCCCGCCAGCGGGGGCGGTGAACGTGAGGAACTTGCCGTCTTGTCCGTAATCGGTCGCCATCGTGGCTCTCCTAGTGGGGCTTCCGGCCCCGTCAAGTTGTCGGGTGGGGCGGGGGGTCAGACCCCCGCCCCGTCATGTTACGGAGTGGTGTTCAGGTACATGTTGCGGTGGTCAATGGCCTTGGCAGCGAAGTCCAACGTCGCCTTGATCTTGACCCCGTCGACTTCGAAGCCGTTCTCGGTCTCGATCATCACGCCCTCGTCGCCCTCGAGGTACATGTATTCCACCGTATCGCAGGCGTTCGGGTCGCCGGCTCCGTACCAGTCGGTCAAGCTGACGGCGTCCAGGCGGGGCTCCGCGATCGGGATGAGCGACTGCAGGTAGGCAGGGCTGATGTTGCCCGGGGCGTCCGGGAAGCGCTGCACGACCCCGATGGCCTGCTCCGTGACCAGACGCAGGGTGACCGGCACGATGACGTATCGGCCCTGGTTGTTCAACGGCGTGGTGCCGTCGAGCGCGGTTTGCCGCGCCAACGCGGTCATCATCGCGCCCAGGGTGGCGATGCTCGGAGGAGCGGCCGCACCGGAGATGTTGCTGTGTGCCACGCTGAACAGCGCGCTGCCGTCCGCCATGTTGGCGTTGGCCGTCAGGATGCCGTAGACAATGTCCGACTCGAGCCGAGACGCCGCCATGCCGAACGCGGCAGGCAGTTGGTCAAACGCGTCCAGGTCGTCGTTGATGATGGTTTCCCGCGTGATGGCCAACGCTCGGGCGTAGGTGCCGAGCGCGTACTGCTCGCGGCTCTCACCGATGGTGCCGTAGGTGACCTCGCCGTTCTCGACCTTCAGCAGCAGGTTGGGCGCGCTGCCCAACTGGAGCCGCTTGACCTGCTTGAAATCCGGAGCGGTGGCGCGCTTCGCCCAGGGCTCGAACGTGCGGGGCGTCTCGTCGTAGGCCCGGCGCAGGCTCTTGCCCATGGCGTCGGCCAGCAACAGCGGAAAATCGCTGGTGGTGTGGTAGCCCGCTCGCGTGGTCATCCCGCTGCCCCGGAGGCTCAGGGCCTTGCGCGCGATCTCACGCTGGCCCATACCCCGCGTCGAGATGCCGTTGGCGACCAGGGCGGCGCGGCAGAACTCGACCAGCCGAAGCCCTCGGAACTCCATGCCCTGCTCGCTCAGCTTGTTCTTGCTCGGGTTGGCGCGGTGCAGCAGCGCGTTGAGCATCCCTTCGCTTCGGGTGGCCACCTCGTCCTGCTCGCCGGGCTCGATGGCGCCACGGTGCGTGGGCTGGATGTTCGGCTTGTCGTCGGCATCCGCGGCTGCGCCGAAAAAGGCGTCTCGCGCGGACTCCAGGGACACACCGTCGTTGATGGCGCGCTGCACGTCGCCGGCCGGAATGCCGAGCTTGCGCCCAGCCTCCAGAATGCCGGCCATACGGCGGCGCTCATCCGATGCGGCCTGTTGGCGCACGGCCTTCAGGTCCACCACAGGGGCGGGCACGGGCGCGGGGGTCTCGGGCTGGCGCTCCACTGCGGGGGCGGCCGGAACGATCGGGTCGGTCTTCGTCTTGTCGGCCATCGTAGCCTCCTGCGTGGGCGCCGTCCTGGCGCTGTTGTCATTGGTATCGGGGTCTTGTGTCGGAGCGAATGATCGGAACATGGCAGTGTCATCGGCGCCCATCGCTACCGCACTCAGCTCGTAAGCCAGCCAGCCCGTGATGGTGCGCTCAATGAGCCCGGTGTCGGTCTCGCGGTCTTCCCATTCGGTCGGCTCGTACCCGACCGAAATGTTGCGCAGGATGCCGTCTTGGATGTCCTGCACGATGGGCGCGATTTCCTCGCGGGCGCTAAATCGGATGGTCGCCAGCGCTTCGCCGTTCTCGACGCGGGCAGAGCCCTCGACCACCACGCCAAGCACATCGCCAAGCGCATCGCGGCCAGTACTGATGAGCCCGCCTACCGAGTGCTGCGCCAGAAACGGGGCACCGTTGTTCAGCCGTGATAGGTCCGCGCCGGCCAGGTCGAGCACCTCCAGGTAGGAGATACGCCGGCCCTCACTGGACCAGCCCTGCCGCTTGACCGGAGCGCCGGTGCTCCACACGATGTCGACTGTTCGGGCAGTTGCGTCGAAGCTGGACGGCTTGATCGATGCCGCGCGGGCGAATACAGGCAATGACTGCCCGTCGCTACGCGGCTGCGCTCGCTCGCTCAATCGGACCCCCGTGGCGCTTCCTGCGCCGCCGTTGCCGTCCTGGCACCTCCATCACCCTAGCATCATGCTACAGGCGATGGCTGCCGTTAGGCTACGGCTGCCACATATGGCGTGTCAAGCGGGAATCGCGTTAGGAGGAAAGAAGGTCGGCGGCGAGGCTCATCGACTCCGCTCCTTCTTCGTCGCCCTCTGCCGCGTAGCCCCTGGCGACCTGGCGGATGAGATGGACGATGGCCGCATCAACGGACTGCTGGCTATCGCTTGCAGGGTTGATTCCTGCGCCCTCGCGGAACTGGTCTTGGGCGCCGCCAGACCGCGACGTCTTGCGGGGGTCGGAATCGAACACCGCCCCAGCCGCATCTGCTGCGGCGTTGTCCGCTGTGATCTCGGCCATGACCTGGTCAGGGTCGTTGCCCATTCTGGCGATGGTGTGCTGACGCGACACCGTGCCAGCGCGCATTGCAATCAAATCCGCAGTGGCTTCCTTGACCCGGTCGATGTCCTCGATCCGCGGGGGCGACCATACCACCGGGTACTCGCGGTCTGGAATCTCGCCGGCTGCAATAGCGGCCGTAACGAACCAGCGCCACATCGGCTCGCAAAGCAGCGGCACGACCAGGTGCTGCTGCATCGACTCGACCATAGCGCGGAACTCCAGGGCCCCGGCGCGGTACGAACTGTAATTCACCCGGCTCAGGTCGGCGGCCAACATCTCGTAGGGGATGTTCAGCCCGGCGGCGATCCTGGCCAGCTGGCTGGCCACGTAGTCCGGAAATCCGCCGATGGCCTGGGGCGTGCTCAGGGTGACGCTCTTGTTCCCGCGGATGATGGCTACCATCCCGGGCTCGACGCGCTCAAGCGGATTGCCGTTGACGTCGGTGATCGTCTCGGTGCCGTCTGACCCATCCTCCGGTGCAGCAAGCGCCGTCGGGTTTTCCTCGTCCAAAGTCACGAACGCCACCAGCGCGGACGACATGCGCATCCGCACCAGCTCGTAATCGCTCGCCTCATCGAGGTCTCGCAGGGTCACCAGCACCGGGGCCAGCCACGGGACGCCGCGGACCTGCCCGGGGCGAAGGGGCTTGTACAGCTGCGAGATTGACTCAGCAGGCACGAACACCGACGCGTAGCTGGACGTCAGCGGGGCCAGCTGTTCGCCCGGGTGGGTCGGGTGCATCCAGTAGCCTCGGCGCCGGCCGATGGGGTCGAACTCCACGCCCTGTACGATGCGACCGCCGCCGGGCACGTTCTGCGTTTTCAGGGTGTCCAGGTGGTCGGCTTCCAGAAGCTCGATCTGCATGGGCACGCGCAGCGGCTTGCCGGTGCTCTGGTCGGATGGCCGGCGGTAGCGCCGCCGGATCAGCACCTCGCCCGACTCCAGCATCGACCGGCACGCAAGCTCCTGGATACCGTAGACGGTCAGGTCATCGCCCACGCTGGCCTGTTTGGCCCACGCCTCCCACAGCTCGTTGACCCTGACGTCCAACTCAGCGTCTCCGCTCTTGCACCGTGGCTTGATGCCGCCGCCGACGAGGCGGGTGGTGAGCTTGGTGACCGCTGAGGATGCGTGGGCGTTGTTGCGCAGCAGGTCCCTGGAGCGGTTCCGCAGGGTGCCGATGGCCGCGCCAACCGTGGTATTTGCCCCGGCCCCGCTGGTCTTCCAGTGCATTTGCAAATGCGAACTTGTGGCGCCCTTGAAGTTGCGCCGCTTGATGAGGCCCGCCGGCAGGTCCCCGCCGAACGCCTCAGCGATGCCCGCTGCCCGCTGCACTGCCGGAGCGCGCATGGCCCGCGCAGCCAGTCGGCCCGCCGCGATGGCCGCGCGCCTGGCGGGCCCGCTGGACATGATGGCATCGGCCAGCCCATTGCGTGCGCGCTTGATGAGATCGTCCATCCTGGCCATCTCAGTACCCCTTGCTGGTGAGCCGCACGTATGACGGCTGGGCGGGGCTGGACAGCGCGCGCTCCATTCGCTGGATTGCCGCCCACAGTTCGGACATGGAGCTGTAGGTGACTGATTTGTCTCCGTGCCGCACCGTGGTCACGCCGCGCGCGTAGGCCGCCGTCATGGCGGTCAGCTGAGCCTGAGTGAACGGTATCGCCATGCGCATCCCCTTGGGGCCGGCGTGTGCGTACTGCCCCGCTCGTTATGGTGCGGCATGTTGGGGGGCCAGGTCAAGACCTGAAGGGTCAGGCGCAAATTACCAGGTAGACCGAGACGGGCGCCCTGTGCCACGCGACGGCTGGCGGCGTGGCGCTGGCCGCGGGGCGGGGGCGGAGGCCCGGGGCGCTGCGCTTGGCACGCTCTGAGGCTTCGGCTTTGGCTTGGGCTTCGGCCTGGACAGTTTGAACCCGCTAGCCCGCAGCCCGTGCAGCGCGGCCGTGGCGTACACCCGGCAGTCCAGGGCCTCGTTGCGCTTGTGGTCAGGCTTCCACCAGTAAAACACTGCTCGCCCGTTCCGGTACTTGGTGCGCAGCTTTTCCGCCGTGAGCTGCGCAAAATAAGCCTCGTCGTTGTGCGGGCCGCTGAAATGACAGTACCCCGGACCCTCCTCCTCGATGGAGAGCCGGGCCGCCAGCTGCGCCTTGGCGGTGTCCTGGCCCACGATGTAGACGTCGTACTTGCCTCTGCCAGGCTTGGTCGGCTTCTTGTTCCAAATTGGCCTAGGTGTGTGCTGTGCTGTTTTGGCGCCCATGACGGCCCACACGCGACGATGACGCCGGGGCCGCGTGAACTCGCACACGCGCTGCGTAGAGTACCCCGAGTCAACGGCGACAGCCTGGATCATGATGCCGGCCGGGAACAGCGGGTGGGGGATCGGCGTCAGAAGGATCTCGTCCAGGATGTCCCACACATCGCCGTGCACCGGGTCCCCTTGGATAACCTGGTAGTGCACCGACCAGCTCTCCTCGTACTCGCCCCACCCAACGATCTCCATCTCCAGCCGGTCACCCTGCACGTCGACGCCGGCGGTCAGCACGATGACTCGCTGGTCGCACTCGACGGAAGGGGGCTCCACCCTGGCCATCAGCGTCCCAGGGTCCACCGCGTGCCCGTCCGTCAGGTCCCACGTCTGCCCGAGGTCGGTGTTGACCACCACCCTGAGAAGGGCCGTGTCCTTGGTCCGTGTGGCCTTGACCCAATCGCTAGCGATGTCGCCCCAGCTGCGCCAACCGTGCGGACGGTAGAGGCCGGTGATCCAGTAGCCGTGCACCTTGGGGTTGTCGGCTGTCGCCGTAGCGCGCCACTCGCCGTGCTCGAGCATCCACCCCTTCTCGTGGTTCTCGACAACGCGGGCGCAGTGCGGGCAGACGTAGGCGGCCTCGTGCGGTGGCCTACCCAGTTCCGTCCACTTGACGTGTTCCCAGAGCAGCTCCTGCATTTCGCCGCACTCGGGGCACGGGACGAAATAGTGCCGCTGGTCCGTGGGGCTGAAGCCCGCTTTGCGCTGGTCATCGGTGCCCGAATACTCGGCCTCGATGCGCGACGACCCCATGATCGTCGGGGTGCTGAAGATGAGTATTTTGCGGTTGCCAAACGTGGCGGTACGGCGCATGGCCAGCGCCACGGGATCACCCTCCCCGTCCACGTCCAGCGGGTAGCCGTCCACCTCGTCAAGCGCCAGGCGTCGGATGCTCTTGCTGCGGAGCTCCGCGGCCGAGTTGGCGCCAGTTACGATCAGGAACCCGCCGGGGAACTCCTTGCGGGTGGTGGTCGAGCCACCGATGGCCCTGGACTTCTGCTCGCTCACCAGGCCCACCAGGGACGGGGTGCCAGTCACCAGCGGCGTGATGCGGTCTTTGGCGTAGTCCCTGGCCGTGTTGGTGGTCGGCTGCACCATGAGAAATGTCGATGGGTCGAGCTCGATGCTGCTGCCGATCCAGTTCTCTGCCGCGCTGGTAAACGCGAGTTGGGCCCCCTTCATCACCACCACCATCTCGCAGGGGTCTTGTGGGCTCAGGCGGTCCATGACCTCGCGCAAGAACGGCACGCGGCTGGTGTGCCACTGGCCAGGCTCGGCCGATGTGCGGGGCAGGATGCGGTTCGCGTCGGCCCACTCGCTGACGGTGATGTTGGGCGGTGGCTGGATGCCGGCAGCAAAGCCGAGCACGCAATCACGCAGTGGGTCGTCGTGCATCGTCGGCCACGTCCTGTAGTGCCTGGCGGATTGCCTCGTCGAGCGCAATGCGGATGTCATGGGACTCGGTCATGGACGCGAGGCGAGGGGCCAGCGCCTGGGGGATGCTCATGAGGCGGGTGCGTAGGCCCTGGGCCAGCTCCTGCCATTGGGCCTTGACCTCGGCGGCGGCGACCAGGGAGCCGCTGCGCTCCTCGTACTCGAGCCGGCGCAGCCGGGCCTTGTATGTCGTCTCCTTGGTCTTGGCCTCGTTGTAGTTTAGGGGCCCGGCGGTGTCGTCCTCGGCTGGGGCCGCTGTGTTAGACCGGCGCGCAGGGGGCTTGGGCTTGGGCTCGGGCTCGGGCTTGCCGTGACTCGGGGCAGTAGCCGGTGCTTCGCTCTTCGGTGCTTTCGTCGGCGGGGCTCGGCCGGCGTCCCACTGGCGGAGCGAGCCCACCGGGTCCAGCGGGACCGTGAGCCGACCCGCCTTGACGGCCTTGCTGATCGCCTGGGGGGTGACGCCGACCATGGCCGCGAATTCCTTCTGGCTAATGGCCATCCGCCTCAAACCCCCATAACGCGCGTATCAGCGCGGTTGTTCGCCTGGGGCCATGGTTGATCGGAGCGGGACTTTTGGCAAGCCATAGGGCCGCGCTCGTGCGAACAACCGGCCTTTGGGCCCTGTGACTAGCGAAGGCGAATGCTTCGCGCTGGTACC
>ERZ889078.2753-NODE-2753-length-12245-cov-9.570632_pt1 | contig 12245 bp, 10 predicted proteins | sample MGYA00521266_ERZ889078 | MGnify/ENA primary metagenome ERZ889078 (study PRJEB32303, sample SAMEA104408618) | aquatic metagenome | biome: Brackish water; feature: Pelagic; material: water | place: Baltic Sea | collected 2014-06-16T06:34:00 | depth 76,534 m ... | reverse complement strand
AAAGTCTCGGCGAAGAAGATCATGTCACGAAGAAACACCAGATGTTCTTCATGGCCTCTTATAATCTGGACAAGTTTAGAGATTTTTTATTTAAGAGCGGATTTTTTGATCGTTTCCAGGTAGATCCAGACTTAAAAGGAAAATTATACGGAAACGATACGACCCTGATGCTGTTTGCATTTGACTGGCTGAAATTCAGTCTTTTTGGAGAAAAGACACTTCAGTTAAAAAGCTAACACAATACGAGAAATAGAGATTTTTGAAAGGAGATTCCATCATGGAAGTACTCATCATTATCTCATCCGACCATGCCCACCAGAACGGGAGCTAAACAGAACTAAACAATTACATCCCAAAAAAATATGCACGTTGCGCAGAAGGAGATTAGGGGCAGAGATATTTCTTGACAAAAAAAAAATTTCTTCTATATACTTTTAACTTGTGACATCTTTCACGTTCATTTAATGCAAGGATAAAACAACCGGGTTTCATTAATTTGTAGGAGTCAAGAATGAAGGCACAACAAGGCCAAAACGTCCAGGGCTCTGTGATGGTTGTCGGCGGCGGTATCGCCGGTATGCAGGCTTCACTCGATTTAGCCGATTCCGGCTTTTTCGTCTACCTCGTGGAAAAGACCCCGGCCATTGGCGGGGTCATGGCTCAATTAGACAAGACTTTCCCCACCAATGATTGTGCCATGTGAATTATCTCTCCTAAACTGGTCGAGGTCGGCCGGCACCTCAACATTGAGCTTTTGACCCTCACAGAAGTTACCTCCATCAGCGGGGAAGCGGGAAATTTTGAAATTGAAGTCCTGAAACATCCCCGTTATGTAGATATGGACAAGTGTATCGCCTGCGGGACCTGTGCTGAAAAATGCCCAAAAAAGGTAGACGACCCCTTTAATGAAAATCTAATCAAGCGAAAGGCAGCCTACGTGGATTATGCCCAGGCTGTTCCCCTGAAGTATGCGATTGACGAAAAAAATTGCATCTATTTTAAGAAAGGGAAATGCCGGGCCTGTGAGAAGTTTTGTCCCACGGATGCGATAAATTTTGAGGAAAAGGAAGAAACCGATTCCCTCAACGTAGGCTCTGTCATATTAGCCCCCGGTTTTAAACCGTTTGATCCCAGCCGGTTTGACACCTATCATTATGCCAGCTATCCAAACGTAGTCACATCAATGGAGTTTGAGCGTATACTGAGCGCGACAGGCCCGTATCAGGGACACCTCCAGCGGCCTTCGGATGGGAAAGCGCCTGACAAAATAGCCTGGCTGCAATGTGTTGGTTCAAGGGATATCAACCGCTGTGACCACTCTTACTGCTCTTCCGTATGCTGTATGTATGCGGTTAAAGAGGCCGTCATAGCCAAGGAGCACTCGGAACATGACCTTGATGCCGCCATCTTTTTCATGGACATGAGGACCTATGGGAAGGACTTTGAGAGATATTATGACCGTGCTAAGGATGAGCAGGGTGTCCGATTTATCCGCTCAAGAATCCACTCCATTTCAGAAAATCCTGAGACCCGTGATCTGATTTTGGCGTATGCGGATGAAAATGGGGTCATAAAGGAAGAAACCTTTGAGATGGTAGTGCTTTCGGTGGGCTTGGAGACGCCTAAGGCCTTAGTGGAGACGGCCGAAAACCTGAACATTGAATTAGACGAAGATGCCTTTGTCCAATCCGGTATCTTCACCCCCGTCGAGACCTCTCGGGAAGGGATTTACGTGTGCGGCGCCTTCCAGGAACCAAAGGATATCCCTTACTCTGTGATGGAAGCAAGCGCAGCGGCATGTGATGCTAAAGCGACCCTCTCTACTGCCCGTGGTTCGTTAGTCAAGGAGAAGACCTACCCCGATGAGATCGAAGTCTCTTTTCAGGAACCGCGCATCGGTGTCTTTGTCTGCAACTGCGGCACCAACATAGGGGGGATAGTTGACGTTCCTCAAGTTGCCGAATACGCCCGCGGCCTCCCCGGCGTGACCTATGTGGAGGAGAATCTGTTTACCTGCTCCCAGGACACCCAGGACAAGATGAAAGAGATCATAGGCCGCGAGGGACTCAACAGGGTTATCGTTGCAGCCTGTACTCCGAGGACCCATGAGGCCCTGTTCCAGGAGACCCTAAGGGATGCGGGGCTGAACAAATACCTGTTTGAGATGGCCAACATCCGGAATCAATGTTCGTGGGTCCACAGCAAAGAAAAGGAAGAAGCCACCAACAAGTCAAAAGATTTAGTTCGTATGGCGGTAGCCAGGGCACAGTTGATACAGCCATTACCCCAGCCGACCATATCGGTAGATAACAAGGCCCTTGTTATTGGCGGAGGTATTGCGGGTATGACAGCTGCCCTTGGTTTAGCTGATCAGGGCTTTCATACATACCTAATTGAACAATCCGATAAATTAGGGGGGAATGCCCTTAATCTTATTGACACGTGGCGAGGAGATAAAATTGCCGACAGGCTCAAAGAGATTATCCTCAAGACCGAGGACCATCCTCTCATAGATGTATACACTGAATCGAGTATCACAGAAGCCAGCGGATTTGTGGGGAACTTTGAAACAACCATTTCCCAACACAGCTCTGATGTTACTCTGAAACATGGTGTTGTTGTGGTAGCAGTAGGTGCTGAAGAACGTAAGCCTACGGAATATCTCTACGGTGAAGATGATAGGGTATTAACCCACTTGGAATTGGACACAGCGATCAAGGGCGGAGACAAGAAGGTTTCCGGTGCAAATAGTGCGGTTTTTGTCCAGTGTGTTGGCTCAAGGGATTCTGAGCGGCCCTACTGCTCCAAGGTCTGCTGTACACATAGCGTAAAATCTGCGCTGGAGCTGAAGGATATGAACCCTGAAATGGACATATATATCCTTTACCGGGACATCAGGACCTACGGACAGAGGGAGAAGCTTTACCGGGAGGCGAGGCGCAAGGGGGTAATATTCATACGTTACAGTATAGATCGAAAGCCTCTGGTTGAGAAGAGTGGGGATAACATTTCAGTTAGCGTCAGGGATCACATATTAGACAGGGACATACAAATAGAACCTGACTTTGTGGTTTTAGCCTCCGCCATCGTGGCCCGGGATAATGATTCTCTGGCCCAGCTATACAAGTTACCCCTGAACGAGGATCGGTTCTTTATGGAGGCCCATGCTAAACTGAGGCCTGTGGAATTTGCCACTGAGGGCATTTTCTTGGCCGGCATGGCCCATTATCCGAAGCCGATTGAAGAGAGCATCACCCAGGCAAAAGCTGCGGCATCAAGGGCTTCTGTGGTTCTTTCAAAGGAACAGCTCACTGTCGATGGAGCGGTCTCTCACGTAACCGAGACCATGTGCAGGGGTTGCGGCAAATGCGTCGAGGTCTGCCCCTACAACGCCATAGACCTTGTGGAGCATGAAAACGACAGGAGTGCAGCCTATGTCCAGGAAGCCCTCTGCAAAGGATGCGGATCTTGCGCTGTGGCCTGCCCCACGGGGGCGGCCTCTATCTTCCACTACGACGATCAGGAAGTGCTTACCATGGTGGAAGCGGCTTTAGAAGGGTAATCGGTGTAGGCAGTAAGCAGACCGGCGGTTTTCTCTCTTCTTACTCCTTAACTAATCATGAGGGGGGATTTATGCCTCAAGAGTTTAGTCCAAAAATAATTACATTTGCGTGCAACTGGTGCGCCTATTCTGCTGCTGATCTGGCAGGAGTAAGCCGTTTTCAGTATCCACCAAACATGAGGATTATTCGGGTCATGTGTTCGGGGCGGATCAACCCCAATTTTGTCCTCAAGGCGTTTCAAGAGGGTGCAGACGGCGTACTCGTGGCCGGGTGACACATCGGTGACTGCCATTACCTGGACGGTAATGTAAAGGCCGAAAAGATGTTTGAAATGACACAGGAGCTTGTGAAGATACTCGGCATTGACCTTGGCAGGCTCAGATTAGAATGGATCTCTTCTGCGGAAGGGAACCGTTTCGCTGAAGTTGCGAGGGAATTTACTCAAAAAATAAAATCCTTAGGCCCATCCACACTGAAAAAAGCGGCCTGATAACGGCCCTAATAAATCGAGGCATCGGCATGACTGCTCTAACTGAATTGGTTGACACAACCCAAACCTATTACTGCCTTGACTGCGGCGTGTGCACTGGAAGCTGCCCTGTTGCTAAGGTATTTCCCGATTTTTCACCCAGGCAGATCATAGAGCGCTCTTTGTATGAATTGGAAGAGCCTTCTGACGACACCATATGGAACTGCCTGACCTGTGCGCAATGCAGTGTCAGGTGCCCTGCCAACATCGATTTCCCTGAATTTGTCCGGCTTATCCGTGGCGAGGCCCATAAATCCGGGTTTGACGGTCTCCCTGCACATAATGGCATGCTCCAGACCATCTCGTCCATCCAGACACAGGATGTGGCCCAAAACCGCGATTTCTGGATTGAGGACGGGAAAACCGCGGATAAGGGGGACGTCTTCTATTTTGTGGGCTGCCGCCCATATTTTGACGTTATTTTCCGGGATATTGATGCCGGTTCCATTAAGGGAGCGCAGAATGTTTTGAAGATTATGAATGCCTGTGGAGTGGAACCGGTTGTGAGCAATGAGGAAAGGTGCTGCGGCCATGATGCCCTCTGGAATGGAAACGAGGAAAAATTCAAGAAATTGGCCCAATTGAACCTCGATCTTATCCGTTCTTCGGGCGCCAAACAGGTGGTTTTCAGTTGCCCTGAAGGATTTTATACATTTCAGAATTTGTATCCCAAGTATTTTGGTGATCTGGAATTCGAGCCAGTACATATCCTCGATTTTCTGGCAGACAAGATAGATGAGGGCACCATTGAGTTTGAAGAATTTGAAGAAAAGGATGAAGTGGTTACCTATCATGATCCCTGCAGGTTAGGCAGATTAGCCGGCATCTATGATGCACCCAGAAAACTTCTAAAGGCCATCCCCGGAATTGAGCTGAAAGAGATGCAGCGTTCCAGGGAAAACGGTGTCTGCTGCGGAACCACCGGCTGGATGAATTGTTCAAGCTGCTCCAAAGAAATACAGGTTGAAAGGCTGACAGAGGCAAGCAACACAGGCGCAGGGACCCTTGTAACCGCCTGTCCCAAATGCCAGATCCATTTCCGGTGTGCCAAGGCCGCTTTTGACCTTAAGATAGAGATCATGGATCTCTTTGATATTGTGGCTGAACGGATAAAGCCATAACTTTAGTCACTTGCATTTAAGGGAATTGATTATGAGCAAAGACATACTTGTTATCGGGGGAGGCATTGCTGGCATGCAGTCTTCCCTGGATCTTGCCGATATGGGGATCAAGGTCCACTTGGTGGAGAAACTGCCCAGCATCGGCGGCAAGATGGCCCAGTTGGACAAGACATTCCCAACCAATGACTGTGCTATCTGAATACTCTCGCCCAAGATGCTGGATGTCGGTCGACATCCCAACATTGAGCTCTTAGCCTACAGTGAAGTGGAAAAGGTAGAAGGTGAAGCCGGGAATTTCAAGGTAACGGTTCGGAGAAAGGCCCGTTATGTGGAAGAAGACAGGTGCACGGGCTGCGGGGCCTGTGCCGAAAAGTGCCCCACTGCGGTTCCCGATGCCTTTAATGAGGGGATGGGATATCGGAGCGCCATATACAGCTACTTTGCCCAGGGCATACCCTCAACCCATACCATTGACGCCGACCAGTGCCGCCAGTTGAACGGGAAAAAATGCGGTATCTGCGCCAAGACTTGTCAGGCAGAGGCCATCAATTTTGATCAAAAGGACCGCATTTTAGAACTGAATGTAGGGGGAATCATAATCGCCGCCGGATATGACGTCTTTGATCCCTCACTGATCCCGGAATACCGTTACCGGGAAATAACCAATGTGGTCACGGCCATAGAGTTTGAGAGACTTTTGAGCGCCAGCGGCCCCACAGGGGGACACCTGGACCGGCCTTCGGACCGCGCCGTTGAGGCCGAGATTGCGGGGCTCGATAAAAAGGCAGAGAAATCTCAAAAGGCCCTCTCCAAGCTCGAGGAAAAATTCAACGAGCCTTCCGACCAGTTCTATAAAAAATACCAGGCCGGAGAGTATAAGGATGATGAAGACCACAAAAAGTGGGCAGACAAGTATGCCGCCCATTTGACCGTTACCGAACCCCTTGAAGAGCTTAAAAAGAAGGCCAGGGGTTTTACGGTTGCAAAGAGGCTGGCCTTCATCCAGTGCGTGGGTTCGCGGGATTTCAGGTTTCATCCTTTTTGCTCGGGCTATTGCTGCATGCACTCCATCAAAGAAGCGATCATTGCCCAGGAGCATGAACCCGAGACCACTTCGACTATCTTTGGCATGGATATCCGTGCCATCGGCAAGGGGTTTGAGGAATACAAGATACGCGGAGGTAATAATTCAAACATAACTTATGTCCGCGGCCGGATCGCTGAAATTACAGAAGGCCCCAACCATAATCCGGTGGTGACCTATGAAGATACCCGCGAGAGAAAGGTCAAAAACCAGGAATTTGATATGGTTGTTCTGGCAACTGCATGCGCTCCCATAAAGGGGATCCGCACCTTGGCAAAGACAGTAGGCGTTGAATTAGATAAATACAATTTTATAAAGACCAGTTCTCTCTCTCCCGTTGATACAACGACCCCCGGTATTTTTGTCTGCGGCTGTGCCGAGTCCCCCATGGACGTACCTGAATCCGTGGCACAGGCATCAAGCGCCGCAGAGCGTGCCGCGGAAATCGCGTTTCAATCGGAATTAGAAAAGGAGAAAGCCGTTGCCTGACAAAAAAGAAGATATCAGGATCGGGGTATTCCTCTGCCATTGCGGTTCCAATATTGCCGGGTACCTTGATATGGAGGAGCTTGATGAATATTCAAGGAAGCTCCCCCATGTGACTTTCGTGCAGAGAAATCTCTATACCTGCTCTGAGGGTGGGATCAATGAGATCAAGAAAGGGATAAAAGAAGAAAACCTCAACCGTGTGGTGGTCGCCTCCTGCACACCCAGGACCCATGAGCCCCTGTTCCGGAGCTCCTGTGGTGAAGCGGGGTTGAACCCCTATCTGTTTGAGATGGTGAATATCCGGGACCAGTGTTCCTGGGTCCACATGAAGGAACAGGAGGCCGGGACCACCAAGGCCGAGGACCTGATCCGCATGGGCGTAGCCAAGGCAGCCCTGTTAGAACCCCAGGAACCAATTATGTCCAAGGTAGAACGCCGGGCCTTAGTCATAGGGGGAGGCATCGCAGGGATGACAACCTCCTTAGCCCTTGCCAACCGCGGATATGAAGTGGTCCTTATTGAAAGAGAAGAATCCCTCGGGGGCATGCTCAACAACCTTAACAAGCTGGGCCCCACTATGACGGATGCAGGCGCCCTGGCTGATGAAAAAATCAGGGCCGTGACAGGACATCCCAACATCACCGTTTTTACAAAGGCTAAGGTAACCGAAGCCCGGGGGTTCATAGGTAAATATAATGTAGATATTGAAACAGAATCTGGTGTCACTGTAATAGACATCGGCGTGATTGTCGTGTCCACAGGAGGTCGCGCCTTTGTGCCCGAAGGTCTTTATGGCTATGACGGAAAATGCGTTGTGACCCAGCTTGAGATGGAACAACTTCTCAAAGATGGCCTAGATGCGGACATTAAAAACGTTGTCATGATCCAATGCGTGGGAAGCCGTAATGAAGAGAGGCCTTACTGTTCCAGGATCTGCTGCCAGACCGCGGTCAAGAACGCCATGCTGATCAGAGAGCAGAACCCGGACGCAAAGGTCTCTATTCTCTACCGGGATATGCAGATGTACGGCGTGGAAAATGAAGAGATGTTCCGCGATTCCAAGGCCAAAGGGGTCCGTTACATAAACTACGATCCTGCCAATCCCCCTCAAGTGGAACCCGATAAGGTCCGGGTATATCATCCGCTTTTTGGCCGCGATATGGATTTACCCGCGGATCTCGTGGTCCTTTCCACACCCGTGGTGTCACAGGAGGGAGCAGAGGAAACTTCTCAACTCCTCCGGGTTCCCATTGATGAAAACGGGTTTTTCTTAGAGGGACACGTCAAGTTGAAACCTCTGGATTTCGCCACAGACGGCGTGTATTTATGCGGCAGTGCGCGTTTTCCCGCCAATATCCGAGAAACCGTGGCCCAGGGTTTAGGCGCTGCGTCCAGGGCCTCTATCCCCTTGGCCAAGGGGTCGGTTGTGGTTGAACCGATCATTTCCGTTTTGGCCGACGAAGACGCATGCCGGGGTTGCGGGCTCTGCGTTGCGCTCTGTCCCTACGGGGCATTGGAGATCAGGACTACTGAAAAGGGGAGAAAAGTCCATGTCATTGATGTGGCCTGTAAGGGGTGCGGGGTCTGCGCCGCTACCTGCTATCAGCATGCCTTGAGCATCAATTCCTTTACAGATGGCCAGATTGAGGCTCAGATTGAGGCGTTTTTGGATTAACGATTGATAAAGCCGCAAAAAGGCGCAAAATTCACAAAAAATTAAGCACCTTAATATCAGCAAATTACAAACAACCCAAATTTGAAATTGGACTTTTACTATAACATCATTATTCAATTTTTATCATTCAATTTTCAATTCCAAAGGGGGTTTTGAATTGGCCGAATTCGTTCCTAAGATTTTAACGTTCTGCTGTACGTGGTGAGGTTACTCCGCCGCTGATTTGGCTGGAGTTTCCAGACTACAATACACACCGGAAATCAAGATTGTCCGACTCATGTGCACGGGCAGGATCGACCCCGCCCTCGTGGCCAAGGCATTCAAAAAGGGAATAGACGGTCTTTTGGTTGTGGGCTGCTACTTTGGAGACTGCCATTACATCACAGGGAATCACCAGGCAAAGGCAAAGCTGGATATGACCCGCAAGCTCTTTAAGTTCATCGGCCTTAATGAGGAACGATTAGCCTTCCGGCAGTGTTCATCGGGCGAGGCATCCGTGTTCGTGAAATTGGTCTCTGAATTCGATGAAAAAATACGTAGCCTGGGTCCCCTCGGAGGGGACGGGGATACGGTGAAGGCCCCGCAGATTTTCAAAAAACTTGAAGCCGCAGAGGCTGTGCTTGCCGGTGAAAAAATCAGATGGCTTATCGGAAAGAGGACACCGTTTCTTAAAACCGGCAATATGTATGGTGAGATCTTCACTGAACATGAGTTTAATCGCGCCATTGACATGATCATCGTGGAAGAGATGGAGGTCCAGGAAATCCTCGCCAGGCTAAAGGAAACCGCCCGCTCAGTCAAGGACCTGGCTAATGACCTGGCCATTCCGCCCGCAAGGGTATTTCGATACATAACTGCCCTCAAACGAAAAGGTATGGTTGCCTTGGATAGGGTGACCGGCCGGACGCCAATATTTCAGCTAACAAGGCAAGAGGTGTAACACGGTGCAAGACAAAAAAGTATTGATTGTTGGGGGAGGGCTCGACGGTGTCAGTGCCGCCCTTGAAAAGGCCGAAGCAGGCGCCCATGTGACCATTATAGAGAGATTTCCGACCTTGGGCGGTGAGAGAATCCCAAGGGACCGGCTAGTCCAACCGAATGACGCATTTGTAAATCCCGATCTGGATAAAGTTCGCAATCACGGCAACATCCAGGTCTTGACATACAGTGAGATCAAGAAGGTCAACCGGGATAACGGAAAGGTCAGTGCCCACATCCTGAAGCGAAGTCTTCGGGTGGACAACAGCAAGTGTAACGACTGCAAGGCCTGTATCAAGGTCTGTCCCGTAAACATGTTTGACGACTTTGACGAATCTTTTAGTTTTCGCACGGCCGTGGATTATTTTAATCCTGCCACCGGCGAATATAATATCTTCAAGGAAGATATGCCCGTTTGCCAGCAGGCATGCCCCGTCAATTTAGACATCCGGACCTACGTGGGTCAGATTGCGGACGGAAAATATCTCGACTCCCTGGCTACCATCAGGGACAGGCTGCCGCTTCCGGGCAGCATCGGCCGGGTATGTCCCCACCCATGCGAAACGGCCTGCAACCGGCAGTATTTAGATGAACCGATCAGTATCTGTTTCCTCAAGCGGTATGTGGCAGACGTGGAGATAAATGGGGGAATTGAACCGGTCTATGAAACCCCGGCGAAAAAACTCCCCGAAAAGATTGCCATCATCGGGGCAGGACCGGCTGGACTTACGTGTGCATATCACCTGGCAAGAGAGGGCTATGAGAATATCACCATCTACGAGACCCTTCCCGTACCGGGTGGCTATCTATGGGTGGGGATCCCCGAATATCGTCTCCCTAAAAAGCTCCTGCAACGCGAGGTGGACCTTATTGCCAATATGGGCATAGATATCCAGTACAACAAACGGATTGGCAAAGACATATCTTTTGAAGACCTGAAAAATAACAATGATGCAATATTCATTGGGGCGGGCTGCCACCTCGGGCTCAAGCTGCGGGTTCCGGGCGAGTATGAATATGAAGGCAAAGGGATCGTTGACTGTGTTACTTTTTTGAGGGACCAGGCCCTGGGTAATCCCATAGACACCAAGGGGAAGCTCATCGTGATAGGGGGTGGCAACGCGGCCATTGACTCTGCCCGCGTTGGCTGGCGCATGGGCTTTGACGAGGTATATATCCTCTATCGAAGGACCAAGAAGGAGATGCCTGCCAACCCGTGGGAAATCGACGCGGCCGAGCATGAGGGAATCATCATACAATATTTGGCGGCACCCGTGGAAATCTTGGGGAAAGACGGGAAAGTCTCCGGGATGAAATGTGTCAAGATGGAATTGGGTGAGCCTGATGCATCGGGTCGCAGGCGGCCGGTCCCAATTGAAGGATCAGAGTATGTTATTGATGCCGAAACCATTGTTCCCGCCCTCAGCCAGGCCGCAAATCTCGAATTCTTGGGTGACGATCACGGTCTTGGCATTAACCGTTGGAAAACATTAGATATAGATGAAGAAACAGGTGCAACTAACGTCCAGGGCGTGTTTGCCGGCGGTGACGTGGTAACAGGACCAGATATCGCCATCCGTGCAGTTGCGGCCGGCAAGAAAGCCGCCGAGGGCATTCATGAATACCTGAGGAGCAGATAGATGATTTACGAAAAGGAAAAACGATATATTATCCCCTTTGGTGATGTGCCTTCCCCCAGGGCTGAGATGCCCGAGATCTCTGTGGATGAAAGGAGAGGGAATTTCGTAGAGGTTGAAACAGGGTTCCCTGAAGATATGGCCGTTAAGGAGGCCAAGCGATGCCTCAGTTGCCGGCGCTGCTTGGGGTGTGCCCTCTGCTGGGCAGAATGTGAGCCTGAAGCTATCGATTTTTCTATTCCGGATGAGGAATTAGACCTCGAATTCGATGAGGTCGTCGTCACAAAGGGGCAGGACAACGCCTTTTTTCCGATTAATTCCAAATTCGGTTTCGGAAGTTACGCAGATGTGATCACGGATATTCAGTTCGAACGTATGCTCTCACCCACCGGCCCCACGGACGGTATGGTGATTTCCCCTTTGGATGGAGAAATTCCCAAACGGATGGCTATTGTCCAGGGTCACCCCGATGAAGATGACGACCAACTCCTTTCCTCCCTGGTCTTAGGGGTAAATGAATCGATCATTGCCCTTGACAGAACAACAGACTTAGAGGTAGTTTTAGTCTCCCCCATCAACGAGGCCTTCAAAGAACAGTTTCTCTCAAACGCTGAAAAGATCTCCGGACTTCGGTTGGTGGAAGGGAATCCTGAATCTGTTGAGAAAAACCAGGAAGGTTCATCCTTATCCCTTAAATACTCTGAAAACGGCCAGCAAAAGGAAGAAACCTTTGATTTGATTGTAATACTTACAAAACCAAAAATATCATCCGAGCTAAAATCCTTGACTAGAAAGCTCGAAAAACCTATTCAGTGAATAACCTCTCCTGAAAAACATATCCGTGGGCCGTAACTATTTCATGGCGTTGAGGAAATTCCTTGCAGCCTCTCTCCGCATAACGAGTCGGACGAAGCAAACTGAATGTTGCGAGAAAATTCAAGGTGTTTGATCTGAGGGTTTTGTCTCCTGGGCGTATATCATCAGATTTTCGTGGATGGAGAACGAAGCAGAGGTGAAAATCAAAAAACGAGCAACTTTTCAGACACGCAGCAACTCAAAATACCCCCGGAAATGCGAGACGCAAGGGGGAAGGTCATTGCGCTCAGGAATCATCACCCTCATAACCGATTTTGGCACGGAAGACTCCTATGTGGGGGTCATGAAGGGTG
>ERZ889078.2752-NODE-2752-length-12246-cov-6.540727_pt1 | contig 12246 bp, 12 predicted proteins | sample MGYA00521266_ERZ889078 | MGnify/ENA primary metagenome ERZ889078 (study PRJEB32303, sample SAMEA104408618) | aquatic metagenome | biome: Brackish water; feature: Pelagic; material: water | place: Baltic Sea | collected 2014-06-16T06:34:00 | depth 76,534 m ... | reverse complement strand
GTATTTGTCTGCGATAAAATCAAAGAATTCATAGAAATAGCCTGGGCACTGTGTCTTGAACACAGCCTTTTCCATCTTGGCTAGCTTTTCATTGAGTATCTTGTCTGTTTTTCGTCGTTCAAACTCACCAATGTGTTCAGTGGTTTCGATTTTTAGAGTTCTGAATGCTTGACCGATTTCGTCCGCGATCCAATCGATATTGCATTCGAAAAGATCTGACAATTTCAGCAATGTTGCTCTTTGTGGCGTTTTTACTTTTCCGTTCAACCACTCACTTACCCTAGACCTGCTAACACCGATTCCCTTAGCAACAGCCATTTGAGTGATTTTTTTTTGATCCATAAGGAATTGTAATCTTTCCGAAAATTCCATACTGTTCCGTTTAGTCCTATTTTGTACGCTTCATATGTTGCTTTATTGTACGTTTCTGGGCTACCCTAGTTACATGAAGCAAATACAAATCATAGGGGCGCTCATGCTTGCCACCGGTAAAAAGGTGGAGGATGTAGCAAAAGACAACGGCTACTCAAAGTTCGCCTTTTATCGAACCATCAATGGAACGACAAAGGCACAAAGGCTCCGCAAGCTGATAGCCTCAATAATAGGCAAGTCTGTAAATGAAGTCTGGCCTGAACCGGCCGGAAGGAAGAACAACGAAAAAGTCCCGTCTCCTGACGCAGTTAGGGCGTAATAGCTGGGGAGCTAAAGCAACCTAACAGGGGACGGGCATTTTGTGCAATCAAAATACAACTGCAACTACTACACCGTATATAAGCAAACATCATTTTCTGCCAAAGGAGAAGTTGTGATACACCGCGAAATAATACGACCCAGATCCTGGGAGGTGCTTGATGAGGTGCTGAAGCGTGGCGATGCACAGGAACTTGCCCGGCGTCTCTCCTGCTCTCCGCAGCTCATTCGTTCCTATTGCCGCCCTCCTGAGACTGAGGACGAATTCTCCACCGGAAAGTTCAACGACCTTGACCGTTTGCGCACCCTGATCTCGATGGTCATTGAGGACGATGGGTCGCCGGATCGTGCCTTCCCGATCGGCAGCTATCTTGCCGGACTGCTGCAAGGTGTCTTCGTGCCACTGCCAGCAGCATGTTGTGAACCGGATGCCGAGATGATGAAGAAGGTGTCCAGCGTCCTGGCCGAGACCGGTGAGGCGATCGAGGCATCCAGGGTGGCATGGTTTGACAACACACCCGGGAAGATCTCCAACGTCGAGCGGGCAACCTGTGTGGCTGAAATCTCCGAGGCAATCACCGCCCTGGTCCAGCTCCAACGCTGGATCGAATCACAAGCAACTCTACGTTAGCCATGTCCGCCGAGCTCATCAACCAAATAGCCAACCTGACCAGGGAGGTGGCCGAGATGAAATTAATCGGTACAGAAATCTATTACATTAAATACATAAAGTGTTTCGTGCCGGCGAACGCTAAAAAACAAATTGCAACTAGGTCAATTCAAAAACTCTACCCTGGTGACTCGGTAAGATATATCGAGGCTGGTTTTGATTTAGCGACCCGAAAAAAATTTATGATGTTCAGGGTTGAATCGCCTTTACCGTGATGCGCGTGATATTGGGTACTTATGGTTAATATCACAAATGTGGACAAATGTGGACAAATCAAACAAGAAAAGGGTTCACGAGAAACTCTCGCAAACCCTTCTTGGCATTGGTGCCCTCGGCGCGAATCGAACGCGCGACACCAGGATTAGGAATCCTGTGCTCTATCCCCTGAGCTACGAGGGCTGTTGGAACATTTCAAATCAGGCGGAATAATACTCAAGTTTTCCCAAAGCGCAATCTTTTTCAGTATCTGCCGGACATAATTGCCGTCCGAATTTTTATATTTCTTAGCCCATTCAAGAAATTTCACCGTCGGCAAACAACGACTCACCGTCCTCAATAACTTGTCCAGGATAGGCTGTTTCTGAAATATTACTGTTAATCACGCAGTTTCTGCCTATCTTCTGGTTGGCTGGCACCGAGGTACCCTTGCCTATCAGGGTTATTCCCGTATAGAGATGACTTGGTTTAAGCCGATTGACTACCTTATAGTTTTCTCCACAGCCAACAATTGCATTTGCTCCCACTTGAACCCTTTTGTCAAGAATAGCAAGATCAACGATCGCCCCCTTTTTGATAATACAATCCTCAAAAAGAATGGAATTTTTCACAACAGCACCTTCTTCGACTACCACCCCCGCAGCCAGCACCGAGTTTATCACCGAACCCTGAATATTGCTGCCGGCGGAGATCATACAATTTTCCAGGTGACAAGCTGCCCCAAAACGCGCCGGAGCACGGTCGGCAGCACGCCCTACCGTTTCTATGTTCGTCCTGATTTGCCACTTTTGCGGGGAAATACCGCTCTCTTTCTTTAAGACATCCATATTGGCTTCCCAATAGGATTGAATCGTTCCAACATCACGCCAGTATCCGTAAAAAGGATAGGCAAAGACAGTATCCTCGGCTATCGCCCGGGGCAGAATGTGCATACCAAAATCAATTTCAGCCTTATCACGGATAAGAGTATTGAGGAGATATTTGTAATCAAAAACATAAATTCCCATTGAAGCAAGATTAGTTCGGGGCTTTTTCGGTTTCTCTTCCCACTCAATGATCCTGTCGTGCTTGTCGACGATCCCGGCACCGAACTGGTGAATTTCGCTTTTCGGCACGACCATCATGGCAACCGTGACATCGGCATTTTTTGAGCGGTGATACTCTATCATTGCATCAAAATCCATATGATAAATATGATCACCGGAAAGAATCACCACCTCTTCGGCGGGGTTAGACTGTAGAAAATCTATATTCCTGCGAACCGCATCAGCAGTCCCTTGATACCAGTCTGACTCTTTCTCGCCCGTACGTGGGGGCAAAATCGTCACTCCTCTGCTTCTTCCGGTAAAATCCCAGGCTTCTCCCATGCCAAGATGATGCATGAGTGAGAGCGGTTTGTACTGGGTCAGTATCCCGACCTTTTTCAGCCCGGAATTCATAACATTGCTGAGGCTGAAATCGATAATTCGATAAATCCCACCAAATGGTACGGCAGGTTTCGCACGTTTTTGGACGAGGATATTTAAACGACTGCCCACGCCACCTGCAAGAATGAGCACCAATGCTTCTTTTGCTCTTTTCATCGCAGCACCTCGCCTGGTTTCAAACTAATAGGCCAATTTCTGAGAGGAATCTGGGGATAAATAGTGGCTCCTTCACCAATAGTGGTCTGGTCAGGAATATTGTTGTTCCAACCCACCATCGTAACCGGTGTCTTATCTTGGCACAGCTCAGGTCCAACAATTACACCCCTGCCAAATTTATTATTCACATCGGAGACAACCTTGTTTAATCTACAGTTTTCACCAATGATATTGCTAAAGAATATCACCGAATTTTCAACCACCGCACCTTTTTTAACATGGACACCAGGAAAGAGAATCGAATTTTTCACCGTCCCGCCTATCTTACAACCATTGTAAATCATGCTGTTGTGTACAACGGCATGCTCACCCATCAAAGCAGGTTCATTATCCCGTATGTGTCGGTGTTCAAGGTTTGTTCGAAACACCCATTTTTCCAAATCAATGAGAGGATCGTCCCCGAGCATATCCATATTCGACTGCCAATATTCATTGATTGTTCGGGTATAGCCCCAGTAACCAGAGAATTTATATCCATACACTTTGAAATTTTGCTCAATTAGTGTAGGGATGATATCTTTGCCAAAATGATAAGAGTCACTCGCCTGATTTTGCTCCAAAGCTCGATAAAGTACCTCCGGTTTGAAACAAAGTACCGTCATAGAGGCCCATTCCGACTCCGGACTTGTAGGTTTTTCCCAGTACTTGACAACCCTTCCGCCACGCAAGCCATCCTCATCATCAAGACGCGCTACCCCAAACCTATTCGCTTCGGCTTTTGGAACCCTGGTGAATGCCACTGTCAGATCTGCGTCTTTTTCAGTGTGGTAGTCGATCAGATCCTGATAATCCATCTTATAGATATGGTCACCAGACAGGATCAAGATCTCTTCAGGACAGTGATATTTCACATAGTCCAGATTCTTGTAGATGGCATCAGCCGGTCCCCTGTACCACTCAGATGCCTCAGAGCCAAGAAAAGGAGGAAGGATGGAGACGTGACGATAGCGTCCGATCATGTCCCAGGCGGCACCTGTGCCGATATGATTGATAAGAGAGTAGCTATGATACTGACTGAGGATAGCCACCTGCTCGATGCCGGAATTCAACAGATTGCTGAGCGAAAAATCAATAACCCGGCCTACGCCGCCGAACGGGACTGCAGATTTGGGACGGTAATACGTCAGGACGTTTAATTCATCAACGCGACTGCCTGCCAGGATCATTGCCAGCGTGGAAGGTTTCAGCATGGAGGCACCTCAAGAAGAGAAGACCAGTACAAAAATGCGGAAAAATTTCTTTTTTTGAGCATTCTCGCTTGAATACTTTCTCTTATGGTAAATTATAGGAGTCCCATACGCAACCCCGGAGAGAAAAATCCTGCCAAAATTGTGATCCCCGACAAACGGGATTCGAAAGAATGTACCCCGTTAGGGGCATACGTTCCTCTACGAAATATGACGCATAATGAAACGCTTCAGGGTATCAGAGGTGAACTCTTTTTCGCCCAGTTGGAGATTTTTCAAAGGTACCTCCGCGCGTGCGGCTCCTTTATGCCCACCGGCTGACCCAAGAGAACCGAATATTTTCTCAGCCAGCTTGCCAGCACTTTTTCGATAACCGTCACATCGGAAGATGACAACCAATTTTTCACCGTGAATACCGGAAACGAAAACCCAATCGATTTCCCCGACATGATTCAAAAAATCGGCAACGATAACCAACACGTCCGGGCTCCTCACCCTGCCCAGATGACTGTAATAGCGGCTTTTTGAGTATTTCAGCGACGCCAGGGCTACCGCAAAATATTTAAGCTCCGATTGTCGAAGATCTGTAAGTTCGAACTTGCGGACCAAATCCCGGTTGGCAATATTAAACAGATACCGAAAAGAGATCCCATCGGCCAGAACTGACTTCTGTTCAAAATCCTGGGTATCAACTTTTATCCCATAAAACAGAGCGGTGGCCAGAGCAACTGAGGGCTTCATACCTGCTGCCCGCAGGTACTCAACAGCCATTGTCGAAGTGGCACCGTATTCCGGCCGGATATCAATATATTCGCAATCGAAAGCACCGCTGATCGGATGATGATCTATAATTGCATGGAATTTTATTTTTTCAAAACATGGCAGATGGCTGGGTTGAGAATCAACCATCACTCGCTTGCTGTAATTATCAACCTTTACATCCTTCAATCGTTCTATGGGGATTCGCAACCGCTTGACCATTGCCTGGTTATTGAGGCGCCTGATCTCGTTTGGATGGGCGATGGTAACACTTTTTACTTTGTAACGCAGGAGTCTTTTGACGGCCATAGCGGTCGCCAAAGCATCCGGGTCGGCATTGATGATAACAAGAACTGCGTCCTCTTTTCCAAAAACATTCAAGAAGGCATGCAAACGATCCTTTGCAGTGTTCTTGTGGGTCTGTTTGCACAGAGAGGGATCACTTTTCTTTTGCTTATTAGCCATATACGGTAACAGTGGCATATTTGGTACAAGAGCGTTGCTCAGACTGCCCGAGTAGGTAGTTGTTCAAACGACGAACCCAGTACAGTTCTTGCTGTAATGTTTTTCCCTTAAACGTCTTTGATTATAAATCAAAGACTAAGAGGGAATCACCGATCACACCCAAAAGCCAGCCATCTCCTGTTGAAAATTCATATTTAATTACCCGGAAATCACAAGAATAGAACATTTCAGTTTAACCAAATGACTACGCCCTATAAACGGGAATCGTTACAATGCCCCTGAGGTGCATAAGCTCTTTCAGGCAGGGAAAATCTTGCGTAAAACAAGACACACCAACCTAAATAACTAATATTACGTACACTTCTCGGTCACCAGAAAACAATGTTACAATTCGCGACTATACCATACTGATCAAGAAAATTGCAAGGATATGGTATTTCCACCCAATACAGGTAAAGGCCGTTCTTGACGCACGTAAACGATAATGTTACCTAGACCTGAACGATCATACTCTTTAAACAAATCCTTTTTAACCAAAGAGCAAAAACCATGAAAGGAATATTGGCCATTGGCCTGGGTGGGGGAATAGGATCGATTGCAAGGTATGCTATTGCCCTCTTTGCTGAAAAGGTAACCCCTGTTAACTTTCCACTCGGGACCTTGACAGCCAACCTTTTGGGTTGCCTGCTGATCGGCTTTTTCTGGAGCTATTTCGACCGGGTTCATATTAATCATGAGTTCAGACTGTTTCTCTTTACCGGACTTCTGGGAGGATTCACAACTTTTTCCACTTTTGCGCGAGAAACCGAGCAGTTTTTTAAGGCGGGCGAGCCATTGCATGCCATCTCCTATTTGTTACTCAGCAACATCCTGGGAATAGCCATGGTTGCTCTAGGCTTTTTACTCTGCCAGCGTATTATTCGATAGTTGGGGTCTTCACGTGAATCTGCTCAACCGCTATCTCTTTAGCCAGTTTCTTAAATATTTTTTTACTGTTAATGCAGGCTTTGTAGCCATCTACCTGCTTGTTGATTTTTTTGAAAAAATCGACGATTTCACCAATGCTGGCAAGCCAATTCTTTTGGCACTTGAATATTTTATTCTCACCATTCCCTTTGTGGTCGACCAGCTCGGTCCTGTTTTTATCTTGCTCTCCGGCGTGATCTCTCTTGGTATTCTAAATCATACCAATGAACTCACCGCTCTGAAGGCTGGCGGCATTCCCCTTCGACTTATAGTCAGACCATTGCTTCTCGCCTCAGTATTATTCACCATGCTGTTTGTCGTTGCCGCCCAATGGCTGTTACCCGCAACCATCGCCAGAACCAATAACATCTGGTACGAGCAGCTCAAAGGGAAGGTTCCTTTGGGAATTATGCGCAACAACCGATATTATTACAAAGGAAAAGAAGGTTTTTATTCTTTTGGCTGGCCAGATCCTAAACAGTATGTTGTTAAAGATTTTTCCTATTCCCGTTGGGACAAAAAATATAATATCGAGACCTTGACAACTGCCTCCTCGGCGAGCTGGCACAAAGAAGACGACAGCTGGATTCTTAATATTGGACAGATCCAACAGCAGGAGGATGACAACAATTACCGGATCACTAACTTTATAAGCACCAAGGTTAAATTACCGGAACGGCCCGAGGATTTCCTTATTCCAATTAACAAATCAGCAGAACAGTCACTTACTGACCTTTACCAGGAAATCGGCAGAACCGAGGTGGATCACGCAACACGTGCAGCCACAACGAATTTTCTCGGTCGCATTTCCTATATTTTTCTCGGTATTCCGTTGCTGTTACTCGGTTTACCCATCCTACTCTATTCCTATAGAAAATGGGGCCGGGATCTCTCTGTTGCAATTCCGATAAGCTGCGGCTTGGCCTTTATTGCCTGGGGAATATGGGGCGCAATGCAATCCCTGGCTATTGCAGGATATATCTCGCCAATCGTCGCCGCAGTCAGCATACATTGCATCTTTTCCCTCACTGGAATTGTACTACTGATAAAAAACGATCTCTGAACAAGATCGCTAACCGAAAGAGAAAAATAAAAAAGGTCGCTAGGAACCATCCCAGCGACCTTTTAGTTATTTCCCAAACCTTTTTCTATTATTTTTCGATAGAAATCAGCTCAACGTCAAAGATCAAAACTGAATTTGGTTGGATTTTCGGTGCAGCTCCGTTTTCACCATAGGCAAGTTCTGAGGGGATAACCAGATGTAATTTTGTTCCCACCTTCATCAACTGAAGTGCCTCACCCCATCCCTTAATTACCTGATCGACCTGAAATTGCGCCGGTTCACCATGTTGCGCCGTGCTATCAAATTCGGTCCCATCGATCAACGTTCCGGCATATTCAACCTTCACCTTGTCAGTCGCTTGAGGTTTTTCACCCTCTCCCTCTTTGAGAACCTGATATTGCAGGCCACTTTCAGTGACAATCACGCCCTCTTTCTTTTTATTCTCTTCGAGATAGGTCGCTCCAGCTGCGATATTCTGGGCTTTCATTTCTTCCATTTTGACCAGCTGCTGTGCTTGCATCTTTTGGGCAAACTCTTTTTGGATAGCTATCATTTCCTCTTGAGTCAGTGCGGGGGTTGCCCCTTTATAAGCATCTTCAATGCCTTTAATCAGAAATTCCTGTTGAATGTCCCCGCCAGCTCCCTTAAAATAATTTCCCACCTCAAATCCCATACTATAGCTGATTTTTTCTTCAAAACTCGCCGGCGGTGCAGACTGGGATACGGCAGGAATTGTAATACAGAGTCCAAGCATTGCCGAAACGAAATATTTTTTCATCAAAAACTCCTCTTAAAAATTTTAATTTTCACAACATTTACGACAAAAAAGTCGCGTTAAAGGTTGCTGTTAAAACCAGCCTGGGCAAAACCAATAATCCAATCACCAGTATGACCAAGGTAATTCCCCGATTGCCCTTATTCAGGTGCCTATCAGCTCCCAGTTGGGGATAGCGCTGGAGTAGCGATTTCACCGAACCGGATCGTTTGTTGAAATCCTCCCCGGCAATAAAATCACTGATCAACCCTTTACTCTTCAAAAAATCGAGCATTTTCCTACATTCCAATCGAATAACGCCGCCTTTACCACTTGAGCCGTAACCATGGATCAGGGTGAGTAAACTGATCTTATTTGTCGCCGAATCCTCAATAATTTTGATCATCCGCTGAAGGGCTACATCAACAACAGGACGCCCCTCCTCTAAATTGACGGTTTTATGAACAAATTCTTTATGTTTCACAACTTCAGTCACATCCGACTCACTTCCGCAGAACGGACACAACAGACTTGACGACTCACTCTTATTACCACAGACATCACAAACACTCTTCATCGTGCCACCCTCTGTCCCTTTGTTGGATCACTACAACCTACGGACGTTGATGACAGCAGGAAGTTGCCTAAGGTGCTGTATCAAGGTACTGAGATGTTTGAGATTCTCCACCTCCAGAGAAATGGTCATATCCGCCTGATCTGTCGGCGTTGTATGAGCGGAAATGTCTACAATATTAGCATTATCAAGACTAATGGCACCACTGATCTCTGAGAAAATGCCCCTCTTGTTTTCCGCACTGACATGTATGCCTGCTTTGAAGGTTTTTTCGGCAATACCCGACCAGGAAACATCAATCCACCGCTTGGGATCGGAACTGAGTAAGTTATGACAATTTGCCTTATGCACAGAAACGCCGCGTCCCATGGTGATAAAACCGACAATGGGATCCCCAGGCAGCGGTCGGCAACACTGGCTCACTTTGACAAGCATGCCATCGATACCGTCTATTTTCACCCCAGATATATCCTTTTTGCCGCCCTCACTTATGTGCTGACTGACCATAAGGTTAGCAATTTCTTGGGGTGGCAAGGCCATGAGCTGGTCGCTCTCCCTGTGTAACTCAACAGGCAAAAGTCCTTTAATCAAATTCTGGACGGTAATCGTCCCACTGCCAACCTTACCGAGCAAATCGTCAAGAGAGTTGCAGCGCAGCTGCTTGAGGATTAAACGAATATGACCGCTTTTGATGATTTTCTTGAGCGAGGTATCATATTTCCTAATCTCTCTTTCGCAGATTTCCCGACCAAGCTTCAGAGCCTTGTCCTTTTCCTCACGTCTCAGCCAAGAGCGTATTCTGTTCCTTGCCCGACTGGTTTTCACCAGATCGAGCCACCCCCTTCTGGGGATCTGGGTGGGAGAAGTAACGATCTCGACGATATCCCCGGTCTGCAACTTATATTTAAGGGGCACTTGTCGACCGTTGACCTTGGCAGAAACACAATGATCACCTACCTCAGTGTGAATCGAGTAAGCAAAATCAATGGGGCAGCTGCCCAGAGGAAATTCCTTGACCTCACCTCTCGGGGAAAGTGCATAGATCTCAGGATCGTACAGCTCGCCAACAAGACTATCGAGAAATTCCCTTGGATCCTCGACCTCCTGAAGGGAGGTAACTAAATTTTTCAGTTCGCGGAAAAGTTTAACATCTTTTTTGTTGACCTTTTGCCCTTCTTTATAGGCCCAATGCGCCGCAACACCCTCCTGAGCCACCTTATCCATCTGATCCGTGCGAATCTGAATCTCTATAAAGTGATCACGGGGACCGATGACCGTGGTATGCATGGACTGGTAGTTATTCGCCTTGGGAACAGAAATAAAATCCTTAATCCGACCAGGAACGGGAGCCCAGTTGGCATGAATGGTGCCAAGCGCCTCGTAACACTCATTGACGCTATCGACTATGATCCGAAAAGCAACCTTGTCATAGACCCGCTCAACAGGGATATCCTGGGCAATCAATTTTTTATAGATAGAATAGAGATGCTTGGGTCGACCGATAATTCTGAGGGGAGTGATATTGCTTTCCGCCAACTTCCCATGCAGGATGTTTATCACCTCATCAACGTAGCGTTGACGTTCATCGAGAGAGCTTTCCAAGGTATGGGTAAGCTCATAATGCTCTTCTGGATATAAAAATTTAAAGGACAAATCCTCAAGTTCACGCTTCAACCAGTCGATCCCAAGACGACTTGCCAGCGGAGCATAGACATCCATGGTTTCCCTGGCGGTGTCCAACTGCTGCTCCCTGTCCACCATATCAAGCATGAACATATCAAGCAATCTATCGACCAGCTTTACCAGCAGTACCCGAATATCAGTGGCAATAGCCAGCAACATTTTCCGGAGATTATCGGCCTGGCTGGCCAATTTACTGTTATAGGTAACCCTGGTTATCTTGGTGGAGCCCTCAACAATACCCGCGACATCCTTGCCAAATTTCTGGACAAGCTCCTCTACGGGTACCCCTTCTTTTAACACCCCATGGAGCAAACCAGCCAGAATTGTATCAAGATCAAGGTGCATGGAGGCAAGTGTCGACGCCACCTCCAACAGATGAATAATGTACAACTCCCCTGAAAAATGCCGTCGCCCATGATGCACGCGGGTAATTATTTCCCAGGCCTCATCAATTCGAGACAGGTCCACGCCGTGCAAATAGTTCGACGCAAGAATCTTCAGCCCGTTAGGGTTTAATGTGGCAGGATTTGTCATAAAAACTTTTTTTATTTACTGAGCTCTGCAAGAATTGTAGTCGAAAGACTGCCGACTGTTTCTTCCGGTGTCATCTCTGTAATAATACCATCCTTGCGTCGCTTGATTTCTAATGTGCCATTTTTTACGAAATTTTTGCCAACAGTAACCCGATAAGGAATTCCCAACAGATCGGCATCCTTGAATTTAAAACCCGGTCGTTCATCCCTGTCATCTAGCAATACTTCCAAGCCAGCTGCCTGTAAATCTTTATAGAGTTTTTCAGCAACGGGGTTGATGGCCTCGTCATTTACTCCAAGGTTTACAATGATCACAGTATATGGTGCAAGAGGAACAGGAAAGATGATGCCTTTGTCGTCGTGATTTTGTTCAATTGCTGCAGCGACTATACGGCTGACACCAATGCCATAGCAACCCATAACAAAATGTTTTGGCTGCCCATCTTTGTCTTGGAAGGTTGCATTCATAGACTCCGAATAGCCGGTGCCCAGTTTGAAGACATGCCCCACCTCAATTCCTTCTGTTGTCTCAAGCTTCCCGCCGCATTCCGGACAAGGATCTGAGGTAGTGATCTGCCGTAGATCAGCCACGGCTTCAACCTGAAAATCCCGGCCCAGGTTGACGTTTTTCAGATGGAAGTTCTTCTCATTACCACCGACATAAAAATTCTGCATAGCAGCAACTTCCTGATCGGCAACCATGCGGATAGTGACGCCTACCGGTCCCAGATATCCGGTTGGGACACCTGTTGTGTCAAAAACTTCCTTCTCGTCGGCGAGCTCTACATCGGCTACTCCGAGCAGGTTTTTCAGTTTCACCTCCTCGACCTCCCGATCACCTCGGACAAGTACCGCGACTGGTAATCCATCTGCTTTAAACACCAGAGTTTTTACCAGTTGCTTGGGCGAAATACCTAAAAATTCACAGACCGTATCAACCTTTCGCTTGCCGGGAGTTTCAACTTTTTCCAACTCATCCAGAGGGGTGCACCTCACCACTTTCAACGAGTTTCACCACCGCTTTTTCCATATTGGCAGCGTAC
>ERZ889078.2751-NODE-2751-length-12248-cov-6.899204_pt1 | contig 12248 bp, 7 predicted proteins | sample MGYA00521266_ERZ889078 | MGnify/ENA primary metagenome ERZ889078 (study PRJEB32303, sample SAMEA104408618) | aquatic metagenome | biome: Brackish water; feature: Pelagic; material: water | place: Baltic Sea | collected 2014-06-16T06:34:00 | depth 76,534 m ... | reverse complement strand
GATGATCTTGCCTAGCGTCACCGCCTGGAAGGCGCCGAGCGGGTAGCCACGCACGTGCACCGCTGCGCCGGTCCGAAGCCCTCCGCTGTGCCCAATATCAAACGGAATCGCGGCGACTCGAAAGGGCGCCCGCAGAATTGCGATGTCGAGCTCGGCGTCACTGAGCACACGTGTCAGGGCGATGTCGTCTTTGGCGTACGTGTCTTCTTCGTTGTCGACGATGTGGACACTGGCAGACACGCGTCGGCATCCCGGCCCGACCCCCTCGACATCGTCGTCGCCGCTCACAAACGGCCAATCGGCGACGTGTTGATTGGTCATTAGCAAGGTCTGCGCACCCTCCCGCCGGAACGCAAACGCCGTGCCATGCGCCCGCACGTCGTGTCGTTTGCGTCGCACCTCGCCATCGCTGCCATACGAGAGACACTGATACGTCGCGGCGGACCGGACGCAGAACGTCCACCGAACCTGCGCCTCTTGTGCGACGGCATCGCGCCGAACGGACGTCATCATCGGCGCGTACCGACCCAGGCACAACGGCGCTGGACCCGCGATTACTGAACGGGTTTTCGCGTCGTCGCTTTGGCCAGAGACGGCTGCGGGGCCTGAAATCCGGGCCGTTTGCTCCGGTGCGGGGACCGCTGGTGGCGCCGTCGCTGGCGCAGCTGCGGCTGAACGACTGAAGGGCAGGGCCGGGCCGACAAGCGCCAAGACAATCAGCGACGCGGTGAGCCGACGAGCGCGGCCGCGGCCGATCGGGTTGGGTCGTCTCGGCCGCTCCGTAAGTGGGCGTGCGCGTCGCACGTGTCGCATCGTCATCCCCTAACCATGCAGGCTGCCGTTGCCTGATGCAATCACGTCGGCGCTCATCGGCGTCACGTCGGACGCAGCGTCAACGACGACGGGAGGCTCGCCCGTCGCGCCGAGGATTCGCGCCACGATCTCCAAGAAGGGCTCGATCAGGAACGGCTTGGCGAGCGCGCCGTCGAACGGGCTGTCCGGACCGGTTACGTCGTCGAGCGCGATGAGTGAGGCCGTGAGCGCGATGAGCTTGACCTCGGACGCGTCCCGTCGCAGCTGCTCGGCCGCCGCCATCCCGCCCATCCCCGGCATGCGGAGGTCCATGCACACCAAGGCGGGGCGCCACGCAGCCGCGATGGTGAGAGAGGCCTCGCCTGATGCCGCCTCGCGCACATCGAAGCCGTGAATCGTGAGGATGGTCGTGATCAGCAGGCGGTTCACCGCGACGTCATCGACCACGAGGACCCGCGTGCCGCCGTGTTGCCCTCGGGCCGCGACGTTTTGCTCGGGTGTCGTCGTTCGTAGCGCCGCGCGGCTCAAGGGCGCTCGCACCTCGAACGTCACGCTGGTCCCCTGTCCCACCACGCTGGTGAGCTGCATCGTGCCGCCTAGCAGCGTCACAAGCTGTCGGCTGATAGGCAGCCCCAGCCCTGTGCCGGGCACGTCGGAGCTCGCGCGGCGGAACAGCTCGAAGACCGACTCAAGCGCATCTGAGGCGATCCCCGGGCCTGTATCGTGGACCTCGAACCGCACTCGCTCGGGCTGCGTCATCGCCGTGACCCGAACAGAGACCTGGCCCTCGCGGGTGAATTTTACGGCGTTTCCGACCACATTCAGCAACACTTGGCGTAGGCGTCTGGGATCTGTGTCGACCCATCGCGGCACGTCAGGGTCGATGGTCAGCTCAAGTCGCACTCCCTTCGCATCGGCCGGCTGCTGCAACATCTCCGTGACACGGCGCACCAGCGCATGCAGGTCGGTGTCGCGCGATTCGACGGTCATGACGCGTGATTCGATCATCGACAGATCGAGCAGGTCGTTGATCAGCTCGAGCAGGTGCGCGCCACTGGAGGCGATGGCGTCGACCTGCCGCAACTGGACAGGATCCGCAGCGACCGCAGGCCGCAGCAGGTCAGCAAAGCCGACCACCGAGACGAGTGGGGTTCGTAGCTCATGGCTCATCCAGGCGAGGAACTCGCTCTTGGCGCGGTTGGCGCGGGCCGCCTCCGCGGCGAGCGTCTTCGCCTCGGTCATCGCCTCGGCCAACGCCGACGTTCGTTCTGCGACGGTAGACTCCAGAATAGCGCGCGTCCGCCGCTGCTGTTGGACCCACAGCCCGGTCACCAAGAGCGGGAGCAGCAACACACCCGCCGCAGCGCCGCCCCGGAACAGCCAAGTCTGCCACCACGCAGGCTGCACGATGAGGGTCAACTTGGCGCCCGGTGTCTCCCACGCGCCGGTCTGGTTTCGCGCCTGCGCGACGAACTGGTACTCCCCGGGCGCGAGGTTGGTGTAGCTCACGCGTCGACGCGCGCGGCCTTCGACCCACGTGGCGTCGTAGCCTGCGAGGCGATGCCGATACCGAACTTGCAGCGGCGAAGCGAGGTTGATGCCGACGAACTCGACCTCCACTCGGCGATCCTCGGGCGAGAGCGTGACCTTCCCAGACGCCAAGGTTCGGGCCTCGCCGGTGGTGAGCGTCACGCGACGCAAGTGCGTCGTTGGCGGCGCGCTTCGCTCTGCGTCGGATGACGGGACGAGACGCGCGAGTCCATCGATGGTCGGAAAGTAGAGCGTCCCTGATGGCAAGCGCCACCCCGCAGGGGAGGAGCCGCCGTTGCCCTCGGTCATCCCGTCGCTGTCTTGCAGCGTGACGCACGGCACGGACTGAGCCCGGCCGTCGGCGACGGCTTGCAGATCGCGCCATGCCACGGCTTGGAGGCCGCGATTGCCCAGCATCCACCATCGCCCCGTACCGTCATCCAGAATGCGGGACACGAAGTTCTCGGCGAGGCCGTGGCGTGTGTTGACTTGGGTCAGTCTCCGCGAACCCACACGCGCGAGGCCGCCGCCATACGTGCCGACCCACATCACGCCGTCTGGTGCTTCGTGGATGGCCCGCACGCGGCCGTGAGGGAGACCATCGGCGTGTGTGAGGGTGTGCACGCTGTCGCCGCGAATTCGTGACAGACCGCCCTTGCTGCCGATCCAAACGTCGCCGTTGGTCGCGACGGCGATCGCGTGCACGCTGTCGTCCGCGAGGCCGTCCTGGATGCGAAACCAGCGTCGTGATGTGCCGTGCATGCGCAACACACCGTGATCGGTTCCGACCCACATCGCGCCGCGTCGGTCTTGCATCAACGCCGCGATATTGCCGCCATCTGGGCCTCCAGGTTCTTCGGTCGTCGTGATCCTGCCGTCGATCCACTGGCTCAGTTGCTGTTTGTGACCGATCCAGAGGCGCGAGGAGGCATCCGCGTACAGCGCGTTCACGCAGCCGATGGTGGCTTGATCCGCCGCGTCTAGCGTCGTGAGCGTCGTCCCGGACAGGTGCCAAAGTCGTCCGCACTGTTGCGCGAACCACAGCCCGTTCGCGCCGTCGCCCGTGACGGCCGTGACGGTGCCCAGTGGTGCGCTGCCGGCGGTCGTCAGCCGCGCGACCCGCTGCTTGCGCACGCGCACCAAGCCACGTCCGTCGGTCCCGACCCAGAGATTGCCGGCGCGATCAGCGGAAAAAACACGCACGGAGCCGAGATTCCGGAGCGCCGCCGCGCGATGGACTTGCGGCGCGAAGAAGGACCACGTGCGGAGCGGATCAAGACGCGGAATCACGTAGCCGCCGGTGCGCGTGCCCACGTGCAACTCACCCTCAAAGAGCGCGAGCGCCGTCACCGCCACGTCGCTGTCCTCACCGCGCGACGCCACCGTCCAACCCTTGCCGTCGTAGACCAGCAGTCCGTTCGATGTGCCGATCCACAGGACCCCGTAGCTGTCTTGCTGGATGGCGCTGATGTCTCCAGCGGTGGCTGGCAGCGGCGCGATCGCCGGCGACCGCTCGCCCGAATCGAGCCGGTGGAGTGTCGATGGCGTCGCGGCCCACGTCACGCCGTTCGTTCCCCGATGCAGTATCTGAACAGCGCGCTGAAGATCGCCGTCGCGTGTGGCTAGGCGTCGCAAGCTTCGGGAGTCGACGCGCAGGACTCCGCCTTCTCCGCCGCAGATGATCGCACCGTCAGCACCAGCCACCATCGCGGACATGCCGGTTGACGGGATGCTGGCCACGACTTCGAAGCGGCCATTCACCAAGCGACTGACCCCGTGGTCTTCGTGCGCTAGCCACAGGATCCCGTCCTGGTCCTCGAGCAGGCGAACGATCCGGTTGCTCGGTAGGCCAGGATTGCGGTGGACGTCGTACGTCTTGAAGGCCAACCCATCAAAGCGAGCCAGCCCGCCAAAGGTCGCGATCCAGAGGTAGCCGTCTCGGCCGTGCAGCACGTCCGTGACGCTGTTCTGCGGCAGGCCGTCCCGAGCAGTCCAGATCTTGACGTTTGGCGCGCCATCATCGTCGAGCTGAGCGCGCACCGCAGACGTGACCCCAAGCAGCCACGCGAAACAGGCCACGATCGCAGCCCAGCGCGCATGGCGAGGCCTCACCCAGCTCAGGGCGAGTCTTGTGTTTCCGTGGCGAGGCGTGGATCGGTTCATGTCGGTTTGAGCGCCCTGGGCATCGCGAGACTCTAGCGCACTTCGCATCGTTCTGGGCGCGCTGCGATCGCGACACGACGGTGTCACGACCGCGTCACGACGCTGGCCGTAACTTCTCTGCCGCTCGCGCGACACCATGTACCAAGGAGGCGCTTCATGCCGAATCATCTGGCTCCACTTGCTGTGCGTCTCCGTGTTTGGGCGTGTCGGTCTGTCCTCAGTCGTGCGTATCGGCGGGCGGCGGCGCGAGCGTTGGTGCTCGCCCTGACCGCGGGAACGCTGCTGGGCTGCGAGCCCTCTCCCGACCAAGTTCCACCCAACCCCGTCATTCGGCCGTGCCCGCCCTTGGTCGGCGCGACGGGCCTGCGGGCACAGACCTTTCGCGCTCGAGTCGGCGTGGACGGTATCGCGTGCATCAGCTGCGCGGGCCCCTTGCTGCTCGCCGTCGCGAACGTGCCCGGCGTCTGCGGCGCTCAGCTGCGAACGAGCGGCGACCTGCTCGTCGATTATCAGCCGACCGTGGTGGAGATCTCCCAGATCCTCGACGTCATCAACGCGACCGGCTATCACGGTAGCGCATGGTCGGAGGGCGGCCCGCTCGCAACCTCTGCGCCTCGGTAGACGCCTTCCAGCCCGCGGATCGGGGCAAATAGCCGCCAAGTTGCGTCAACGATGTTTGGTTGGCACCGCGGTGCCAGCGGTGGCCTTGGCCATGATCTGGGCGTAGTAGGCCGGTCCCTTCCGCCCCGCGGCTCGCTTCAGCGCGGCATCGACAGCGCCCTGGAATCTCGACAGCGGCAGCGCCCCTGTGAGCTTTCGGCCATTGATGAAGAAGACGGGCGCGCCGCGTATCCCCAACGCGTGAGCCAGCGCTTGATCACGCGTGATTTGACGCGACGTCGCCGCCGCGCTCCTGTCCCGGTCGAATCGCCGTCGATCAAGCCTGCACTCCGACGCCCATTGGGCGAAGTGTGCTTCATCGAGCGAGCGGGTGGCGGCGAAGAGCTTGTCGTGAAACAACCAGAACTTATGCTGCTTGCCTGCGGCGATGGCGGCGCGGTGGGCGCCAAGGGCGTTGCGGTGAAATGACAGCGGATAGTGTTTGAACACCATGCGGACCTTGTGGCCGTAGCGCTTGCTGAGCTGGCGAATCGTCTCGCTCGCGCGTCGGCAGAACGGGCACTCGAAGTCCGAGAACATTACGATCGTGACGCTGGCCAACCTGCTGTTGCCCAAAATCGCATCGGTTCGCGGGTCGACAGGCACCCGCCAGACCGTGTTGTCCGCTGCTTGGCTGGGGAGTGAACGCGCACTGAGAGGCTGCGCCGCCGCGGCGATCGGGGCGCCCTTAAAGAAGTACGCCAGCACCTTTGGACCGGCGTTAGGCGCGTGGGCCTTGAACGCGGCGTCGAGCAGCGTCGTCCCGGTCGCGCCGGTCGCGCGCGCTTGCCTCGCCGTCACGAGCGCGGCGTCAATGGCTTGCTGGAACGCTGAAAATGGGCGCGCACCGACCAACAGCTTGCCGTTAATGAAGAAGGCCGGCGTACCTCGCGCGCCAAGCGCGACGGCTGCGCGCTGCTCGCGCGTGATCTGCTCCGCCAGCTGCGGGTCTCGCAAGTCGTTGTCAAACTTGGCTAGATCGAGCCCGATCTCAATGGCCCAGAGGCGAAGGTTGTCGTCTGTGAGGGACCGAGGGTTGGCAAACAGCGCGTCGTGCATCTCCCAGAACAGGCCTTGCCGATGGGCTGCCAGGGCCGCGCGCGCCGCGGGCATCGCGCGGGAATGAAAGGACAGCGGGTTGTTGGCCCAGACGAGGCGGACTTCGTTCGGATAGTGCGCCAGCACCCGCCGCAGGGTCGGCTGCACCCGCGCGCAGTAGGGGCATTGAAAGTCAGACACCTCGATGATGGTGACCAATGGTTTCTCGGCGCCGATCATCGGCATCATCGTGGGTAGCAGCCACGGGACAGGGGGCTTTGCACCAGCAGCGGTCTTGCCGGTAGGTGCAGGCGCTGCAGTCACTGTGGACGGCAGAAGCACCTGCGCGGCGACGACAGCAGCGGTGAGGACGGCGCTGGCCAAGCGTCTGGATGACGAGAGTTGGGGCTGCGTCATCGTGGGCTCCTGCGCGCTGAGACGTTATCCGAGATGGGGCTGTGGGGTGGCAGGCGCCAGGACCCAATCGTCGTGCGCGACTTAGGCGCCGGCGTCGGCGGGGTGGTCTTGCTCCGCGCCGTGCGTGAGCCGATTGAGCGGTCCTAGCAGCGCCAGAATCACGGCGCCAAACAGGAACGTGAAGACGAAGATGCCGCCGAAGATCGCGAGTTCACCGGCCTCGGAGGCCGCCTCTCCGATCAGTCCGGCGATCTTGTTGCCGAAGCCGGTGGTCGCGAAGTAGAGCCCCATCATCAGCGATGCGTACTTGGCCGGCGCCAGCTTGGTGATGAACGAGAGCGCCACAGGCGACGCACACAGCTCGCCGATCGTGTGGAACAGGTAGGCGGCGACCAGCCAGTACATGCCCGCCTTGCCGTTCAGACCAGCCTCGTTTGCGGCGCCGACCATGAACAGGAAGCCCGTGCCCATCAGCATCGTGCCAATCGCCATTTTGAACAGCGATGACGCCGGTTTGCCCTTCTTGGTGCGGCCGTACCAGAAGTTGGCGACCAGCGCGCCGAACAGGGTGATGAAGGCCGGATTGAGGGACTGGAAGACGCTCGCCGGGACCTCCCAGCCGCCCAGCATGCGGTTGATCTTGTCCTTGGTGTAGAGATTCATCAGCCCGCCGGCCTGCTCGAATGCGCCCCAGAAGACGATGACGATCACAAACGATAAGATGAGCACCTTCACGCGGTCGCGCTCCACGGCGGTGAGTGGTGCCGAGGGGCGCGACAGCCCTGCAGCGGACGACGCGCTTGCGGGTCGGTTGCCTACGTCCGTCAAGTAGCGCTGACCCCACGCGTACACGCCTTGGCCGACCAACATGCCGATGCCGGCGAGGCCGAATCCGACGTGCCACCCGACCACCTCGCCGATCGTGCCCACGATGAGCCCGGCACCTAACGCTCCGACGTTGATGCCGATGTAGAAGATGGTGAAGCCCTTGTCTCTGCGGGCATCGCCTGCCGGGTAGAGGCTGCCGACCATGGTGCTGATGTTCGGTTTGAGCAGGCCCACGCCGAGGATGATGAGCGCCAGGGCCGTGTAGAAGAACGTCATGCCGTGCAGCGCCATGATGCCGTGGCCGGCGCACAGCAGCAGCCCGCCGTACATCACCGCTCGCTTCTGACCTAGGACACGGTCCGCCAGCCAACCACCGGGAATGGACGCGACGTAGACCAGCATCGTGTACCAGCCGTAGAGCGCCAGCGCTTCCTGACGGGTCCAGCCGAGGCCGCTGTGGCTGTTTTCCTGCACTTTCGCGACCAGAAATAGCACCAGGATGGCGCGCATGCCGTAGTACGAGAACCGCTCCCAGAGCTCGGTGAAGAACAGCACATAGAGCCCTTTGGGGTGGCCCCACAGCTCCTCTGAGCCGGATTCGCTGCTGGGTGGGGCAACATCGGTCGTCATGATTGGCTCCGGGTGATGGGTACGGCTGCGTCGTGGCGTGGCCGTGGTGCTGCTTGGCTGGGTGGCGGTCTGGCTGCGCTGGTGGGCTGGCGCTGCGCTGTGGTGTAGCGCTGGACGGTGGTGACGTCGTCAGCGTACCCCGTAGCCGCGCCGCGCGCAGCCTCCCGACGAGGGTTGGCGTATGGTCACGCGGTCAGCGATGATGCGGCGAGGCGGAACCCATGATGTCGAGGAGCGTATTATGCCCGTGAAATCAGGCCGACGAGTCGTTGTCGCACAGTTTGGCGAGACGCCCATGGACGCGCTGGCGCGCCACGTGACCCTGCAGCCGCAGCCGCGCCCGGACACGACGCAGCTTGCATCGGACGATGTGCTCGTCGCCGTGCAGAGCGCCGCCGTCGGTTGGGTGGATCTGTTGATGAGCAGCGGACAGTACCAGCACATGGCGCAACCACCCTATACGCCGGGCCTGGAGTACAGCGGTGACGTCGTCTGGGTAGGCGCGCAAGCCGCGGGCGCGCTCAGCGTCGGTGACCGCGTCATGGCGGACGGTCTGCTGACAGGGCCGCGCTCGCTGGGTGCCCACCGCGGCTACGGCGGGTTTGCGACCTGGGCCGTCGCGCCGGCTGCGGCGCTGCGAAAGCTGCCAGTGGATTGGTCCTACGATCAAGGCTGCAACTTCTTCGGCAACTACGAGACGGCGTGGCATTGTCTCGTCGCCCGCGGACGGCTGCAGGCGGGCGAGACGGTCCTCATCAACGGTGCGACCGGCGCCACCGGGCTGGCCGCTGTGCACGTCGCCAAGATCCTCGGCGCCACGGTGATCGCGACCGGACGGTCACAACTGAAGCTGGATGAAGTCGCGGCGCAGGGCGCGGATCACGTCATCTGCACGGCGAATCTGGACGGCAGCGTGTCGCGGTTTCGAGACGACGTGCGGTCCCTCACCGGGGGCAGCGGCGTCGACGTCGTGTACGACGGTGTCGGCGGCGCGATCTCGCTAGAATCGTTGCGGTCAGTTCGATTTGGCGCGCGGTTCTTGCTGGTCGGCTGGGCGTCGACTCCGTTTGTAGCTCGCGGCCAGGGCAAACGCGGCGCGCCGAACGCCAATCAACTGCCGACGAATCTGATCCTGATGAAGGGCCTCGATGTGCTGGGATGCCCGACGGCGATCACCACCCATCGCGACCCGACCGTGCGCGCGCGTCGCCTCGCGCAGCTGCTCGCGTGGGCCGACGCCGGCACGCTGCGGCCGCACGCCGGGCCATGCTTCCCCCTCGCACACTTCGCAGAAGCGATGACGGCGAAGTGGACGAGCCAGTACGTCGGCGGTTGTGTGCTGCGTCCCCAGGCGTAGGTGGCAGCCCGGGCGCTCGGGGGGCTACCAGCGCACCGTGGGCCACAGGTTGATGCGGTTAGCCACCATCAGCGCCTCTTCGGCGGTCCCGTACATGACGTCGAAGACCCACGTCGCCGTGCCATCCAATTGGATGGCCTCGTCGATGAATGAGACGCTGGTATCCGCTGGCGAGATGCGCGCCGCGATATGACCCGCCCGATTCCACTTGATGACCCACCACAGCTTTTCGCCCGATTTTCCAAGCCCGATGAGGCCGTTGGCCAGGGGTAGCCACGCTTCGCCCTGAGTGAAGGTGAAGTCGCTGATGGGGTAGCTTCGCACCTCATCTTCAATGAGCGCAGGGCAGTAGCGCAGGACGTCGTCGAAGCGCGGAAAGTGAACCGCCAAGCGCCGCTTGTCGCAGGCTCCGACGCATGGTGGCCCCGTGTTGGCCTCTTTGAATGTCAAGGTCAGCTGTCGTCGATTGGGTCCGGATTCGTGCCACGTCTGCGTCACGTCGCGGCTATCCCCCGTCACGGTCAGGGCGAACGGCGCATCGGCCGGTTTCGGTGGCTCCGGCGCGGCGAGGTCGCTCAGGGCAGTGGCCACCCGGCTCATTAGGTCGACCTGAACATGCGGCGTCAGCCCCAACGTCGTGGCCAACTCGGCCCGGAATTGCACGGTTTTGGCGAGGATCTTGGCGTTTGTGTCGATGCCAAAGAGCACCTCGCCGCGCCAAGGGTTCACGCCACTGCAGTCGCTCACCTCTGCATGCCAGAGCAGGGTCCACAGCTCAGCTAGCGTCGCTCGTTGGGGCTCGGTCGCTTTGCCGGATTTTTCCGCTTGGTCAACCATGACCTGACAGACGCGCACCCACATGCTGGCCTGGGCGTTGCCGCTACGGACCCGATTGTCCTCCTCATCGGCTGGAAACGCCTCAGACCGTCCGCCAAGCCAGCGATGGATGGATTGTGTGGATGGTGGCTGCCATGTGCCGTCGAGCAGCGCCGGGGCGACCTTCTTGGGGACCTTCTTGGCGTCGAGGTGTCGGACGTAGTCTGCGATCGTGCTCATGTGCCAGCCCGCAGCCTCTCGATCGGCGAGCTTCTTCTCGAACTCGGCCACCCGAACCGGATCATGACCCACGAGCGGCGCGAAGTAGGGCGCGAGTTTACTCTTGATGGCGCGCAGCTCGCCGTCGTCGAAGAAATCCCAAGCGACCTCGACGCCGCTCGCCGGGTCGACCCCTCCCGGTCCAACGATGAGGGTGCCACCTTCGCTGCTGTACCACGGCCACCACGGCTTGTTGCCGCGAACATACGTAAACAAGTTCTTCGGGTGTACGCCGATCTCGTAGCCAAGCTCGACCAGCGTGCGTTGGCGCCCCTCGCCAGCTTGGCCCTCCTGGTTGAACACCACCTTCGACAACGGCACACAGTGCAGCGCAAAAATCGCCTTTGTGCGGGCGATGGAGCGCACGAGATCCTCTTTGGGGAAAGCGAGAAAGAGCTGCGCGGCGTAGTGAAAGCTGACCATCTCAACCTGGCCGCGCTGCGCGAGTTTGCGTAGCAGGACCAGCGTAGGCATGTGGCGCTGCGCCATCACCTCGATCATGTAGGCCTGCAGCTCGATCGTGACGCCCCAAGACGGGTGCTTTTCGTACATCTGGAGGATCGGCAGCAGGCTCTCCCGCACGATCCAGTCCTCGACCTTGTCGTTGTCCCACCCCTCTGGGCCCGGGACGCCGGCGAACAGGTGCCGCTTGCCGCTGGCATCGGTGTAGTCGAGCCCACCGATGACGTACTCGATGTTGTAGTGCATCAAGCTCATCGCGAACCGCTTGCGCGATGGGTCGGGCGGCTGAATTGGCGGTTCTACGGCCGCGCAGACGGTGGACTGGCCGTCGGACGATGCGGCGTCCGTCACAGTCCATGTGTCAGCGGCAGTCGTCGCGTCGCCGTTGCCGTCGGTCAGCAGGCCGTCGGCGCCGCCGCTGTCCGCGATAGCGGTGGCGTCGCTCGGGGCGCTCGATTTCGTGGTGCTACACGCGCTGAGCAGCCCCACGAATAGGGCGGCCATTCCAAAAGACGAGCAGCGGAGCGACATGATGATCCTCGGTGGCGCGACATCCTGATCCGCGGTAGCACGACGCAGCCACGACGGGCGGGCTTGCGGTCCCGCGCGATGGCCAACAGGCTACCACCAGACGCGGCCATTTTGCGGATTCGCGACGCGTCCAAAGGAGCACCCGTGAGCGACGCCGAATCGACCGATCTGACCCCGAATCGGCCCGGACCCAGCGCGGCGACGCCGCCTGTGTCGCGATGGCCAACCCACGTCGAGACGCCGGTCGCTTGGAGCGACATGGACGCGTTCGGTCACGTCAACAACGCGGTCTACATCCGCTGGTTTGAAGGGGCTCGCATCGCGTGGTTCGACGCGTGCGATGTGATGGCCGAGATGACGGTGCCGGGCCAGGTCGGTGTCGGACCGATTCTCGCCTCCACGTCGTGTCGATTTTTGCGGCCGGTGACCTATCCAGACGTGGTCACGACCGAGACGCGGACGACCCGCCTCGGCCGCTCGTCGTTCACCATGGCCTACCGCGTGCGGTCCCAGCAGCTCGGCACCGTAGTGGCTGAGGGGGACGGCGTCGTGGTGATGGTCGACTACAGCACTGGCCGCGCGGTACCGATTGGCGCGGCGCTGCGGGCCCGGATGTTGGCGGTGGACGCTGGCTGAATCCGCTACAGCGACCTCAACCGAACAGGCCGCCAATCATGCCGCCGATGCCACTGGATTCGGCCTCGCCGCCACCGAGACCGGGCAC
>ERZ889078.2748-NODE-2748-length-12266-cov-12.247154_pt1 | contig 12266 bp, 9 predicted proteins | sample MGYA00521266_ERZ889078 | MGnify/ENA primary metagenome ERZ889078 (study PRJEB32303, sample SAMEA104408618) | aquatic metagenome | biome: Brackish water; feature: Pelagic; material: water | place: Baltic Sea | collected 2014-06-16T06:34:00 | depth 76,534 m ... | reverse complement strand
CGATTGGCGAGCGCTAGAAAAAAAGAGTTGCATCCAAAAGGAATTACGACTTTCGTGATAGATAGAAACATCAACTACACGAACATCTGCTGGGTTGATTGCAAGTTTTGCGCTTTTTACAGACACGAAAAAGACGCCGACGCGTACGTACTCACTTTTGAGGAAATCGACGCGAAGATAGACGAGCTTTTGGAAATCGGCGGAACGCAGATACTTTTCCAAGGCGGCGTTCATCCCAAGCTAAAGATAGAGTGGTACGAGGAGTTGGTTGGGCATATTCACACCAAATATCCGACCATCACGATTCACGGTTTTTCATCCATAGAGCTTGACTTTATCGCGAAGGTTTCTCGAATAAGCATACAAGAAACGCTCTCGCGTTTAAAAGCGAAGGGTTTGGCTTCCATTCCCGGAGCGGGAGCGGAGATACTCTCCGACAAGGTTCGCGACATTATCGCGCCTAAAAAAATCGACTCCGAAGTTTGGGTGAACGTTCATCGTCAAGCGCACAAACTCGACATTATGTCCACGGCGACCATGATGTACGGTACGGTCGAGACGGACGAACAGATCGTGGATCACTTCGACATGATAAGAAATCTTCAAGACGAAACGGGCGGGTTTAGAGCGTTTATCATGTGGAGTTTTCAAGGAAAACACACCGAACTTTTGGCGCTGATTCCGGACATGGAAAAGCCCTCTTCAAACCGTTACCTGCGTTTGCTCGCGGTCGCTAGGCTTTATCTTGACAACGTGCCCAACATTCAAAGCTCATGGGTGACGCAAGGTCCGTACATCGGTCAAATGGCCTTGCGTTTTGGAGCGAACGATTTGGGTTCTACGATGATGGAAGAGAACGTGGTAAGCAGCGCTGGCGCCGCTTACAGCATGGCCAAAGAGGAGATGGTTCATCTCATCCGCGACATTGGCGAAACGCCGGCGGTGAGAAACACGGCTTACGAAACGCTGGAGATTTTTCAGTAATGAGATATTTTTTAACAATACTAATTTTAGGACAGATAATAATGGCGGCATCAATAGACAACATAGAAGTAAACGGCGCAAAGATACCAGTAATTTTCGAGCATGACCCACGTCTTCCGCTTGTTACAATGCAGTTTATTTTTACCAATAGTGGAAGCGTGACGGACGTCAACAAAGCGGGACTCGCAAAATTTAGCGCAAAGCTTCTCAGCGATGGGACGAAAGCGCTTGGTTCGTCCGCGTTTGCGGAGCAACTCGAATCCAAAGCCATTCACATATCCGCGTCGGTGGGAACGGAGACTTTCGTAATGGAAGTGGGTTGTCTAAAAGAGGAGTTCGACGAAGCGCTTGGTCAATTTGCCAATCTTTTAAAGGACCCAAATTACACTCAGGAGTCGGTCGATAAAATCAAAACGATGACGCTTGGCGGACTGAGCTCCAAAGAAAGCGATTTCGACTACGTCGCCAGCAATCAACTAAAAGCGATTTTATTTGAGGGAACCGTTTTGGCGCAGCCGTCTTCTGGAACGGTTGAGAGCGTTAAAAGCATTGAGCTTGGCGACGTTAAAGAATTTTTGTCTTCGCGCCTCGCGTCTTCAAATCTTATCGTAGTTTTGGGCGGCGATATCGATTTTGGGCTCGCCAAAGAAAAAATATCTAAGATTGTGGAGTCTTTGCCAAAGGGCGACGTCGGCCCGGTCGAGCATTTTGACTTGATCGCAAAACCCAAAGAGAAAATCTTAAAAAAAGAGACGGAACAAGCGTACGTCTATTTTGGTTCTCCGTATAATATTTCTGAAGGCGCCGAGGATTACTACAAGGCGAGAGTCGCGACGTTCATCTTGGGAACCGGCGGTTTTGGCTCGCGTTTGATGGAAGAGATTCGCGTTAAACGCGGTCTCGCGTACTCGGCTTACGCCAGAGTCGACGTAAGCAAGTCTAGCAACTATTTGACGGGATATTTGCAAACAAAGCTGGAGTCCCTTGACGAGGCTAAAAAAACCGTAAACGAAGTCTTTGCAAAGTTCGTAAAAGAGGGCGCGACAGAAGAGGAGCTCGAGCAAACCAAAAAGTTTATCTTGGGAAGCGAGCCTTTGAGGGTGGAGACGATGAGTCAAAGACTCAACCGCACTTTTATGGAATACTACAAAGGTTTCGAGCTTGGTCACTCCGAGCGAGAGTTGCAGATGATTAAAGATTTGAAACTAAAAGATTTAAACGAGTATATCAAGAGCCATGCGGAGATACTTGATTTGAGTTATTCCATCGTCACCAAGTAGTTTTCTTGACCCAAACGCTTATCGGACAGATTGACAAAATTCTCTTCCAAGACGAAGGGTTTTTTATCGCGGTTTTAAAAACCGACGAGAAGATAAGCGGGACTTATTACGAGAGCGACGTCCAAAATCTTATCGGTTCCGCCATAACTTTAAAAGGTCATTGGGAGGAGCACAAAAAATACGGCAAGAGTTTTAAGTTTGAGTATTTGAAAGTAAACCAAAACGAACTCTTCTTCTTTTTAAACAAAATCATCAAAGGCTTCACCAAAAAAATATCGGCCGACCTGATAGAACACTTTGGCTCCGAAGAGTTGGTCAACATCTTGGACAACGACGTTGAAAAGCTTTTGGAGTTCAAAGGCATAAAAGAAAAACGGCTTAAAAAGATACAGAGCTCATGGAAGCAGTTCCGTTCAATGCGGCGTTTGGGCGAGTTTTTAAGCCCCTTCGACGTGTCGCCGGCGCTTCTCACCACAATAGCGACAGCCATGAAGGACGTCGACGAGCCTTGCTCGAAAATCAAAGAAAATCCCTACATACTGACTCATATAAACTCCATAGGATTTAAGCGAGCGGATGAACTGGCTCTTAAGATGGGCGTCGACAAAGAGAACGACGGGCGCGTAAGTTCGGCCATGGATTACGTGCTTTTAAACTACTGCGAAGCGCAGGGGAACAGCTGCATATCCAAAGCGGTTCTTTTCTCGGGACTGGACGAGCTTTTGTGCTTTACAAACAAGTACAATCTTTACGAAGCCGCTTTGGTCGAGCGAGTCGGGGAGGGCAGCATAGTCGTGATGAAAAACGACCGCGTTTCGCCATCGCGTTTGTACGACGCGGAGAAGTTTCTGTACGATGACTTCAAAGCGAGAGCTTCTCGCGACAGCGGAGGATTCGTTAAAAATTTGGACGAGTTTTTAGCCTCAAGCGACCTTGACCTGGGCGAACAGCAAAAAGAGGCCGTGCAGATGATAAACTCGGGCGTTTCTCTGCTTTTTTTGGTGGGTTACGCGGGAACTGGAAAGAGCACGACCTCAAAAACCATACTCGACGTCCTCAATACGAGATACGATAAAAAAGAGATCATGACCTGCGCGCTTAGCGGCATTGCGTCGCAACGCATAAGCGACACGACGGGTTACGAGAGCGCGACCATACAGTCTCTACTTATAAAACACGAAAGTTCCGACGCGTTTCCTTACTCGGTGGTTTTGATAGACGAAGCTTCCATGATAAACTCCTCTCTTTTCGCGAGACTTATGAGAAAAATATCGAAAAACGCCATCGTCGTAATAGTCGGCGACGACGCGCAATTGCCTCCAATCGGCGCCGGCAACGTCTTAAGCGACGCGCTTACTCTAGAGCTCGCGCCCATAGTGAAACTGACTAAGATTTACAGGCAGAGCGAAGACCAAGCCATCACGCTCATCGCGAACGAAATAAGAAAAGGCGAAGTGCCGGAGTACAGAGCGAAGTATGAAGATTTCGAGTTTGTGGACGTCAGCATACAAAACTATTACTCTTTAAAAAATCAACTCTCCCAAGACGAGCTAAAAAACCTAAGAGACGAAAATTCGAATCAAATCATAGTGGAGATAATTCACAGAGTCGTCGAGTCTTTGGAAAAAGCCAGATACAGACTCAAAAACAAACAGATAAAAGAGTACCTTAACTATTTTCAGGTCATCACGCCTATGAAGGGCGGCTTGCTTGGCAGCGAAAACCTAAACAAAGTCCTTCAAGAGTATTTCAATCCAAATCCAAGCAAATGCGTCAAACGCGGCGGCTTGGAGTTTCGTCTCATGGACAAGGTCGTGCACACCAAAAACGAAAATATGACCTCGTGGAGTGGCGACGGCTTTAAAGCGGGCGAAGATTCAAGCGTGAGGCGCATATTTAACGGCATGAGCGGGCTTCTTTTTAAGCTCGAGGAAGACGATGAACAAGCGTTCGTATTTTATCCAAACGAGGACATCGTGGTTGTCTACGAATTTGAAGAGTTGAAATCGCGTCTTATGCTCTCTTACGCGCTCACCATCCATAAAGTGCAAGGCATGGAGTACGACATTGTCGTGATTCCCATGAGCTTCACTCATTTTATCATGCACAACACAAAGCTGATTTACACGGCAGTAACGCGAGCGAAACATAAGTGCGTCTTGGTGGGAGAGGGAGGAGCGTTTGAGAGTGGATGTAAAAAATTGGAATCCACACGGCGAGACACCGTGCTTTTGGAACTTTAGCTTTTTAGTTTAAAACTTTAATTGACTTCGATGATTTTTTTCAACTCGTCGCTCGTAGTCACGCTTTTGATCTCCGTGATTTTTTTGTTTATGACGTAAACAACGGCGATTTTCTCAATGTCCAAACCTTTTTTGTAAGGAGCGGCCACGGCTTTGTCCTCTAAAAGCAAAACGGTGTGCTTAAAGTCTTTGAGCCCCGGAGTGATGAACAAACTTCTTATGATCGAAGGTGCCGCGCTAACGTCGGCGATAAACTCGGTATGGTTGTCTTGTAGGTAAGTTGGCGATTGAGTCTTGAAAAAGTCGTTGCAAGCGTGCGCCGAGTCTTTCGCGAAAGCGAAAACTATTTTGTAAGTGTCTGGGCTTAAGGAGTGAGGCTTCTCAAACTGATCGTTTAGTTTTAAATCACCAATGGTTTTGCCAACTACGAGTTGTGGTTCCACATTCTCGTTTTCAGTTGTTTTCGCGCCACAACCTAAAAGTAGTAGGCTAAGGATTAATCCCGTTAAAATGCTCTTCATGTATTGTCTCCATTATTTTTTTTGACATGATACACGAGAGAAGTTTAGATTTTTGCAGAACTCTCATTTAGTTCATTTAGTTCAATTGTTTTAAAGTCTACTTAAACCACGACGCCTTGCATCTCAATCATAACTTCGATGCTGCGTTTAAACCCGCCCATGTTCATGAACGCTTTGAGTTTTGGACCTTTAAAGCCAAAACCTTTGCTTGACATGGCCTTTTTCACGTCTATTTCTTGGTTGAAAACTTTTTGCCAACCGCTCGCTTGGGCCCACATGTCAAACTCAATCTCTTTTACGTTAAAGCACTCCTGCGTCCCATATGAAACACAGACGCCTTTTTGCACTTTTATTATCATTGGCGCAATCTCTTCGCGATCGCTCATGGAGTATCTGAAAACGGTGCTAAAGTATTTTAGTTTCTTCGCTATTACCGCGTCGTTATTCCACGCCAATGTGTAGGCTTCGGCCCATTCGTCAGAGAGTAATTGCATGAGTCCCCTTTTTGCTTCATTTATTTTTTGATCTAATCCATTATATTTTTTTCTAAATAAAAGTTAAACTTTCACGCCTTGCATCTGGGCCATTAGCTCAACGCCGCGTTGTAAACCGCTTTTGTTTGAAAGAGCTTTGAACTTCGGACCTTTAAAATCGAAGCCTTTTATATGGAGTGCTTCCTTGATTCCGGTCGCTTCGTCAAAAACTTTTTTCCAGTCTTGCGCGTCCGCGGATATGGCGTACTCAATCTCTTTAGGGTTAAAATCTTCTTTGGTTCCATAGGAAGTACAAACGCCATTTTCTATTTTTATGATGAGAGGCTCGATCTCCTCCCTGTCCTTTACGGAATATTTGAAAACCGAACTGAAATGTTTTAATTTTTTCGTAATGACGTCGTCGTTATTCCATAAAGACGTATAAGCCTCGGCCCACTCTTGAGTCATAAATTGCATAGAAATATCCTTCTTGAAGAATTTAGTTGATATTGTAAACTATTTCAGTCTTGTTTTTTATTACTTTTATCTCTAAAACGCTCAAGCCTTCGATTTCAAGCTCCATAAACTCTTTCATTGAGTTTATGTTATGTTTCGCAACTTGTTTTAGAACTATACCACGGTAAGCCTTAGCCCAATGACTAATCGTTTTGCCATCCTTTAAAAACTTTAAAGTCGTGTAAGGTTTCGAGATTTTATAAAACTTGTCGTAATATCCGGCGCGAAGGTCGAGCAACTCGTCTTTGGCCAAGTACAAATCCAGCTGATAGCCGAATCTCTCTTTGTAAAATTTGTCAGGCGCAATCTTCCCGACGTCGTTGCCTTGTTTCACTTTGTAGTTCGCAATCGCGTCGCCGCCCAAAATGGGACCGTATAGGTTTGAAAAAATAATGGCGTTTCGTTTGAGATACTCTTTTGCTTGCTCGGTCAAGGTGAAGAACTCCAGATAATCGTACGCCACGCCTTGGTATCTTTCAATGGCGCACATAAGTTCGGAGCCGTCGAGGTCGCTCAGAAACGGCGCGCATTCACTGAACTTTTTAAATCCAAAAAGATTTTTTATCTCTTCTTCGTCGCCACCGCGGACTATTTTGTAGTATTCGCCGAGTATCTCGTCCCTCGCGTTTAGCGCGCCAAAAAGAGGGTTTTTAGTTTCGCGTCCGCCAGAGTTTTTGCCTTCGGACGGGGAGAAAAGTATTTTTAGCATTTTTTCGCCTTTGTTAAATTGATACGGAATTTTGTCGCACTCTCTGGCACAAAATTTTGATAATGCCTCTCGCGACGTCGCCATATTCGGCGATTAGGTTGTACATTACGACGCTGTCCACCTGAAACAAGAGGGTGCTTTTGGTTGTTCTTATCGTAGCGCTTCTAGGTTCTGGGTCTAACGCCGCTAGCTCTCCAAAAATATTTTTCTCGCCTAAAATGGATATGACTTTGTCGTTCATGATAACTTCGACTTCGCCCGTGGCGATTATATACAAGGACGTTCCCAAATCTCCTTGCTTAAATACGACGCTATTTTCTTCGTATTGAATTTCGCGCAGCTGCATAGCCATCGCCAACAAATCGTTTTCGGATATCTCTGAAAATAGATTGATGGATTTTAAAATAATTACTTTTTCAATTGTTAATAGCATGTTTCACCTTTGATTGAATTGACTTAAAGTCCATAACGCCGTTTCTCGCACGATGGCGTTTTTATCTTTGCAAAGTTTTTGCGTTATGTCGTAATACTCGCTTCGAGAATTTTGGCCAATTTCATACAACAATGAAATTTTTAAGATTGGATAGCTGGAATCATCCTCCAAGATGTTTCTGAAAAATGCGTCCTCTTCGTATTTCTTTTGTTGAAATTCACTGGAGTAACTCAGCATTTTTTTCCCCAAAGAGATATCGTCGAGGACTGGCAAAACGATTTTTTTCATCTCCGGAGAGACGATATTGTCCAAGACTTCGACCGCGTAAGCTTTCGTCTCCTTTGAATGACTTTTATAATTGAGTCTGCATTGAAGAAGAACCTCTTTAGGATACGCGAATCCCAAGATTAAAAAAAGATTGGCGACTTTTTTGCTCGTCAATTCTTCAAAAACAATGTAACTATTTGGATAATCTTTTTTATTAAAAGAGTCTAAAGCGCTCAAATTTAAAAGGATCTCTTTTACGTTTTTAACAAGAAGAAGTTTGGTGTATTTGGCGTCTTTTGACACATAATTGATTTCAAACAGCTTTTCAAGTATCGCGTCGCCGAGAAGAGGATTGTTTACGTTGCCTAATAAAAATTTATAAGAGCGTTCGGTTTTAATGGCCGCGAATATTTTGATAAGTCCAAGTCTCGCGCTTAAAGCTTCTTCCACGTTAAAGTGTTTAATCAGCAAGTCCAATATGGAATCTCCGAATTTTATGAGCGCCATAACACCCGCGTTTCTATATTCGTTTTCATCAAGAGTTTCGAGTAACACAGGTAGAAACTTTTCGATTTTTACATTGCCGACGGCGCTTATCGCCAATGTTTTAATTTCTCTGTCTTCGCTGCGCAAAGATTCTTCGAGGGCTTTGTCGAAACCAAGCGTCTTCATATTTTTTAAAATATTTAATGCGCTAATCTTATCTTCTCTGTCGTTTGATTCAAATAGCTCGTTTATGGCTGTTTGAGCGACAAATACGCCATCATCTCCAGTATAGTCCAACAAAGCGATTATGGAGCCTTCTCGGATGATGGGATTTTCGTTACGTATAAATTTGGCGATTGTTTCGATGGACTCGAAAGTCGCCAACTTGGCGTACGTCTTTAGTAGTTCGTTAAAAACTTTTGGATTTTTCTCAACGCTGAGTCTGGACTCCAAAACGCCGATGAGACGTTTAAGTTCGAGATTCGCGATGAGTTGCAACGCGTTCAATCGCACTACGCCGCTATCATGCGAGCTCAATATTGTTAAAAGTTCTTCTAGGTTTGAGTATCCTTTTTTGACCAAAGCCTTCAAACAATATATGACTTCAACTTCATTTTCGCTTTGAAGACCGCTTAAAAAGAGCTTTTCATCGATGCCGTCTAGGAGCAGGTCGTCGGAAAAAACTTCTCTTTGAGTTAGTAGTTCTTTGAGCGATTTGACATACTCTTGTTTTAATTGTTTGTTTAAAATCAACCAAACCACAGCCATTACGATGATGAGACAATAGACCATGCTTAAGCCCTCAAACATGGACACGCCTAGAAGAGCCAAGCCTGCAACCCCCATGGTTATGGGTTCGATAATTGTCTCCCTAAAAGCCAAAACCTTCATTCGTCTGTTGGCCGCGATTGACTTGTATAAAAGCTTGAAAGTCGGGTTTAAGATGGAAACGTCCAAGACTTCGTTTAAAAGTTTTATGACTATTAGAATGACAAAACCAACTCCAGCGGAGAGCGTTGCCGCAATAAGCAAAGACGAGGCTCCGACAAAGGCCATGAGGGGAATCGCTAGTAATCCAAACGCCACTCCAAAACGACTAAGCGCCGCCCCCGAGACAAACAAACTAGAAAATAGGTTTACTATGTTTAAAAGAGCGAAAAACATGCCAAAAAAGCTCGCCAACTCTTTTTCATTGGTGAATTTTTCTTCAACTTTAAAATAAAAAACGTAGTCGATAAAATAAAATATAAAAAACGCCAATATTGAAACGGCGAAAAATAAAACGTAATATCTGTTTTTGAACAAAACCGAGTACGAAGCGTTGTTTTTTTGCGAGACTTTTTCGCTCTCGTTCTCGATGACGAATTTGCTTGAAAATTTATTTAAAATGTTGAGTAGTAGAAAAAAGGACGCGATTAAAGTTGCTCCGGATATAAACAGCAGGTTGAGCGTTTCTACGTAATCTAGTAAGACGCCAACGGAAAATCCGCCCACGACGCCGGCTAGAATCTCGCCTGACATCAAAAGTCCAAAAAGTCTTTTGCCTTGGCGAATGTTAAACATAAAGCCGCTTAAAATCCCAAATTCCATGCCAACAAACATCCAAAGCATGTCTTTAACGACCATTATTCCCATAAAAGACAACTTGGAATCGCCAAATTTCAAGAGAACTAAAAAAAAGAGGACTATCGTCAAAACGAAGAGCATTGTAATCTTGAGCAACTTTTGAACGCTCAATTTTTCTTCTAGTTTGGCGTAAAAAAATCCAACAATCACGGAAATGAAAGCCGTCAACATATAGACGTACGGCAACTCCGAAGTGTTGTACTTCATTAAAAACAGAGTGTTCGCAGTCGTTTCAAAAAACGTTAACGCCAATCCATTTAAAAAAGAGTGTAGAAACAGTAGACCCAAAGGAAGAAACTCGTCTTTTTCAATAGTTCTAAATATATACAATAGTTTATTGATGAATTCCCCTTTTCTTTAATACGAGATTATAGCAAAAGTATGTCCGAATATTTAATCATTTTTAATGCTTATCGTTGTACAATCATAAAAAGCAATAAATGAGGGAATAGTAGATGAGAAGTATTTTTATTTTTCTAAGTTTTGTGACGTTTTGGTCTTTCGCTCAAGCAAACGAAGACGCAAATTTAAACTCTCAGTATGAGAAAGCCGTGAAGTCTTACAAGGCGAATGATTTTAGCGCTAGTTACGAACTTTTGTCAAAGCTTTATCTGACGAACTTGTCGGACGCAAATTTAAACTTTTATTTGGGCCGCTCGGCTTACGAAACCGGACACTACGAAGTGGCGTTGGCGGCGTTTGAAAGAGTTGAAACGTTGGACGATGGCAATCTTCGCAACAAACTCGAAATGGCGAGAACTTACTTCATGCTAAAAATGTACGAAGATTCCGAGATGGCGTTTAGAGCGGTTCTGCAAAATCCAAACATTCCTCAAAACGTAAGAACCAACATTGAGCTGTACCTCTCAAAAGTGACGAAGGTTCAGCAAAAGTCCTTTACTTACGCGACGGTGAACATGGACTGGATTCACGACTCAAACGTGAACTATGGCTCGCTTGACAACGACTACAATATAAACGTGGGAGGCGGCATTCTTCCTGTGCACTCGGAAGATATTTCTGATAACGCGATACAAGCGTACGGGGACGTTACAAACGTCTATGACGTAGGCGAGAAAAATGGTTTCGCCATAAAAAATAAATTTATTGGACTTATTAAAGATTACAATAACGAGGACGACTATGACATACAGTATCTATCGTATACTCCAAGCTTGATTTACGGTGAAGCTAAACATCTCATAGAGTTGGCCGCCAGCATGGATAATCTACACATAGCGAAACAGAACTACCTAAATTCTTTTTATGTCATGCCAAGGTACGAATTTGCCCACACAACGACGCTTAGAAGCATAACTTACTTTAAATATCAAGAAAAAGATTTTAAAAGAGCGACGGAACATGACTTGGACGCAAAGCACTACGAACTTTCTTACGCGGTTCAAAAGATACTTTCTCCTCGTTCTTACGTACAAGCCAATCTAACGGGTATACAAGAGAAAAAACTTCATGGGGACAGAATTGACGTTGATTATGACGAATACAGAGTGAACGTGGCTTACGCAAATCAATTTACTTCCACTTACGGAGCTGAACTTTTTGCGGAGTACAGACAACGTGGCTATGATGATTTTAGCGCTTTGTTCAATTCGACTCGAACGGACGACGCGGGTACGGCCGGCATTACGTTAAACGCAAAGATTTTGCAAACGTTGCGTTTTAACGTCAAAGGTACGTATAACAAAGTCGAGTCTAATCAAGCGAGATATTCTTATCAAAAGTATACGCTCGCTTGCGGCGTCAATAAAACATTTTAGGAGATAAATTATGAAATTTTTAATCAAAATAGTCTTAGTTAGTCTTATCTTCGGTTCGCCTCTTTTCGCAAAAGCGATTGCGACGATAACCGCCATGAAGGGTACTGTAAACATTACAAACGCCGCTGGAACCAAACTCGCGACTCTAGGCGCCACTCTCGAAGAAGCGGATAGCGTCGTCACCGCGGCTAAAAGCAAGGCTCAAATTATTTTTAAAGATGAAACCATAGTCACCATCGGAAAAAATTCTCAATTTTCAATATCAAAATATATTTTTGAAGAGAATAAAGAACCAGCGGTGGAGTTTTCTCTTGTAAAAGGCGCGATGAGAACAATTACTGGTCGTATCGGAAAAATAGCGCCAGAAAAGTTTAAAGTCAAAACGAAAACTGCTACGATAGGGATAAGAGGGACAAACTTCACCGTTATAACCATGGAAGATGGAAGTCAGAAAGTTTTTTGCACCTATGGAGCCATAAGCGTAAGCGTCAATGGGCGGGAAACCATAGTGCCACAAGGTTTTTACGTGGCCTATACTCCAGCGGGCAAAGCTGAGGTGAAAGCGTTTTCGGCTCAAGAGTTGCAGGACGTGAAAAACGACGTTCTAGGAACGCAAACACCGGAGGAAGGCGAAGGATTGCAAGCGGCGTCAACGGCAGCCGCGTCCACTTCGACTGAATCGACCGGAGATACTTTTGACGCGGGAAATGGAACTGTCATAGACGGGACTACCGATACCGTCGTGGGAGCGTTGGTTATAAAAGACGTGGCGGAAACCACTCAAACAGGTGTTCAAATAGCTCAAGACGAAGCTCTAAAAGCAGCACTGGAAGCAGAAGCGGCGGAACTGGCTGCGGCGGAAGCCGAGGCGGCTCGATTGGCGGCGGAACTGGCTGCGGCGGAAGCCGAGGCTGCGCGATTGGCGGCGGAAGCCGAGGCTGCGCGATTGG